>ERZ1026876.301-NODE-301-length-31225-cov-8.353032_pt1 | contig 31225 bp, 22 predicted proteins | sample MGYA00380168_ERZ1026876 | MGnify/ENA primary metagenome ERZ1026876 (study PRJEB33269, sample SAMEA4719804) | human gut metagenome | biome: human-associated habitat; feature: organic feature; material: feces | place: Cameroon | collected 2013-10 ... | reverse complement strand
ACAAGCTACACTTGGCAATCAGAACCCCACGGACTTGCCCGTGGGAGCAGTCAGACATAAGTCAAGAACTGTTCGGATTGTCTGAACAGATGGAAAATAAAAGGAGAAAAACATGGACGCATCAGCCATCAGTAGCGACAATTATGGTCAACAGGCTCTCCAGGTCTCAATTATGAAAAAGAGCCAGGATGCAAATGCAGAAATGGCACTCCAGCTGATACAGGACACTGTAAGCAGTCAGCAGGCAATGCAAGTATCTCCAAATGCAGCCGGTGCTAATCCAAGTGACCGTCTAGGGCAACATATCAACATTGCCGTTTAACTTTTTTGCTGATTAAAAACTTTGGTGAAATCAATGGCGAACCTCGATAGAGGTTGGCCATTTTTCTTATGGTTAGCCTTAACTATAAGAAAAATCAACCTTATTAAAATAAGGCTCGTAAGATAGGTGCATGAATTAGCGAGCAAATGGATAGATTGATTGATAATTGATTTTCCCTCTTAACTCCAACTTCTTAAGCTTAGCCATGCTCGCAAAATTACCACGGATTTCCCCATCCTTCACCCGCCTATTAATTCAGAACCGCCATTTTATCCTACCGTCTTAATCTTGCTTTAAGTTAGTAAACTTCGCTGTTACATCATTAAAACCACCATTTAACCATAGTAACCTAAAATTCACTCCCTTTCTCCCTAAAACTTAGTGCTTTTTACTAGCATGCCCTCTACAATGAAACAGTTTGTTTAGTACATATAAAGGCATAAGGAGAACTGCAACTATGATGACCCCGGCTACAAAATTCTTGGACAGCCAAAAAATCAAATACCAGCAGTACGAATATGAATGCACTGCTCACCATGATTTTGGGCATATCTGCGCGACCGAACTTGGCCGCCCGCAAGACGAAGTTTTTAAGACCCTACTTATTCATCACGATAAAACCTACATTACTGCCGTTATTCCTGTAAACTGCACCCTTAATTTAAAGAACGCAGCTAAGTTAGCCGGCGTCAAAAATGCAGAAATGGTAAAACCTGAAGACGCTGAACGCTTAACAGGTTTTGTTTGCGGTGGTATTAGCCCTTTTGGCCAAAAGAAAAGAACTATTACCATAGTAGCAGACACCGCGTTAAATCTTAAAGAAATGCTTGTAAGTGGTGGTCGTCGTGGTTTTTCTGTAGGTGTAAACCCTGCCGATTTAATTAAAGCTTTAGGCGCAAAAACCGGCGCCATCACCGATCCAGAATAGTGCTAGTTTCTTAATTGTAGTTCGAAGGCACTAATTCTAATGACTGTTCCAACTAGCCCAATTAACACTTAGAACTAGCACTTAGAATTCAATATAAACGACCCAACTAAAAGAGCTCAAGACCTAATGTAGGAACTTGAGCTCTCTTTTTACAGTTTTAAATATGGTTACCATGATGAGTTGAGTTCTTAAAGGCTAGCCATTTGACCTAAGATTCCAAGCTCGTTTTACGGTTAAAACCTAGCAACCTAAGCCTGTTGTGACATCCTCCCCACCTATAGAGGTGGGGGACTTCTTGCCGAGTTCTTTTAAAAACAACTTAATCCCTGCATAAACTTCATCGCTTATCATATGTTCAATCCGGCAAGCTTCACGACTAGCAGTTTTATCATCAATGCCAGTCGTTACGGCCAACAAAGTAGATATCGCTTGGTGCTTTTCCCAAATTTTTTCTGCTAGTTCCGTTCCATTAACCGTAAGCAATAACAAGCCATTCGCCGTCACTTCAATCAACCCTTTTTCTTTTAAAAGAGCTAAACCTCTACTTACACTCGCACGCGTCAACCCTAAATCTCGAGCCACATCCACAGCTCTAACTTCTTGTTTTTTTAAAATCAGCACATAAATAGCTTCCAAGTAATCTTCTTCTGATTCTAAGCGTTCATCAGCTTCTGGTAAATAACTAGTCACTTCGGTAGCTAAATCTGGGCTAACCCCTTTAGCCACTAAAAATTTACCTATTCCTTGGGCGGTTTCGCGGCTAATTACATGTTCTACCCGGCAAGCACAACGGGAGGCTAAAGGAGCTTCAACTCCAGACACAACCACAAAAAACTTAGTTAACAATTCATGGCGACGTACTACTTCATGCGCCACTTTCAATCCTTCGGCCGTAAAAGTCAAAGTAGCATCTAAAGTTAAATATCCAGCTTCTCGCATTTTATGAATAGCTCGACTAACGCTAGCCCGTGAAAATTGCAAGGCTGACGCAATGTCTATTGCTCGGACCCGTTCCTGCTTTTTTTGTAACATCAGGAGGGTTTCGAGATAATTTTCGAGCGATTCTCTTTCAACAAAATTAGACATCCGTGCTTTCTCTCTTCCGAGCTTTTAACTTAAAACAACTAACAACCAATATAAGCTTATGGTGATTATATCAAAATTATTTAAAATATAAGCTTTTCCCTATCAGATCTTGTGGTCCATACCGAAGTTCTTGATTTTAAACAAAATTATCCCTAAGAATTTTATCCATGCCACATAATAAAGCCCACCTCTTTGCTTACTTAATAAAGCTCACCTCTTTGCTTACTTAGTTTCATGCTTTGTATAAGTGCACTAATTTTACTTTTACCAGAACATTTCATGATCTTTTTTACTGGATCATAAAGATCCAAACAACCTGCAATTGCAAAAAATCCAAAATAAACCTTGCGCCAAAAGGATAATCGGTTATAATGAGCACACGTTTTGGTGAGGTGTCCGAGTGGTTGAAGGAGCACGCCTGGAAAGCGTGTATACGTTCATCGCGTATCAAGGGTTCAAATCCCTTCCTCACCGCCATTACGTTTCCTTACTTTAAAGGAAAAAATCAAATTCAAGGTTCTTATTTTTTAAGAACTAAAAGGACTGCTGAAGCGGTCTTTTTTTTTACTCTAAATTCTTCTTTATTCGTCTTTATTATTCTTTATTCTATTTTTCCCTATTTTAATTTACTCTAGTTGCTCTAACCAACTTTAGACCACTCCCTCAAAATACCCCTACTCCAAGAACTATCCCCTATGCCAAGTTCATGTAAAGCTCTATCTGAACTCATTATTTAACAAAAAAAAGAGGCTTTAATCATAAAACCTCTTTTGGGGATTACGAAAAAAATCAAGCTAAAACTAAACTAGCTTTCGACCTTACTAAACTTAGCTAAACTAAAATTAACTTAACTTACTCATGGTCATGCCAGTTAAAAGTCCCACGGCGCTTATTCACCCGTTTACTTCCGTTATTGTAACCATGTGTCCGGTTGCTAGAGAAATTCTTGCCCCCTGACTTTTTACCATTATTAGAAGTCCGAGAACCACGGGTACGGTTCTTTGGCATTCCTCCACTATATCCAAAATCTTGGTCACTAGCGCCACCAGTATAGCCAGTTGCGTAATAGCTATTGGCCAAATACTCTTCCATGGATGGTTCAGAGCTTAACGGTTGGCCTTCACTTGCGTTACGGCGACGTTTGTTATTGTTATACAGCCCACTACGCTTACCCCCATTGTTGCGGCGATTGCCATCTTTATGTGTTTTTGGGGCGTATGGGTTTGGTTGTTCATGGCTAATTTCGACCTGACTATCCCCAATACCTTCAAGATTAAATTCGTCATCTTCATCTTGTTCGTTATGTGAAACCGTATCAACGATTTCCTCCCCAAGCCCAAATGTTGGCACATCATCAGTAAAGGCCACATTGCTCATAAAATCAAGTGGAGAAAGCACCATAGGCTCCCCAGCCATATCGCTCATATCGGAAGCCAAGCCCCAAGCTTCATGTTCGTTATTAGCGTCAAACGCTGAAGCTTCAGCCTTGATACTTGTGTCTTGGCTATCTTGATGCCATACATTTGGATGAGTACCGCTTAAGGAGGCGTAATCATCTGCATCATTTTTTTGAGAGTGCGAATTACGTTTAGAATACGCTTGGTTTTCTGCTGCAGGTTCTTCCTCAAGATTATTAGCCTTGATCGGTGCAGAGGCGTGAACATCATATCTAGAAGTACCAGCCGGACGAGTTCTACGATTAAGTCCAACACTACCGTGTAAGTTGTTAATCGTTTCTACTTCTACCTGGTCTTGCTGCGCTTGCTCTGCCGGCAGTTGTGCTTCTTTTGGTTCTAACAGAGCTTCTTGATTAGTAACACTTGGGTTTTCAAGCGAAGTATCAGCGGTAAAGCTTGGCTCGCTCTCCACATCTGCTACCTGGTTTTGGAACGCCGTAGAATCATCACGCGGTTCGCCTTCACTATATTCCCACGCTGCAACTTGCTTTTCTGGAACTTCAGAAGCGCTTGTATTAGCCAAAGCAGAGGTTTCAAAGTCTAAATCTTGCGGAGCTACGCCTTCCGTTTCCAAAGATGCTACTTTATCTCGACGATTGTCTCGTTCCTTGCAAGTCCGAACCGGCTTAGTTTTTGGGTTTGCCGGGCGCTTGATTTCTTCTTCAGAACCAATCTGCGCGCCTGGAATTGAACTCTTGCGTTCAGGCTTAACCTCCTCTGCAAACATTCGTTCATAAACTAAACCCGTACATGGATAGCGACTATTACCTACAAATACATCGCCCACAGTATCAGCAATTACAGTCCCTGAAAGTGGATTGATTACTGAGTTGATGTGGCCATCTACTGCCGCTTGAACATCAGAATATTCAAACGCCATATCCGCAAGTAGCATACGACAGTCAATCACATTGACTTCGTGAGCGCGACAAAGAGGAGCCGCCCCAATAAGAGTACAATTAATCAAAGTAAGATCGCGGGCACGCCAACCTATACGGCTACCGTTAATCACGCAATCACGCAAAGTTACATTGTCAGCATACGCCAAAGCGTCATCACCATTGATGATACTGCCACAAATTAACGCATTAGAAAGATGACGGAACGCACCATTCCCCGCTACGCTCAAATTCCAAGCGGCCAAACGCGAACAGTTACAAAAGGCATCCGCCCCTTCAACGCTCACTGAAGTTAATTTAATCTTAGTGGTATCTCGAGCAAAACCGTGACCATAAACCTCAGAGTCATGCACATGAATGCGTTCGCCAGCAGCTAAAGTGTCATTTCCTTCAAACACGGCATGCTGTACGACTACCCGAGAAGCATCACATAAAGCGCCACGAGTTAAATCATCAAAATCACAATTATTTATTACGGTTCTATCTGCACAAGCCAGCGGTCTTTCTACCGCAAAAATAGAATTTTGGACGAGTACGCGGGCTACATCAATTAAAGGTTCCCCAGTTTCTTCCGTGGAAACAAACTCCGCCCCACAAACGACAGTATCACTAAGCGCCGCAAGTTCTCGACCTTCTTGGTAGAGTCCCCCATCTATGCGGGCACCGTAACCACGTTCAAATAAAATAGTTTCATCTAAAAAGCCACAAACTGAAGTGAGCTCATTATCAAGAGCTTCAACGTAATCGTCTTCTTCATAATAAGGCACAACCCCAGATGCTTCAGGGCGGTCCGCCAAATCATCGGTCCACACCCCATCTTCAGCTACTTGCCAAAGCTCATCTTGAGCATCTTGTTCATCTAAATCATCGATTTCGCCTACTTGATCGAGGTTTTCACTTGCTTGGTCAGTGATTTGGGCGTCTTGTGTCTCATAATCTTGTTCAACGCTATCGTCGTTGTTTTCATTTTCTGCGTCTTCTGCGTCAAAATTTTCGCTAGCCAAATCACTTGGGTTTTCTGCTAGAGACGAACCATCATCTTGTTCATCGTTATTTTGCCCATAGTTATTTGGCTCGTAGTTATTTGGCATCTTGTTTGAAGCTTGCTGCTCGGCTGAGTTCACCGGCTTCTTAGCACCAAATTCTTGGTTAGACTTTTCAAGCTCAACCGCACAAACATCGGATGTTTCTTGAATTTTTTGTTCTTCAAAGTGGCTTTCATCCGCTTTAGTATCGGCAGTATCCACTGTAGTTAACTGGTTCATAGTAAAACTGTTTTTATTTATAATTTATTTCTAAAGGAAGAAGATACAAAGGTATCTTCGTCAGCCTAAAGCAAAGTTTTTGAGATGCCGTACAAAGTTCCATATTCGATTCAATCTCAGAAAAACAAAATATTTAGCTTAAGCTGAACAAGTTACACTAACCAAAGACTTAGTCTCTGATTTAAATTTATTAGCCAAACCTAAATCCTATAAATTCTTTATAAATGTGATGCTGCTTAGAAGCTCCATTTTTAGACTCCCACAGGCTAATCAAATCCTCATTTATAGCAATAGATGGCACTATTTTATTTTACAACACTTGCTAAACAAATAAGCAATTTTAATAACATAAAGCCTCTTAAAGCACATTTTTACTTATAGATGGCTACATTTTGTACAAATTTTCATTTTACTAACGGTTGATATGATTTGGGATTCATTGTTTCTATGTTTTTTGGAATCGTTGTTTCTATGTTTTTGGGACTTATAGCTTCTATGTTTTGACTCGTGTTGCTATGATTTTGCGCTCACAATTTCCATGTTTTTTGGCGCTCGTAATTTCAACAACTTGAACCACAAAAAAACGGAGTAGTTTTGACTACTCCGTTTCCGTTTTAAATTACTTCAACGCAATCTTAGATAAGATTAGTCGATATATTTGAAGTTAATTTCATGGATCTTTTCTTTCCATTCAGCAGGACCTGATACGTGAATATTGTGACCCTGGCTATCAACAGCTACAGTAACTGGCATATCTTGAACTTCAAATTCATAGATTGCTTCCATCCCAAGTTCAGGGAATGCAACTACGCGAGACTTCTTAATAGCCTTAGATACTAAGTAAGCTGCCCCACCAACTGCCATGAGGTAAACTGCACCGTGCTTCTTGATAGAATCAACTGCAGCTGCGCCACGTTCAGACTTACCAATCATACCGTAAAGACCAGTTTCGCTTAACATGGTTTCTACAAACTTATCCATACGGGTAGAAGTAGTTGGGCCTGCAGGACCTACAACTTCGTCACCTACTGGTGGAACTGGGCCAACGTAGTAAATAAATTTACCCTTGAAATCAACCCCTTCAGGAAGTGGCTTACCAGCAGCAATAAGATCGCAAATACGCTTATGAGCGGCATCACGACCAGTTAAAATGGTACCAGAAATGAGGAGAGTTTCCCCAGTCTTCCAAGTAGCCATTTCTTCCTTGGTAATGTTGTTTAAATTAACGCGACGAGCATTGTCTGAGTTACCAAGTTCGATATCTGGCCATTCATCAAGTGAAGGTGGAACGAGGTTTACAGGACCTGTGCCATCAAGTTCGAAATCAATGTGACGTGAAGCCGCACAGTTAGGGATAATAGCTACAGGCTTTGCTACAGCGTGAGTTGGGTAAGTCTTAACCTTAACGTCAAGAACGGTAGTGAGACCACCAAGACCCTGAGCACCAATACCTAACTTGTTGATTTGGTCGTAAAGGCTTAAACGAAGCTTTTCTTCAGAGTTTTCTGCGCCCTTAGCGATAAGCTCATCAATATCGATTGGTTCCATGAGCGCTTCCTTAGCCAGAACAGCGGCCTTATCCATGGTCCCACCGACACCAACACCAATGATCCCAGGAGGACACCAACCAGCACCCATATGAGGAATCTGTTCTAAAATCCAATCTTCGATTGAATCTGAAGGGTTAAGCATTACAAGTTTAGACTTGTTTTCAGACCCACCGCCCTTAGAAGCAATGAGAACCTGAACCTTATTACCAGGAACAGTTTCAATGTAAGTTACAGCTGGGGTATTGTCCTTGGTATTTACACGAGCCCCGATTGGGTCGCGAAGCACACTCTTACGGAGTGGATTGGTTTCAGAACAATAAGCGCGACGAGTACCTTCGTTAACCATTTCTTCAATGGTCATATCGCCATCAAACTTAACATCCATACCAAGCTTCACAAAGCAGCTAACGATACCGGTATCTTGGCATAATGGTCTGTGACCGATAGCGCACATCTTAGAGTTTACTAAGATCTGAGCGATAGCTGACTTTGCAGCTGGGTTCTGTTCACGTTCGTAAGCCTTCTTAAGAGCGCGTACGAAATCTATCGGATGATAGTAAGAGATGTACTGCAGTGCATCATAAATGGATTCAATAAAGTCCTGCTGCTTGATAACAGTCATGAACGACTCCTTGTTGGTTTATTACTGCTACTAACATTATCTTTTCTCATATAATACTCAAGAGTTCATCACATGAGGCCATCATATGGTGTCTTTTCTTGAACATCACATGAAAAAAGAGAATCTAGCAGCACTCCATCGTTCCACCACCGCGAAACGACACAAAACAAAAACTGTAAACTTGGTGATTATAGCATGATGCCTTTTAGATTCACAATTGAACCACGGTTTTTACTAGGTATTGTTGTGACCTTAACCTTAAGTCAGAAAAACTAAGCCTAGTTTACAACTCTTTTACGTTCATTTTTCTTTGAAACCAAAGATAAAGATTAAAAACGATAAAGGTTAAAACCAAGGATAAAGGATAAAGTAAGTCAGGTAGGGCCGTAGTTATCGAGTCGCACCCTAAGTTTTACTTTAGCTAATCTTTAATCTAAGTCAGAACTTAAAAGTAAGCACTTAGGGCTAAAACGGAAACAACGGCAATAGTGACTATCACAACTTTTTTTGATGTTTTTGTTTAAGCTAATGTAAGCTTGATTAAAGTTAAGCTTAAACTTATTCTTTATTTAATGAGCCTTGATGCACCAACTTAAGAAGTTTACGATCGTTAAAAATAAAGGTATTTGCTGCCGGCGTAGATTCGGGGTGCACAATTTCGAACGTATCTTTATGTTTAATCATGATCCCACAATTTGGCCGATCCAAAAATTTTAACTCCCGATAGGCAACTTCGGTTTGGCGAGACAAACGCCCCGCGGTTAAACCATTACCAACAATATACGGCTTGCCAACATAAAGCGCATCGCTATTATCAGCTTTCCAGATCGTGGTGTAATGCATGTATGGGATGTTTTTAAGAGCCGGTTCACCATAAACTTGCCCTAAAATACCTACTAAGGTTACCGGTCTGATTTCTCTAACTTGACTAAAAGAAGTTAATGGCAAAGAGGCTGTCATTCCCCTTTTTTCGATATACCAAGTGAGACCTAAAAAGGTGGAGGTTACCACCGTCCAAAAGAAGTAAAACATCCAATCAAGCCCATAGGCATAAACAGTTTCCGGGAGCGAAGTATAGTAGTAAACGGTAATCGTCCGCTTTTCTTCACTCATCCCGTTGTATAGCCTCATATGCTTCTTTAAGTCTAAGATGCCATCTACGTAGAGCTGCTTATTGGAGTCTCGATACTGAACCTGCAAAAAGTAAACTTTGTGCAGCACGTTGTCACGCCCAACTACCACCGCTTGGGTCTTTTGGACGTAACCTAAATCCTCGAGCCAATCCACAACACCTTTCGGAAAACTCGAAGTGCCCACAAGATAAACTACTAAACAAATCACGTACGCAATACGCATATACGCCAAAGAGCGAGTAACGCGACTTACGGTTACTTCACGATAAACTTTGCTTGCCCCGCTTTTTTCAGCTTGCACTAATACCGGAATGTCGTTTTCCGATTCATAGATCTTTACTGCCATGCTTTATAATTTTATATGTTTTATGCCAAAATCTTGAAACAGTTACGTGTTTTACATCACTTGCTGCTTCCTGGTAATCAATTTCTGACTTATTGTATTACAGATATCAGTTATTGTTTACTTTTATTATATATTGTTTTAGATTTTATTTTTCCTATAAGTTTTTTCCTCTTTGGCCAAAAAGGAACTTAAAAACACCTAACAAATCACAGCCTAAACATCAAAACACACGCAAAACGTGCAATCTGCCATCAGGCAAGAGTAAAATCACTTATAGACAAGCTATGGTTACCACTTTCTGCACTTTTTTGACTCTAACTAATAATAGCTTTTAAAAACATTTAAAAACATCTTTAGTTAGTCTAGCCCAAAAAAGAAGCCTGCCTGTTAAAGGAAGTTTGGAGAATTTTTCCAATTTGACTAAATTAGATAAAATCTAACCGTCAATAATTGATCCCCCAAAAAGCAAAAACAGATAAAGGCTAAAGCAAAAAAATGCGCCCCCAAAGCCCTAAAAACAAGCCCCTAAAAAGCAAGGTCTTAACCGAAATAGTGGCTAGAAATTTTATAAAAATGGATTAATGGAACTATGATTCTTACTCTAGTTATACTTTGTATCGCGGCAGCCATGCTTTTAATGATTGCCTACATGGTATATAACGACTACAAAATCCAGCAAGAGATCGATCAAAAAGCCTTGATCGCCAAGAAAAAAGAGATTATTAACGAAACCGATGAACTCTTGCTTAACGTGACCCAAATTCCTTATAGCACCAAAATTATCATTGTGCTTCAGGAACGAGTGCTTGACGCGCTAAAGCAAATTCTCGCCGTAACCCCTAATGCTGTGAGCATTAAACAACGTATCCAAGGGTTAACCGAACAAATCAGAACCTTAAGAAGTTCAGCCAACTCAGAACCTACTTTTGTGCCTCCTAATGACACCAATACCTCATTAAGAATGATGAAGGTGCTACGCCGTTTACGTAAGATTATCCGTATTGAATTCAATCGCGGGCGCATGTCACAAGCTGATCTTATCACCGAAGATAAACGACTTGAGCTCATGATCTATAAGATTCAATTTTGTAATTTGATGTCTCACATTAACGAACTTAAGTTTGAAAAACAATATGGGACTATGCGAGGCCTAATCCAAGGGGCTTTAACTAGCATAACGCGCATAAACACCGATGACAAGTGGATGCTTTCACTACGTGAAGAACTTGAACGTATGCTAGAAGAACTTAATCAAACAGTTAGTGCTAAGCAGCACAAAGAGATGGAAATGGTTAAGGAACAACAAAAGGAAGAAGACGAAATCGACGCCCTCTTTATGCCAAAGAAGAAGTGGTAAAAAAGAAGAAGTGGTAAACAAGTTATCTATTTTAAAAAGAGGCTCAAGTATCTTTAGCTACCGACGAAGTTTCTTGGGCCTCTTCTTTTTATTCATTTGAATTATTCATTTAAGTGAGTTATTCATTTAAGCTTAGCTTTCTCAAAGCCCAACCTAACTCAAAGCTCTACCAAACTTCACCGAACTTAAAGTCCAATCTAATATGACATCCTCCCCCACCTATAGAGGTGGGGGACTTCTTGCCGAGTTCAGTTAAAATCCCAGCTAGCCTAGCGCCTCACATGCTAACTTAAATGATGCCTAAAAAACCAGCCAGCTAAAGGCATGGTGACTACCGAGAACAACAATAACGCTCCTACTTCATGTCTTAAAGCTAATAATGATTCGCCTTCAAGATAGACACGCCGACATATTGAAATTGCGTAACGCAAAGGGTTTAAACACGTAAAATCCTGCCAAAGTTCAGGCATATTAGCAATCGGCGTCATTAAGCCAGACAAGAGAGCTAATGGCACAATCATGACGAAAGCATAGAGCATTGCTTGTTGCATACTATTAGATATCGCTGATACAGTCAGCCCTAAACCCACACATGCAGCCACAAACGCAAGTAAACCTACATACAATTCAACGATTGAACCTCTAAATGGAATTTCATACCAAAATAAAGCCACCAATAAAATTACGGTAGCTTGCGCTAGACCAATCACAATAGGAGGAATCGCTTTACCAATTAATAATTGCGTCATCGATAATGGTGTGACTAGTAGCTGCTCAAAAGTCCCCTTTTCTCGCTCCCGCGCCACACTTAAAGCTGCCAACATAATCGTTTGAATCATACTTAACGTAGCCACCAAGGCGGGCACAATATTCCACCTAGTTTGTAAACCATCGTTATACCAAGACCGGTAATCGATCACTAAATTTTGATGGCCTAAATAATCACGGTTAAAGTCAGCAATAATCCCTGAAACATAAGCCACAGCCGTAGCCGCTGTCGTACTATTGCGCCCATCGGTAATAACTAAAACCGAGGCTTTTTCAGCATGAGCTAAACGCTTGGCAAAATCAGCCTGCACCTGCACCAACATCAACACCTCACCGTCATTTAAAAGGTCACGCGCTTCATCCATAGAAGCAACGTTTACTCTTTTAAAGAAACCAGAACCATCTATTTTGCGTCCTAATTCCACAGAAGCACTGCTATGCGAGGCATCCAAATAAACATAATTGACACTTTTTAAATCAAAAGTGGCGACGTAGCCAAACAAAAACGCTTGCAGGATTGGAGGTACAATTAAAATCCCACGCGTCGTCCTGTCCTTGAACACGGCTAAGATTTCCTTCTTTAATAGACTTAAAATCATCATTAAATAAGTCATGTCACACCTACCAATGTTTTACAGCTTTCATTGTGCCGATACTTTCAATATTTAAACGCTTTCCATATTTCAGCATTTTGCTTGAACCAAGTTTTGTCATTAAACTCTCAAAACTCTTATCCGCTACCTAGTTGTTTACCGATCTAAAGTTTTTTTGGTTTTTAAAATCGTAAGATAAATAAGGATCCCAGCAAACCCTAACAACACCCCACCGTTACGGAGCATCAAGGGATAATAGTCTCCCGCTAGATATAATGTTTTTATGATTTCTAAGTAATAGGTTGAGGGTAATAAATGGCCGATAATATTGATAAAGGTCGGTACGTTTCTTAAATCAAAAATAAAATCAGAAAACATCAAACACGGCAAGAACGACATTAACACCGAAATTTGACTAGCTATAAATTGATTTCGCGTCAAAGCTGAAATCAAAAGTCCAATCGCAAGCGTAATGACCAAATACACCATCGAAAAGAAATAAAGCCACAACACGCTACCTTGTAATGGCACTTTAAAAAGAAAATCAGCGGCTAACATACAGAGCATCAAGCCTAAAAAGCCAACACAAAAGTAAGGAATGATTTTTCCGACTATTAACTCAAACGGGCGCACGGGACTTACAAAAATAGCCTCTAAAGTACCACGCTCCCACTCTCTTGCCATCACAAGCGAAGTTAAAAAGGTCCCCACTAAAGTGATAATTAGCACAATTAATCCCGGCACCAAATACCACGTAGAATTTACAGTTTGGTTAAACCACATCCGAGTAACAGGTACCACCATGCCCTTATGTTCTAAAGACTTAGTATTAAGCACTTGATTGGCAATGCCCGTAATAAAAACTTCAATGTTTTGCGCTCTATTGGGATCTTTTCCGTCCGTGATTAGCCCGATACGCCCTTGGCTTTGACTAAGGTTACGGCTAAACGTGCGCTCAATTTCTACAATCGCTTCCACCCTTTGCGTTCTTAAAGCCTCTTGGGCTTCTAAGATATTCCCCATAGGGTCAACACTTATGACCGGCGACGCGGCAATATGGCGCACTATTTCCCGAGATAAAGCGGAACGTTCTAAATCAATCACCGCAACTTTTACCCCAGTGATATCAAAGGAAATCCCATAACCAAAAATAAAAATCAAAATTATCGGCAACCCAATCCCAAGCAAGAGATTAGATTTGTCCCGAAAAAGTTGCCGAAACTCTTTTTGGGTTAGTGCTTTTAATCTAACTAAAATCTCAAGCATGTTCCCCCCTTGCTTGTAAGACGATATTTATAAATACTTGCTCCATCGAAAGTGGTTCTTTAGCCGTCGAGCCACCTTGCGCTCTTACTTCTTGCGGAGTGCCTAAAGCAATCATGGTCCCTGCGTCTTGAATCATAATGCGATCACAATATTCAGCTTCATCTAAAAAGTGGGTCGTAACGATAATAGTGGTTCCATTTTGCGCAATTTTGGTAATTCGATGCCAAAAGACGCGCCGGGCGAACGGATCAATGCCTGAAGTAGGCTCATCTAAGAATAAAATATCTGGCTCGTGAATCGTTCCTACCGCCATCGAAAGACGTTGCTTATAACCTAAAGGCAAATCAATAGATTTGTCATCTTTGCGTGCCGTCAAATCAAATTCCTGCATCACTTCGTCTATGCGTTCTTTTAGCTTAGCGCCACGTAGACCATATACACCCCCAAAAAAGTTGAGGTTTTCTAAAACGGAAAGATCTTGGTATAACGAAAATTTTTGCGCCACATAACCAATATGACGTCTAGCTTCGTTACGGGCTTTACGTAAATCAAACCCCGCAACCTGTAACGTCCCGCCACTAGCTGGAATCAAACCACACAACATTCTAAAGGTAGTGGTTTTGCCGGCCCCGTTAGGTCCAAGCAACCCAAAGATTTCCCCTCGTTTCACTTCAAAGGAAGTGTGGTTTACCGCCACAAAATCCCCAAAGTTTTTTACAAGATCCTTAACTTCAATGATAACTTCAGGCTCTAGAGGATGCTCGCTGTTACCGTTTACCAAAGGATCTAAATAGTCTAAGCCCCCAGTTACCCCAGTTCCCCTAGTTTTGGTTAAAGTTTGGGCCAACTTTAAAGCCGAACCGTTCTTAGCTCTAAATAAAGCCATAAAACCGTCTTCAACCGTAGGCTCGCGCTTTATCATGGTTAAAAAGCTTGGGCTTAACTTCGTTTTTAAAACGGTCTCCGGACGCGCTTTTAGAGCTTGGACCTCATGCACTAAATCTTGGGCTGTAGTGTTTGGCGCTAACGTAATGTTGATTCGGCCGGCAACCGGGAGAGCATCGGTGACATGTTTTAATTCTAACAGCTCAGCTTGCCACACCCGGGAGGGTAAATTTATAGGTGGAGCTAGCTCGTATACACAGCCCTGAGCCTGCGCAGCTAACTCAGATGGCGTGGTCGCACAAAAAATCTCGCCTTGCGCAAAAATAAGCACTCGATCCGCAAAAACCGCATCATCTAAATACGCCGTACTAACTAAGACACTCGTACCTTGCGTACGCACTAAATCTATAATAATACGCCACAAATCTTGGCGGGATAACGGATCTACGCCAACACACGGTTCGTCTAAAATTAAAAGCTTGGCTTGAGCTAACATTGTGCAAGCTAAACCTAGTTTTTGTTTCATGCCTCCAGAAAGTTTACCGGCTAAACGCTTCGTAAAAGCACTTAGCCCAGTCATCGCGAGTAATTCTTGCGCCCGCGTTTTAAAAACGTCTTGCTTAAGGCCATATAAATTTGCATAGAGTTGTAGGTTTTCCGCGACCGTTAAATCCTCATACAAACCAAATTTTTGAGGCATGTAGCTAACTATATTTTGGATCCTTGTGCTTTGGGGCCCCACTTTTAAACCTAAAACCGTCATCTCTCCTGAGCTTGGCGCCATAAGGCCCGCACATAAGCGCATAAAGGTGGTTTTGCCTGCCCCATCTGGGCCGACCAGCATCGTAATACCATGAGCTTCAAGGCGTAAATCTAGCTTATTAAGCGCACAAACCTTTTGACCTTGAGCGTCCTCAAAATCCTTACTAACCTCATGAAGTAAAATAAGGTCAGGCTTATATGCACTTGTTGCTAATGACTCACCTTTCATGCCTTCCATTCCTTAACCTAAAACTTACCATCCGTTTTAGGCTTAACGGTAAAATGATTTTTTTAACGCTTGTTCAGGGCGCTTTTTAGAGCGTTTTTTTTTCGCGCACTCTTTTAGAGTACACTACCTTTTGATTGAGATTTTATTTAAGACTTGTTTTTGGTCAACGCTTCCACTTATTTTGCTGATTTCGGAGCCTCCGTTGACTCCACAGGCTTTACTGTTACGGGCATTCCTAAACGTAGCAAATCTTGAGGATCGGTAACGATAGCTTGAACTTCATACACCAAACTTGGTCTTAACTCTTGAGTTTCAACATTTTTAGGCGTGAATTCCGCCACAGCTGAAATGTAGCTAATAGTGCCATCTAAAGCTTCTTCATTAGTCCCAAAATAAACTTTAACAGGCGCGCCTAAATGAAGCTGAGATAATTGACCATAGTATGCATACACTCGCACTCGTTTTTCACTAGTCAAAGCTAAGGCATAGGCTCGCGCAGAACCTCCGGTTAGATCACCAATTTCAATGAAGCGATTTCTAATAGTGCCTTTAGCTGGAGCTCTTAGTACCGTTTTAGCTAACTTATCTTTAATGACTGCTACTTCATTATTAGCTGCTTCTAAATTAACCTGAGCAATCTTTAAATCTTCAACCCGAGGGCCTAATTCGGCTAATTTTTGAGCAGCTAATGCTTCTTGGAATGAAGCGTTAGAAGTGTCTTTTTGACCTTGAGCTTCATCAAGTTCAGCTTGGCTCACCCCAGCGCCTTTTGTTTTAGTGTAAACTTTTTGTTTACGCGTAAAGGTGCGACTAGCTAATGCCGCTGTCGCTTGAGCGCGAGCACTAGCAGCCCGCGCAGCTTCAATTTCTTCAGGGCGGCTACCATTTTGTAGTTTTTCTAACGCCAGCTTCGCGCTAGCTACCGCAATTTGGGCTCGTTTTAACTCCAGCTCTAATGAAGTCTTGTCCAAAGTAGCTAAGATCGCCCCTGCTTGCACCTCTTGCCCTTCATAAGCTTGAATAGAGGCCACTTTACCGACAATTTCAAAAGAAGGTGAGGCTTCTCGAATGTCGACATTGCCGTACATCAGTAAACTCTTATCTTCTTTGGTAAATTGGTTCCAAACTACATAGCCAATACACAACACCGCAAGTAAAATAATAAACACTCGACGCATAAACGCTCTCCTTAAACTATGGCTTTGGACTATATTAAAATCACCAAGCTTTCATTTAACTTCTATTTATATTTACGAACGTAAGTAGAAGTTACTTTGATTATATGTTTTTAGGCCAACAATAAACTCCACTCTATTAACATGTTTTACTATTTTAATGTGTTTTTTATCGCAAAATGAACCATTACCTACTTCTAAAAACGCTTGTTTCCTAAAAAATTTACACTTAGTTATGTACTTGCCAAATTTTCACGCCGTTTAGGCGCCAAATTATGCTTAAATTACCCCAAGGTTACTACTCATTTTCCTAAGCCCTACGCCATAGCCCCATAAGGCTGTTAACTAAATTTTTAAGTATTTGTGGCTCAATTTTTTCAGTATTTTGGCTTAGCTCTTGCGCCTAAAGCCCATACATAATAATATCTATGCTAGCGGTTCTTTGTTACTAGTTAAAAACTAAGGCTTAAAGCTTATTTTTCCCATATTTATAAATGCTAAGTAGATTTTACATAAAAATTTACCTACCTCAACCATTAAGCCCAAATCCTCAGTCTTTAAAACTAGCCAAATCATCTTAATTTTCCTTAAGCACATATTTGTTTGAGCTCTCGAGGTTGGCCTTTACTCCAAAACCCAAAATTTTAGAGCCCCGACGAAGTTTAATTTTAAATAAAGACCTATAACAGCCAAACCTAAAAGGTGACAGGGCCACACTTTAATTTAAAACTAAACGCCGTTATAAAAACTCACTGCTTGCTTAAGTGTTAAACGAGACACCGCCACATAAGCACTTTGTAGTATTAATCTTTCGCTTTGTTAAAAAAATCGTCATTTTTTTAACTAGTAGCGAATCTTTTGTGCGAGCTTTTGCCATATGGAAGAATTAAATAACGCTCTTTTTATCACCGGTCTACTCCTCTCAAGTAGTATATTTGCTAGCCGAATTTCATCCTTTATGGGAATTCCCGTCTTGCTCCTCTTCCTTGGCATTGGGATGCTTTGTGGGAGTTCGGGGATTTTTTTCCATATTCCGTTTGAAATGGATATTGAACAAGATCGACAGTTAGCGTTTTTAATTTCCAACTTAGCTTTAGCGGTAATCTTGTTTGATGGTGGATGCCAAACTAGCCTTTTTACCTTCCGTTCCGTCGCCAAACCCGCCATCTTACTTAGTACGTGTGGGGTGCTTATTACCACAGCGGTAATTGGGATTGGGGCCTACTACGTGCTAGGAATTTCATTTTGGGAATCTATGCTAGTCGGCGCCTTAGTAGGTTCAACTGACGCCGGGGCCGTATTTAGCCTCCTTGGCAATAACGGCGTCACCTTAAAAACAAAGATTAGTAATGTGCTACAAATTGAATCTGCCACCAATGACCCGATGGCGATCTTTTTAACCATAACTGTTATTGGCATCATTACCGGGACCCAGCTAAACGCCGCCGAAGATACCGCTAGAAGTATCTTTGAAATGCTCCAATTCTTTTTAACTCAGTTTGCCTTTGGGATCCTATTTGGTTTAATCTTTGGCTTTTTAGGCCGTAAACTGATGTCGGTCATCAGGATTCCATCAGGCCTCTACTCCCTTTTAGTGCTTGGGATCGCTTTGACCGGTTTTGCTATTACTTCAAGCCTCAATGGATCCGGCTTCTTAGCCATCTTTATCATGGGCATGATTATCGGCAATCAAAATACTAGACAATTAAGTTATATTTTACCGGTTCAAGAAGGTTTGACTTGGTTGTCCCAGATCGCCCTCTTCTTAATGCTCGGGCTTCTCGTGCAACCTCCACACCTTTTAGATTATGCTATTCCTGGGATTATACTAGCTTGCATCATGGCGTTCGTAGCACGTCCTTTAGCTGTTTTCCTGTGCTTAGAACCATTCTTTAATTTTAGTAAGCGCGAAATCACCTACATTTCATGGGTGGGGTTGCGCGGTTCGGTTCCGATTGTACTTGCCATTTACCCTTACGTAAACAACGTACCTAACGGTGAACTTTATTTTAATATCGCCTTCGTCATCGTAATTTTTTCCCTCATCATCCAAGGGACGACTCTGCAGCCTGCCGCTCAGTTATTGGGCATTTACGCCCCAAGTACCGCCGCTCCGATTAGTAAAGGTCAAATCGGTATTACCATCGATGACGATTACGAAGTTTTTAACTATGAAGTAAGTAAATCTTGCTTTGAGAATGTGCCATTAAAAGACATCAGATTTCCGCGTAAAACCTTAATTACCGGTATTTTTAGACATGGGCAATTGATAAAGCCTTCTCAAAACAGCACCTTAAAACAAGGAGACATCATCTCCTTTATCGGTCACGCCGGGGATGAAGTCTTTTTAAATGCAGTCTTTAATGGTCGGACTCCACTTAAAAATCCAGTTCGCTACCAAGGGGATATCATCCTAAACGGCAGCCTTACCATGCAAGAAGTCCAAGCTCAATATGGGCTTGCTATTACCCATGCGGAACGTGAACTTACTTTAAGTGAATTCATGGGCTTTCAATTAGGGGGCTTTCCGCAAATCGGGGAGCGCATTACCATTCTCGACTGTCGTCTAACCGTATGCGACGTTCAAGGGGACTTTGTTAGTCGCGTGGGGTTCGAAAAGCTAGCTGATATCTAGTTCAAGTACACGCTCATATTAAGTTTCCTCAAGCCTGCCCCAATTTGAGCGTTTACCAAAAAACATTTTCACAAAACGAGTAAAATAGCGTAACTTCAGCCCCTAAAATCGCTTAATTGGTAATGCCAACCATAATGTAACGGATGTAATCCCTTCAACTGATTACATCCGCTAAAAATAAAAGGAAAATCTATATTTAGTCTTTAGCTTGGTAGATTTAACCATCAACTTTTAAAACCACAGATTATGCGAAAAGAAAAAGTTTTCAAGAGTGAATTTTAAAACTACGTCCAAACAAGAACTTAGCCCCCCAAAAAAGACCTGACTAAACTTACTGTAAATTCGACCAGGATCTGAAAAAATCAACGGCTTTGCTTGATTTATTTTATGTTACTTGTACCATGCAGTAAAATATACGTGGCATTTGAGCGTGTTACATGGGGATACATAATGTCCTGCTAAGCTAGCTGTTTATTAGTGAATTATGCTAAACTATCCCACCACTCCTTAAAACCAAGGGTCAAGCCAAGGATGTAATTAGGAGCGGCTCGGAAGCAGTTTAGAAGCGGTTAATTGGTGGCTAATTAAAGAGTGGTTAAAGAGCCCTAACTTTATAAATTGTAACCAATTAACAAATAACTGAGTAAACTCCAAGCCCAAAGCGAGCATTGCTAACAGGAATTTAAGTAATCTCCTAATTAGCTAAAAGGTAAAAAATTTTGTTAAATGGTGGTAGTAACTATTACTACCATGAGTTTTTTAGCCTGCTAAGCTAACACTACATTACTAAAAATCGACGAACCTAAATTAGGCGTATATTTATCCATTAGGAACTCGCCCCAAAATTTAATTATAAAAATAAAAGACGGAAGCATATTATGAAAAGATATAAGAACCGTGGTTTTTCTAAACCTGCTGTTTTAGCCAGTGCGGTATTGCTAGCAGCGGCTGGTGGTGGAGCTTCTTGGTATTTCTTAAACCAATCATCAGATTCCACATTTTCACATATTGAAGACGAATCTACCCGTAACCTCATTAACAATGTGGACATGTCTTCACCAATTTCTGTTGCTTCCGCTTTGCAAAATACCCTTATCACCAATAACTATACAGGGACTGACATCCTCGTAAATAGACTACGTGAACTTGAATTTGCGGAAAAGACTGGTAAGCCTATTACGAGCATGACCAAGGAGCAAAAGGAAACTCAGGTCGATATTTCCTCCTACCTCGTGCCTGCTGCCGTCGAAAGCGTTGAAAACAAAATTAAGCAATTAAACCGCGACCTTAACAGTAAAATTTCCCCTGCTTCTTATGAGGAAACTTTGAATGGTTTAACTTCAATTTTTAAATTCTTCTCCCCAAAAAGCGCTGAAACTCAAATTATTGCAAGCAACATTACCGCTTATAACGCCTATAAGTCTCATCCCGACTACATGATCTCTGATATTAGAGCCATGTATGGCCCCTATGACGCTTTAGCCGTATGTCGCTATTTAATCGGCCTTGAAGATTATAGCCGCCTTTCTGCGCAAGAATTACTCGATCATATCGTGCGTGAAAGCCGTCACTTGATTAAGCAAATTCCAATTCAGATTAGTGATAAACCAAAGCACTACTCAGTAGCCGACTTTACCGAAATCAATACACGTAAGCTTTACGACCTTTCTGACATCTATTTGCATCTACCGAACGTAATGTCATACGTACTGCTTATCAATGATCCATCAATTTTGCCTCAACAAAGAGAAAAGGCTTTTGCTTCACTACAGGAAGCTTTTGAGACTCGTTTAACCGCTTCTCAAAATTTACTCTTCCGCGCCAAAACATATTTTCAGTGTCAAGCAACTACTAGCACTAGTTTTGGGGTGGAAATAAAAAGATTAAACCCTGTCGTTAGAAACGTTTCAAAGTTAGGCACCTTAACTTTAAACGCTTCTCGCGCTAATTTGGTCTACCCACTTAAAGGTTGTGCCAACATGGAATCAATCTACATCCTGTACCCTGATTCTAAAGAATACGAAGACCTCATGGCGCGAAGCGAACGCAAGATGAGCGATGAAGAACGTGAAATGGTTAAACGCGATATCGCCCTCTTAAAGAAATTTGAAGCAGGTGAAAAAAATATCGCAGCCTCAATTACCGCTTCAGACATTGCGGCCACAGAAAGTCACTTAGAGCTCAATCCTGAACAAGGGTATTTTATTGGAAAAAAGCCAAGTTCAAATGGCATGCTCTTTAACTTAATGTTGCCATCAACCGGGTTATTAAGAGCTCTTAACATTAATCCTGATGCGGATCCAATATTTACTGAAAACATCCAAAGCGTGCATAAACGTAAGCAAGCTATCTATAAGCTCGGCTTAGTTGAAGACTACTCTTTAATTGAAAATAGCTTAGCTGAACTTGACTTCACTAAGCTTGCTCAAGATTCTTATAATTACATCATCGCTCGTAATGAAAAGGACAAAGACATTATCAAGCTCCCTTCAGCCTCAGAATATGCCATGAACACACGTGGCTATGACAGCACTGGGGGTACCGCTGTAAATACCACTACGGGCCCAGACACCAACAATGATACTGTAACTTCCGTTTCCGATCTCACTTCAGTTAACGCCGAAGACGATGGCATGCACACTATCACTGTGACCACTGCCGTAGAAAATACCGAATCTACTTCTAATGAAACTCCAGATGGTTCTGGTCTTAACGAAATTGCTACTTCTGCAGTCGGAACTCCAGCTGAAAACGAAGCCGGAACTAACGTGGTCGCAACTTCTGAAAACGTCGCCACTACCGAAGAACCTGCCATCGTCATTGAAGCTCCTGCTACCAATACAGCTTCAAAAGATGTCAACGAAACTACCAAAGATGAAGGCCAAGTCCTTGCTACCACTGAAGTTGCAACTACAACACCTGAAGCTGAAGTTAAGAGCGAAGAAGCCAACAAGGAAGCTTCTACAAACGAAACTACAAACGTAGTGGCCTCAACAGAAGAACCTACTTCTGAAGCAGAAGTTAGCGCCCCTAAATTTATGGACGCAGCCAAACTGCGCAAAGCCAAAGTCGCACAAGTTGAAGCTGACGTTAAAAACGGTAGCAGTGACGCGATGGTTGAACTCGCCATTCGTTATATCGGCGGGATTAATGGCGTTAAACGCGATCATAAGAAAGCAGCTCAGTTACTCCAAAAAGCTCAAGGCCTCACAGATAACAAGCGTGTTGATGCCTTGTTAGGCTCTCTATATTGTTCAAGCCCTGTCTTTACAAGCAAAGATAAGAAAGCAGGCGCGCAAATGGTCGTTAAAGCAGCTGCCGATGGCGCTCCAGAAGCCTATGGCGCCGCCGGGACCGTGCTCCTTGAAGGCGAGTACATCAAACAAGACTACCAAAAAGCTCTACAATACTTAAGCTTGGCCGCTGATAACGATGACCGTAACGCTCAATACCAATTAGCAACCATGTACCTCGACGGCAACAAGGGGGTGGCTCGTTCACCGGAAAAGGCTTACCCACTACTTACCAACGCCTCAAAGACGGTGCCAAACGCGGCTTATTTATTGGCTGAACTCGTGCGTGGCAACGAATTACCTAATGCCCATGACGAAGCTTTAGCTGATGAACTTTATATTCAAGCAGCGGCTCGTGGAGTGAAGAATGCCTACAAATATGCGGGTCTCGCCATCTTAAAAACCGGCAATGGTAAAGCTGATGTGGCTATTAACAAGTACTTAGCCGATTATAAAAACAAAGGCGATAAGGAAGTTGATGAAGTTCTACTTAGCTACTACATCAAAAAGAACGATCGCACTGAAATTGCCAAATTAATTGCTTCAGATCCGAAGGAATACCAGGCGCAATTCCCAGTTGAAACAGCTAAGCTCTATGTTAAGGGCGCGCCTGGCCACAAACGAGACCTTAAGAAAGCAGAAGAATTTTATCGTAAAGGGATCGCCGCAAACATTCCGGAAGCTTATTGTGGCTTAGGTGATTTATTCTTATACGAGCCTGAGCATAAGCACGATGTTCGTGCGGGGATCGGTAACTACACCAAAGGCGCCGAACTTGGGGCTTATGATTGTATTAAAGGCCTCGGGATTGTGTACTCGACCGAGCTTTACCATACTCGCTACAATGAAGCTTATGGCTATATCTCAAAAGCTGCAGCTTTAAGACCTAACGATACCTTAGCCAATGGCTTAAAGGCTCTTATGCAAGCTTATGGCATGGGGATCCAAAAGAATGAAAAATCAGCTCAACAGCTGATGAAAAATATCAAGGGTAGCTCCATTATCAACGGGGTGTATCTCTTGCTTGAAGGCGATGCTTTAAGAATGCAACAAGTAGGTTGCACTAGCACTTTCCTCGCCTTAGCTAGTGGTTTAAAGTCAGGTAATAAAGCTTGGTATGCCTACGCTACAATGTCTGATCTTTTAGCTTATGGCTACTACCTTGAAAAGGGTGGTGCCGGCTCTTTTGATAACATTAAATTTGAAGCAGGTAAAGTTTGTCGCAATGTTCCTGTGACTATCATGCATGATGTTAATGGCTTTAAGTTCACCACTGACAACTCAACTCCTGAAAAGCAATATGAGAACGCTATGGCGCTCTTTGCTGGTAACGGAGTGAAAAAGGATTATGAGGCAGCTTACAAGCTCATGGAACAAGCCGCTAGCCAGAATTATACCAAGGCCTTAAATAACCTTGGGATCTTCCAGTTGTTTGGCATCGGAACTACCGCTTTCCACAAAAATACTTTCTCAAACCTCGTGCAAGCAGCAAGTAAGGGTGACGCCCAAGCTTCATTAAGCGCAGCTGCCGCTCGTAAGTTTGGTTGGGGTGGCACTAAAGCCGATAGCAACAAGGCGCAGGATATGATCTATACTGCTACCACTAGAGGCAATAAAGCCGCACTTGAACACCTCTACTATGGCTCTCATTATGGCTCAATCACGGGCTTTAAGAAGAGTGACGAACAAGCGTTCCGCTTTATCGCGCTCTCCTTTATAAATGAGCAAAAAGCCAAGTAGAAACTAAGGTTTAAACTGAACTGTCATAGCCGGGATATCACGTAAATGGTATCCCGGCTATATTAAGTAAAGGCCCCTCATTTACTATGAAAATCACTGTAGCTATCCCTGCTTATCACTTTAATGACCGCCTTATGGCGTGCATTAACGCGATTCGTAATCAACGCGTAATTCAAGCTGATTCGATCAAAGTCTATGACGTTAATATGTCGGCAGAACTTGTGTCTCAAGTTGAACAGGAACGATGCGAAGTTTTTGCTAAGTTTAAATACGCTGATTTTAAGGAAACTTATCTTATCGCCGGTATCATTGATGATAATACTGACACCGATATTTTGATCTTAATTGATCCCTCTTGCGAAATTACCCGCTCAGCTATTAGTGAATACTTTAGACTCTTTTTAAAATTCTCTGACCTAGCTTTAGTCTATGGTCGCCAAATGCCAGATTCTAATAATAACTCGCTCATTACCCGTTTTTGGTATAGCTACTTTTATCCCCTTGTACAGCGTGATGAGCCACTATGGCATATAAGCCGGATATTTTGTTCATACAAGATGATGGCGCTCAAATTGCCCCTTTTAAAGCCAAACTACTACCACCCACAATGCGATTATAATCGCTTAGGTGATATGTTTTTAGCTGCAAACATCATGCACAACGGGCTACGCATCATGTATAACCCGCTTGCGTTAGCTACCACCACCAGAAAAATCACCTTGGCCGATGTTTATGAAACCGCCCGTGATTTGCAATATTTTGTGCAAGACAATGAATGGATGCGTCCCATTTGGAACCTAAGGAGTAACGAAGTTACTCTCTTTGCTAAACAGCTATTTAACTACCTACACACCTACTCTTCTCACCCACTCACTTGGTTTAAAGGCACCTTAGCTTATGCTAATATCATCGCGGGCCTTTATGTCGGACGTCATAACTATGAAGTTGATCATAATCGAGCGCTAAGACAAGGAAAAATAAAAGATAACCTTACAAGTAAGCCGTTAGAAAAAGAAACCACTCAGTCCCAAGCGACGAAACACCAATAAGATTAAAAATTGCCCATAAAAAAACTAGTAGCTCTTTTTTTAAGCTACTAGTTTTAGGGGGCTTTAGTTGATATTAGCTTTACGCTTGTTAAGCCCCAAAAGTCCCAAGCTTAACTTAATACGTTATTGTTAAGATTATATTTCATCATATGGTTAAGCGAAGAGGTACGACTATTGACGTACTAAGACAGGTTCAACGACGATATCACTCATCTCATCAAGATCGGCTAAATCTGAACCTAAAGCCACCAATACTTTTCCATCTTCATAATTAAATGGTTGTTCAATCGTAAATGAACAGTGGGCAAAATTCTTATAAGTAACGGAGATTTCAGTATTGATCGTATTTAGACTCTTATCAAAATCAGTCTTTTGGCCATTAAAACGAAGTACTAAATAAATACACGGCCGCCCACCAGTTACGGTTTTAGCAGTGTAGTAAAAGCTGTCAAGCACCACTCCGCGACGCAAAAACGCGCCATCAGAAACATCAGTTAAGTCCTGTAATTTGGCACAGGTTCTGTTTAATCTTTCATCTGATAAATCAATCATAATAATCACCAACCGGATCGGCTGTAAAAATTACCGGTACAAATACTTAGAGTCCAAACTCTAAGTACCTTTTTAAACGTCCATCATGGCTTGACCCATGATTTATTCCTGCAAAATATATTTGTAATAGAAGTGCACTTAAAGTTACAATAATACCAACGTTAAGTGCAAATCATTATATTACATCATGTAAATGCTGTTTATAGCGTTATATTTTAGAATCATAAAAACTACATCTATATCACGACTCTATCACATAATGCCCAAATCACTATAACCTCAGCTCATGATAACAACTAACACTCTTGTATAATATTTGAAGTCCGTTAATTTTTTGTAAAAGCTAATCTGACAGATAGTATTTATATTTCTACTTAAAAATTTTAAGAAGGTGTTTGTCATGATAAACCGTCCACGCGAATTCTATACTGCGTCCGACCTAACAGCTCTTATCACCTGCCTAAGTAGCCTCGGTTTTAGTACCGCAGAATTAGATCTAATCCTTGCCGACCAGAGCAAGTTAATTGCCCTGCGTCACGTCCTCTCGAAGGTGCCTGAAGCATTGGATCCGGCGCAAAACCAAAGGCTTTTTCGGTCACTAATTATTACTCTTGCCAAGAATTTTGAGTTATTTAAAGCCCTAAGGGAGCCAATCGTATGAGTATGAGTAGAAAAGAAATTCAACCTTACATGGCGAAAGGACCTCAAAAGCTTATCACCACTAATCAGATTTTGGCGATTCATCAACTGCTAGCTAATCTATATGGGGGAGTTACCGACTTAAGATCGCCTGAAATGGTGAAAATGCTCGATGAACTAGCAAATGAAATAAATGCTTGTCGCAATCGCGCTGAGATTATAAAGGCCGCAACTAATGTCATCTACATGATCGTGCGTAATGCCCCATTTATCGTCGCGAACAAGAGAACAGCTTTCTTAGTTGCGAGTACGATCCTACATATGCACGGTTTAAGTATTGAAGCAGTGCCTGAAGATATACTCGTCGCCCTAACCGCCATCAGCACCGGCAATTTCTCACGTGAAGAAACCGGAGAATGGTTAAGAGGTTATCTCGTAGCTGAAGAAATAACCGCTCTTTAATTTTAAATGCAACCACGTAAAAAATTAAAAAAGTTAACCCAAAGCGCTTCAACGAATAAGAAAAGATAAAGAAGAATAAGACATAAAAGAAAAAAGAGAGCAGAAAATAAAGGAAAGAAAAAATCCAATAGCTACAATTTAATGGCCTAAACTGATTACATTTTTAGTCTTAAGCTAGAACCTTCGAACCTTCAAGCTATGTTTGTCCCGTTTTTATCCCTGTAAAAAAACTAAGCACAAGACAAACACAACCTTAAAAGCAAGCTTTAAATATCACCTTTTTAGGCGCTTATAAATAAGCCTACATAAAGCCTAAACTCAAACTCAAACTCAAACTCAAGCTCTAGCACTTAGCTCAAGCTCCACCTAGTTAAGCTTCAACCGCCACTAAAGATTCTTGCTCTAAATCCACCCCAAAACATGCTGCAAAATTTTGCGCAGTAGTTTCACACACCCGTTCCTTAGTCGTGTTATGAAGCGCCGCTACCGCCGCTGCAGTATAGCTAACATACCCTGGTTCATTAGGGTGACCACGCATAGGCACCGGAGCGAGGTATGGTGAATCTGTTTCGACTAACATGCGATCTAAAGGTACATAGCGACAAGCTTCTTGTACGTTTAGGGCTTTTTTAAAGCTCACAATCCCGGAAAACGAAATATAAAAACCCATATCAAGAGCGCGCTTAGCCTGAGCAATGTCATCACAAAAACAATGCATTACCCCACGGCTCTTCCCTTTACCTTCAAAAGAGATAATGTCCATGCAATCTTTCATGGCGCCACGGCCGTGAATAATTAAAGGTTTATCTAAGGACGCCCCCACTGCCACTTGGCGCGCAAAGCTTTCTTTTTGCATCGTAGCAGTTTCTGGAGTATTGATGTAATCAAGCCCAGTTTCCCCTAAAGCGATTACTTTAGGACGCCCTAAAAATTCGGCTAGCTCTTCTTCGCGCCAGTTTTTATTGTCTAGGGTTAAGTTTTCAGGGTGTAGACCGGCGGCGGTATAAACCCCGGGTAAATCTTTAACTAAGTCATAAAGAGCCGAAAATTCAACCAAATCAACCCCAACGCTTAACATATGAGTCACCCCTAAAGCACAGGCGCGGTTAATTACGGCTTGCACATTTGGATGGACCGTTTCGTAATCTAAAGAATCAAGATGACAATGGGAATCGACAAGAAACATGACTTTATACCTCAAAATAGGCGCAGTTGTTAAGTTTAATTCTTACAACGCCAACCTATGTTTTAAAAAATTTAGGCTCCAAACCAAAGCTTAATGACCGCGCCTATTATAACGCACTCCTTAAAACTTACCACCAAAGCTAACGCTTAGCTATCAAAGAAGATCTTTAACGGACCAAGCCAAACATCAGGCCTATAAAACTTACTTTGGGCAAACTCTCTTTTGAAAGTCTTTGGGGTCTAATAGAGCAAATTTCAATTCAAAAACTAAATTTTTTGGAGGAGCTAACAACAACACTTAACAAGCATAGTCTCCTTATAGCATTTTTGGCTTGAACCTAATATAATGAGGGGGTTAAGCTTTTATATTTAAGCCTTTAAGCATTAAGAAACCCGCACTATCAAACTCAGAAAATTCATAGTTAAATAGTGTTTAAAGCTTCTACCCGAAGCTTCTTCTAAATGTCGCTTAAATTTAAGCCGTAGTCTTAGTTTGAGAAAAAAATATTTTCCTTAACTAACCTGACTGCTCCCACGGGTAAGCCCGTGGGGTTCTGATTGTCAAGTGTAGCTTGTAATCGTACACCATTTTCAGGCTTTGGAGTTACAAGTGTAAATCTGTTTGAATCAGGACTTTCATTACCAAGCAGTCCTACGACCACATTAGCGGTAAATTTCTGTCTTACGACAAGGAAGTACAGTCAATCTTCCTAACATTTAGACTATATATTGTTCCATGCTAATGTCAAATAGTAGAAATATAGTTTTTCATAAAAAAAGCGACTTTCATCCCACACGCAAGCGTGTGGGGTTTACGTCGCAATTTATAACTAATAAGACTAAACTTAAGTACCAAAAACTAAGACCAAACATCTAAATCAATCACCAAAACTAAAGCAAACACCTAAAAAAGGACGCCGTAAAACCTTATGGCTTTAACCTTTAGGGGGGATAGGTGGTGAGTTTTTATGACCTCTTTTTAACTTGAGGTTAAATTTGAGGTTTGGGCGTTAAAATTGATTTTACTAAGTATCTTTAAAGACATTAGACGGAGATTTAAAATGAGTACAGACACTCTTTTTACTAAAATTTTTAAACATGAAATTCCAGCTGATATTCGTTACCAAGATGACGAAATCATTGTTTTTGCAGACATTGCCCCAAAAGCAAAGATTCATTTACTCATTGTTCCCGCTAAGCCAATTCCATCTGTAAATGAAATTGAAGATGGCGATGCAATGCTAGTTGGGCGCATGGTATTAGCAGCTAAGAAGATGGCTAAGGAACTTGGTATTGCAGAAAATGGCTACCGCCTTATCATCAACTGTGGCGCTGACGGCGGTCAAGAAGTTCCACATTTGCACATGCATCTCTTAGGTGGCGAACCACTTAAAGGTGTTGGCTTTTAAGCAACTTAGTTAGTTTCAAAAAAGCTTAAGCATCTAATTACAGCTTTAAGTTCTAACTAGATTATATTTACTTATATTAGGCCTAAAATATCTTACGCCCCCATTTTGGGGTGTGCCCCATTTTTGAGTGTTAATGTGGCGTAAGATATTATTAAGCTTTTGGTCAGAGGTTTTTTTATAAATGCAGTTTCTCAAAGTTATCATGGTTACCGGCATGGTCCTTGGGTTAAGTGGTTGTACCCTACTAGACAGCATAAAGGATGTCTTCAACAATGAAGAAACCCAAACCGCCACCGCGCCAGCAGATAAAGCAACTCAAGGCAAAGCAACTGCAGGTAAAACCACTACTACCACCAAAAAAACAACTAAGCGTCGCCATACCCGTAAAACTACCACCAAAACTACCAAAGGTAGCGAAGTTAATGCTACCGAAACGGAAGAAATCTTAGGCGACTCTATTTTAAATTCAGATAAAGTAACCCCAAGCACCACCCCAAATACTCCAACTGATGTTAGTGGGTGTCAATATAGTGCTAGCACCATTAACAACGAATTAGCTTCAATGGCTCGTTTGGCTTTACGTTCTTGCCAACCAAGCCAACCAAACAAGACTTTGATTAGACCTGTTAGCGTAACCGGTAACGCCTGTGGTAGTAACCCTACTCAAGCTGTTTACAACGGTTTTAGTTCAAGCGGTAAATTTAGCGTGGTCAGCTCAAGCCAAGCTCAACGCATCGAAAATCAGCTCCATAACGCCTCTAATGGCTACATGATTCGCGTGGCTAAATCTCAAAACATCAACTATGTAGTTTCAGGGAACGTCAACACCAATAAGGGCATTGCGACCCTTAAAATCGTTGATGTCAGCACAGGCTCTGTACTTTGGCAGCACACTGGTGATTTAACTGAACTCGGCAAGAAGTCCCCCACCTCTAAGGTGGTGAGATGATTTGCCGAAATCTACTTGACAGCTTTCTAAACATTATGCTTTAAATATAAAAATGAATTTATGCGGTTAGTAACTGCATAAATTCAAAACATAGAACCGTGGGATACACGGGGTTAGCTCGTTGATACTGTACTCATTAGAGTGCTTGAGCGAGAACTGAACCTATCTTATCGGTGGGAAGCCCCCACCTCTATAGGTGGGGGAGGATGTCACAGTAAGAACCATAATTTAGAGTTAATCGCCCTAAATACGTAGCGCCCAGCGCCCAAGCAAGGACTAAAGCCCAAACTTTAGTCCTTGATGTTTTTAAAGAGCATCCTCTTTAAAAACTTTTAAAGCCTTTGCCATATAGCCAAATTACAAGCTTTAAACAATTGGCGCTAAAATGCGCTTTCACCTGCGTTTTCCCAAGCTTACCAAGCTCCCCTAACTATTTTATTTCTTCCGGTTACCTCTTAATACTTTACCATCTATCACACCAACTCAGCGTATACGCTTTTTCCTCAGAACTTAGCCCAAGTTAGAAAGTTCACTTTTAAACGTCCCACTTTAATACAAAAAAAATACCGCTTTAAAGCTAGGCAAAATAGTTGGTTTCACCGTGGTGGCTTCTAGATGTAGAACGATCGAAAAAGTTGACCACTAAAACGATCGGAAGTTGACCACTCC
>ERZ1026876.300-NODE-300-length-31262-cov-6.687218_pt1 | contig 31262 bp, 25 predicted proteins | sample MGYA00380168_ERZ1026876 | MGnify/ENA primary metagenome ERZ1026876 (study PRJEB33269, sample SAMEA4719804) | human gut metagenome | biome: human-associated habitat; feature: organic feature; material: feces | place: Cameroon | collected 2013-10 ... | reverse complement strand
CTGATACAACACCCTGAATATTTCGCACGTCCGTCTTACTCACGCTGTGCAAGGGTAAAAATATTTAATCTTCGAGGTGGAACGTTCCCATAGTTTCTGCTATTCCATAAGCCACCTTCTTTAGTTCTTCTGCAGATGCCGTTACGTCATTGAAGCTATCCGCAACCTCCGTTGTTGCTGCGGATGTCTCTTCCGTATTCGCTGCATTTTCCTCGGCAATGGCAGATAGATTCTCTACTACATCAATGATTTCCTCTTTGGCAGCATTCAGACGTGCACTCTTTTGTTCAATCGATGTGATTGCCTGAATAGATGTCTCGATACCACGGATAACATCCTGAACGATCCGTTCCGTCTGTTCAACATGTTTGCTCTGTTCCATAATAATATCATGTACTTTTTCCATCGTCTCAACAGCCATATCCGAATCATTGATCAATTCACTTACCATGCCGGCAATCGAGTCAGTTGATTCTCCTGTCTGCTCAGCCAAATGCTGAATCTCATTTGCAACAACTGCAAATCCTCTGCCTTGTTCTCCTGCTCTGGCCGCCTCAATTGACGCGTTCAGTGAAAGCAGGCTTGTCTCTTCTGAAATATTACTAATAATATTAGTTGCCTCTTTAATCCTCTGAGAAGATTCATTCGTACGGTGCGTCTGATCATTGATCTGGCCAACAGACTGCATAACCTCTTCGTTGATCGACTTCAACTTGATCAAAGATGCCGTTGCCTGATCACTTGCCTGACGCATTGCCTTGGCATTCTCATTCAGACGTTCAATCTCTTCATTCGTAGATGCTAACATATCTCCCATAAGTGCAACATTCTCTGTTGCCCGTTGTGCATCCTTTGCCTGGGAATTGGCACCCTCTGCAATATCATTTACCGCACGATCCACACCACCGACAGTAGTCAGTGTATTCTGCGCATTACTATCAAGACTCTCTGCCGAACCTATTAAAGTCTGTGTATGATTATTCACATCTTCAATAATATAACGCAACTCATTCTTCATGCTTTCAACTGCCCGGCACAAATCTCCGGTAACATCTTGCTTTTGTAAATACTTAGCTGGAACTTCTATCATCAGATGTCCTGCTGCAACTTCCTTTACCGCCTTTGTTCCTGCTTCAATGCCGGCACTCATTGAATACGCTGCAAGTATACTTGTGATCGTAAATACAACCAGAAGTACAATTATAAGAATTACCAATACCCTTACAATCGAATTATATGTTAAATTAGCGACCTTCGCAGATTCCCCTGCAAAAACAAGGCCAACCACTTCATCACTGTCATTCTGAAATACCGGTACATAATAGCCATAATAATCTTGTCCATCTACAGATACCTTTTGTGAAAATACAGGCTTCCCGTCTTTCAAAACCTTCTCAACAATTGCGTCACTAACCTCTGATCCGATCACCCGTTCACCATTCTTATCTACAATAGACGTAACAACACGGCGCGTTCCATAGCAGAACATCACATCCACCCCGGATTCATCATGAATGGAATCCACCAGGTCTTCCGATTTGGAAATATTATAGGCACCTTTCCATATCTGACCGTCATCCGCCTCCATATAATCACCCGAATTCTGATCATATGCCGCTTTGTATGCTGTAGCTACCCCCTTTAAAGTATTCTCCACATCCTCTACCATCTGTTTACGTATTGTCGTACCTGTAAACAGAAAAATCAAAATCCCCATTGTCAGTAAAGGAAAGAGAGCTAATGCTAACATCTTCTTCTTCATAAGCACATCCTCCATCTGTCTCCATTATCATTTTGTCTTACTTATTGACATTTCTCTTATTGTAACACGATTTTTTATAAAAAGCCATCTAAAATCAATCTTTAAAGCCAAGTGAGTTCTTTAAAGCCAAGTGAGTTTTTGACAAATTGTACAATAACTGGTAAAATATTTGGTAACAATGTCATGTTTTTTGTTTTTTATACTATATTTCAGGAGGATACATGTATGCAGAAATATCATTTTCGCAGAATATTCAGCCTTGCAGCCTGCCTCATTTGCTGTCTGGGTTCATTAACCGGTTGCGGTAAATCCACCGTTGCTTATGATGATGTAATCACAAACGAAGGGTACGACCTTCACAAAGAAGATGTGCAGGAAGATTCTGCCTCTTACATCGGAAACCCAATTGCCAAAGAAGATCTTAAAGTCGGTGTTATCCATTTGACAGATCCTGCCGAAGGAAGCGGATATACTTATACACATGATCTTGGCATTCAGGGAATGCAGGATAATCTTGGTTTATCTTCCGACCAGATCATTCGTAAGATCAATGTCGATGACAGCGACGAAGCGGCTACCCGTAAGGCAATTCAGGAATGCATTGATGAAGGTTGTCAGATCATTTTTACCACAAGCTGGGGATACATGAACACCACCGCAGAGATGGCAGAAGAGAATCCGGATGTATTCTTTGCCCATGGCACCGGCTATATGTCCAATGGAAAGAATTTCACGAATTATTTCGGTCGCATCTACCAGGCCCGGTACTTATCCGGCATTGCAGCCGGTCGTAAGACAAAATCAAACAAGATCGGTTATGTTGCTGCACAGGATATCAACAACTCTGAAGTAACCGGCGGTATTGATGCATTTGCACTCGGTGTATATTCCGTTAATCCGGATGCGAAGATCTATGTCCGGATCACCAACAGCTGGTTTGATATGGAAAAGGAAGAACAATATGCAAAAGACCTGATTGATGCAGGCTGTGATGTACTTGCACAACATTGTGATACGTCATTTCCGCAACAGGTTGCTGCGGCAAATAATGTATGGGGAATCGGATACAACTCCGACATGAGCAAGGATACACCGAATGCTACCCTTTGCAGCGTCATCTGGAATTGGTCCGCTTATTACACACAGACTGTACAAAATGTAATCGATGGCAAATGGACCGGCGAGAATTATTACGGCGGTATGAAAGAGGGATTAGTTGATATTACCGGACTTTCTGATACTCTCAATGACAATGAGACCATTTCCCTGATTAATGAAGCCCGTGCCAACATCCTGAATGGTTCGTTTAACGTATTTGACGGAGAGATTGAAACAAATACCGGCGACATCATCGGCAAAAAGAATGCAACGCTTGACGATTCAACCATCACCGGAGGAATCAATTGGTACTTCAAGACGGTTTCTGTATTAAATGATGACGGTTCTCTTACAGATGGAAGTGAACTGCTCTCTACCGATACAACTTCCGATGAAGAAACCGGCGAAGAATAGGCATTATCATATTTTATATGTTTCACCACATTCTTCCTGACAGATTATAAACCATACAAAAATGACGAGATATCAGTCAACGCTGATATCTCGTCATTTTATGTATAGCCTTTCATTATTCACCTCTATTATACACCCGATGAAACATCATATAATTCCACTCCAACTAACTCAGTCATCCGGTTATAAAGCTCCGGATATTCCTTCTTCAACCGGATCGGTTTGAAATCAAGATCCACAAAACAATGTGAACTTGCCGCTTCATTATGCAGCACCGAAAAGTCCTCCGAGTAAATACGATAGCTCATTTCGTACTTGACACCATGCATGCGTTCGACCTTCGGAACAATGCATATCGTCTCTCCAAAACGTGCAGGATTCTTGTAATTGCAACTGACCGACAATACCGGAACCATAATTCCGCTTTGTTCCATCTTTGCATAATCAAATCCTATCTGCCGCATAAAATCCATTCGGCATTCCTCTAAGTAACGGATATAATTCGAATGGTGCACCACCTGCATTTTATCCGTTTCATAATAGTTGATCTCTCGTTTGAACACCTGATATTTCATATTAGAACTCCATGATCTCAAAATCTTCATCAAACTTCATGGTAGCCTGAACATATTCCTGTCCCTTTTCATCTACCTTTACGTCCTGATCTGTCGCCTTGTTTCCATCCGTTGCTTTGTCTGTATCCGCCGCCTTAGGCTGTGTCTTTTCCTTTTTCACAACAGGCGCTTTCTTATCTGTCGGTGCGTGTTGTTCTGCCTCCTGTGCAGCCGCTGCTTTATCCTCTACCGCCTTGCTGATCAAGCCTCTATATCGTGGATCAGTTGTCACATTCTCCGCCATCTTGGCAATTCGTTCTGAAGGAACACTCGTGATTTTTTCTGATTTCTTAAAATGCGGAATCAACGGAAGTACATCGTCTGTTTGTGTCTGATTCTTCTCATCGGAATCCTTTTTCATCTGCTCTGTATGATGTGACGACTCCGGTTCCTCTGTCACTTCATCCTCTGCCGGAGCTTCCTCGTCCACATATTCTACTTCGTACTCTTCGCCTTCTTCTAACTCGTCCTCGTCTACATACTCGATCTCGTATTCTTCACCTTCTTCTAACTCGTCCTCATCTACATACTCGATCTCGTATTCTTCGCCTTCCTCTAATTCATCCTCTGTGACATAGACAACTTCATACTCGTCTTCATCCGTCTCTGCCGGCTGTTGTGCGGCTGCGTTCTGAGCTGCTTGTGCTGCGGTTGATAATGCCTCTTTTTCTTTTTGAATCTGAGAAACTTTCAATGCCAGCGCATCTCTTTCTGCCATCATATTGGCAAGTGCTGCCTCTGCCTGTGCAGACTTCATTTCTGCCGCAAGTGCCTGATTTGCAGCCTGCTCTGCTTTCTCTTCCGCTACGCGTGCCCGTTCTTCCTGCAACTGCTGGAAATCCATACTAAGTTGTACACTTCCATCATCATACTGATCACTGCCAACATGATTTCTCATTCTGGCATTGTATAACTCATCGGATAATAAATGACCAATCTCAATAATCTGCTGACTGCGGTCTGCAACATCCATCTCCTGAAGTCCGTCCATCAGTTCCGCACGATTGGCAGCAATAATATTCATCTTCTGCTCCATATCCTGCAGAATATTCTGATAATCTGTCTGAATATTCTGATATGCCGTCTCGATTAATTCATTCACTTCGGTCAGCATCTCATCGGTATAGATCAGTGATGCTCCATATATCTCATTTGCATTGGAAAGGGCATCTCTCTCTTCCTCTGACAATTCCTCATAGTGGATCGGCGCTACATTCGTCGTACGCTTATTCACACGCATACGGCTCGCAGAATGCTCTGCCTCATATATGATCTTCTCTGCTTCCTTTTTGGCTTCATTGATGATCTTACCCTTCCGGTCATTCACCTCATGATAAGTCTTTAATTCAATCTCAATCTGTGACGCTAATTCTGTCAACAAAGACTGCACTTCATCTTTGTAGATTGTTACTTTTCCGGATGCCAGCGGTACCGGGGATGCCGTATTCAGAATACTTTGTAGCCGGTCAATAATATCTTTTGTTCTACTCTTCTCCGCAATCGTTGCCATTGTACATTTCCTCCTGATTTTCTTAAGTACAAGGTCTTCCTCATTTACATATAATTGTAATTATAACAAAAGTATTACATTTTCGCAATTTTTTTGTAATATTTAGTGGAACGGTATACATTCAATGCTTCTTTGTAAAATTCCATTTATATAAGCGATCAGTGTTCCATAATTTGTAAACGGAACTCCCTGCGCATTTGCCGTATGCATCCGATACTGTACTTCCTTTTCATTCAGCATGCATCCCCCACAATGGATCACCAGACGGTATTCTGTAAGATCTTCCGGAAATTCCGTTCCCGAACAAAATGTAAATGCCGGCTCTTTTCCGGTATATTGCCGGATCCACGCAGGAAGTTTCACAGTTCCAATATCTTCACATTGTCTGTGATGTGTACAACCCTCTGCAATCAAAATTCGGTCTCCATCAAGGATCTGTTCCAACATTACCGCACCCTTTACCGCAGTATCCAGAAACCTTTTACATCGTGCCATCAAAATAGAAAATGATGTCAGATACACATCATCCGGCGTATCCTTTGCAACCTGTTTAAATGCCTGACTATCCGTGATCACCATATACGGCTTCTGATGCAGGCGTTCTAATGTCTGTTTCAGTTCGGTGTCTCTTGTAATGACCGGCACTGCTCCTGCCTCCAATATGTCCCGTATCACCTGCTGCTGTGGTAAAATCAGCCGCCCTTTGGGTGCCGCCGAATCAATTGGAATGACCAGTACCACAAAATCCATCGGATGCAAAAGATCTCCTACAATCTGAAATCTTGTGTCCTGTACCTGTATCCGGTGTGCGATCATTTCCTTCAATTCCTGTATCCCTGTTCTTTGAGCTGCACTTACCCAGACCATTTCCCCTTCCTGTTTCCGGCACAGATCCGCTTTATTATAAACCACAATATACGGAATCTTCCTTTTTTCTAGTGTACCCAGAAAATGCTCTTCTGTCTTAGTGACACCAATTGTCCCATCTACCACCAAAACAGCAATATCGATCTTACGAAGAACCTGCTTTGTCTTTTCAATCCGCAGGCTGCCAAGCTCTCCTTCATCATCCATTCCCGGTGTATCTATGATCATAACCGGACCTAACGGCAATAATTCCATCGCCTTGTAAACCGGATCCGTTGTAGTTCCTTTCTGTTCTGACACGACTGCCAGATTCTGCCCTGTTATTGCATTTACCAGACTGGACTTGCCTGCATTTCTTTTTCCAAAAAAACCGATCTGTATCCGATTCCCTGCCGGTGTATCATTTAATCCCATGCACGTTTCCTCCTGTTATTCTGACTAAATACATGATATACCCCCATATAGAATCTGTGCAACAGGAAAACTTCGGAATTTTTTGAGAAATTTTATGGTTTTTATTAATAGTTTCATGCTATAATAAATAAGTGTACATAATATACGATTTTATTTGTGCACATTTATAAGAGCATATTTACATTGTTATAATAATACACAAGGTGGGATGAACATGGATAGATATGATAATGAAGAACAATTAACCGAAGCAGAATTAGAAGATCTTAGAAGAGAACGTGCCGCCGCACGTCGCAGAAAACTTGCTGCAAGAGAACGACGCAGGAAGAAGCGCCGTCAGCAGGCCATTATCCGATGCAGCATTTTATTAATTGCTGTCATTTTAGTAATTTTCATAATTGTAAAACTGATCACCGGAATCGTTGGTCTGTTCACCAAAGACAAAAAGCCAAAAGCGACAACAGAATTGCCTGCAACCACACAGGAAGTTACAACAGAAGCTCCCGTTGCAGACATTGACGAAGCAATTCTTGCCAAAGATGTGCCAGCCGATCGTGATGCAGCCATTGCAATCCTTCAAACTGCGGCAGAAACAGACACCGATATTAAGAATATTATGGACAACCAAGCAGTCTATTCCGATATCCTGTTACGCAATTTGGCTGCCAATCTCGAAATGAAGCAATTTACCTTAGATTATATTGCAAAGATCAATACCGTATATGATGGCGATTTTTCAGTAGATGTCAGTCAGACAGAGATTCCATTATTCCTTCAATATGATGAACAATGGGGTTATGCGGATTACGGAAATGATCTGGTTGCATTTAGCGGAAGTGGTCCAACCTGTCTTTCTATGGCATACACCTATTTGAAACAGGATGGAAGCATGAATCCGATCAAAGTAGCTGATTACTCAACGGAAAAGGGTTATATTGATGAACATGGAGATACCAATTGGACGCTTATGACCGATGGGGCAGCGGGACTTGGTTTAAGTTCCGAAGCTTTGACCGTTGCAGAAGATGATATGAAATCAGCCTTAGAAAGCGGCAAAGTTATCATCTGTTCTATGGCTCCGGGAGATTTTACAAGAAGCGGAAGTTACATTGTGATCAAAGACTACAAAGACGGTCTTTTCTATGTAAATGATCCTACAAGCCAGGCCCGTAGTGATGTCGGCTGGGATTTCAAACGGTTGAGTAACCAGATTGCGAATATGTGGGCATTAAGTGTGGGAACCGGTGACACTACGACCGGCAGCACCGAAAGCGGCGATTCAACCAGTGGGGATAACGCATCCACAGAAGGCGGCGGCAATAACGCCACCACAGCAGAAAGTACGGCAGCAACAACATCCGCATCTACAGAAGCTGCAAATTAAGCATTTCTTCGCACAGCGTATATTCTACGCTGTGCGAAATTAATTTTAGGGGTTGATTTTCCCGGAAAGTTTGCTTATAATAGCAACTCGGAACAAATTATATAGTGTAATTAAGAATTGGTATTTTATTGGAAACGACACAAGTGTATGCTTGATAACGAACAACACATGTGTCTTTTTTGCGCTCATTTTTAGGAGGAATATTATGTCAAAAAATTTATTTCAAAATGTTATTTTCACGTTAATGATGTCATTTCTGATGGTCTATGTCATGATCTGCTACAACATCGCCCTCAATACAGGTGGTATGAGTAATCAGGTATTCGGACTTGCATTCCATGAATTACTGATCATGTGGCCGGTTGCCTTTTTCTTAGAATTACTTGTAGTTGACAACCTTGCCCATAAATTAGCATTCCGGATTGTAACTCCACAGGATCGTCCAATTGTGATCACTCTTGCAATCTCCATCATGATCATCTGCATTATGTGTCCGATCATGAGTCTCATTGCAACTATCCTATTCAAAGATGCCGGCAATCAGTTAATCGCCGTATGGGCACAGACTACTTTTATGAACTTCCCAGTTGCATTCTTCTGGCAGCTTATGTATTGTGGACCGATCATTCGTTTTCTGTTCGGTAAAATATTCGCAAAACAAGAAGTAAAAGAAACACATGCTCAGGAAGCATAAATTCTAATACTCCTTTGTAATTGCAGACTGTTCTACCCCATACTGAGTACAGAATTGCCTAAGATCGGACGCATCCCGTATCAACATGATCTCGGAAAATCTGCCTGTCTGCAAGTCCTTAAAACCTGCGACCTGTTCTCCCGTGCAGATACTTGCACGGATGACTGTCGCATTTTTGTTGCATCATATGTACTTGTCTGTTTGTGTCTCTTTCTTCCAAACACTATCTCACCTTCCCCAGTAAACCAATAACGCTGCCTGTATTACAAAAAAGAGTGGCACACCCACCACAAAATACCAATGCTTTGTCTTATGTCGAAACGTATACATTCCCGCAAATGCCCCGACGGAACCACCGATCACTGCCAGTCCCAATAACGTTGCTTCCCGTACACGCCATTTGTTGTGTTTCGCCTTCCACTTGTCAATGCCGTAGACTGCAAATGTTATCAGATTGATGATGCATAAATATGCTATGAATATATTGCTGTGTAATATGTTTTGAATCATTTTAACGTTCTTCCTCTTTTATAATAATATCTCCACAATAAATTCATGTTCTTTTACCTGAATATCCATATGATATCCGTGTGCCCGTGCAATCTGATCCACGATGCATAATCCTAGCCCATTACCATCTTCATTCGATCGCACATTGTCCCCTTTCACAAATGCTTCCTTCAACTGTTCAACCGGCACATTCAATTCTTTGTCAAACAGATTCTTAATAATAAATGATCTATCACCCAAAAGAATAGAGATTTCCGATTGATCCTTTGCATATTTCATGGCATTCGAAACCAGATTGTTGACCAGATGTTCCATCCAGAACGTATCTGCCTGAATCGTCTTTTTGCCCTCTATATGCATTGTCAGATGTCTTTCAGCCATTTGCTTTGCAAACAGCTCCTTCTGCTCTATAAAAAGTCTATCCAGTGAAACTTCTGTCCGCTTTAACTCAATACCACCATCTTCTAATTTCGCGAGATCCAGGATATTGGCAATCATCTGATTCATATAACTAATTGTATCTAAGATATTATTGGCATACGGTCTTTCTTTTTCATTACTCTCTGCAATGATCTCTGCGTATCCTGAAATAGCCATTAGCGGACTTTTTAGATCATGTGCCATTGCATTCGTCATTCTCCTGCGATACGTCTCCATCTGGTAGACTGTCTCCTTCTTACTGAAACGAACCTTTGCCCATGCAAACGCGATTCCCGCTGCTATTATCAGTGTTAAGAGATAGAATCCGAACACAAGCGGTGCAAAATCCCGAAAGAAATCCTGGTTCAAAACAACCACTTTATACAATGAATCTGCGCCATTTACCCGTTCAATCGTATACCCTTTCACACGAAAGATCGAATTATAATCCCGATAACCTGAATTATTCATTCCTGCATCGCCCGCCATGTCCTGCACACTCTCGACAATATTTTTCTGATATGTATTATGAAATGCCTGATAACCCGGACTATCCTTGCTGCAATCCAGAACCAAAGGCCCCATTACCTTAATCTTATCGGATTCCTCTGCAAATGCTGCATACCCCTTAAGATTTATCTTATCCAGATCCCAGCTCTTTACCACATCGCCGGTTGCCGAATTGCGAAGTACGATCTTCTTTGCCAAAAAGGTATACCCATTCACACAGATATCCTCAAATCCAATATCACAATCTTCTTGTCCTTTCTTTATCTTGTTATCCGCCTCAACTTTCACTGTATGATAAAGTCCCGGATAAGCCGCCTCTAACACTTCCTCATTCAAACGGTAACATTTCAATACCGTCTTATTGCCCTCGGCATCTTTTTCCCCATCAGTTGTTCCCAGAAAGATATAAGTACCACCATCCCCGTTTGCAAGCTGTACTCCGTCACTATTAAAATACGCTATATAATATGCCGGATTGCTTTCATACGTTAGTCTACCCTTCGCATGATTCATCAGAATTGTACATACATTAGCAAATGTCGATTCCGAATTCAGCATCATATTCATGGAAGAATAGTAGTTTAACTTGGAAATAACGTCATCACCGGTCACCTGCTCTTTCTCATTACTTCCTATATACCGAATCATCCCATCCTGCATCTTAACCTTTGTCATATCCAGGTCATTCTGTACAATCGAAGTCACAATATTGCTATATATCTGATATCCATTCCATTTGTTGATATAGCCATTACTGGCAATCACTGATAATAACAGATCAAACAGAAATACAATACTTATTACAAATCCGAATGACTTTCTCCATTCTGTTTGAAATCTTGGTTTTCTTATTGCTTCTTTTGATCCTTTTCTGTTTTTCTTCTTCATAAAAATCAACTCCTCATTTATTTGATAAATCAATCATACGGAGTTAATCTATCTTCTTTCTATCCTTGGTCTGTTCTTTCCGTAATTCTTTTCTATATATCATTATTCTACTAATCGGTATCCCCTCCGGATCACAGTCTTAATTCTTGCTGCTTCATTTCCTAAAGCTTTTCTAAGCTTTTTCATATGATTATCTAATATACGTTCATCCCCATCATAGTCATATCCCCAGATTCGAATAAGAAGAGAATCCCGGCTGACCACTGAACCCTTATTCTCCAAAAGTACTTTGAGCATTAAATATTCCTTATGTGCAAGAACTATTTCCTCTCCGTTCACTGTAACGACCATCGTTCTCGGATTCAGTCGGATATCACCCGCTGTCATTTCCTCTTTTACTATAGTTCCCTTCGTTCTCCGCAGCAGTACATTCACCTTGGCATAGAGTTGTGCTAATGAAAATGGCTTTACCATATAATCATCACAACCCAAATCATAACCATACAAGATATCTTCCTCTAATCCCCTTGCCGTCAGGAAAATAATAGGAGTATCATTTTTCTTACGGATCTCCTTGCAAATCTCGAATCCATTTGCACCCGGCAGCATAATGTCTAATAATACCAGATCATATACATTCTCATACAAAAGACCTAGTGCCGCCTCCCCATCATTGATCACTGTTAACTGTATATCCGCTTCTTTTTTATTTGCAAAGTAACCCATAATTCCTTCGCATATTCTCAGATCATCTTCCACAAGTAATACCTGATTCATACACCATCAATTCTCCTCTGTTTTTTACATGTCCCCCAACAATTTCATAATGCGGATGTTCTCTTTATCCCGATTCACCTAAAAAATACCGTACATTTCCACTTCATCCTTTATACATGTATCAATACATATTCACCAAATTCCGGTAACGCAAAATGTACATACCCATGTTCTTCACAATTTATAATTCCTCTTTTTTTCAATCTGTCACGATAAGGATTGAACTCATTTGTTTTCAGTGACAACTTCTCCCGGATTTCCTTTATTTTTCCTGAATCTGTCTCTGCAATTCCATAGCATATTTTCTTATCCTTGTTCGATAACTCTGACCAGATTTTATCGTATACATATTCACTCAAATACTGTCTGTACATACCAACCACCGACTTATAATCTCCATCCTTCTGCCACGTCAGATACCCTAATACCTGAAATGCGAATGGATAGCCTTTGGTCATATCCGCCATTGCTAATGCATCATCACCGGAAAATCCAAAAATTTCCTGATATTTCTGTTTCACCGCACCTTTATCTAATGGTTGCAGCTTAATCTTTGGTGCCCGGTACAAAAACGTCAGATTTTTCTCATTCTGTAAGGCATCTATATTTTCAAAAAGTCCTGTCATGAGCAAAAATACTGGCAATTCATTTCGAACAAAAATCTGAAATGCACTTGCAAATATTTTCATTTCTTCATTGCTTGTTGCTTCATCAATTGTGATAAGTACACGTTTCTTCTTATCTTTTACAACCTCTAGCATCGCCTGGATTGCATTTTCTATATCAAAAAAAGGATCTGATTTTTCAATGGATACTCCAATCCCTAATACTGATAAATCCAGCTTTGCTTTTATAAACAGATCTTTCAGGTTTTTCTGATCGTATAATTTTGCAGCAAAACTATGGAGCAAATCACGATCCGGATTCAGTTCTATTACAATCCAATCCTTGTCTTTGCGAAAATGCTTCGATATATCTGTCAGCATTACAGTCTTTCCACTGCCTCGGACTCCCGTAATCATATAAATCTGCTGGTTCATCCATTCTGACGAAAACGAATCAATAATCTCATTCGTCTGTGCCAATCTGGAAATTGATTCTAACGGACTTTTACCAAAAACTAATGTAAATGGATTTTGCATCGCACACCTCTTTTACTGTTCTTTACTCTTATTATTTATTTTTACTCTTTATTACTGTTTTGTCAAGAGATTTGCATTACTTCTTCCACAAGCAATACCTGCTTCATAACAATTCCTTTCGATTCTGAACGGAATCCTCTTCTGTGATTGAACGGATTACACGACACGGATTCCCTGCCGCCAATGAGTTAGCCGGAATATCTTTCGTCACAACGCTTCCTGCTCCGATTACACAGCCTTCTCCAATGGTAACGCCAGCTGCGATCACAACATTACTGGCGATCCAGCAATTCGAACTAATTGTAACCGGCTTACCGTACTCGTCATCATAAAATGTTCCATCCGGCTTACGTTTCAGATTGCGTTCCTGCCACCGGAACGGATGCATCGGTGTCGCAATCGTACAATTAGGTCCAAAGAATACATTGTCTCCGATCGTTACCGGACAAGTATCTAGTACCGTAAAGTTAAAGTTCGCATAACAACATTCTCCCATAGTCGTAAATTGACCATAGTCAAAATATATCGGTCCCTGCAAATAGGTTCCCTCACCACGGTTCGGCATAAGTTCATCTAGTATCTCTTTGCGTTTTTCTTCTTCCGTCTCAAAGGTGTCATTATACATCTTGGACAGTTTATGTGCTAATACCCTTCTTGCTTCTAACTGTTTGTCGCTTGGATCATATATCTTCCCTGCTAACATTTTCTCTTGCTCTGTCATAATTATACGTTCCTTCTACTTTCCGAAAACTGCTTCGTAATCTGCTTTGAATTTCTCAATACCCTGATCGGTCAACGGATGCTTTGTCATCTGCTCGATTACCTTGTAAGGAACTGTTGCGATGTCTGCACCAGCCAATGCACAATCAATCACATGAATCGGATTACGAACCGAAGCACAAATGATCTCGGTATCCAGATCATAGTTATCAAAGATCTGTACAATCTCTTCAATCAGAGTAACACCCATAGAACTGATATCATCCAATCTTCCTAAAAACGGAGACACATAGGTAGCACCTGCCCTGGCAGCAAGGATTGCCTGTGCCGGAGTGAAAATCAATGTTACGTTGGTCTTGATTCCCTCTTCAGACAATACCTTAACTGCTTTCAATCCTTCTACCGTCATTGGAATCTTCACCACCATGTTTGGATGAATAGCCGCAATCTCTCTGCCTTCTGCGATTATTCCCTCTGCATCTGTTGTAGTTGCTTTTACTTCACCACTGATTGGACCATCCACAATCGTTGTAATCTCCTTGATTACTTCCGTGAAATCTCTGCCCTCTTTTGCGATAAGGGATGGGTTGGTGGTAACCCCACAGATCACACCCATATCATTTGCCTTCTTAATCTCCTCTACATTTGCTGTGTCAATAAAAAACCTCATAATATCTACCTCATCTTTCCTCTATAATTCCATTGTCTGCACAACATGATCTACCTGATATACAAGATCTATATCCTTCTTCTAATCTTTGTTCAAATTCCGCCTTTGGCAAAGGCTTATCAAAAACATAACCTTGTACAATATCACAGCCGACTTCTCTTAAATAATCCAACTGCTCGGTTGTCTCTACGCCCTCTGCAATCGTCTTTTTCCCCAGTTGTCTTATCAGATTGACAATATTGGCAAACATCACCATATCCTTCTTCTTTCCCGGATATTCCGTTTGCAATGGAATAAAGGATTTGTCAATCTTAATCACATTCAGATCAACCTTCTTAATCATATTAAGCGATGAAAATCCGGTTCCAAAATCATCAATTGATGTTCCAATTCCATAATTTTTCAATCCGTTTACAACATGAGACATAATCTCATAATTTTGGAAATCTTCACTTTCCGTTAATTCTACCTCAATGTATTGATGATCAATTCCATAACGATCAACAATTGCAACGATCCGCTCTACCATATCATCTTCTTCCAAATGTTTTCTGGAGAAATTGACCGATATACATATCATATCCTCGCTTTGTTCCTTACGTTCCTGAAGGAACTTACAAACCTGTTCTAACACATAATAGTCTAGCTTACATATACTACCTTCCCGCTCTAATTGTGGTACAAACTGCATCGGCGGAATCAATCTTCCTTCATGTATCCACCGCACAAGTGCCTCTGCACCACAAAGAGTTCTATCACTAACATTAACCTTCGGCTGATAATATACAACAAATTCTCCCGCTTCTAATGAAGGTACAAATTGGGAAATAATCGTTTGATTCTCCATCAAGCGCTTATGGATCCCTTCTGAATAGTAAACCAGCGTTCCGACACCCCGAATTCTAGCCGCCTGATACGCTATGCTTGCATGTGCAAGTACATCCCGCGGCGTCTCAATATCATTAAGTGCAGATACACCTATCGTTGCACCAAATACAAACTCCTTCTTCTTTTCCTCTGTACTGTGTGAAATCCTCACATTCTGAAGCATATGTATATAATCCTCAATATGTTCATTGCGTACTAATGCAACAAAATTATCACCACCTAATCTGGCAACAATTCCATCACTTCCCACTCTTTGATCTACATATGTTGCATACTTTCTTAATATAACGTCCCCTTCTGCATAAGGAAATACTTTGTTTACATATTTGAAATTATGGATGTTAAAAAACAGTACATGATACCGATCTAATCTCCGCTGCTTCATCAAAGAAATCACAAAATGCATAAACGATTCCTGATTAGCAACTCCGGTTGCCATATCTGTATTGGTCACCTGAACAAGAAATTCCTGCATCATAACCCGGCTGATCTGTGTATATATCTGTTTGCCAATCAGACTCAGAAGTTGTCTGTCCTTTTCTGAAAATGATGTCTGTCCCAATGGATACAGAGAAATATTTATATTTCCCCTATCTGGTAACGCAAACTGTACTACAAATGCATCCATTCCAACATCCTGTTTTTGATCATATAATACAATCTGTCGACGTTCGTTATTTGTTCTTAATTTGCTTGCAGAAGCTTCCATCATAATCTCTGCCCTTCCAAGACGAATCTCAGGTGCCAATGCAGCAACTGCACGTTGAACATTCTGCACACACTGTTCCCGATTGTCCGTGGGCAAATATAAATCTTCTAAAAACTGTACATATTTTTCATGAAACATATATCCACTTTCCATATTATTACTCCTTGAAACATCTTAAATATTACCTAATGTTTTCTTATTCTTTTATATCAATGATATCTTTCAGTATATAATAGAACGATGGAGCCGAACTCTTTTCATTCTCCGGATAACCCTTTGTCATGTCATAGGTATCTGTTGCATCCTGTGGATTGATACCGATATAATCACCCTGAAATACCTCAATCTGATTATTCTTTAATTTCTCAATCGTTGATGCGATCTTATCTTTTGTTCCCGGTGCGGCAACTAACTCATTTAATTCTAACATCTGCACCCAGTCTTCGTCAAATCCTGCTCCGATGTCCTGACCATTCACATTTCCAACAACGACGTCCTCTATCTTCTTTTGATCCAACACGGCCTGCACTGCTTGCTTCATATACGGAACCCAATTGATCTTTGCCCCCGTCAGATAAGTTGTGGATGCCAGTTCTGCCATACTCTGATTATACCCCACCAGATACACCGGTGTCGATACATCGGTCTGTTCACATGCAACCGCCGGTCCTGCCGTATCGGAATGCTGCGAAATGATCACACAGCCATCCCCGATCAATTCCTGCGCACATTTCTTTTCTTTCAAATAATTATTCCACGTATCGGTATAACATACTTCCATCGTTGTTTCCGGCACCACAGAACGCGCACCTAATAAAAATGCCGTATATCCGGAAATAACCTCTGCATACGGATATGCTCCGACATATCCCAGCCTCGCCTGTTCTTTCGTAATCGTTCCATTCTCTATTAATTCCTGCAGTTTCATTCCTGCCACAACACCGGATACATATCTCCCCTCATATATCGCACCCATAAATGTATGATAATTCGCCAATACCGTATCTGAATTTGCATTATCTCCTGTTGCCATGCAAAACTCAACATCCGGGTATTTCTCTGCCAATTCTTTTGTCACCGTTTCATATCCGTAGCTTGTCGCAAATATAATGTCACAGCCTTCTTCCACCAATTCTTCAATGGATTCTCTCTCTGCACCTTCCGCTACGTTATATTTTGCGATTGTCTTTACTCTGTCGCCAAATGCATTGTCCACGGCTTCCTGTGCATCCATAAAATTACTGGTATATGCCGTACTGGCATCTCCTACATACACAAAACCTGCCTTGATCGTCCGGCTCTCATCATCATGCCAGAAGATGCTGTACAATCCTACAACGGCAAGAATCACTGAGACCGCAGTAATTATCGTAATTCCATAAGTCCGTTTCATTTCTGCACCTCCTCATCTGCCGTTACCTGTCGTTCTGCATAAAGCTGTTCCACGTCAATCTGTTTTTCCTCAATGAGCTGCAACATAATATCTACCAGTTCTGGGTCGAATTGCGTTCCTTTTCCTTTTTTCAATTCTCCGATCACAAAATCAAAATCTAATTTCTTCCGGTAAACACGATTGGCGGTCATTGCGTCAAATGCATCTGCAATTCCTATGATTCTTGCATTTAACGGAATCTCTTCGCCCTTTAATCCATGTACATATCCTCTGCCATCATATCGCTCATGATGATATAATGCACCTTCCTGGACATTCTCAACCAATGTAAATTTCTTAAGGATCTCTGCACCCTTTACCACGTGGGATTTCATGATCTCGTACTCTTCATCCGTTAATCGTCCCGGTTTATTTAACACCCGATCCGGGATTCCAATCTTTCCAATATCATGTAATAACGCAGCCTTTCGTAATTGTTCACATGCAGCATCATCAAATCCTAAACGTTTTGCGATCATTACAGAATACTCCGATACTCTGACGGAATGCTGACTCGTATTCTCATCTTTCGCATCCACCGTTTTTGCAATCGTAAGTACCGTTTCATTTCCCATTTCAATCTGGCTCTTGGCAAATTCCAATTCCCTCTTTTGCATATTTAGGGTCCGCTGGATCTGTGTGCGGAAAAACAACCATGTCAGATACGCAACTGCCACCGCAAAAACAAATACCGTATACAACACAAACCACCAATTATCATATATCTCACGTTCTTTTTCAATCATATAACTGCTTTCTGCTACAACCTTCTTTCCCCTGCTATCCATTACTCCTAACCGGAACGTATAGGTTCCAACCGGAAGATTCGTATATACAATACTTTTCAACTGATCCTGCGGAACAATCTTAGGCTGTTTGTCAAATCCTTCCAGATATACACTTACATACGGAAGATTCAGAGAATAATTGATGATCTCCGGTACAATCTCCATGCGGCTGACTCCACTCGGCAGTACCGTTGTCTCTCCTCTCTCCACTGAATATGTCGTGTCATCCACTTTGATCGACCGCACGATCATACGATACGAACGGACAGAGACTGCATAACGGTTCAAATTCATGCAAACCACACCGGTATCCGTAGACAAATAGAGATTTTCATCCTCATCCATATAGTTCCATGCGTTCGGGGTAAATGCTTTTAATAAGCCTGCCTGCGAATCCAACAGTTTATAATCCGCATCGCCTGCTAATAAATCGTGCTTGTCCACAACATAGATTCCGGCAGAACCTAATACAAACAACATTCCATTTTTACCTTCTACAATATCGTAATTATTATAATACGGAAAATCCAGAATCCGGATTCCGTTATCGTCCTGATAGCATATACTGTTACTGGTAACAAAGAACGTTCCTTTCCCGTCTGAATCGCTTATCATTCGCAATATAACTTCGGAACCCAGTCCATCCTGTCTTGTCAACGTCTGTACCACTTTGCGTTCCCGGATAACGGAAACTCCGCCACCATCCGTACCCGCAAGCACCGTTCCGTCCGCCTGTTCCAACAAACATAATACTTTGGGATTATTCAAGCCATCTGTATATCCGATCACATCTGTGACCTTTCCATTCTCGATATATGCAATTCCGGAATCGCCGGCAGACACGATCGTGCCATCTTCTAACTCTATTACCATCCGCAATTTATTACCCGGTAATCCGTTTGCGGTAGTGTATTCTGTCACATTTCCCCATTTATCCACTTCAAACAATCCGCTCCCGGATGTACTGATCCATAAATGATTCCTATTATCCACATACAGGTTTCGAATGCGGACTCCCGTAAACCGATCCATCAGATTATTTACCGCTGCCTTTGTCAGATCCTCATTCATCATATCCAGTCCGTTATCTGTTCCAAAACAGAAATTCCCATTCCATCTTGTTACACAGTTCACCACCTGATCTGACAGTCCTGCCTCATGATATATATCTGTAAATACGGATGGACATAATCTTAACAAACCAAGTCGAGACGACGTAAACCACAGATTTCCCTGATAATCGATCAACATATGATCTACCGAACTGTTAAATGAATCCGACTGAATTCCATGATATTGCAGCGTACCATCTACATATCCCATACCGGTATCGGCACAGATAAACAAGTTTCCTTCTTCCGAAAAATGCAGTGATTTCAAATTGCGGAGTCCCTCACAGATGAGTGTATCGGTTCTCTTCCAATCATTTGCATCTGTTTCAAACAGATCTATTACTCTTCCCGTTGTTCCCGCATATAATATACCGGATTCATCAAACGAACAACACGTATAAGCCTCCCCATCTTCCGCTGTTATCTCAGAAACGATCTTCCGGTCTCTCAGAACATACAGTTTTCCTTCATTAGTTACAACGGCAACATTTCCGTTCTGGTCTGCACTGATACTACTTGCGTATACAATCTCCGGTATCAGCGACTGTACTGACAATCCACCTGCTAAAGTAAGTACCGCCAACGCCCCGGTTGTTCCCACATAATAATCCCCATCCGTACATTGTGTAATACAACGGACGGAATCTGCCGGCAAGCCGTCTTCTGCCGTAACAACATTCGATATCTTCTCATTGATGCAGATCGACAAACCAGTGTCATTCGTACCAATCCATAATCTTCCCTCTTCGTCTGTATACAGACAGTTCACATTTTTAACGGAATCAAATGTATCCATCCATTCAAATTCATTGCCGCCATAACGATATAGTCCACCATATGTTCCTATCCAGAGTACACCATCATTCGTCTGTGCGATATCATTTGCACTTCCTCCGGGCAGACCATTACTGCCATTGTAAATTGTCTGTACATAGGCATTATAATTATCTGTATCTGACGCCTGTTCTTTTGTCCCGGAACTAGCAGTAACATCCTTTTTTGCAAAGCCTGCAACCGGTGTAAGCAAAAGGGAACCACACAATAAGAGTGCAATCAGCATACGGACTTTTTCCGTTTTTCTGCCTTTTTTATGAGATGTCTTTTGATTGGAATGTTCGTGAAATACATTGCGATGTCTGCGATAGCATCGAATAACCAGAAACAGGATCAAAACCGCCAATGTTTTATCTGAAAAGTCCAAATAGAATTCACCGATAATATGACTTAATACAGAATTCAGCCCCAGGCGTTTGAATAACTCCGTCACACCATCTCCCCATACATTTCCAATTGCACCGTCAAAGAATAAGTAATTCAATGGCACAGAACAGGCAACCGAAAGTATTGTTACAAAAAAACTCGTCGACAATGCCAGAAAAAGATTCTCAAGCCATCCTTTCTTTGCAAGAATGCCGACTAATACTGCCACCACTGCACTTACAAGTGCATATACCATATTCGTATAAGAAAATAGAATTCCGTAAATAACATTAACAGTAACACCAACAATAGCTCCACAAAACGGTCCAAGCACATATGCTGTAAACACGGTTCCGATCGAATCGAGCCACAACGGCAACACAAAATGATTTGCCAGAATCTTCCCGATATAATTCAGCAAAATACATCCTATAACAAATAACGCTATCTCGTAGTTCTTCCTCTTCTCTAACATGCTATCCCCCATTGTAATCTATCATCATCTGTACAAAATCCTTATTACCCGAAATTTACTTTACCTTACAACCGGGAACTTGTCAAGAAAGCCCTGCAAAGTCAACATTCTTTTTACATTATTTATAGAAAGAAAACATTTATTTTACTTTTACTTTATTATATGCTATCCTAATCACACAAATAATATTTAGGGGAGATTATCTAAAATGGAAAAAAAATCTAGCAATTTTTCAGGGCAGCTTGGATTTGTCCTTGCCGCTGCCGGTAGTGCCGTTGGAGTAGGAAATTTGTGGAGATTCCCATATCTCGCAGCAAAAGACGGAGGCGGACTATTTTTAATTATCTATTTTGCTCTTGTCATCACATTCGGATTTACGTTATTGACATCCGACATCGCCATCGGGCGGCGTACACAGCAAAGTGCCATTGGTGCCTACACACAAATGCGGCCGAAATGGAAATTCTTAGGAATTCTTACCTTTTTGGTACCGGTTCTGATCATGACCTATTATGCCGTAATCGGCGGATGGATCACCAAATACGCAGTTGTATATCTTACGGGTCAGTCAAAAGCGGCTGCTGCAGATGATTATTTTACATCCTTTATCACATCACCTGCCTCACCGGTTGTCTTTGCACTCCTTTTCATGGCGGTGACTGCATTTATCGTATATAACGGTGTGGAAGGTGGAATCGAACGGGTATCCAAATGGATGATGCCGATTCTTCTTGTATTGATCGTCGTTATTGCCATATATGCCTTAACTCTGAAACACACAGATGCCTCCGGTCAGGTACAAACCGGTATGGAAGGCTTTTTATACTACCTTACACCAAACTTTGAGGGACTTACGGTGCAGCGTTTCTTACAGATTCTATTAGACGCTATGAGCCAGTTATTCTTTTCTCTCAGTGTATCCATGGGAATTATGATCACATATGGTTCCTATGTAAAACCGGAAGTTGACCTGAATAAGGCTGTCAATCAGATTGAGATCTTTGATACCGGTGTTGCATTCTTAGCCGGTGCCATGATCGTTCCTGCGGTATATGTATTTTCCGGAACCGAAGGAATGGGAGCCGGTCCGAGCCTGATGTTTGTATCCCTGCCAAAAGTATTTGCCGCTATGGGAAAAGCAGGAATTTTCGTAGGAATCCTGTTCTTTGTAACTGCCGTTTTTGCAACCTTAACATCCTGTATCTCCGTACTGGAGTCCATCACAGCAAACTGCATGGAGATCTTCCATACAAGCCGCAAGAAAACCGTACTGATCTTATCCGTGATCTATCTTGCCGCATCCGCTGTCATTGCTTTGGGTTACAGTGTGTTCTATGTAGAGGTTGTACTTCCAAACGGTTCTACCGGACAGTTACTTGACATTATGGACTATATCAGTAACAGTGTCATGATGCCATTTATCGCACTGTTATCAACCATCTTAATCGGCTGGGTTATGACACCGGATTATGTCATTGATGAAATGGAACGTAACGGAAAGAAGTTCCGAAGAAAGAAATTATATCGTATTATGATCCGCTATGTTGCACCGGTTCTGATGTTTATTCTGTTCTTACAGTCAACCGGAATTTTGTCGTAAATATTGAGATGCAGATATGAAAAAAGCCTGATGAATCATCAGGCTTTTGATTTTTCTTTGCATTTATATGTTCCACTGTACGAACTGCGTTTAATCCTCCTGTCGGTTCTCAGTAATTGCCTTTCTTAATTGATGTGCTGCCGAACTGATTGGATGTGTACTATCATATACAAGGCATACATTTCTTGGCGGTATCTTCTCTTTCAAAGAGATTTCCACAATTTCCTTCCTATCTATTGATTCCTGTGCCATGGATTCCGGCAAAAATGCCAACCCTAACTCACATTTTACCAATGGCAGGATCTGATCAGTCGTAGCTGCTTCGGTATCCGGCTCTAATTCTAAGCCATGTGTTAAGAACAAATCTTTGTAGAACCTATATGTCATAGTCTCTTTTCCTAAACATATTAGCGGATAATTCATTATTTCCTGCAGGGATAATTCCTGGCTTGCAAGTGCCGTAAAGGTCGTTCCTCCAACCAATTTTTCCCGAAACGACTGTAGCCGGATCGTCTTAAGCGGTTCCTCTGCATATACCGGTGTTGATACAACCGCAAAATCCACCGTTCCATTCTTCACAGCCTCGATCGCTTCCGGCGTAGAATGATTATAGATCTTAAGACGTATTCCCGGATGCACCATATGAAAAGACTTTAACCTGTTTAACAGAAATATATTAAGTGCCGTCTCACTTGAACCGATCGAAATACTTCCGTGCGAAAGACTTGTGCTGTCTGTAATCTCCTCTTCTGCCGCAAGTATCTGTGTCATCGCTGCAGACACACGAACATAGAGCTTCTCCCCTTCCGGGGTTAACTGTACCCCACGATTATTTCTTATCAATAATGTCGTCCCCATCTGTTGCTCTAAACAGTTCATTGCTCTCGTCACATTCGGCTGGCTGCTTCCTAATGCATGTGCCGCTTTTGTAAAATTCTGATACTTCGCTACATAATAGAAAATCTTATAATATTCAAAATTAACATCCATAAATAGTCCTTTCAACATATCAAATGATTATAACAATCATATCAATTATGATTTTTACTTATCACTAACTCAATAGTATAATCGAATCGAAATGGAAATACAAGAAGGAGCTGAATATTATGAGAGACACACCTATTTTCCCACGGGAAGAAAAATCCGAAGTCTTATTCCGGAAAATATTAAATGATCCATGGGCATGCAACAAATTGTTTCATACCTTTTATGATTATCTGTTTTGTAACGACGATTCTGACACCAGTCTTTCACCGGGTGAATTCGCCCAGGCACTATTTGGTTGCTATGAGAACAAAGATTTATCCGCTTTTTTGATGGCAATTACCCAGAATACTTTATTTGATCTGCTTAGAAATGCCTTTCTGATTCCATACCGTTTCAATGCGGATGGAACCCAGAATCCGCTTATTATGACCGACCATAACGGAATCCTTCTACCTGATTATAAACACTTAGTACACGATAAAGATTATCAACATTTTTATAGCATTTATAAGAATTTAATTAATAAGAAAAACATCTTCTTCGCAAAGGCATATCGATACAGCCATACATATGGAGAAGATTCTTCAACCGTCGAACAACGAATTCTTGAAGAAAATACCGGCATTCTGCTTATACGGGAACTTCCAGATACAGTCAAGCTAAAGGAAACCGAAGCGGAAGCCTATAGTGCTGTATGGGATTTAATGTTAGAACTTGAGAAAAATTTACCCACCTCATATGTATTCTACGGTCAGGATTCTTTTGTAGAAGACAATAAACGATTTGATGAACTTGGTATTTTCTTGCCAAATTCCATCTTTTTACACAACTTAGAACACCATGTAGAGAAAGCAGAGGCGATCATCTATGCCAAAAACTAATTATGTTGATATCATGGAAAAGAATCACATGGAAATACCCTGGCACGATTATACCAATACGGACAGCAATGCACTAATTGCCGAAGCCAATCTGATTGAAAAAGCTTCTGTTATCGGTCGTGTCGGATTAATCATGTTGTCCTGTGGAACAGGAGCCTGGCGTGTCCGTACTTCCATGAACAAGCTTTCAAAAGAGCTCGGAGTTACATGCACCGTTGACGTCGGACTCATGTCAATCGAATTTAACTGCTTTGATGGTAATGACTGTGTTTCACAATCCCTCAGCATTGCAAATACCGGCGTAAACACTTCAAAACTGTATCGCATGGAACAATTCGTTGACAATTTTCCAAATGAGGAAGCACATCTGACTGGTGAAATGATTCATAAACGACTGGATGAGATTGAGCAGATTCACGCACTGTATTCGCCTGCAAAATTAGGTCTTGCCGCAGCACTTGCATGTTGTGCATTTACATTTCTTCTTGGTGGTGGCCCGATTGAAATGCTGCTTGCATTCATTGCCGCCGGTATCGGCAACCTGATCCGTACGAAATTGATCAAACATCACTTTACCCTGTATTTGAATATCGCCGCATCCATATCCGCAGCCTGCCTGATATATGCCGTATTATTAAAGCTGGCTATTGTGTTATTTCATATTCCTGCTGTTCACGAAGCAGGCTATATATGTTCCATGCTTTTTATCATACCCGGATTTCCATTTATCACAAGCGGAATCGACCTTGCTAAGTTAGATCTTCGTTCCGGGCTTGAGAGGCTTACCTATTCCATCATCATTGTATTAGTTGCCACCATTTTTGCCTGGATCATGGCGTTGCTATTACATCTGCAACCGCAGGATTTTACGGAACTGGATCTTAACAATATAACACATCTGATCCTAAGACTGATCACCAGTTTCTGCGGGGTGTTCGGCTTCTCAATTATGTTTAACAGCTCCATTCCTATGGCTGCTACCGCTGCGTTGATCGGATCTATTGCTAACACATTACGTCTGGAACTTATTGATTTTACAGGAATGCCTGCCGCTGTTGCCGCATTTATCGGTGCTGCTGCTGCCGGACTTCTTGCTTCCGCAATCAAACAATATAACGGATATCCGCGTATATCGTTAACGGTTCCATCCATTGTTATTATGGTTCCCGGACTTTACTTATATCGTGCCATATATAACTTTGGCATAATGTCCCTGACCGATGCTGTTTCATGGTTTACATCTGCTATTTTGATCATTACAGCTCTCCCACTCGGACTTATCTTTGCCAGAATTCTTACGGATCGTACCTTCCGTTACTGCACGTAATACTTACTAAAATACATTTACATATAAGGAGGATATTATATTATGCTAACATCTGTAACAGGTATCAATTGGGGTGACGAGGGAAAAGGACGGGTCATTGATCTTCTTTCCGAACAGGCTGATATTGTTGTCCGCTACCAAGGTGGCAACAATGCAGGACATACGGTAGTAACCGATCAGGGAAAATTCATTCTGAATCTTCTTCCTTCCGGAATCCTTCATAAAAACGTTGTATGTGTACTTGGAGATGGTATGGTCATTGACTTAGAACACCTGACAAACGAGATCGCTCAAATAGAAAAACGAGGGATTTCCATAAATGCCGATCATTTAAAACTATCTAAAAAAGCCACTATTTCCATGCCATGGCATAGAATTCAGGATGAACTAGAAGAAGATCGGCTTGCAAAAACCGGCTCCGCATTCGGTTCTACCAAGAGAGGAATCGCCTATGTCTACAGTGATAAATATCGTAAAAAAACACTTCGTCTTGGAGATCTGCTTCATTTAGATGATGAAACGATACAAGCACGGCTAAAGACAATTCTCGAATCAAAGAACTTAGAGCTTGCCGGCTGCTATCATCAGGAACCAATGTCCTACCCTGCACTTCTTTCCTGGTGTCAGGAACAGGCTGCCAAGTTCACCCCGTATATATGCGACACCGGTTCCTATATAGACCATGCACTTTCCGAGGGAAAAAATGTTATCCTAGAGGCTCAGCTTGGTGCCTTAAGAGACATTGACTATGGTATATTCCCCTATACTTCCAGTTCCTCAACAATCTCGGCCTATGGGCCAATTGGTGCAGGCATTCCCGGCAGACATGCTGATCATACGGTAGGTGTCCTGAAGGCTTATTCCACCTGTGTCGGAGCCGGGCCTTTTGTGGCAGAACATGCAGTCTCCGAAGCATGGCAGCAGGATCTTCGCATTGCCGGAGGTGAATTTGGCGCCGCAACAGGACGCCCTCGCCGTGTAGGCCCTTTTGATGCTGTGGCAAGCCGGTATGGTCTGAAGTGTCAGGGTGCCGACAAGATCGCTCTTACCAAATTAGATGTATTAAGCTCTATGAAAGAAATTCCAATCATCACAGGATACAAAAACACAAACGGTTCCCTAGTCGAATTCGACCCAACTGATAACTTAGACCATTATACCCCTGTCGTATACACCCTTCCCGGTTGGCAGGAAGATATCTCAAAATGCAGAACATATGAGACACTCCCTGTAAATGCCCGAAACTACATTCAAACAATCGAGGAAATGTTGCATGCAGAGATTAACTTTGTTTCCGTCGGTGCAAAGCGTGACGAATACTTACTTAAAGGAGAATGGCTATGAGACATTTAATCACCCCTATGGACTTAACCGTAGAAGAAACCTTAGACATCTTAGACCTTGCGGAACGCATCCGTTCCAACCCTGTATTGTATCGCCATGTTGCTGATGGCAGGCAGCTTGCTACCCTTTTTTATGAGCCAAGCACCAGAACACGCTTGTCATTTGAGTCTGCCATGCTAAGTCTCGGTGGGCAAACACTTGGATTTTCCAGTGCTGAACAATCAAGCGCAACCAAAGGTGAGACCGTAGCCGATACCACCCGTGTAATAAGCTGTTATGCTGATATTATAGCAATGCGGCATCCCAAAGAAGGTGCACCCCTTCGCGCATCCATGTATTCCAAGATTCCGGTTATAAATGCCGGAGACGGTGGACATGCACATCCAACCCAGACAATGATTGATCTGATGACCATCCGTCAACGTAAAGGGAAATTAGATCATTTAACAATCGGATTCTGTGGGGACCTCAAATTTGGACGAACCGTTCATTCTTTGGTAAGCAGTCTGGTACGTTTTCCAGAGAATCAGTTCTATTTCATCTCCCCGGAAGAACTATGTATCCCAGACTATATGAAAACAGATGTTTTAGATCCCACCCATTCTATATATAAAGAGGTATTTAGCTTAGAAAATACTTTGCCACAGTTAGATGTCCTATATATGACAAGGGTACAAAAAGAACGTTTCTTCAACGAAGAGGAATACATCCGGTTAAAAGATATCTATGTCCTCAATGAAGAAAAACTGCAACAGGCTAAAGAAGATATGCCAGTTCTTCATCCTCTTCCAAGAGTCGATGAAATCTCCCTTGATGTGGATGATGATCCAAGAGCCGCTTATTTTGATCAGGTTCAGAACGGAAAATACATACGAATGGCTCTCATCATGTGCCTGTTAGGTATCCCTGATCCTGCGACAGGAAAAACGATTCTGAATATCGATTGTTAATAAAATAATCTTTAAAAAATAACAGCATGACCTGCAAATCTGCATGTCATGCTGTATTTTATTATTGTTTTTCATCCACTCAACTAAACTCAACCTTTGGCTTTGCCTCGGTTTCGTTAAGGTTCGGGATGGGCTTTCATTAAATATTCAATGCCTAGAACTTACCAGCCTTAGCAGCTTCCTCAATCGATACTGCAACTGCAACAGTCATACCAACCATTGGGTTGTTACCGGCACCGATCAATCCCATCATCTCTACGTGAGCAGGAACAGATGAAGAACCAGCGAACTGTGCATCTGAATGCATACGTCCTAATGTATCTGTCATACCATAAGAAGCAGGACCTGCTGCCATGTTATCTGGGTGAAGTGTACGTCCTGTACCACCACCTGATGCAACTGAGAAATACTTCTTACCTTTCTCTAAGCACTCCTTCTTGTAAGTACCTGCAACCGGATGCTGGAATCTTGTAGGGTTGGTTGAGTTACCGGTAATAGATACGTCAACGCCTTCCTTCCACATGATAGCAACACCTTCTGGTACTGAGTTCGCACCATAGCAGTTAACCTTAGCACGAAGTCCTTCTGAATATGACTTACGGAATACTTCCTTAACTTCGTTAGTATATGGATCATACTCTGTCTCAACAAATGTAAATCCGTTGATACGGGAAATGATCTGAGCTGCGTCCTTACCTAAACCGTTAAGAATAACTCTTAATGGTTTCTGACGAACCTTGTTAGCCTTCTCAGCGATACCGATAGCACCCTCAGCAGCTGCGAATGACTCATGACCAGCTAAGAAACAGAAACACTCAGTCTCTTCCTCAAGTAACATCTTACCTAAGTTACCATGTCCTAAACCTACCTTACGGGTATCAGCTACAGAACCTGGAATACAGAAAGACTGAAGTCCCTCACCGATTGCTGCTGCAGCATCTGCTGCTCTTTTACAGCCCTTCTTGATTGCGATTGCTGCACCTACTGTGTATGCCCAACAAGCGTTCTCAAAACAGATTGGCTGAATTCCTTTAATCTGATTATATACGTCTAAGCCAGCATCCTTTGTAATCTTCTCTGCTTCTTCGATAGAGGAGATACCGTAGCTTGCTAATACTTCATTAATCTTATCAATTCTTCTTTCATATGATTCAAATAATGCCATGATCTCGTTACCTCCTTCTATTATTTCTCGATCTCTTTGTCTGTACGTGGGTCAATTAACTTCACTGCATCAGCAACTCTACCGTACTGACCACAAGACTTCTCATAAGCGGTGTTCGGATCATCACCCTTCTTGATGAAGTCAGTCATCTTACCAAGGTTAACGAACTTGTAACCAATAATCAAGTCATCTGCATCTAATGCGATTGCAGTTACATAACCCTCAGCCATCTCTAAGTAACGAGGTCCCTTCTTCAAAGTACCATACATAGTACCAACCTGTGAACGAAGACCCTTACCTAAATCTTCAAGACCAGCTCCGATTGGAAGACCTTCCTCAGAGAATGCACTCTGTGAACGACCGTATACGATCTGGAGGAATAACTCTCTCATAGCTGTATTAATTGCATCACAAACTAAGTCTGTGTTCAATGCTTCCATTACAGTTAAACCAGGAAGAATCTCTGCTGACATAGCTGCTGAATGTGTCATACCTGAACATCCGATTGTCTCAACTAATGCCTCCTGAATAATACCTTCCTTAACGTTCAATGTTAACTTGCAGGCACCCTGCTGTGGTGCACACCAGCCAACACCGTGTGTTAAACCAGAGATATCTTTTACTTCCTTTGCCTGTACCCACTTAGCTTCCTCTGGAATAGGTGCACAACCATGATGTACGCCCTGAGCAACTGGACACATGTTTTCTACTTCTTGTGAATAAATCATGTTGAAACTCCTTTCAATTATAAAATTATCGGCTCATCTTATGTATAAGAGTTCCAGTCTATCTGCTGAAATAAACTGAACGCCGTAACTGAGTACATTTTCTCATATATCGCAAAAAAAATCTAGTCCTATTTTCGCGAAAATGAGAAGATTTTGTTGGATATTGGTATGTGTATCTGAAAAAATACATATCGCTAAATATGTGAATTGCATTCTTTCAGAAATAAGACTACTATATAGAGTAGGCACAGTATTTTTGTACCTATTTCTTGTAATATACACAAAGACAGACTATGATCTGCTCTGCATACAACTAACATGCTATAAGAAAGGATTTGATTATGAATTATATCGATTTACATGTACACTCTACTGCTTCCGACGGATCATTTTCGCCCTCCGAAGTTGTTGAACTCGCTAAAAATGCCGGATTAAGCACCTTTGCGCTCACCGATCATGATACAATTGACGGTGTAGCCGAAGCAATTACACATGCACAGCAGCTTGGGGGAATCGAAGTAATACCCGGCACAGAACTTTCCTGCTATTATGGAAATCGTGAAATCCATATTGTCGGTCTGTTTGTCGACTATCAAGATGCGGTCTTCTGCAAAACTCTGGATGATTTAAAACAGGCACGCGAAGAACGAAATGAACACATGGTTGCCAAATTTGTTGCGGCCGGCATTCCATTAACGATTGAAGAATTGAAACACGGCAATCCAAACAGTGTCATTACAAGAGCACATTTTGCAAGAGTTCTTGTAGAGAAAGGTGTCTGCAAGGATAAGAACGAAGCATTTGACCGTTACTTAGGAATCGGTTGTCCTTATTATCTTCCAAAGCCAAAAGTAACCCCCGAACAGATCCTGCCTCTCATCCGGCAGGCTGGCGGAACTGCGATCCTTGCCCACCCTTATTCCTACAAAATGTCACGTTCCGAGGTCGAGCATCTCTTAGACGATACCCTGATTCCACTAGGACTTGCCGGTATGGAATGTTACTATTCCACGTATGACAATGGACAGACTCAGGAATTACGCAGTATCGCATATGCACGGAATCTCCTTGTGTCCGGAGGTTCTGATTTCCATGGCATCGTCAAACCAGATATCTCCATTGGAACCGGGCGTGGTAACCTGCGTATTCCGGACAAACTCCTAAATGACATTCTTGCCTATCGTTCGCACACAGCGTGAGGGACGGACGTGCGAAACGGATAGAGTATGAAAGCAGTTGTACGATGATAACTAAATATCATTGCAGGCACGCTCTCGCT
>ERZ1026876.297-NODE-297-length-31338-cov-12.587923_pt1 | contig 31338 bp, 25 predicted proteins | sample MGYA00380168_ERZ1026876 | MGnify/ENA primary metagenome ERZ1026876 (study PRJEB33269, sample SAMEA4719804) | human gut metagenome | biome: human-associated habitat; feature: organic feature; material: feces | place: Cameroon | collected 2013-10 ... | reverse complement strand
GGGAGAGGCTTTGGCAGTCCATGCAAAGTTTCTGGTTTCGCCAGAGGCTCTCCCTTTGGGAGAGCTGTCGAGCGTATGCGAGACTGAGAGGGCGAGCCCGTTAAATCTTCTTCAAATACCATATCTTTGCGGGCACCTGACCGTAGCCGCCGGGCAGTTCCAAGCCGGTGGTCAGCAGCTGCGCCCCTGCGTAAGTGTTGTTTTCTTCGTCCCGGTACTGTGCCGCCGGGTCCAGCCCTGCCAGCACCAGCCGGGGGCGGGCGTTCAGGCTGGCGGTTCCGTGGCTGCCGGTGAGGGCATCCCCCACGGCGAACACCGCCGCCTCGCTGCCGTCCTTGGCGGCCAGCATCCACGCAGCGCCCAGACCGCTTGCGTCCGGGTTCACCAGCCGATGCAGCTCCCCGCCCCGCAGCAGGGCACCGTGGGCACGATACCATGCCACAAAGGGGCGCAGCTGTGCAAGCTCTTCCTCGGTGTACTGGGTCAGATCCAGCTCAAAGCCGAAGGTGCCGGTCAGTGCTGCCGCCATCCGTGCCTCCACCGTGGAGATGTGACCGGTGCAGTGGTTGGGTACGGTGGAAAAGTGTGCGCCCATCACGCAGCCGGGGTAGAACAGGCTGGTGCCGTACTGGATGACCAGACGGCTCCGGGCATCGGTGTTGTCGCTGCACCAGATCTGGGGGCTGTAATAGAGCATTCCGCAGTCGAACCGTGCCCCACCGCCCGCACAGTTTTCCAGCAGCAGGTGGGGGTATTTTTCGGTCAGGCGGCGCTGCAATTCGTATACGCCCAGCACATACCGGTGGTACACCTCGCCCTGCCGCTTGGCGGGCAGAGCGGCACTGTATACCTGCGCCAGACTGCGGTTCATATCCCACTTGAGGTATTTCAGCGGGCAGCTTTGTAAGATGGCATCCAGCTGCTGCCAGATGTCGTCCACCACCTCCGGGCGGCTGAGATCCAGCGTGTACTGCTGCCGGATCTCCAAAGGTTTCCGCCCCGGGATGCCGAACGCCCAGTCCGGGTGGGCACGGTAGAGGTCGGAGTCCGGGCTGATGGCCTCCGGCTCCACCCACAGGCCCATGTCCAGCCCCAGCCCGTTGATCTTTTTGCACAGGCCGGGCAGCCCCTGCGGTAGCTTGCGGGTGTCAGCTGTCCAGTCGCCCAGACTGGAAGAAGTGTCGTTGCGTCCCTTGAACCAGCCGTCGTCCAGCACAAACAGGTCGATGTCTGCTTTTTTGGATGCCTGTGCCAGTGCCAGCAGCTTCTGCTCGTCAAAATCAAAGTAACAGGCTTCCCAGCTGTTGATGAGAACCGGGCGGGGTGCGGTCATATCCTGCCAGTGGGGCGGCAGCAGCCGGGTGCGGATGGCATTGTGGAAGCGGCGGCTCATCTCGCCCAAGCCTTTATCGGAATAGACCATAGCAGCTTCCGGGGCGGTAAAGCACTCGCCGGGGGCCAGTGTCCAGTGGAAGTGGTAGGGATGGATGCCCATCACCAGCCGCTGCCCGCCGTCGGCGCGCTCCGCTTCGATCTGGAAGTTGCCGCTGTACACCAGCGCAAAGCCCCATGCACTGCCGGTGGTCTCGGTGGTGTCGGTGTGGCACAGCGCCACTGCCGGGTTGTGGGCGTGGCCGGGGATGCCCCGCATACTGCCAATGCTCTGGATGCCGCAGCGCAGCACCGCACGCTCCGGTGTGCGCTCCGCCGCCCATGTGCCGTTGAGGGTGATGAGCTCCAGCGTATCCGGTGCAAAATCTACGGAAAGGGAAGCCGCCTTGTGCAAGGTCAGGGATTGGGTGCCTGCATTGGTGTACACGGCGGTGCGGGTGATGAAATCCTCGGCCTCGTACACGCTGTACCGCAGCTCTACCGCCAGCCCGCCTGCGTCCTTCAGGAACACAGACAGTGTTTCCACACCCTCCCCGGTGCGGAACATAGGCAGGCCGGGCAGCTGAGGCTTGCCGGGGGTGACCACGGCGTGGTCGAACACAAAGGCGGTAGCTTCAGTGCCGTCGGCGTATTCCGGGATGACGGCGGGGGTGCGGTTATCGGCGGTGCCGCAGCCGGAAAGTTCCTGCGGCAAAAGATCCGGCCAGCAGCCGGGGTCGCTGTGAGGCATCCGGGCGTCCGCAAGGCTGGGCGCATCCTCCGGCAGGCGGGTGCCGTAGTAGGTATGCAGCACCATGCCGTTGGGGGCAACTGCCAGCTGGTAGCTGGTGTGGGCGGTGTGCAGGGTAAAGACGTTTTCAGTGCAGACGATCATTGGGCACTGTCCTCCGTGTCGGTTTCTTCTTCCGGTTCCTCTTCCTTGCGCCCGGCTCTTTCCAGCTGGGCAAAGGCGGGGCGCATCAGGCTTGCCATGCCAAGGGCGGAGCCTGCACCGCCCATGAGCAGCCACAACGGCAGCAGATAGACGAACCACGCCGGGGCGGCTTTTGCCAGCAGGGGAAACCACGCCAGAAAGGCAAGATTCCCCACAGTGGGCAGCAGATTTGCAAGGGTCATGCGGCCGCTGTCTGCCAGCACCGGCAGAACGCCGGGATAGGTGAACCGTGCCAGCAGGGCAAAACCCCAGCTGCCGCCGCAGCCCGCCAGCACCAGCAGTAGAAAGGACGCTGCCGCCAGAATGCCGGTGCTGGGGGTGTCCTGCGCGGTGGCGGTGCGCAGCCCGGTCAGGGCGGCAAAGCCTGCCAGCAAAAGCAGCAGCCACAGGGCGGTGCTCTGCTTAAAATCCCGTTTGAACGCCTTGAAAAAGTCGGTGCGGACGGTGTAATCCTCCTTTGCCGCCATCTTGTTCACCACCGTGAACAGCCCCAGCGTGGAGGCCCCGGCGGTGACGATGGGCAAACAGCACACCAGCCACAGAAGGTTTGCAAAAAGCAGATCGCCGATCTTCCCCATGGTGCGGTAGAAGGGGCTGTCGATGTTGGTCTTTTTCATGGCGTTTCCTTTCGGGTGGAGCGTTCAGAGGGGCGGGTTACTCGCCGATGCTCTTGAGGTACTCCAGATTTTTGTCGATGAGGTCGCACCGCTGCTTCACGCAGTCCACACTGCGCAGCGGGTCGGCGGGGGTGTTGAAGGCGAAGTCCAGCAGCTTGTCGATGGTGGTGGAAGCCACATGGAGACGGGTATCGCTGGCTGCATAATAAATATACACGCTGCCGTCCTCGTCGGCAATGGCACCGTTGGTGAACACCACGTTGGAAACATCGCCCACACGCTCCCAGTCGCGAGGAGCGATCAGGAAGCCGGAGGGCTCTGCGATCACCTTGCTGGGGTCGTCCAGTGCGGTGACGAACACATAAATGACGTACCGCAGCCCGGCGGCGGTGTTCCGCACGCCGTGGGTGATGTGCAGCCAGCCCTTTTCGGTCTTGATGGGGGTGGCACCTTCGCCGTTCTTGGCTTCGGTGATGGTGTGGTAGCGGCGGGGGCTGGTGATGATCTCCTCGTCAATGACGGCGTGGGTGATGTCCTCGCACAGACCAAAGCCTACGCCGCCGCCGGAGCCGGTGTCGATGAAATCATCCATGGGACGGGTGTAGAAAGCGTACTTGCCGTTGACGAACTCCGGCAGCAGATCCACGTTGCGCTGCTGAGGGCTGCGCTTGGTGACAAGGTTCGGCAGACGCTCCCACGTTTTCAGATCTTTGGTGCGGACGATGCCTGCGGCAGCTACGGCAGCGGACAGGTCATTCACCGAGGTGTCCTTGCTCTCAGAGCAGAACACGCCGTAGATCCAGCCATCCTCGTGCTGGGTCAGGCGCATATCGTAGACGTTGGTCTCCTCCGGGCAGGTGTCCGGCAGCAGGATGGGCTTTTCCCAGAAGTGGAAGCCCTCCACCGGGCTGTCGCTCTCTGCCACGCCGAAGAAGCTCTTGCGGTCGTTGCCCTCAATGCGTGCCACGAGGTAGTACTTGCCGTTCAGCTTGATAGCACCGGAGTTGAACACGGCGTTCACGCCCAAACGCTCCATAAAGTGGGGGTTCGTCTCCGGGTTCAGATCGAATCGCCACGAAAGGGGAATGCTCTCACGGGTCAGCACCGGGTTTTCCCACCGGTCGTAGATGCCGTTATAAAAATCGGTCTTTTTGTTTTTGCGGGCGAGGTAGGCATCCTGCAAAGCCTTCTGGCGCAGGTATTCGGGGTGGAGTTTAGACTGTGACATCGGGGTCCCTCCTTATCAGTTCCATGCACATTCTGCCGTTGTGGTAGGGGCATTTCCACGGCTCCAGAATGGGTTTGCGGCTGGACGGTTTTCCGTCTGCATCCACCTCCCAGAACCATTCACTGCCGGGGCGTTTGTCCACCATCACGTTGCAGATGTAGTGGTAAATATCGGCGGCGGCCTCGCGGTATTTGGCATCGCCGCTCTTTTGGTATTCGTTCACGAAGCCCAGCACGCTTTCTGCCTGAACCCACCACACACGGGTGGTGTCCACCTTGCCGCGCTCGCACTCGTTGACCACCGAGTGGCCTGTGTAGGCTTCCTTATAGATATGGGCGGCAAGGTCGGAGTTGATGGCGTGGATGCGCTTGGAAAGCGCTGCATCTCCCAGCAAATCGCACCCCCAGTCGATGAGCCAGCTGGACTCGATATCGTGGCCGTAGCTGTACAGGTCGATGATGGAGTTATAGTGCTCATCAAAGAACACCAGCTGCCGGTGCAGCTCCGGGGAGTAAATTTTGTGCTCATAGATGTCGAGGATGCGGCGCAGTGCCTTTTCCACCTCCGGGGCATGGCAGGCCTGATACAGCCCGGCGTAGCCCTCGAACACATGGAGCAGGGTGTTCATGGTCTTGGCTGCCATGACGCCGTTTTCGGAGAGCTTTTCGTTGCTCTCCGGCTTCCAGTCGATGGTAAAGGCCTCCAGATAGCCCTCGCTGTCGGTGCAGTGCTTCTCAATGAGGTAGAAGATCTTTCCGGCATAGGCCAGTGCAACGGGGTCTTTGGTGAGCCGGTAGTAGGCAGAAAGGGCGTAGATGGCAAAGCCCTGATTGTAGGTGTGTTTGGTGGTGTCCAGCGGCTTGCCGGTGTAATCGCAGCTCCAGTACACGCCGCCGTTTGTCTCATCGTAACAGTGTTTCAAAAAGAACTGGTAGGCGTGGCGGGCGTCCTCGGCAAGGTCGGCACGGCCGGTCAGCATGGCGGCTTCCGAGAAGAACCACAAAATGCGGCTGTTCAGGATGCAGCCCTTTTCGGCCTGTTTGTCCAACTTCAGGTCAAAATCCATGTAGCCGTAAAAGCCGCCGTTTTCCTCGTCCCGCATCCCTTTCCAGAAGGGAATGATGGTTTGCAGCAGCATTTCTTCTGCTGCCTGTTTGATCTTTGGCATGGGAAAATCCCCTCCCTGTTTTACCAAAACAAGCCCGCCCCGGAGGACCGGGACAGGCTCCATTGTATCAGCGGATGCCGACCTCGTGGTCGGTGGGGCCTGCGTTATCGTGGGCCTTGATGTAATCCACCACCTCGTCCACGGTGGTGAAGGCCAGACCTACATAGCTGTCGGCGCAGCCATAATAGAGGGCGATGCGGCCGGTGTCGGCGTCCTGCAGGGTGGCGCAGGGGAAGCAGACGTTGGGCACGAAGCCACGCTCCTCATACCACTTTTCCGGGGTCAGCAGGAAGTCGCCGCAGCGGTACAGCACCTTGCTGGGCTCGTCCTTGTCCAGAATGGCACCGCCGATGGAGTAGACGAAGCCGTTGCAGGTGCCGGTAACGCCGTGGTAGAACAGCAGCCAGCCCTCGCTGGTCTCGATGGGGGCAGCACCGCCGCCGATCTTCACGCTCTCCCACCAGTTGGAACCCTTGCTCATCACATGGCGGTGACGGCCCCAGAACTCCATATCCGGGCTCTGGCTCAGGAAGATGTCACCGAAAGGCGTGTGACCGCTGTCAGACGGGCGGCTCAGCAGGGTGTACATCCCGTTGATCTTCCGGGGGAAGAGCACGGCGTTGCGGTTGAAGGGGATGAAGGGGTTCTCGATGCGGACAAAGGTCTTGAAGTCGGTGGTCTTGGCGATGCCGATGGACGCACCGTAGAAGTCCTGACACCAGATGATGTAGTAGGTGTCCTCCACCTTTACAAGGCGCGGATCGTAGGCGTACACCGGCATGAAGGGCTCGCCCTTCTCGTTGACAAAGGGGATCTTATCCTTGTCAAAGTTCCAGTGGATGCCGTCCTCGCTGCGGCCCAGATAGATGTAGGGGATGCCGTTGACCTGCTCGCCACGGAACACGCCGATGAACTTGCCCTCGTAGGGCACCACAGCGCTGTTGAAGATGCGGGCTACCCCTTCCACAGGGTTGCGGTCGATGACGGGGTTTTCGCTGTACCGCCACACCGGGGCGGTAACGTCAGCGGGCTTTTCCTGCCAAGGGATGTTGGGCAGTGCGTCGCAAAACATTTTTACGTTGCTCATAAGATAAACTCCTATAATAGAAGATCGTTTGTTTTCCTTCTGCCGTATTCTCCCGACCCTGCATGGGGCCGGGAGAAACAGCAGATGAAGGAGAAATGTGAGGATGTCGCTTAAAACCCTCTCAGTCTCGCATACGCTCGACAGCTCTCCCGAAGGGCGAGCCTTTGGCAGTGCGGAAAAGTTTACGGTTTTGCCAAGGCCTCTCCCTTTGGGAGAGGTGGCATTGCGGAAGCAATGACGGAGAGGGCGAGGCCGCTTAGCCTTTGACCGCACCGGCAGCCATGCCGCTGTAGATCTGATCCTGACACAGCAGGAACACGATGAGGGCAGGGATGATGGTGATAATGACACCGGCGCAGATGTAGTTGTACTGGTTTCCCATAGGGCCGGAGAACACATACAGCGAGGTGGCAACCACCTGATACTTGGTCTTATCCTGCAAGTAGAGGTTTGCCATGTAGTATTCGTTGTAGGTGGACACGCCCTTCAGGATGGCGCTGGTGACGATGGCGGGCTTGAGCAGGGGCAGCAGGATCTTAAAGAACACCCCAAAGTAGGTGCAGCCATCCAGAATGGCGCTTTCGTCCAGCGTGGGGGAAAGGTTCTCGAAGAACTGCAAAAAGATGTAGATGGTGATGACATCCGTGCCCATCATCAGGATGATGTAGCCGGGCATGGAGTTGACCAGATGCAGGGCTGTCATGATCTGATACACCGTGACCTGCGAGGCAATGCCGGGGATCAGGGTGGCGATGGTGAACAGGTTGCGGATCAGCTTGTTGCCGGGGAACTTGAAGCGGTTCAGCACATAGGCCAGCATAGCACTGATGAGGATGCTGCCCACCAGCACGCAGATCAGGATGATAAAGCTGTTGAGGAATGCCTTGCCCATGTTGGCCTTGTTCCATGCCGTAACGAAATTGCTGAAATTGAGGAAGCTCTTGGGCAGGGTGATGACGTTGGTGTTGGCATACTCTTCCTCCGTCTTAAAGGCGGTGAAGATGCAGGATACGATGGGCACCAGTGCCACAAAGGCGGCAAAGATCAGCAGCACATACTTGCAGATGTTGATGAGGGTGCGCTTCAGCTTGATGGAAGCGGTCTCGTTTTTGGTTGCGTTCATACGTTCCGCCTCACTTTCCGGACTTGACTGTGCCGCTGCTGCGGTTTTCCAGCCATTTTTCCACAGCCTTCTGGGCGTAGGTGACGATCATGATGAGCAGCAGCAGCACCACAGCCATAGCGGATGCAAGACCCACCTTCTGGTCGGTATGGGCGATCTTATCCATGACCACGAAGTAGGTGGAGGTGTTGAAGCCGCCGCCGGTGACGACGTAGGGCATCTCAAAGGCGGACAGTGCGCCGGACACCGAGATGATGAGGTTCAGCACTACGATGGTGCTGATGGAGGGCAGGATGATGTCCTTGAAGCGGTGCCATGCGTTGGCACCGTCGATCTCGGCGGCCTCGTACAGAACAGGGTCAACAGATGCAATGGCACCGATGAACATGACGATGTTCTGGCCGATGTACTTCCAGATGGAGCAGGCCACCAGCACGATGTTGTTGATGGATTCATCGCGCAGCCAGAAGGGGAGCTTATCCACATTGAAGCCCACCCAGCTCAGCAGGGTATCCAGCACAAAACCGTGGGTGAAGAAGAACTTGAAGATGAAGCCCACCGAGATGCCGCAGATGAGGCAGGGGAAGTACAGCGCACCCCGGAAGAACTTGCTGCCCTTGCACTTGAAGCTCAGAATGGTGGCAAACAGCAGCGCCAGCGCCATCTGCACCACGGAGCCTGCCATGTAGTAAAGGCTCAGGCTCAATGCGTGGAAGCAGTCGCTGCGGGTAAAGACCGAGATGTAGTTCTGGAAGCCCACAAAGGTGCGCTTGCCGATGTACTTCATTTTGAAGAAGCTGAACTCCACCATCTTAAAGAAGGGCAGATAGGTGAACATGAAGAGCAGCAGCAGCGGAACGAACAGGAACACCAGCGTGACGATCAGCTGCTGACCGCGCATACTGTGCCAGAATTCCTTGAAGGTCTTGCGCTTCTTGGGAACGGATACGGTTGCGGAAGATGCCATGCAAAAGGCCTCCTTTCACCAAAAGCAGGGCGGACATGGGCCCACCCTGCTGATTTGTTACGGTAAAACGATCACTGCGGTGCGCAGGCATCCACGGCCTTGTCCCATGCAGCGTTCCAGTCGGCCACGATGTCGTCCAGCGTCTCGTCGCCGTTGATGCCAGCCTCCACCACGCGCATAACGTGGGTCTGGTCGGCGTTCAGCATCAGCTCAGCCTCCTGCTGCACCTCGGTGGCAAGGTCTGCCAGCTCTGCGGGAGCGGGGGTGTCCTCGATCAGGTCGATGCCGTCGAATGCCTTCAGGGTATCGGGGTAAGCCTGGCTCTTCAGCACCGGCACGCCGCCCTGATCAAAGGCGAAGTTGGAGCTTTCGCTGAACCACTTGATGTACAGCTGGGCAGCCAGCTTCTTGTCATCGGTGGTGTTCTTGTTCACACCGAAGCAGTAGTCTGCGCCGGCACTGGCGTACTGGGTGCCCTTGACGGTGATGGGGAACGGCATATAGCCGATGTCGTCGGCGTTGTCACCGGCGGCCTGCATCTGCACGATGGCCCAGCTGCCCAGAACCATGGCACCGATCTGGCCGTTGTTGATGCGGGGCTTGCAGCCCTCCCAGTCGGTGGTGGTGGGGTCGGCCTCGGTCAGGCCACGCTTCACTGCCTCGTAGAGGATGTAGTACACAGCGTAGGGACCCATATCGTCTGCACCCAGAATGCCCTTCTGGAACGGGTCTTTGGTCTGGGGCATGGTGATGTTCATCCAGTCGGGGTCTGCGGTCGCGCCGCCGCCGATGTAGGCATCCCATGCACTCATGGTCCAGCCTGCGGCGTAGTTGGTGTACAGGGGATCGATGGAAGGATCGTAGTCCTTGATCTTCTGCAGAGCGTCAAGGAATTCGTCCGGGGTCTTGGGCAGGGTGGTCACACCGGCAGCCTCGAACACCTTTTTATTATAGACGATGCCCTGTGCGTTGCCGGTGGAGGGGATGCCGTACACGGTGCCGTCGTAGGAGCGGTTGGAAGCGAAGTTGTAATCGTTCTCGATGTCGCTCAGTGCGCACAGCGGCTCAAAGTAGTCGCCCAGCTCGGTCAGGGGAATGGTGGTGGGGATCATGCACACATCGCCCCAGTCCTTGGAGGTCAGGCGGGTGGTCATGTCATCGGCATAGTTGGTCATGCCCTCGTACTTGATGGTGATGTTGGGGTACTGCTTCTGGAACTCGGCAATGTAGCCATCAAAGGTGCCGTCATCGATCAGGTCGGTGCGGTTGCTGAGGATCTTCAGCTCGGCCTTCAGGTCGGTGTTGTCGGTGCCGACGGTCAGCTCGTTGTAAGCCTTTGCACCGTCTGCGCCGGCAGCGGAACCAGCGGTGCTGCCGGTGGAGCCGGCAGTGGAGCTGCTGCCGCCGCAGGCGGCCAGAGCAGAAGCTGCGGCCACCACACCGGCGGCCTTCAGGAAGTTGCGGCGATTGATCTTACGCATAGGGATGTCCTCCTTCTTTATGTGGAACCCTTTTTCCGTTTTACGAAGGCTTGATTTAACTTAATTTAGCTAACTGTTACCTTTCGCTTTCTGTGGTTTAAGTATATTCTTTTTGCGATTCGCTGTCAATATCACCAAAAAGATTCGGTGTTTTGGTGGCATTTCGGCAGGTTTATTGTGAAAACTGACCCGTAAATCCGGGATACAACAGCCTTTTTGAACTTAAATTTATTGTTTAGCTAACTAATAGAGATAAAATTAACTTAAATTTCACTTAGTTTGTGGCTCTTTTTGCACTTTTTAACTGGTTTTTCATTGACGAAACGCTCGAAAACTGCTATGCTAACCATAAAGTTAACCGGAGCGTTATTTACCTCATTACAAAATAAAGAAGAAAGCTGGTCAGGAACATGGCAAAAGCAGTACGCATGGCGGACATTGCACAGCGGCTGGGTATCAGTACCGTGTCCGTCTCCAAAGGTCTTGCGGGGAAAGAGGGCGTCAGTGCCGAGATGCGGGCAAAAATTTTGGCCGTTGCCGAGGAGATGGGCTACCAGCCCCCCGCCCGGACCAACGCACAGCCCGGCGGTGAGAGCATCGGCATTCTGGTGGCAGACCGCTTTTTCAACGAGAATGCCTTTTATTCCAATCTGTACCGCGCAGTGCTCAAGTGCGCTGCCGAGCAGGACATCTCGGTGCTGATGGAGATCGTTCTGCCGCAGGCAGAAAAAAGCTGCAATATGCCCTCCTTCCTTGTAAGCCGCAAGGTGGACGGCCTCATTTTTATGGGCGAGATCAGCCGCCGCTACCTTGCTACGGCGGTACAGACCGGGGTGCCCTTTATGCTGCTGGACTTTTACGACGATGCCATTGCCGCCGACTGTGTCCTCAGCGACAACACCAGCGGCAGCTATATGATGACCGAACATCTCATCTCCACCGGGCGGCGGAACATCGGCTTTGTGGGCAGTGTGCTGTCCACCAGCTCCATCATGGACCGGTATCTGGGCTACGTCAAGGCGATGCTCCGTGCCGGACTGCCCATCCGGGACGACTGGCGGCTGGAGGACCGGGACGACCGGGGAATGTTTATTCCGTTCACGCTGCCCCACGAGATGCCGGAAGCCTTCGTCTGCAACTGCGACGAAGTGGCGTACAATCTGGTGGAGACCCTCAAGCGCAACGGCTACCGGGTGCCGCAGGATGTGGCGGTGACCGGCTACGATGACTACCGCTATTCCACCATTTGCAGCCCCCAGCTGACCAGCTACCGGGTGGACTTGGACGGCATGGCAAAAACGGTGGTGGCGCAGCTGCGCCGCAAAATGGCGCATAAGCCTGCCGTTGCCCCCACCGTCATCGTGCCCGGCGGCTTCGTAAGAAGAGAATCTACCTGATAAAAAAGAAAAACAGCGTGCCGTTCGCCCCGACTTCGGTTCGGGATGAACGGCACGCTGTCTTTTTATAAGATCGTTTTCAGAAAGGCGGTCAGGACGCTTGCCGCCTGCCGGTGGTTCTCGGCGCCGGGGTGCTGCCGGGCACCCACGGTTTCCGATGTAGTGTTGGGCAACTCCAGCAGATAGACGAAGCAATCTCCGGTCATGGCCTTGTACTGCTCCATGCCCTGCCGCAGCACCGGCAGCAGCTCGCTGCCCAGCATCCCGATGCACCACACCAGCTTTGCCTCTGGGTTCTTTGCCCGGAGCAGAGTCAGAAAATGCTGCACACCGCTTGCCACCTTTTGAGCGTCCGCAGGGTGGAAGTCTCCGCTCGAAAGCCGCCGCAGCTGGTGGGGCTCGCTGGTGGCAGGGTCCAGCCACGGCGGGTTATCGAATGCGCCGGTGTCGTTGGTGCCCAGATTGACGATGACGGCATCCGGTTTCCATGCAGCAAAATCGTTCTCCTGCTGTGCGCCGAGGGCGGCATTGCGCTGCCCCATGGCCACACCGCACACCTGCGTATAGTAGGGCGGCATCACATGGCGCACATCGTTGTCCCAGCCGGTCACGATGCCCCAGCCGCTTTGCGAGATGCAGCGGTATTCGGCCCCCAGCGCATCGGCGGTCAGGCGGGCGTAGTGATTCTCCGCAGAGAAAAAGGCACCCACCCAGTCCTCCTCCGGTTTGGCTCCGATGGCACCCTCGCCGCTGGTGATGCTGTCGCCCACAAACTCCAGCCGGTATTTCGGCTCCGGCAGGGACAGAAATTCGCCGCCCGCATATTCCAGCCCGGTGATCTGCAACAGGTGCGCCGGGTCATCGTGCATGGCCTGCACATCCTTTAACAGCCGGATGTGCTTTGCCTTGCCCGGTGTCATCCCCCGGAACAGGCACATCCGGCTCTTGCCGGGGTTCACGGCAAACCGTGCCACCCATGCTCCGTTCAGCTCCACGCTGACCCACGGCTCTACCACTTCATAATCGGCGAAAAGATCCACCCACAGTTCGCTGCCGGTAAAGCTGCATTCCATGCCGCTGGCCGTCCAGAACAGGGTCAGCGGGTCACGCCCGGTATGCCGTCCCAGTGTCCGTACCTGCGGCAGCTGTGCCAGCGTTTCTGTTATAAGATGCTCCATTTTCCGTTCCCTCCCGTTGGGTTTGCCCGAAGCATAGCAGATTCTGCTCAAAATCGCAAGCTAAATGCGTAAGCTAACAAAAGACTAAAATTTAGTTTAGCCTTTGCATCTCCCGGTGCAGGGGCTTTTTTCGGGTCAGGTTGACCAGTGCTTTGCCCCTCGCCTTGTGCCATACGCTGAAAATGCAGCCGTATATTGACCGAATTGCCAAAACTGCATTATACTTATTGTGCAATCTGACGTTGATTTTTGAGAAAAGACGAGGAAGGTTTCATGGAGTTGGAACACAACTTTTATGGGGTGAATTTTGCACCCTTTCCCCGGCAGGGTGTGCTGAGCAGCGAGACTGCCCACCGCAGCATGGCAGCTATGGTGGAAGCCACCGCCGCCAACTGGGTCGTCTTGTCACCCTCTGGGATACAGTCTGACCCTTACAGTGAGGAGATCGACTGGCACACCGAAGCCACCCCCACGGACGAGGAGCTGTGCGGTGCTATCCGGTTTGCCAAGCAGCTGGGCCTGCAGGTGGCACTGAAGCCTACCGTCAACTGCGCCAACGGTGTGTGGCGGGCGCGTATCAGCTTTTTTGACCATGATGTGCCCTGCGAGACCAAGTGGAGCGGATGGTTTGCCAGCTATGCCGCTTTTCAGACCCACTACGCAGCCCTTGCCGAGGCCGAGGGCTGCGGACTGTTCCTGACCGGCTGCGAAATGACCATGACCGAGCACCGGGAAGCAGAGTGGCGTGCCCTCATTGCCGCCGTGCGCCAGCAGTACCACGGCACGGTGAGCTATAACTGCGATAAATACGGCGAGGACCATGTGAACTGGTGGGATGCCGTGGACTGCATCGCCTCCAGCGGCTACTACCCGCTGAAGGACTGGGAAAACCAGCTGGACCGTATCGAGACGGTGAGCCAAAAATACCAAAAGCCCGTCCTCTTCAGCGAGGCGGGCTGCATGAATATCACCGGCTCTTCCGCCGTACCCAACGATTGGGCAATGAAGGGCAGCCGGAACGATCTGGAACAAGCTGACTGGTACAGCGCCATGTTCGCCGCCTGCGCCAAGCGTCCGTGGGTCATGGGTTTTGGTGTGTGGGATTGGCCTGCCGTCCCCGGAAACGCCAGTGCCTACGCCGTGTCCGGCCGTCCGGCTGCAAAGATCATTCAGAGTGCGTATCAGGGAGGAGTTTTAGAATGAACACACCGAACTTTTTTCGCCTGAAACAGTTATTCCGCTGTGCAGCGGCAGGGCAGGAACTGACCATTGCCTTTCTGGGCGGCTCCATCACCCAGGGCAGCCTTTCCACCCAGCCCGGCAACGCCTACGCATTCCGGGTGTACCAGTGGTTCGTGGATACCTTTCCGCAGTCGAAGTTCCACTACGTCAACGGCGGCATCGGCGGCACCAGCTCTCACTATGGCGTTGCCCGTGCCGTGACCGATGTGTTGATGTACCAGCCGGACTTTGTGGTGGTGGATTTCAGCGTCAACGACCTGAAAGTTCCCTTCCGGCAGGAGACCTACGAGGGCGTTGTCCGCAAGCTGCTGGCATGGCCGTCTCACCCGGCGGTGGTGCTGCTGAACAATATCTACTACGATACCGGTCTGACCGCCGAGGATGACCATGTGGAGGTCGGCGACCACTACGGCATCCCCCACGTCAGCATCCGGGACAGCATTTACAAGGATCTGCGTGCCGGGAAGTATACCAGCCGCACCCTGCTCAGCCCTGATGGACTGCATCCCAATGATTACGGTCACGGTCTAGTGGCAGGGGAGATCATCAAGCTGCTGGAGGCAGTCAACGCTCACCGGGAAGAATCGGAGCAGGAGCCAGCCTTCCCGGTACCTCTCACTGCCAACGCCTACGAGAACGCCAGGCGGCTGACCATCCGGGAGATTTCCCCCAAACTGGAGGGCTTCCGGGCAGACCCGGAGGAAAAGCTGGGGCATCTGGATCACTGGAAAAACGGCTGGGTCGGTCAGAAGCCCGGCGACAAAATCACCTTTGAAGTGGATGCTTCCTGCATTGCGGTGCAGTACCGCAAGACCATCCGCCGCCCGGCACTGCGGGCACAGCTGGTGCTGGACGGCGATACCGCCCACGCCGCTGTGCTGGACGGCAACTTCGATGAGGATTGGGGCGACTGCCTGTATTTGCAGCCCATCCTCCACCATGGCGAGCAGAAGCACCATACCGTGGAGATCACCATTCTGCCTACGGAAGAAAACGCTCCCACAGAGTTCTACCTCATGGCACTGATCACAGCGTGAGGTTGAAGGCTCTTCCTATACTCTGACAAATGAAGTCAAATCCTACGGCATCCATGTTACCGTCGTAGAATTGGGCGTTATCTGCACCGGATTTACAAAAGCACGTCAGAAAAGTTGTTCTCGGCGATGATGACTACGGCGGGCGCATCTCCCGGAGCGTCAGTCAGATGGAGCACGACGAGCAAAACGGCATGGACCCGGCACGCATTGGACGGTACATCGCCGGTATTGTGGAGAAAAAGAACCCGGCAGTCGTTTATGTTGCCGGCGCACAGTATAAATTCCTGAGCCTTTTGTGCAAGCTCCTGCCCGCCGCAGCACGCGGAAAGATCGTGGGGAAAATATACGGGTAACAGGCGCATTGCTCAGCAAAACTGCTATATAAACTAAAAAAGCCTCCGAGGACACCTCCCAAATGGGAAGAGTCCTCGGAGGTATTCGTTTAGCGGGTCCGGGTTTTCTCGGTGGTGTCCTTTTCCTCCGCAAAAAATCGTTCCACGTTTTTCTGTGCCCGAACCAGTTCCTGCATCTCATTCCGTGCCTTGCGGTAGTCCGGGTAAGCGGCTTTCTTCTTGGTCAGCAGTTCTGCGAACTCCGCATCCAACTCCTTGACCTTCGGCAATTTTTGCAGCCCTGCCTCGTCAAAGGCAGCTTTCGCCGCCTTGTGCAGGGTGATTTCCTCCCGGTGAGCTTCCAGAAATGCCTTACTGTACCCAGCTTTGCGGTAGGCAGCATACACCTCACGGGTCTTGGCATAGTTGATGATGTGGGTTTTCAGCACGGCAATTTCCGTTAACCGTGCTTCTGCCGCCTTGATGGAATCTCCCATGGTATGATAGCGTTCCGTCGCCGCCGCTGCATGTTCCCGCAGTTCGTCGGCACTGCCGATTTTCTGCTCCTGCAAGAACAGCAGGGTTTTGGACATTTCTTTCAGGTTGAACTTGGTTGCCCACTTTTTGTAGCCGACACTTTTGCCCTCTGCCATTTTTCCCTGAATATCCACCAGCAACTGGAAGGGTTGTTCTTTGGGCGGCTTCCTCTGGTACGGCTTGTGCTCTGCCTTTCCGTCCAGCACCGCCTTGATTTCGTCCTCACTGTACCCGGAGCCCAGTGTGCGGAAACGGATAAAGCGTTTCTGCCCCTTGCCCTTCACCGCCGTGTGCTTTCCACGCTTCACCTCATAGCCCTGCTTCTCCAGCTTTTGCAAAAATGCTTCGTAGTCCCCCGGCTTTTCTGCAAGGATGGTGTCGATGATTCCGCACAGGCGGTCGCGGTTGCTCTCCTTGGGCGGATAAAGAACACGCTTCTGTCGCTCCCGGTAGGGCTTCTTTTCAATAACAGACAACTGGTGTTCCAGACAAATCAGGTCGCTCAACCGCTGCACTGCCAACGCCGAAAAGAAGAAATCCCGGAACTTTCTGCTGCCATCCAACGCTGTGGAGTTAAAAATCACATGGTTGTGGATGTGCTGCCGGTCCGTGTGCGTTGCCACCACAAAGGCGTGCTTGCCCTTGGTAAAGCGCATAGCCAGTTCGTAGCCCACCTTGTTAGCCTCCTCTGCGGTGATCTCTCCCGGACGGAAGGACTGCCGTATCTGATAAGTAATCACATCACTTTTCTGCCTGCGTCCGTTCACAAGGTCGTACTGCCGCTTGGTAAGCATAAACTCTTCATCTGCCGTCAGGGTGCTGCAGGCATAGCTGCTGACAAACTGCCCTAGCTCGGTCTTGTCCGGGTTTTCGATATAGTCCGTGCGATTTTTCAGGCAGGCCGCAACGGTCATGCCCTTGTTTTTGTGCAGCGCAATCAAACGTGTTGCAGCCAATTCTACCACCTCCCGGCAAAAAGAAAATGCCGCACAATGGCGGCATCAAGATCATTTGGATAATTTTTCGTGATCGGCAGCACCCGCCAGATACATGGCTTCCAGCCGAACACTCTCTAGCTCGTTGCTGATTGCATCCAATTCCAGATAGCGTCTCCACGCTTCTTCGCTGATGAGCACTTTCAGCGCATTCTCAGCGGCAATCTTTTTCTGGATCAGTGCGTGGTATTCATCATCGTCTGCAAGTTGTCGTTGAAGAATATCTTTCGGATTTCCCAATAATAGGCGGTCATAGCATCTGTGTCCATCCCATCCCTCACAATCCGGCAACCCAGCCACTAAAACGCTCTGCCGCATCCACAATCAAAGCCCCCATGAAAATCAGCGCAAAGCATCCAAACTCTGCCACCAGCAAGATCAAAAACTGCAGCCACTCCCGGCAGTACAGCGTATAAAGACCGCAGCCGAAAATATACAGCATGGGCAGAGCCAGTACGAACGCCGACAGGTTCAGCGTCCATTTCAGCATCAGCGCAAGGAATGTCGTAAGCAGCCAAAGTGGAAAAACAATCATCTTAAAAACGAACCTCATATCTAGCACCTGCCTTTCTTTCACCCCGATTATAACGGTATCAACAACTGCGTTGCAAGGATGTCAACCCCTATGTAGCTCCGCAGTCCTCCAACTGCGGGAATTTTTATAGTTCTGCCAGTTTGGAAAGAATTTGCTTGCCAATTTCAATCAGTTCATCCAGACGCTGCCGCAGATCTTCCATGTCGGCGGCGTAGACCTTGCCGCACTCGTTGGCACGTTTGGCGTACTGGTTCAGATTGTTGCTGCACATCTGCAAGAGATATGCCATGCGTTGCAGTTCTTTCAAGTCGAGGTGCAGGCAATAGCCGTCCAGCGCCATCTTACGGATATACGCGCTCAGGCTGCGGATACCCATGCCCAGCATTTTCTCATAAATGCGGTTCTTCTCCGCCTTTGTGGTTCTCAGGATGATGATCTCATCCCGTTTTTCTTTCACCGGGCATCACCGTCCTTGTCGTAATAGCTGCGGAAGGGCTTCACCGGCTCCGGCTTGTCCGTTTTTTCTTCCAGCGCCGCTAGCACCGAGGGGCGGCGGGGTGCATCCTCCTGTTCTTCCTCGTCCTGTTCCGGCTCGTGGCTCTTTTCGTCCACATCCAGCTGGGCGTTCAACTCCGCAAGGCGGGCCGACTTCTCTGCCAGTTCTTCCTCCTGTGGGAAGGGCTTTTCCACCTCGATTTGCGCCGCCGCCTGCTGCTGATGCAGAGTGGCCAGTTCATTCTCAGCAGAGTTAATGCGCTCCGGGAAATTGTTCAAGGAGTTGTCCAGACGGATGATGTTGCCCAGCGGGTCAGTGCCCAAAGGCACCGTGTACTTCCGCTGCCCCTTCAAAAGTGCCTGATACTCCGTGCGGAAAGCATCAAACCGCAGAGACAGTTCAAAGCCCCGGTAGCTGCCGATCACTTTTTCTTCGGCGTTGGGCAGTTCGGAGCAAGCAAGGACCAGACGCTCACCGGCGGTCTTTTTCTCGTCGTAGGTCACGCCCTTGATGGTCATGCCGCAGAAACCCTCTTGCACCTGCGGATGGGCGGCGGCAAGCTGTGCGTCCGCTTTCACCCCAGCAATATAGGTGTTCGTTTCCTGAATGTCAGCCGGGAATTTGGTCAGCAGCTTGTCTTGCAGGCGGAACTTCTGGCTCTGGTGGTCGGCTTTCAGCACCTTCAGCTTGGCGACCTGAACGTCCAAGTCCATCTTTTCCTTGATGAGCGGATTTCCGGCACACAATGCCTTGATCTCCGCATAGGAAAGTGCCTGTTCGTCTACATCCTCGCAGGAGCGCACCGGGGATTTGGAAGTCATGATTTGGCTGATGAATCGCTGTTTGTTCTCCAAAGTTTGGAACAAGTAGCTGTCAAAAGTTCCCTCGGTGACATAGTTGAATACTTTAACTACTGGATTCATATTGCCCTGCCGGATGATACGGCCATTGCGCTGGGTCATGTCGCTGGGCTTCCAGCCAACATCCAAGTGATGCACCGCTACAAGCCGGGATTGCACGTTGGTGCCTGCTCCCATTTTTGCCGTGCTTCCGAGCAAAACTCGCACATCGCCAGAGCGCACTTTGGAGAATAATGCTGCCTTTTTCGCTTCGGTGTCGGCGTTGTGGATGAACTCAATCTCGTTCTCCGGCACACCGGCAGCTACCAGCTTTTTGCGAATATCCTCATAGACATTGAAGTTGCCGTCATTTTTCGGAGTGGAAAGGTCGCAGAACAAAAGCTGTGTCAGCTTCTGGTCTTTGCCCTCCTCCCAGATCTTCAACACGTTCTGCACACAGACGTTCAGCTTGCTATTGGGGTCATCTGGCAGCATGGGGTTCATCAGGCGCACATCCAAGCCGATCTTGCGCCCATCGTTGGTGACGCAGAGCATATTGTCTACGGACGCATCCACGATGCCGGAGTGGATATCTGCGGCACGTTTGCTCAGTTCCTGCACCATTTCTTTTTGGATCTCGGACGGTTTCGCCACCACGGTCTCAAATTTTGCTTCGGGCACAGGCAGATGAAGCTGGTCACTGGTCTTAATATCCGCCACCTCCTTGAACATGGACATCAATTCCGGGAGGTTGAAGAACTTGGCGAACCGGGTGCGGGCGCGGTATCCGGTACCTTCAGGCGCAAGTTCAATGGCCGTGGTCGTCTCACCGAAGGTGGATGCCCAGCAGTCGAAGTGGGTCAGCTTTTTCTGCTGCAAGGTACTGTATTGCAAGTACCGCATGACCGTGTACAGTTCGGTCATGGAATTGCTCACCGGGGTGCCGGTAGCGAACACCACGCCCCGCCCGCCGGTGATCTCGTCCAGATAGCGACACTTACCGAACATATCGCTGGATTTCTGTGCTTCACTGGTGGATAATCCTGCGACATTCCGCATTTTTGTGGTCAAAAAGAGGTTCTTGTAGAAGTGGCTCTCGTCCACAAACAGGCGGTCAACACCCAACTGCTCAAAGGTGATTACATCGTCCTTGCGCTCATCGGAGCGCAGTTTTTCCAGCTTGGTTTCCAGCGTTTTGCGGGTCTTTTCCATCTGCTTGATGGAGAAATTCTCGCCTGCGTGGGCTTTCAATTCGTTGATAGCGGAAAGGGTCTCGTCAATCTGCTCCTGAATAATGCGCTCCTGCCGTTCAAAGGACAGCGGAATACGCTCAAACTGGCTGTGCCCGATGATGACGGCATCGTAGTCGCCGGTGGCGATGCGGGCACAGAATTTTTTGCGGTTTGCAGTTTCAAAGTCCTTGCGCCGTGCCACTAAAAGTTTTGCGTTCGGGTAGAGGTTCAGAAACTCCGAAGCCCACTGCTCTGTCAGGTGATTGGGCACCACGAACAGGCTTTTCTGGCACAAACCAAGGCGTTTTGCTTCCATGGCAGATGCAGCCATTTCATAAGTTTTTCCGGCACCAACTTCGTGTGCAAGCAGCGTATTACCGCCATAAAGCACATGAGCAATGGCGTTGCGCTGGTGCTCCCGGAGGGTGATCTCCGGGTTCATGCCTACGAATTTGATGTGACTTCCGTCATACTCACGGGGGCGGGTAGAGTTGAACAACTCATTGTACTGTTTTACCAGCGCAATGCGCCGCTGGGGGTCCTGCCAGATCCAGTTGGCAAAAGCATCCTTGATGACCTGCTGTTTCTGCTGTGCCAGCATGGTCTCCCGCTTGTTCAGTACACGCTTGGGCTTGCCCTCGGCATCCTCAATGGTGTCGTAGATGCGGACATCTTTCAGGTTCAGTGTTTCTTCCAGAATCTTGTAGGCATTGGCACGGCTGGTGCCGTAGGTTTCGGAAGAGATAATATCGCCCCGCCCGGTGGCCGTTTTGCCCTCCACACGCCATTCTGCGGTATAGGGAGAATATCTCACCTTGACTGCATGACGCAGATAATAGGGAATCTGGAAAGTCTCGGTCATAAACCTCTGAATAATGTCCGGGGAAAGCCATGTTGCGCCCAGCCGCACATCAATTTCGGAGGCTTCCAATTCTCTGGGCTGCGCCTTGGTCAGCGCATCCACATTGACGGCAAATTCCGGGTTGGTCTCTGCCGCAAACTGCGCCATCCGCAGCTTTGCCCGGACATCGCCGGACAGGTACTCGTCTGCCATCTGCCAGCCCGCTTCCGGGTCGGTAGGGTCGGCGGCAGGGTCCTTGAAAATCACACCGGACAACTCTGCGGTGATGCGACCATACTCGCCGGGAGTGCCCAGCAGTTCCGCCATATAGGGCAAGTCCACTTTACCGTGTTCTCCGATGGACACCGCCAACGCTTCGCTGGGGGTATCTACGCTGGTAACGGTGCGATCCGGGCGAATGGTGCGCTTGGTGAACATCGCCGCCTTAGATTTAAGCTGCCCCTGCTCGTCCAGATTTTCCAGAGAACAGAGCAGATAATACGAGGAATCCTGCTCAAACAGCCGTCCGTTTTTGCGGTCGTTCAGCAGACCGTATTTGGCAGTAAAGGCATCGTAGGCGGCGTTCAAACGCTCCTGTGTTGCCTTAATGTCCTCGTCCGGGAAGTCGTTCAACTGCTGGTCGATCAGTTCATTGACGATTTGCCGCAGTTCCACCATGCCGGTGACACGCCCCTTGGCGGTGTCGGACAGTTCCACCTGCGTCATCACAGAATTTTCCCGGTAGAACACCTCGCCGTCCACTACGGTATAGGAGAAGTTTTTGACCTCCGGGTCAGCCGGGAGAATGTGCTTCTCATTTTCGGCATCCGCAATATCTGGTGTTTCCACCTCGACTTCGGTGTATTGCCCCTCAATATGCTGTACCGCTTCTGCAAGCTGGTCTGCAAGGCTGGTGCCCTCAAGGGGCGCAACGGTCAGGTCCTCTCGTCCGTACTGGGTGCTTTCGGCGGTGAGTTCGCCCAGCACCATCTCCGGGTGGTCTACGAAATACTGGTTGATGGCAAAGCCATCCTCAGTCTTGCCAAGCTGCACCCAGTCCGGCTCATGGTCGATGGGGCGGTCACGCTTTTGCAAAAAGATAATGTCGCTGACAACATCTGTGCCAGCATTGGCACGGAACGCATTATTCGGCAGACGGATGGCCCCCAGAAGATCGGCACGCTCTGCCATGTGCTTGCGGGCGGTGCTGTCCTTGCTGTCCATGGTGTAGCGGCTGGTGACGAACGCCACGATGCCGCCCGGTCTGATCTGGTCGATGGCTTTCACAAAGAAATAATTGTGGATGCTAAAACCCAGCTTGTTGTACGCCTTATCGTTGACCTTGTAGTTGCCGAAGGGAACATTGCCCACCGCCAAATCGTAGAAATCACGTCGGTCGGTGGTCTCAAAGCCTGCCACGGTAATGTCTGCCTGCGGGTACAGCTTTTGGGCAATGCGCCCGGTGATGGAATCCAATTCCACACCGTACAAGCGGCTGTCTGCCATGCTGTCCGGCAGCATTCCGAAGAAGTTGCCTACGCCCAGACTAGGCTCCAGAATATTACCGGACTTGAAGCCCATACGCTCCACCGCATCGTAGATACCACGGATCACGGTGGGGCTGGTGTAGTGGGCGTTCAGAGTAGAAGCGCGAGCGGCGGCGTATTCGTCCTCGGAGAGCAACCCTTTCAGTTCGGCGTACTCTTTTGTCCAACCGTCCTTGTTGGGGTCAAAAGCATCTGCCAGCCCACCCCAGCCCACATACTGAGAAAGCACCTGCTGCTCCTCGGCGGTGGCACCACGATGCTCCTGTTCCAACTGGAACAGGGTGCGGATGGCTTCAATGTTCCGGGCGTATTTCTGCTTTGCACCGCCCTCGCCCAGATGGTCGTCCGTGATGTGGAAGTTCCCAGCAGGCACAGTGTTCAGGGCTTCATCCAAGGCAGCGGCATCCGGGAAAGTTTGCACCTCTCCGTCTATCACGGCAGAGATAGGCAGCTCGTCCAGTTCTTCGTCCGTCAGCTCCGGCATGACCTGCCGCAGACCGTCCTCGAATTGTTGCTTATTGATAACCTCATTATCCCACGACTGCCCCTGCGCGCTGGTGTCGATGCGAACATCCGTTTCACCTACATAGCCGATTTTCCCTTCGATGGTTCGGCTAGGAAGATCAACGATAACATTGTCACCGACCTTGTAATCGGGCAGTGTGTGTTCCATCACTTCCTGTTCCTGCTCGTACAATTCCCGGACAAGCGCCAGCGGTTCCTCCCGGAAAATCGGCATCCGCATTTCTGCCAGTGCAACATCCTGCAAGGTCACGCTGTCCTTATCGAAATTGACGTTATCCACCCGGAAGGCGCGCCCCTCCATGTGGACGGTTGCACCCAGCGGCAGATAATCCTCCCGGCGCAGGTACTTGGTCTGGTGGTGGGTGCCGTCCTCGTTCAACCCGGCAAGGTAGACGTTCTCGCCACACTGCCACAGCTGCTTGGCACGGTACACCCACTGGTCTCTGGGGAAGCCGGTGACAGGAACGGTGCCCAGTGCGGTTTCTTTTTCCAGAAGTTTGCCGCCCAGAAGTTCGCAGACTTTTTGTGCATCATCTGCGTAAAACTCAAACTGCCCGTTCTGCTCATAGCCCACCAGCGCATCCGGGTGCTGCTCTTTCAGGGCGTTGTACTCTGCGGCGGCATCCAGCGGCAGCAGTGCCGGACGTTCCTCCGCCTTTTTGTGGTAGTGCTCCAGTTCCTCGTCCGTAACGCTGACCAATTCCGAAAAATCCAGAGCCTCCAATTCGCTCTCGGTCAGATCTTCCAGACTGTCGTACTGCCGCTCGTCGATCAGCACCTCACCCAGATACCGTTCCACACGGTATCCCACCAGATCAACGTTGACCTGAATGGGAATTTCCTCGTTGGTGGCGTTGGTGTAGGCAATGCCGATCTTGGATAGGTCGGAGAAGTCTGGCGCAGAGTCGTATTCTTCCTGACAAAATTCACGAATCAGGTTTTTGGCATGGGTCAGGGTGGCATCCGGCTCTGCGCTGACAGGCGCAGGGGGCGTGTAATGCTCCTTTTCCTTATCGGTGAGGTAGCGGTCGGACTGGACCATCAGGTCGATATACTTTTCCACCTGCGTCCAGCTTAACGTGAATTTCTTGTGTTCGGGGTAATGGTCAAATTCCATTCCTCGCCCGTCGTGGTTCACAAAGCCCCGGCTTCCGTCCAGAAAATCATGGGAGTGCCCACCGATGCCGTACTCTTTCGCCAGTGCTTTAGCGCGGAGTTTGCGGTCAGGCTGAATCTGGTACAGAGCCATAATGCGTTGCTTGCCATCCTCAAACCCCGAACCATGCTTACGCAATTCGTTTTCAATCTCTGCCTGTGACAAAACAAAAGCGGAGGGCTTTTTTTCGCTCTCCGCTCGGTCTAACTTTTCAATTTGTTCAGCTTCGGTAGGAATGTGGGCATCGAAGAAACTTAGCTGTAGATCAACTCCGTCAGCACCAGTTCCTCTGCCTGCGCTTTCAGGCTGTTCATGTGCTGCACCCACTGCATTTGATTCTTCTCCTTGTCCGGGGCCGGGGTCTGTTTCAGCAACCGCGCCATGGTCTGCTGCATCTGGCTCTCTGCCGTCTGCTCCACCTCCATCAGGTGCGGGTACAGGCTCCCGTTCAGGAGCATCGTGTTGTACAGTACCGGGCGATGGTTCATCAGGTACGTCCGGCGCAGCCTGCCGTACTTGCCCAGCGGCTTCCGGGGCTGGTTCAGGGTCAGGTTCGGGAGCTGGTAGTCCCCGACGGTCGAGTAGGTCACGTTCCTGCTGTTCGTATTCATATTGGCTCCTTTCTGCATTGCGGCGGCGAATGGTTGTTTTTACGGTGCGCTCGATGTTCCGCAGCACCTCCCGGCTCATGTCGCTGACGGCTGCGCCGAGGGCGTAAACACTATCCGGGGTGGAAAACTCGTGGATGGCTCGGAAATCGTCCTTGTCGAACCACCCTGTCGGCTCAAACCCGCAGCGTTCCAACAGCGTGTAGGTGACGCTGATGGCGGCGGCAGACTTGAACTGCATCTCCACTCCGGCTTCATCATAATCCATTAGCAGCGAACCGTCAACGATGGCGCGGATGTCCCCGCCGTTGTTGTCCCAGTAATCTGCCACCAGTTTCCCGGCAACATCCGCAAGCTGCTGGCTGACACGCTCCCCGCTGATGCCGTAGGTGGCAGCGAGCATTTGCGAAACCGGCTGCTTCAGGTCATCGTTGTACTGCCACACCTCCGGGTCACGGGAATTGCGGCGCACCCCGGTGTCGCTTACGTCAAAGACGTAGTGCAGCCGGGGGAAGCCGCTGGATTCGTCCAGCAGGGCGATGCCCTTGGCACCCCGGCGCACATAACGGTTCATCCGGTTGTTCCAGATGTCAAAATCGGCGCAGGCGGTAGCATCCGGTCGCTGGGCGTAGATCATCAGCTGGTCTGCAAAGGGGTACTTGTACAGTCGGGATGCGGTGGTCAGATAATCCGTCCAGCTTTCCCAATACCGGGTCAAGCCGTTGGCCGTGCGCTGGACAAGGGCGAGATATTCTTCAGTTTTGCTTGGCATAGTGTTCCTCCCTTCAATCACGTTGTAAACAAAAAAGCGAGCGGCCTTTTCAGGTCACTCGCTATGGAATCTACGGTATTTTATTCGTATTTTGCTGCAAACTTTTCTGCCATCTCCAGCAGACGGTCGAAGGTCTGCTTTTCTTCCGGCTCCTCGATCAGCTTTACAAGGAGCGCACGGAAAACATCGGTGCTGTCCTGCCCCAGTGCCGCAGAAACCTTGTCAATGCAGTCGTGCAGCTTTTTGACAGCATCATCGGAGGGCTTGGATTTCGCAAGCAGGTCCGAGAGATAACTGATGAACGGATAGGTGGAATCATCATTGATGATCTCGTTGGTTTCTTCAAGGATTTTCTGGTTTTCCTCTGGGGAAATTTCACCTTTCTGGTTCAAGATCTCGCGAGAAGAAGTGCGCCCCTTTAAAAAGGTTGCAAAAAGCAGGCGGTCAAGGGGAGAGCGTTTTGTGGTGTCCATTGGCAAGCCTCACTTTCTAATTTTGTCCGTGAAATAAAACTGGTTTTAGTATAGCATGAATCGAAGCGTACTATCAAGACCACATTCCTGCAGATTATGAAAATTTTTTTCGGAACGATGGCCTATGACGTTATCCCAGTTAACAATTATTGACAAACTTGAATTGTTATCCTTCCATAGCTTTCTCAATCAGCTCAGCTTTTTCAGCCCTTCCCATCAGTCGATAGTATTTACACCACAGCAACGGTGATTGCAGCGGGATAACTTCTGTTCCCAGCGGCATTTTCTCTACGATTTGTTCCTTGCGTAGAGCACAATCATAAACCTTTCCATCCTTCACGATTGCAAAACCAGCCATCACATCGACATCGACGGAATCAATCAGGAATTCCATAAAGGTTTTTGTCCGATACATAGGGTTTGGAGTTGAATCAGATGGACAGCTTTCACCCATTTTCGATAAGATCGTGCGGACGCATTCCACATCACAGTCGGCGACCATTAAATCAATGTCGTGGAAGTCGAAGGTGATGCCCTTGAAATACAGCAGCATGGATGCACCCAAAGCCCATTCGACATGAGCCTCGTTCAGCCGATGTGTGATTCTCAATAGTAACTGGATTTTTTCTTGTGTTTCCGCCATAGGGTTCTCCCTCGTATTATCAGAGCGGTTGCATCATTTCAAGGATAATGCCATCCGGGTCTCTGAAATAAAAAGCTCTGCTCTCTCCAAATCCATTTGCTCTAAAATCGAAATACTGCGGCTCAGACAAGCACGCCACATGATTTTCGATAAGGGTTTTGTAGACAGAATCAATGTCATCCGTGTAGAAGCACACTTCTGAGATAGAGGTTGTAAACAAATCCGATTGCGCTTTATGGATTTCACTGTCTACGAACTGAATCAGTTCGACCGGTGGCGTCTCAATAGCCTTGGAACCGTTCAAATAAGCAACCCTTGCTTTACAATTTACCTTATGGAACATTTTATCTGTTTCTTCGCCTTCCATAAAGATTTCGCCTTGAAATTCAAGCCCAAGAATGTCTCGGTAGAAAGCAATGGAGCGATCCAAATCAGAAACGGTTAATCCAACATGATAAATTCTTCCAATCATATTTATGGCCTCCTGAAAAATCCGTTTATTGAGCCCAGTATACCATACCGACCTTCATTGTAAAAGAGCCTATGTACGCCGCCCGCAGGCGGCAAAATCAGTTGAGCGGAAATTCAACCTCTGCAAAATCAGCATCCGTCATAAGTTTCAGCTTCTCGATAACCTGTTCGGACAGTTCCCGCAGGGCAGTTTCATCGGGCATCAGATAGCACTGCATGAGCCGCAGTTCGTGGATAAGCCCCAGCCGGGTGCCGGAGTTGTAGAGCATCATCAGCGTGAGTTCCTCATGGTTAAAGTTCATGTTCATCCCTCGCTTTCCGGCAGACGTTGGGGTTGCACTCCGGGGCATCGCACTTCTCTTTGAGATTCATCAGCACCGAAGGGCGTTCTAGCTGCTTTTCCAGAAACCCCGGCAGTTCCTTGAAGCCGATGCTGTCCACATAATGCGCCGAAATCTTCCCATCCTGATTCAGCATGATTACATCGCTGACCGACAGGCTGTGCCCATGGTAATCCGTCGGGCGGGCAAAGTTGAATTTCTGGTACAGTTGCTCCAGCAGCTCCGCTTGCGGAACGCTGCGCTTTCCTTCCGGGAGATTGCCCCGGTACAGGATCTCGTAATTCTCAACGGACGGAGCTGTGTTCTGCTTGTTCAGATACCGCATGGCAGCAAAGCGGAGCGCAGGGTCTGCATCCTGATGCAGCTGCATGACCAGATAACAGTCGTGGCCGCTCTGCTGGAATTGCTTCATCCGATACGACTGTATCTCGTTTCGGTCAGCGAGTTTCTGCGCAAACTCCTCTTGGCAGAGCGGGATGCAGTCCTTGTTCCGTAGGTTATGGCTGTACAGGATCTCGTCCCGCACTTCCTCGATCATCAGTTCGGGCGCATCAATTTTCCCGCGCTCCAACAGGCAGCAATCACCCTGATAGAGAGCGTAATCCCACGAGCCATTATCTGCCTGCACGGTGAGGTAATAATCGTATTCCAGATTCCACGCCCGGCAGTCCTGCTGCGTCAGCGGCTCCGGCTCCACGATGGCATGGCTGCGCGCCATGCGCTCTGCAAATTCGCAGATGTGCTGTACTGAAGAGCCAATTTTCATGTGGTAATCATCGAGATATTCGACTACCTCGGAACGCTGGTGCCCATCCGGGTAGGTTATCTGCACAACGCCGCCATCCGGCACCCGGAACAACTCGTTGTACTGCGGGTCAATGAACCGCACATCATTGTCCGGCAGAGAACGCGGAGCCAGATTCCGGCGTTTCCGAACGCCGGAGCGAAACTTCTCCAAGGTGGTGACAGCGACATTCTGAATCTTCCCCACAGGCTCGTCCTGATGCTCTGCCAGATAGTACGCACGGGCAGTCTCGATGCGACGCTGGGTGTTACCCAGAGCTTCCCGCGGAATTTGCCCTTCTTCCACCGGGAGAGGGCTGTTTTTGTCAAAGACCTCGTACCCGACACCTGCGAGATTTTCCCGCAGATGCAGATACGTCTGCTCGTTGAGGAGGTAGACTGCCTCGTTGTCCTTTATTACGGCATCATCTTTCATCAGCAGCCCCCTTCAAATTCCAGAGAAAACTTGCTGCGGCCATCGGGTTCGGTGCCCAGCAGCACGGTGGCATTGTAGGTCTTGCCCTTGGTGCTCTTGCAGTCCTTCAGCCGGACCCGGCCATCCCGTAGCAGCTTGTCAGCCACATGAGCGTCCAGCCGCTTACCCAGACGCTTGAAGAACGCATTGTCCTTCCACAGCACGAAACGGCACTCCCGGTTCTCGCAGAACCAGCCCTTTTCACGCTCCACGACATTTGCACCGCAATTCGGGCAGATACCAATGATTTTGTTTTTCATAAGCGCATTCACTCCTTTTTTCATTTCCGTGTTCTTTACCAGTTCGGTAATCATCGTATTGATCTCAGTCATAAATTCACTCGGCTCCATTTCGCCACGCTCGATTTGCAGCAGCTTTGTTTCCCAGTCAGCCGTCATATCCGCAGACTGGATTTCTTCGGGCATTACGGTAATCAATGCCTTTCCTTTGTCGGTGGGCAGTAGCACCTTGGTTTTCTTAGTGCCCTTGCGCTCCAGAAAGCCCTTCTGCACCAGTTTTTCAATGGTGGCGGCTCTGGTTGCCGGGGTGCCGATGCCCTGACGCTCAACCCCCTCCGGCATACTGTCTGCACTGGCGCTTTCCATCGCATGAAGTAGAAGGTCCTCGGTGAAATGCTTCGGCGGCGAGGTCTGCCCCTCTTTCAGTTCAGCATTGAGGATACCGCACTCGTTTTCCGCTGCATTGGGCAGTGCGGTGAGTTCCTGCCTCCGATTCAGGATGTTAGCCAGAACCTTGCGTTCTACCGCTTTCCAGCCTTCTTCCAGAATCTCCTTGCCCTTGGCGGTAAATTCCTCCCCGGCACATTCGGTGGTCAGCAGGGTTTCCAGATACCGGAAGGGCTTGCTCACCGCCATCAGCGTCCGGGCGATGATGAGCTTCAGGACGTTCTGCTCGCCTTTGGGCAGAGCTTCCAGATCGGCTTGCAGCATACTGCGGGTGGGCAGTATGGCGTGGTGGTCGGTGACTTTTTCCCGGTTGACGGTGCGCCGTGTCCGGGGCACAGCTTCGTCTACATCTTCCGGGGTAATGTCGAGAAACCTTTCCAGTTCCTCAGTCAGTTCCTCCAGCATTTCCTCATCATCGTCAGTGATATAGCAGCTATCAGTTCTGGGATAAGTGGCAAGTTTCTTCTCATACAGGCTCTGCACATAGTCCAGCGTCTGCTGTGCGCTGTACCCCAGCAGGCGATTAGCGTCTCGCTGAAGGGTGGTCAGGTCGTACAGCGGCGGCGGATTTTCAGATTTTTCCTTGCGGGTGATGCGCTGGATCGTTGCCACCATCTCCTTTCGGCAGGCTTTCAACAGGTTTTCGGCAACGGATTTTTCGGGAATGCGGCGGCTGGATGCCGTGCAGCCGCTGGTCAGTTCCAGATCTACCGTGTAGAATTTCTCTGGCGTGAAGGCGGCAATGGCAGCTTCCCGCACCACCGTCATGGCAAGCACCGGGGTCATAACACGCCCCACCGCCAGCGGTTGACCGTACAGGCACGAAAAAAGCCGGGACGCATTGATGCCGACCATCCAGTCGGCACGTTCCCGGCATAAAGCCGCCTCATACAAGGCATCGTATTCAGTTGACGGTTTCAGATGGGCAAAGCCCTCCCGGATAGCACTTTCTTCCATGCTGGACAGCCACAGGCGGGAGAAGGGCTTTTTGCATTCCGCTTGCTGGTACACCAAACGGAAGATCAGTTCTCCCTCGCGCCCGGAATCGCAACTGTTCACGATGCTGTCCACATCCGGGCGGTGCATGAGCTTTTTCAGGATACCAAACTGTTTTTTCGTGCCGGCAGACACCAGATACTGCCACTTTTGCGGCAGGATGGGCAAATCGGCGATGCTCCACTTGACGTATTTGGCATCGTAAACATTGGGCGGAGCCAGTTCCACCAGATGACCGATACACCAACTGACGAGATAGCCGTTGCCCTCAAGGTAGCCATCCTGACGGTTGGTGGCACCGAGAACTTTGGCATAGGACATGGCAACCGATGGTTTTTCCGCTACGATCAATTTTGCAATAAAAATCCCTCCAATCTGTTTCGGATTGCAATATGTAAGGCGGCAAACGCCGCCTTAAAATCAGATAGGTTCGGTATCTTCCTCGCCGGTCTCTTCCGGCTCGTCCTCGGTGGGAATCTCAAAATCGCCCTTGTCCTCGGTGTAACCTGCATCGGGGTCAAGGGCTTCTTTTTCGGCCTGCTTTTTCTGCTTCTGCTTTGTGAAAGCGTAGAAGCCGCCGCCTGCCGCCAGTGCAATCAGCACGACTACCCCCAGAAAGCCGGATGCGATTTTTGTGACCTTATTTCCCTTGGGCTGCTCCGTGCCAGATGCCGCCGCTTCTTCGGCGGCTTTCTTCGCTTCTTCCTCGGCTTTCAGCCTGTCCTGTTCAGCCTGCGCCGCTGCTTCTTTTTCAGCGGTATAAGCATCGGCGGCATCTTCTTCCATCAGCGCCAGCAGGTCGGCTTCGTCCACAAGGTTCATAAAGTGGACGGTCTGCGTCCCTTTGCTGTTCCTGTCGATGACCAGATAGAAGGTAGCTCCCGACTTCGACACCAGCGTAATGAACTGCTGTCCGCTGCCATCGGAATAATTGGTGTGGTAGTCGTCTACCAGCGTCAGATTGCCCTCCGGGGTCAGAGCACCAGAGGTTTCGTCCGTGATGGTGACAATATCCTCCTCCACGACTTCCGGCAGAATCGGCTGTTCCACCGGGGCGGCTTCGCCCTCAAAGGCAAAAGCGGGAGCCGCCATGCCAGCGCACAGTGCCGCCGATACCAGCAGCGCACCCAGTTTCTTAATCTTCATCTGTATCGACCTCCTTCTCAAAAGTTGCACCCACGGCAGACAGCGCAGCCGGGTTCGG
>ERZ1026876.296-NODE-296-length-31388-cov-7.327291_pt1 | contig 31388 bp, 23 predicted proteins | sample MGYA00380168_ERZ1026876 | MGnify/ENA primary metagenome ERZ1026876 (study PRJEB33269, sample SAMEA4719804) | human gut metagenome | biome: human-associated habitat; feature: organic feature; material: feces | place: Cameroon | collected 2013-10 ... | reverse complement strand
AGGCAATGGATGCCGTTAAGAAAGAACTTGCCATTCCTATTCCTGCACTTATCGGGCAAAAGACTTGGCGAGAGGAACGGACAACAAACATCAATGACGCTATCAAGGCTCTTGTCAATGCCATCAACGCTGAACGTGACAAGCAGAATGAGGGTGTACGAACATCGGTGAACAAGACATACACCTACTATATGCAGAACCTCAACCGCCTTATCAAGGAGAACAAATCACTTGAAGCGGAGAACCAAGCCTTGAAAGAGGAAAACGCAAACGTCAAAGAGCGTATCTCGCAACTTGACGAGAATGCCGTCAAACGAGTGGCTACTGAAAAAGATGAAGTGATTAGTCGACTCAGAAGACAACTATCAGCTGCAAGGGATGAACTCACGGATATAGGCAAGGATTACAATGCCCTCATGTCAAAGTACAGATACATCGTTCTTCAATGGAATGAGATGAAGCAGCAACCAGAGATTATTGAGGTTCTGGAGCGTGTGGAGAAACGCAAACAAGAGGAAGCAGCTGCTAAACAAGAGGAGCAAGCAAAACAACACAGATACCAAAGCATCATTGACCGCTTCATCAATGAAGGGCATGATGCCCTCAAAAGTTTTTCAAAGACGGAACGAATAGATTTCAATGAGAAAGAAGCCAATGCTATCTATTACGGCATCATGGCTACTGCCTCCAAACACGACTTGCCTCTTGATTCTGCAAAGAGGGTGGAAGCAGCTACAGACAAATTCCTTGCAGGTATGACATGGGATGATTGCAGTAACTTCCGCAAAGAATGTGTCACATCATGGACAAAACTCTTTGCCACAAAGGGAGTCGTTTATACCGAACCCCTTTGTCAAAGCTTCCTTGCATTTGTTGACCATATGTCATGCAGTGCCAGCACATACGTTTCCCTTGGAGGTTCAAGGGGTTGCGCCGACCAACTGACGAACTGGGATGGAACACAGAAAATTGGATTGGGAGCACCGACTAAAAGGAAATCGCAAAAGCGTTGACAACATTACAGTGTATGTTATAGTGTAACCAAGGCTGATCTGTCTTTGGAGATTTCTGAACCAATTTCACTGTGAACAATGAGATTTTTTAAGATTTATTCTTTATTCTAATAAAAAACGTTTATATTTGCACTCGGACTATCATGTCTCAACAGAATATCAGCCCAAGACGAGTTCTTGAAGAAGATATAATGAGACAGCTCACGCCGTGTGGAGCATGGTAAAATCGAAAGACATATCTGTGCGAAGCGGGCTTGGGTGGGACGATAGTTCTGACATATTGAAGGCGTTTACTCGACGCTGTGTTTAAGACGTACCGAATCTTGCAAATTCAAAATCCAGTCTTGAACGTAGCAACGGTAGATGTCCCGGGTGTGATTATATCAATCCCGTGGAGACCTTGTAAGCATAGATTGTGTCCTTTGGGGTGCAATGTAATATGCTGTATAGGTCTCTTTACGGATGCGATTTTCATATCGGCGTGGGCTCTAACGTTGTCTGTTCAACTGGATTTGGCAATGCAAGAGCCTTGGTACGTGGGACGGACAACAGGACGACTCACGCTTTCTTTTTGTGTCTGCGTATCAAGTCAAGTCTTTGATAAGGTACCATCACGATATGGAAAAATATTGCGCCACGTCAGATGTAAAAGCACCCAAGGCGGAACGTCGACCGCTCCTAGCACCGGACTTGCCTCCGGCTGCCCTCCCCGAAGTTCGAAAGCCTATCAAATCTACGAACTCACAAACAGGGGTGTCCACCAATAATGTCTTGTCAACAACATCAGCAGACACTAATAAAGACACAAAAGACACTCCTCATTGGTACGCTCTCCGTACCACATACGGCAGAGAAAAGAATGCATACAACTATCTTCTGAGCAAAAATGTAGTAGCATTTTATCCTACATTAAAAAGCGTCAAACTTGTTGACAGCAAGCGTATCACCATAGAAGAATCGCGCATTCCGAACATTTTCTTTGCGTATGGTACAGAAGATGAACTTAAATATTTTGTTTACGACAACGTAAACCTCCCTTACCTCCGTTTTTATTATCGACATACTCACGTTGGCAACAAGATTGTCAAGGCACCATTGGTCGTACCAGACAACCAAATGAACAGCCTAAAGATAATTTGTGCTGCAGATTCTGATGATATAATTGCTTCGACAGAAGAAGTGGAGAAATTCAAGACGGGTCAAAAGGTGCGGATAACTGAAGGCAAATTCGCAGGCGTGACAGGCATAGTAGCCCGCTACCAAAGCCAGCAGCGTGTAGGCATTGTAATTGACGGATTGTTAACGGTATGTACAGCGTATGTGCCAAGCGCATTTTTAGAAATAGAGGATAAATAAAAAACTGTAGTTGAATGATTTTTTTTAAAGATATTGCAAACAATCAAACGATATATATATGATTACATTGTGTAAAATATCCTTTTACAAATCATAAGTAGAATAAATATAACAAAAATATCATATAAATATGGGTAAATCAATTGGTATTGACCTCGGAACCACCAATTCCGTTGTAGCATTTAAGGATGCTACTGTGAGAGTTATTGCAACAGGCCCAAACAATGAGGACCTATGTCGTTCATGTGTAGCCATTGACAAAAGCGGAAGCTTTACTGTCGGTAATGCACCATACAAGAATTGGAGAAGATATGCTCCTAATATTGTAGTGTCTGCAAAGCGTCTTATGGGAGCTTCAATTTCTGACCCTCAGGTACAAAAGATGAAAGCTGATAAGGACATGTATCCTTATGGAATTTCAAAGATGTCTGGAGGAACAGACGAGTCTGTTGTTGTCATTATGAATGGTAAGGAGTACACTCCTGAACAAATCAGTGCAGAGATTCTTCGCCAGTTAAAGAATGATGCTTCCGTGAAGCTTGGCGGTGATGTTACCCATGCAGTTATTACTGTTCCTGCTTATTTTAATGAAAAACAAAAATCAGCCACTCGTAAAGCTGCTGAATTAGCTGGCTTGAAAGTTCAAAGATTGCTGGCTGAGCCAACTGCCGCAGCTATTTCATATGGTGCTGATAAGATGGCTGCTGATGAAGATAAAATCTTCCTCGTTTATGACTTTGGAGGTGGTACATTTGACTTGTCAATTTTGGTTGCTTCAGGGGGCAACTTTATAGAGTCCGGTACAGGTGGTGACCGTTGGCTCGGCGGTGATGACATTGACCGCTTAATATCTGAATATGTTCTTTCTGAGGCGGGAAAAGCTAACAATGTAGACATTCATAAGCTTATAGAAGAACTTCCTGAAAGGAAAAAATATGCTTTCCAAGGTGAGCTTAAAGACAATGTGGAGAGTGTAAAGAAAACCCTCAGTCAGTCGGAATCCGCAACAATCTCTATATTCGATCAATTAGAAGATGAGGATGGTTCGCCTATTGATATTGAGGTGAAGTTGACACGCGAAAAATTCGAAAGCATGATTCGTCCTCTTGTTCAACGCACCCTGGATTTGATTGATGATCTTCTGGAGAAGACGGCTTATCCAATAGACACTATTGACAATATTCTTTTGGTTGGTGGTTCTTCATGCATACCTCTCGTAAGGAAGATGCTTTGTGATAAGTATGGAAAGGATAAAATCCTCTCTTCTGAGAAACCTATGCTTGCAATAGCAGAAGGTGCAGCTATTTTATCGCATTCTCTTGGTACTGAAGTTGAATGCCCACATTGTGGTAAGGCTATTCCTGCTGGTACTTCAGAATGCCCTCATTGCCATCAGTCTTTAGAGGCTATCCAACAAGTTTCAGTTGAAGAAGGAGGTGTTCAAGTAAGTCACACTACCAAGCATAAGTCATTCATCCAAGTATCAGATGATGCTGATAATATTCAGTATGAGAAGATTATTGACGAGAATACTCCATTGCCTTGTGAAGAAAACCGTAAATTCTACACATTGGTAGAGAATCAAAAAATTGTCGGTGTTAAACTGTTTAGTGATGCCGAAAATGATCAGATGGAGAAATTGGGCACAGGTTACTTTACTATCCCAGAAAACCTTCCAGTTCACAGTGAGCTGCAATTCACTTTCAGCTTAAATGAAGATGAAAACATGAATGTTAGGGTAAGGGTTCCTGCAACAGGTAAGACAACAAATGTTGTTTTGAGTAGAGGAGCTTTGGACGCTCATTGCCTTGAAGCTGTAGCTCCTGCTTTTGACAGGGTAATGAACGACCCGAATATCAGTGATTCAAAGAAAGCTGATTTCGTAGATAAGTTGCAGAAGGTTATTGACACTATATCTTCTTGCAACTATTCTCCAGAGAGTAGTGAATGGCAGAAGATAGAGGATTCCTTGAAGTCTGCAAGCCAAGTTGCAACAACCAAGGATGAAGATATTCCCGTACAGTTGATAATCGCCCAGATACAATTAGAGAATTTTGGTCGCTTTATCAAAGACGAAGATAAAACTGCAATGCGTAGAGAACTTGACCGCTACAAGAACGCTTCTTCACCAATGGAGAAAAACGATGCTGTAAACAAGTTGGATGACCTGACAGAGAAGTATGGATTGTTTACTCATGGATTCTTGCTAAATATAGCCGGCCATGACCAGGATGATCCAGTACGCGCTAATAAAGCTTTGGTTGCATTCAATCAGTTTATGGCTGCACTCAATGAAGGAAATGTACAGCGAGCAAGAGACATTCTCTCTGCAAATGAACATTTAATTGGTAATATAAATCTGCCTGCTACTGGTGCTACCACGAGCATAGGTATTGGATAATATTATGGCTGAAAATACAAAATGTCCTGTGTGTGGGAAAACTGGTATTCCCGATTTTCTTAATGAAGACGTAAAGTGTCCTTGTTGCGGAAGCGATTTAAGCATATATCGTGTGATTGAACAGATTCCCGAAGAAGGACATAAAACAAATATATGGAAACCTATCTCCGCAGTCGCTATTATAGCGGCTGCGGGATTGGGCGTAATGCTTTTCACTCAAAAGCTCTCTGTCCCGTCGTCCGTAACAGAAGAATTGTCTCAATTAAAGGATTCTGTTGAGGTCTTAAATACCCAGTTGGCTCAGAGTAAGACTGTAAGTGAGCAACCAAGTTCTAACTATAAGTATGTTGTGCTGCGAGGTGATTCATATTGGTCTGTAAGTAAAAAGTTCTATGGAACGGGAACCCGTGCAGATGAAATTGCCAAGCAAAATAACAGAACTATTGAAACTCCATTAAATGTTGGTGATACTTTGATAATAAAATAAAATGGGATTAATAAGCTGGATAAAAGGCAAATACTATGATAGTCGCTTGGATAAGGCAGACCGTCTGGTATCAGAAAATAGCTTAGACCAGGCCGAAGAAATATACCGGTCTCTTTTAGGCAATCAGGATCTTGCAATAGTCCATCTGGCCGACATGTTTGTTTCACATTCACAAGGCGTGGAAGGAAAGTTGAAGGCCCTTAAAGACATTGTCGTTTTACAAGGTTACTCAAATGAGCAGAATAGGCAAGACTATGAGAGGTGTCTGACTACTCACTTGAATAACATAGAATCATTCGCTAATGATAGATTTAGGAGTCAAAGCTATCATGATGCGGTTTTGTTGATTGATGCAATTCAGACATATCGGAAAAATAATCGTGCTTATGATGAGAAACGTCATAGATACCATGCTTATCTGGCTTTTTCTAAATCTCAGCAAACTTCTTCTTATGACCTGCTAATCAATGAAACAATTGCCGAATTGAATCAGTATGAGCAGAGCCGTACATCAGATATAAGGGCATTTGTTGATTTGTTGAAGTCTAAGAATCGATATTCTCGCATCATAAAGCTATTGATACCTTTCTTGTCTTTGGATAAAGACTTTAAAAAGCTTGCGATTGATGGTGTCGTAAATGTCGTTTTAAAGAAGGACGATGATGTAAAGAATCCAAAGAGATTATCTGAGTTCTGTTCAGATTCGTCGTTGTGCAAAGATGCTGCTAATGAACTGGTTTCATTGTCGGCTTCCTCTGCAAAGAAATCAGATTATAAGACTTCTGTTTTATTTGGTTCTTTTGCATCTGAATATTTCTCATCAGACAATCAGTTTAATAATACCAGGTGTGTTCATGTACTTGAAGAATTAAGTGCCAGAGCAAATGCTACAGAAGTAAAGCAGTTGCTTAAAATGGCTAAAGACTTGAAGCTTACTGACGCTCAGATTGATTCTTTAAAAATGCGAATAGCAAAGATTGCAGAAAAGGCTGATCCTGAGTCTGCAATCAATATTTGCCGTTTGTTTATTTCTGAGAAGACATTTGACTTTATCTATATCAATCAAGCTGAAAACCTTGTTTCAAATGGTAATCAGTCAAAGATTAATGAAAGTGAGCTGAAACAGCTTATTCATGATAATACAGATGAAGATACCATTGTAGATGTACTGTCTCCATTTATTAGTATATCGTCGTTTGAAAAACTTTTCTTTGATACTGCTATATCTAAGATAAAAAGACATAGGAGTACGTCTTTCTTGGAAAAATACTGGGATGTCAAAGAAAGTAAGACCTTTTTTGCCACTTTGATTTCACTATCTTCGGATATTGCGAAAGAAGTTGTCAAGTTTGTTTCGGATAAGCATAAGAAGTTTTTGCATACAAAAGAATTAAGGACGGCATTCTGCAAGTCACTGGATTCTTTGAATGACAATGCTTATGCATATACGGCTTCTGAGTATTTGATTCAAAAAAAATGCAACGTGAATAGTTATTATGTAACGGTTTCACTGAATGAATCTAAGAATAAGAAATCGCCTGATGCACTATCCATTATCAATCATTCAATATCTGTTTTATCTGATAAACAGTTGTTAGAGAGGAAAAAACAGATAATTCGGCAGTTGATAAAAGAACAGGATTTTGAGCTTTCTGAGAAAGAAGCAAAATCACTGGTGGGTGTTGATAATGAAGCAGAAACACTACTTGCAGAAGTTTATTGTAATAAAGGTAAATATTCATCCGAAACTTCGGAGAAAAAAGAGTGCTATTATCTCGTTTTAGGTTTATGTGAAGATGGTAAGGTCAATTCGTCTTTCAAGTCATCAAAAGAAGATGCTTTAAAGGAACTTGTCCTCCTTTCCAGAAATGCTTATGATGGTGGCAAAGAACAAGAAGCGTATGAAATCTTAGATAGAATAAAAGATTATCAGACGTATTGGCTGCCACTTTTCATAGAATTGCGTAACCGCGACTTTTCTAAAGTAAGTTCCTTGGGGCAAAAAATAAAGTTTGAGGAAGATACTATTTCTCAAATTTCAGAAAGTGTAGAGAATACAAAAGACATTAAGGATTCTTCATATTATGCACTGTGGAACAGCTATATAGATTTGCTGTACAATAAAGCAAAGGCACAGCCAAAGGAAAAGGCAATTGACAGCTTTATTAAAGTAAGAACCTTATTAAATGCCCAGTGTAATTCGGATTATGCGAAAGAAAAAGTTGACATTTTGACGAAAGATATTGTTAAGTTAGAATGGTCTTGTGCAACCGAACTGGAGTCTGATATTGAATACGAAAAGGCGATTGCATTCTATGAAGCAGTTAAATCAGAGAATCTTTCTTCTTATAAAGGACGTGCGGAATTGCGTTCTCTAATTTGTAATGTCAAATCTGGTTCTATTGACTTGTCAAAGGAGCAGCGTATAGTCAATGCGTTGGATTTGAAATCGCATGAATCGCTTAAGGATGATTTGGCTTACCGCTATGCTTGTTATTTGTTACAGTCTACTCGGCCTGCTGATGCAGAAAAACTGTTGAAGAAGTATCTTCCTAATGAAACGTCTCTCTTGACTTTATGTGAAAATATTTACATAAAGGAGTCCGAGAAGTATCTTTTAGAGTTCAATAAGAAGATAAAGTCTATTATTGAAGGGACAATGACGGTCGCAGAGGCAACCTCTTTCTTACAAGAGATTGACCAATATAAGGCTAAAATATCTAGTAAGTTGACTGATACATCTTCAAAATTCAACTCTTACAAGAGCAAATTGGAGACATATATATTAAGGGGAATGTTTAATGAGGAACAGTATGACAAGGCTTTCGACAAGCTCATAGCAATGTTCCCTGCATATATTGAGAATGACAACCAGTTCCGTAATGTTGCCATTGCGGCATTAGGTGTAGTTGAGTCGGGCAAAGCTAAGGAGAAAATCCTGAAATATGCTATATCAATTTGGCTTTCTGCTGTATATACCGACAGGTTGTTTGTGAAGAGTTTGGATTATACTTCTTGGGATGATGATTTTACATTTACTCTTCAAGGCAGTTTAGGTCAAACTAGTGATTATGATTATGACAATCTGCCAGATAATATTAATTTTGATGATCCGGTAGATAATCACAATATTGCCATTAAGGATGTTCAAGTTTCATTGTCTTCTATAATGGAAACTTTCATTCGTGACAATTATCCTAAATATGAGCAGTTCTTCACTGATGAAAAGGAAGCTTTGGATGATTTGATGGAACTTAACTTGGATCAGGATTGTATTACGGCATCACCATATTTGGCAAATCAGTTGTCAACTGTCAGAAAATCCATAAAGGAGGCTTTGGATTATGATATAGCACAAGGTTATGATAATGAAGAAAACGCATTAGACCTTGGTGTGAGATACGGATTTTCGGGTAATGATTATTCTTCTTATAGTGATGCTCAACAGAAAGTTGAAAAATGCAAGTCTGCTATGTCTGGGAGTGTTACGACTTTCCGTTCTGCTTTTTCTTCTTTGCCTCAGATTAAGAATTACTCCAAGTTGTATGCCTCACTAAAGTCTTTTGCTTCAAGTCGCATGAATGAAGATATTAAGTCCAAAATGGATTATAAGAAATTCATTGATGTGTACGAGATTATCTGTAAGTCGTTCAATGAAGCTCCATTGTCCTTGGCTTTTTCTAATTATGCTAATGGCGAAATCGTTCAACGCTTGAACGATGACAGGATGCAATTACGAGATGGTGTTGGGTATATGGTTCGTGTTTACACAATTGCTCCGTCAAGCATTCAGGTAAAACAGAACTTGGAAGGTATGTTAGCGGCATTGGCAGTTCAGGCTGAACAAAATAACAGTAGTGCTGATAGAACTGCTGTTGATAATGCAGTAAGAAATACAGGTAATGCCTTTAAGTCTGCAGTTGAAGATGCTCGTGTTCAAGCTACTCTTTCTGTTATCGTCGACAAGGTTAATAGTGGCTCTATGTCGAAAGACAAAGCTTTAAAAGAGGTTTATGGACTTTATAAGAAGAATCCAAATAATGACCGTATTTGTTCGAATTTGGTTACTTTGTGCGATATGTGTATCATGGAGTATGTAATTGCTGATAAATGGGGAGCCTCTTCTGTAAAGTCAATACTTGATTCACTTAACAATAATAAGAGTGCTGAATTTAATAGACACAAGGGTAAATTGGCTCAGTCATATTCCAATATTTGGAACCAACTCGATATAAATAACCGTATGCTTCTAATGGGACGAAGCGTTCCAGGAAGATCTCTTAATGATAAAGGTTGGGCACTTAAAGCCGGACTGGATTATTATAAAAAACTAGGCGATGTACGCAGCTATAGTTCTAGTAGACTTAGCGGACTTGCTGGTCTTGGTCTTTTTGATGATCTTGATCTTCCATTCTAACGTAATAAAAGTGTAAGTATGAAGAATCCATATAAAGTATTAGGGTTAAAGCAAGATGCTAGTAACTCAGACATTGTTAAATCGCAAATTAAAGCTCTGAAGTCGAAAAAATATACGATGAAAGAGATAACCGAAGCACAGGCGACCCTCAGAAAGCCAGCCCAGCGATTGGCCGCAGACTTTACTTTCCCGATTTTGGATGAAGAGAAAGTAATTCCGTTAGCGTCTTCTGTTAAAAGTGAAGAGGTTAATTTAGAAGCGTTGGATTTGAATAAGTATAACTCGTTAAAATAGAATCCTATGAGTGTAAGAAGTGAAATAGCTAATAAAGTTTCTGAACTATCAAGAGAGAATCTTACATTAAGAAATCAACTTGAAGAGTTTGAAAAAAGTCAAGATAAGAGAATTGACGAGATTTTCTGTGAGTTTTTGACTGTCCTGGACACGTTCGAAAGAGCAGAACAAACTATTAAAGAGCGTGAATTGGACAAGGATGAGACTACAAAGAAAGCAATCAATAGACTTCTTAATGCAAAGAAAAAAGCATTGGGAGTTTTGGAGAAATTTAATGTGCAGAAAATTGAATTCGAGAATAATAAATCCATTGAGGAACTATGTGAAGTAGCAGATACTGAACCGGATCCTGGTAGAGAGACTGGTGATATAGTATCTATAGAAAAGCAAGGCTATACAAGACATGGACATTTGATTCGTCCTGCTGAAGTTATTATTGTAAAAAATTAGAAATCGTTATTATGTTCCTATTCAAGAAAAACGACAACATCGGAAAGTATGTAGTTGTCTTCCCGCATAAGGAAGGCAGCTATGCTCAGACATATCGTGTTAAGGATGAAAATGGAAAAGTAAAGTTTCTGAAATTGATTTTCATGGAGGAACTTGAAGTGTATCAGTATGACAAGGATGGGCAAGTTATCGAGGTTGAGTTAGCCAGTAGTCTAAATCACATGAATTTATGTTCATTTGTTGACTCAGGAAAGCTTGAAAGGGACGGTCATCAATTGTTGTATGTTGTCACCGAGTATGTCAAGGGAGAGAATCTTAATGACAGATTGTATAGAGGTGGAACCCTTAGCCCGATGGAGATCCGACAGGTTATGTCTGCACTCCTCTCTGCCATCAACTTTATCCACACTCTTGAACGTCCGGTGATTCATAATGAAATAACCGTTGAGAACATAATGCTTGATACTGTGGGTAATCTAAATAACCTTAAGCTCATAGATTTTGGTGCAGCAAGATATGCCGATTTAAAGCCTGATACAAAATCTTGGCATGGTCAGAATTTATATTATGTAGCCTCAGAACGCTTCTTTGGCGATGGTAGTGTTCGTTCTGATTTGTTCTCTGCAGGAGTTGTACTTTACAAGCTTATTTTCGGAATTATGCCTTGGGAAGCAAATCTTGCAGGATTAACCTTGCAAGAACAGGTTCAGGCTATTGTGGAAAAACGAAATGGGCCTTTATCTTTACCAAATATACAAATAATGGAGATTGATAATGATTTATTGAAAGTTATGGTCAAGGCATTAGCTCCAGATCCAAACCAACGTTTTGCTTCTGCCAAGGAGTTCTTGGATGCAATAGAACGTAAGATAGAAATTGATGCTCCGCCTATTTCTATGACTCGTGTAAATCAGACAGAAGAAAAAAGCAAGATTCAGCCAAAGCGTGGTAATGGTTTTGCTGATGTTGCTGGTATGAATGAGATAAAATCTATCATGCAGAAGAAGATTATAAACATCTTGAAAGACCCACAGAAAGCGGAACGCTTCAAGATACAAATTCCTAATGGAATGCTACTTTATGGTCCTCCAGGATGCGGAAAATCTTTCATTGCTGAGAAATTTGCTGAAGAAGCAGGCTACAATTATGTGTTTGTCAAGTCATCCGACCTTGCAAGCATATATGTACATGGATCACAGGAAAAGATAGGTGCTTTATTCGATGAAGCAAGGAAAAATGCGCCCACGATTCTGAATTTTGACGAATTTGAGGCCTTGGTTCCAAATCGTAGTAAAATCAATAATTCAAGTGAATCAGGAGAGGTAAATGAATTCCTTTCACAAATGAACAATTGTGGCAAAGACCGTATATTTGTGATTGCCAGTTCAAATCGTCCAGATTTGATAGACCCGGCAATTCTTCGTAAAGGACGTATGGATAAAGTTATTTTTATTCCTGTTCCAGATAAAGAAGCCAGACAGGGAATCTTTAAAATCCACATGAAAGATCGACCAGCATCAGATGATATTGACTATGCTCGTCTTGCAGAGATGACAGAAAACTTCGTGGCTTCTGATATAGCATATATAGTCAACGATGCTGCGACAAGAGCTTTTGAGGATGATGTGGATATTACTCAGTCTCTTCTCGAAGAGGTTATCAAAGAGAATAATCCATCAGTCAGTTCAAGTGATTTGCAATCTTATGAACAGATGAGAAAGAAGATGGAGTCTTCTGGTGTCGAGCCAGAGCGTCGCCGAATCGGATTTGTTCAGTAGTATAAGTTTCGTATATAATTAGTAGATCTATTATGAGTAAACTGGTTAAAATCGCTATAGAATGTCCTAAGTGCTCTCATCAGTACACGGGTGATTTCTTTAGGACTATATGGGGAGAGAATGAGGCAAATCGCAGTATGGTAATGGAAGACAGAATTAATATTGCGAAATGTCCATCATGTGGTCACCAAGTCCATTTGCCTTTGGCAATGATGTATGTAGATGTGCAGAAAGGTTTTGCTGTATGGTGGGAACCTAACCATGATCCAGGTATTGATTCCGACTCAGCTTCTTATGCAAAAATGTTTGGTGTAAACAGTTATTATGCAAAAGCTCCTAGAATATCTGATTGGGAAGAGTTTAAACGTGTCGTTAAAGAGTATGACGATGGAATTAGAGTTGGCAGTCCGATAGAGAAGATGGACTTCAAAGCATTAAAAGGAACGATGAATCAATCAAAGAAAAGCGGATGTGCTGGAATCTTGCTTGCATTGATTATACTATCTGGAGTTCTCGTTTTATTGTAAAATCATTAATTGGATAAAAGTTGTTAGACACTTTAAGTTTTTATCAAAAGAAGGCTCTTGCTCATGTTGGACTGAGTATATTGGGTATTTCGTACGGTGGAAGAATCAAAACCAATGAGCCTGATGTATTCGCTTTGTTTGTGGATTTTTTCTATGTTGATTCACAAGAAGAAATTCTTCCTATTCTTCAAGATATAATAGCAATGAATCAAGAGGAGGCAATGGAGATCGCTAAACAGTTGAGTAATCGCGAGAAGGATGAGTTCCGTACTTATATGGTAGATGCAGCAAGTGGGGATAGTAGAAGACTCCTTGCCCTAGCTACTTTCATGCAAAATATTGGATTTAATTCAAGCTATTTTGATTAGTAAAGATATGATGAGACTGATTTCAAACGGTGAACCGTATGTCTATACTCACCGCTGCACGGGGAGTGAGAATAGAGGCGATATAATGACAATGGAGGGCGTACATCGCTTCCTAGTTGAGACTCTATATGAGAGTTTTCTTCATTGCGGCTCCAACATAAAAAAGATGGATGATTCTTGGAAATATCGTAGTGAAGGAAAGACAGGTATCTTTCAAGGGATGTTCTCTTCGCTTAAACAACAACCAGATCTGATTTATAGAATGGATGGTGACTCTCATGACACATGGTTTTACGTTATGCCCTGCAGGGATGACATATCTCTAATTGATATGAAATTTCTTGGAAAATCCGTGGAAAAACGTGGAATCCTGCCAGTATTGGTTGTAGGTGATTTGTGGTGTTTTGATACAAATGGCCAAAAGATTATCTGTGGGGCTTCGTATGCAGCAAAGTTTGAGACAATCTCATTGCTAAGGGATAAAAACAATCCATTACCGCAAGTTCTATCTCAAAAACAACTCATAGAAAAGATCGCTTTATGTTGGCAAAACCTTGATGGTGATATTATTGAACCATACCTTGACAAAGATTTTCATTATACGTCTGATGCTGTTTTCTATGAAATGTCGAGCAGACGTGAATATATGAACTATTTACGTGGCAAGTTCGAAAGATTGAAAGATAGTTCCAATCCAATTGGTGTCCAGATTGGACGAATGGATGGTACAAATGATTTTGCACTACTTTTGCATCAAAGTGCCTATAATCAATCTTTGTTAGTTACCATTAAGGTTAATGAGGGACGTATTACATCAATGAGGATGAGTGAATATGAAGTGTAATGGTAGTATGGGAAGGAAACAGGTAAAATGATTCTGCTAAAGCTGCAAGAAATAGCTAACAAATCTTAACTACTGATTTGTATTAAACTATTTGTGTTTTACCAAAAACTATGCAAGATTGATTTCTCGCAGACAATGGGAACTTTATGGTATCATTTACGCTTGATGCCGTAAAGTTTCTTTTGATTTACAGACACTTATAAAATACATACTGGTTCAGAACGTGGAACCGTTCTGTTGTCAGCTCCACAGTCTGAGGCTTTTCCAACAGCTTATCTAAGTCGAACAGACAACATCAGAGCCCACAACTTCTTGCGTATATTTTTCTTGAGGCATGGTCGGTGGTAATAATAACTCATCTCCTTTTATCAACGCAGATGTTATAGTTTTCAAAGCAACATGGAAGAACGGCTTTTGGTACTCTATGTTCATCAAACTGCCGTCTATCAGCATACTGGTTGCCAATAGCATATCATTCGTCTTATAACATAGTTGAGCAAGTTTGCTGAATGCCTCTATTGTAACAGAAGCATCTTCTTCATAGAACCATTTGGTACTTTCTTCAGATGTGCATAGAATCTTGTCCAAAGCATATTGCTGATAATCAAATTGGCGCAACCATTCCACCATCAAATTACTATTGGGCTGTAGTATCTTGAATGGACAAAATTTCGTTTCCTTTAACGACAAGGCTTCAATTCCCTCTATTTTTGAGAAAGTCGGCTCAACACTGGCCACATGGAAACAATAATCACCGTATCGTTTGCCGATTACGAAGCCAAGTGCCATAATGATAGACATCACCCTATGATCCATCTCCTCATATGTAACTGGTTCTGTGGATTCAACAATCATCCAGTAGCTGTTATCAATATTACTCGAATAAAGATTCATTTTATGACCTTCCAGATTCGCTGTTATTAAGTTAAAGAAATGTTGCGTTCCATAATCATCAGCGTAAGGTAAAGCCTTTATCTTCATGAACCATTCATTGTTGCTAATCGGATAAATGAAACGCCAATAATAAGGACACCCTTCAACCAAAGTCGTTTGAAAGAGCTTATTGAACTGCATATCAAAATGTTGTTTCTCCTCACCTTCCATCGTAATATTACCTTCAAACTGAGCAGTATATTGCGGTATTTTCTATGTGCCATTAGCCGTTTCTAGTATAATTTCTGGTAGGTATTCTATATATATATACTCGCGTGCATTGCTCGAAAAGTTTCATCGAACTCTAAGTCAATGTGTCCAGGATTTATACTCAACTTGTTTCTATCTGGCACACCACCGATGCCATTTACCTTACAGTTCTCCATGCGAAGTATGTCATAAATGGCTTCAATTATTGGTTTAAGTAAAAACCGTGTTATATTTTTCATTGTTTTGTCAAAATATATCGTTTTATCACACCACCTCTGGTTCTACTTTTACGAACTTATCGCCATTATATATGCTGATATGGAAAGATTTTGTTCCAACTATAATCATAAGCAAAAATGGCACCACAAGTGACGCTGTTTGATAATTGTCTTTAATAGAGTTATAGTCGATTGCCGATGGTGTGGGATTATCTTCAGGATGTGTATGCCACTCTCCAATATAGAAACGCGTATGCTCAGACAGATTGTAGTCTTCTTCAATAAAATGATTCGCCATTGCGGCATCTCGCTCACAGCCACAACGGGTGTGACATTTAACACATGGTGGCGAAATTTTACTGACTCTGTAAAGTTTATCACCAAACTGTACCCCCATCAGTACTCCGCAAAGCTCGTTGCCTTCGCGCTGAGCATTGCTTTTCAATTCATTGACTACTTCTTGTTTTATCTCAAAGTGATAGTCATCAACATTTACACTGGCAGTTCTTGCAAGGTGTTTTTTGACAGCTCCAACGATGACACAAGGGTTACGCCTTTTTCCATTGCGATATTTGTGTTTCCTACCCATCGGTAACATTTTGATTCTGAAGGTTGTTCTAATAATTTGTCTATAATAGGGAACATTGAAGAGAGAAACATGGACACATCATTGGCAGAATACAGCGAATAACTACCGTTACATCCAGCATCATGCTTCGTGAGTTTATCTCCATCTTCATATTCTTCTCGCTTTATCAAACAATAATCCATAAAGCTGTTATTGGCTTTTTCTCTCAATCGTTTAACAGACTCATCATCTTCTGGATTAACATATATCATGATGCCTGACATTCCGTAAGGTTCCAGCCATATTATAAATGCTGGTTTTCTTATATTTCCTTCAGTCATCTGGCTCAAAAGCCATTTTTCTGACATAATATCACCTGTACAAACAAATATCGCACAAGCTTTGTTGAGTTCTTCTTCCTTCAGTTCCTGTAAGTTCTTTAGTATTGCTTGTACTTTTCTGTCTGGTCTGTATTGCTGTAGATAATGTGCAACGGCATACGACTTGTGTTGATCAATGTACTCAAAACCGAGAAGATGTCGCCCTATGTTATCAACTGTTAACCAATCTCTGTCTGTCAGGGTAAACGTGGCATTATTATAACCGTTAAGAAAGTAGCATAGGTTACTACCTACGCTGCCAAGTCCAGCTAACAAAAAACGTTTCTCCATCATCATTGTCCCAGCAGTCCGTTCTGCAATTCGTTGGTCAGAATATACCGAAACATATAGCCTATCAAGTTTTTTGTTTTTATTTTCAAAAGATGTCAACACTTTGAACGAGGTTAGTGCTCCTTTCCGATAGCCGTTCCTGTTAACTTTCAGGTCGTGTATATAGATGCCGCCTACGGCATAATTCAATCCTATCGGAAAGAATACATTCACTTTTTTAACATGGTTGAGGTATTTTTTGAACGTCTTTCGGTCTTCATCATCACTTATCCTGTCTATCACTTCTTGGCCAGTCATGCAAAATGGAGGCATATTGGGTATTTGTAAAGAGGCAATATAGAGAACAGAAATGTCTTTTGTCTTATGCTGTAACTTGAGACTTGCTATTGTTTTATCGTCCTCATCAGATGCAACAACGCTCTTTATATACGTACTTTCATCTTTTATGTTATTGACAACATAAGCTACACCTGGCATTTCACAGGTTTCTGTCGGTATATCGCCTAACATAATCCAATGGTCATCTACATTATTTTCTCCATCATATTCTTCATTCCAATAACTCTTGATTTCTTTAGCATATTCATCGGAGTTGTCTCGACCGTAATACTTCTCAATCCACCTTCTCGTTCTGTCGATATTGTCACGTATTAATCCTTCAATATTGTCTGCATCAAAAACTTCGCCATCCTCATACAAACACAATTTGCGTGTTTTTACAGATATATGGGGCAGATACCTGAACCGATCATCTGGTATAATCACGCATGGCATTGAATAGGGAAAGTCTTCAGGAAATCGGATATAGGTCTCTATGTCTTCGGCCTTGCCCGACACCAATGCAGGTATTTGAACTTTCCAAATACGTGTCCGAGTTAAATGCTCCAGTCGCGGAATGCTATAAACCTCTTCTATATCGTACTCCTTTGAAAGTTCAATAAAACAGATTCCTAATAATGATTCAACATCAGGCATACTGGCTGTTTTTGTTTATCGTGCCTGAAAATCTCTGCTGTGAGGCATCCTCGTCAACATCTTTGGCCGTTGAACAACTAAACCTGTTTCCGAAATGTTTTTGCCATCTAACACATCCATCGTGTTGATTCTTACTGGCTATAGCCTTTTCGGCATCCTCCTTAAATGATTTAAGTTCTTTTAAAAAAGTATCTTTTCTGCCTTTGGTATAATTACTAAACAGGTCCTCATAAGGAGCGACTGGTCTCCAGCAATGGAAATGCCCTTCTACACTGAGGTCATCATACATGTTGGTCAGTATATCTCTCATGGCAACATCGTAACGATTTTCGTCATTCCATTGATAATACTTAGATGTAAGCATAGACATGATACACCCACTCGGCATTTTAGTTCCTTCACTACGCTTGTATTCACACCATGCCTTCATGAAACGAACAAGCTCCCGTAGTTTAGTTTTATCATTACACTCATCACTAAACCAACTAATCATTTCGTCTGGATTGGATTCATGCCATGGCTCAGCCCTATGAGCAAGCATAGTCTTATCCTTGGTAGTATGCAAAAAGTAGATAGCGAGATCTATGTGGTGACCATCGGCATATTGTACTCTTACACAAGGATCGATATCATCAGCTCCATTCTCTGTATGGTTTTTAACTGCTTCATATACTTCTTGATGATACCAGTCAATTGATTTGCGGTCATTTATGTCATCGCTTTCAAAATATACTCCATCATCGAGGTCATATGCGCCTAAGCCATTTTCGTCCTTAATTGGGTTAAGTAGCGTGTACATAGCGTATGACCCCTGCCAATAAAAGGTCGGTTGAATATAATCGCTGTGATTATCTTTGAAATATTTCTTAATTTTCTCTCTCAAGGCATCTCGGTTCTTTTTGAGAGTCTTGCGTCGCGTTGAAGTTGCCTTTATAGCATCGTGAAACGCCTTAAACTGTTCATGATTATTTGCCATATTAATAGTCTTTTGGGTTCAATGTTTTATTTGTTTTGAAGTAATGGGCTATCTCTGGATGCATTTTTTCGTTCATAGCCGTATTATCTGCTATTTTTACTAGAAGTTTCATAGAGGCTTCACTTGCGTTATCCATATCGATTATTTTATCCTGTTCTGGAGATAAAGGTATGTTCTCAATTCGGTGAAAATCGAATGGGAATGACAAAAATCCTTTCAGTTTGGACAACAAAACCATTGTTGATTTCGACTGACCGATAGAATATGCATCAAAAAGCGTATCAGACCAATCAATAAAGGCCCTATTCAACTTATGATGTTTCTCTCCTTTCGTTTTCTGACAACTACTTATTGAAAGGATTTCGAGTCCGTCAAAGCGCTTATCCTGCGCGAACTTATACAAGTATTCTGTTAAAGCCACAAGAATAGGATTGTTTGCCCACAATCCTCCGTCAACAAATTGATCTCCTTCAATTTCCATAACGGGTAAGTATGTAGGTGCAGCAGACGTAGCCAATGCTATATCAACATAGCTTTTGCGATCATCCTCTGTGAAATTGTCAAAGTCTTTTTTGAAGACTCTTGGATTTGCGGTCAATGTGTTATAGGCTGGAATACACAGGAAATTATTACTCTCTGCAATTGTCCGATTTCCGAAAACACTCTCAAGCGCAGAACGCAAAGGTTTCGCAGAGTATTTTCCGCCACATACAATCTGCTTAAAGCGCAAAAATGCGCTACCGCCCAATCTATGTTTTGCTCTTTCATTGAAAATGTAAGGGCCATGCTCTTGATAAAATTTCACCACATCACTCATGGGAATCTTTAGGGATGCAGCAAGTGCTATGATACCTCCAGTAGAAGTACCACAAAGCATATCAAAGCGATCAGAAATCACACAATCAAAAACCTCTTCGAATTTCGCAAGAAGTCGAGCGGAATAAAGCCCCTTTATGCCTCCACCATCAATACATAATATTTTGAATTTCTTTGTATGCATATACATTGTTATATGTAGATACTACATGCAAATATCATACCAATTCATCATAACTCTTTTCCGTACATGTTTTGTCCGTTTTGACGGCATTATTAGTGACAAACTGTCATGTAATACTCTTCATATAATGACATTAACGGATTCTTCAAACTCCTAAGTTCAAGATAGAAGTGCAAAATCAGTAGTGTGGCGCAAGCCTTAAAATCATGAAAAACACTGCGGAGGTTTGCCTGAGTGGCAGAAGGCGCAAAGCCTCCTGAGAGCGGACCTGGGGAAGAGAATCCGACAAGCAATGCAAAAAAATGAAAAGAGGAGACCGAAATCTCCTCCAGATTAGTTAACTTTGCATTGCTTATGTACAAACAACTATCCTCGGAACAAATGTACACAATTTCCGTGTTACTGCAAAGGAATTGTGCGAAAAAAGAGATAGCGCACGCTATCGGAGTGAGTAATTCGACAATTACCCGTGAACTGAGATGCAATTCCTGTTCGCGTGGTGTTTACAAATAGGACAAGGCGCAAAGGCAGGCTGAGAAGCGCAAACGTCATATGCCAGGCAACCGTTCCATAAAGCCGTTTGTCCGAGAGATGGCAATAGGCTTGCTCAAACAAAGGCAATGGTCGCCAGAGCAGATATCCGGTTATCTTGCAAAAATGGGATACAAGATTTCGCATGAAACCATCTATGCCATCATCAGAAAGGACAAGTACGAGGACAGGGGCTGCCTCTACAAACATTGCAGGCACCGTCTGAAACACGGTCATAGGCCTGTCGGAAAGAGAGTGATAATACCTAACAGGGTGAGCATACACCAGCGTCCACCGGAAGCTGACGGGTAACGATTCGGTGACTTCGAGATGGACACCATCGTGGGAAACAATAACCAGGGAGCGATATTGACCATAGTGGAGCGAAGCATAAACATGCTGTTCATGAAGAAGTTGAAGCATAGAAAGGATGCCGATGAACTGGCACAAACGGCCATAATATTGCTTGCTCCATACAAAGGACTGGTAAAGACTATAACTACCGATAATGGAACTGAGTTCTGCAACCACAAGGCAATAGCAAGGGCACTGGACACTACGGTCTACTTCACCGATCCATATTCCTCATAGCAGAAAGGATCCATAGAGAACGCAAATGGGCTCATAAGGCAATATATACCGAAATCATCGCCTATAAAACATCTCAAGGACAGAGACATTGATGAAATCACTGACAAAATCAATACAAGGCCAAGAAAGAAACTCAATTTTTCAACTCCAATTGAGGAGTTCTTCAATTACTTGTTGTAAATTTGCACTTGCTTGTTGAATTCGCACTCGTTTATAAAAGTTAAAAACGTTAAATCTTCGTCATTTTTTGAATCTACAGAATCAATGCCACCACTTTTCTACCGTTCAGAATAAAATCAATTGAAATACAATAAGTTGCAAATACTGTTATTGCAGTGGTTTGGAATCGGCAAATTTGGAAGATGGAGTTGAAGTTATAGGTGGTGGTGCATTTTATGAATGCAATAGCCTGTCTGATATTAATATTCCGAATTCTGTGAAATCAATAGGTGATGGAGCATTTTATAGATGCAATGCCCTGTCTGCTATTAATATTCCAAATTCTCTTTCTTATATTGGTGATTATGCTTTTTATTCTACTCAGTGGTATGATGCGCTACCTGATGGCTTGATATATTTAGGTAAGTGTGCATACAGTTATAAAGGAACGATGCCATTAAATACTTCTATTAGAATAAAGGAAGGCACAACTTGCTTAAGTGGGGGTGTTTTTCGTTCTTGTAAAGGATCGGTATCGGTCAAGATTCCGAATACCGTCACCTCTATTGGTAATCGTGCTTTCATGAATTGTAGCAGTCTTACATCTGTCACTATACCGAATTCCGTCACCGAAATTGGCGAATACGCTTTCTATGAATGTGATAGCTTGACCTCAATCACAATCCCAAACTCTGTCAGCTCTATTGGCAACTGTGCTTTCAATGACACCCCATGGTATAAGAATAAACCAGATGGGTTGATATATATTAACAATGTGTTGTATAGATACAAAGGTACTATGCCTTCTGCCACATCAATTGCCATTAATGATGGTACAATTTCCATTACTGCTCATGCATTCACACTCTGCAAAGGGCTAACTTCGGTCACAATTCCAAACTCTGTCAGCTCTATTGGCAACTGTGCTTTCAGTTGTTGTGATGGTTTGACCTCAATCACAATTCCAAACTCTGTCACCTCTATCGGCGACTGGGCTTTCGAGTCTTGCAGCAACCTTACTTCCGTTTGCATCGGCAACTCTGTCAAATCAATAGGCGGCGGTTCATTCTATAAATCTAACATTCGCTCTCTAATATGTAAGGCAGAAACGCCTCCAAGGTTCAATTGCGGTGTTATGCCCAATACTACTCTTTTTGTGCCACAAGGATGCCTCTCAGCTTATAAAAGTGCCAAAGGGTGGTCTAATTTTTCAAATATCAAAGAAATTCAAGAAACCATTAAGGCTGAATCAATTTCGTTGAATGAACATTCTGTAAATTTGAAGATAGGTGAAACATTGTCTCTGACTGCGAAAGTTTTACCAGAGAATGTTTCAACCAAGACTGTGGCTTGGTCTTCAAATAATCCTGAAGTGGCTTCAGTGAATGATGAGGGACTTGTGACGGCTTTAACCGCAGGAACAGCAATAATTTCTGCTACCACTACCGATGGCACAGTTCTTTCAGATTCAGCCACAATAGTAGTCTCCACCCCAATTTCATCACCATCTCTTTCTGTGGGCAACTATTTATGTGTGAATGGCGATATTGTCACAGTGGCGTTGTCGCTCGCAAATAAACAAGAAATAGGTGGTTTTCAGACTGATTTCACAGTGCCTGACGGATTCACAGTCGCTCTCAATAGTAAAGGTAAATACGACATTACGCTAAATGCTGACCGCTGCGTGGACCACGTAGTCACCACTAACAAACTGAGTGATGGATCTATACGTGTTTTGGCTTATTCTCCATCTGCAGAACCTTTTATTGGCGAATCTGGAGAAATCTGTTACATCAAGCTTGTGGCTGACGAGGATGTGAAAGAAGGCGATCATCAACTGATTTTCCGTGAAATACTCATTTCCGAATCCAACGGTAAAGGGCACCGATGCGATGACCTCACGTCAGTATTGAGCACAATGCCAGTAATTCTCGGTGATGTCAACAACGACCACAAGGTGAATGTTCAAGATGTTTTGCTAACCGCTAATGTGTCGGTGGGTAAAGACGTGGACGGTTTCGTCTTTAGGGCGGCAGATGTCAACAAGAATGGCATAATCAATGTTTCCGACGTTGTGCTTGTGGCAAATATTGCAGTCGGAAATAGTGTGACAGTGAGTGCTGCTCCTCGATTTGGAGAATCGCACGATGTGCTCCATGTATCCGACTTTATGCTGAACCCAGGGGAAGAACGCACAGTTGATGTGATGCTCGACAACACAGTTGACTTCTCTGCATTACAAATGAACCTCCGTTTGCCAGCAGGAGTAAATCTGAAGAAAGTAGCTCTTACTGGTCGTGCAACTGATGGACACGCCGTAGTTTACAATGAGAATACGCCTGGTAATATCAATCTGATGGCATTTGCCGCTTCCACCGAAAATTTCACAGGGAATGAAGGGGCTATCCTCAAACTCACTTTGCAGGCTGATAAGAACTTCTGCGGTGATGGTGCTATCGAACTCACAGATGTGAAGTTGGCAGAGTCAGATGGTTACACTCGTGAGGCTGATGATGCTTCCGCTCGCATCTCTGCTGTTACGACAGGTGTTGAAGGCGTTTACAGTGTTGTTTGTGCTTATGCAGAAGGTCAGAGCATCGTTGTTGAAGCTACCGACGCAGGAAAGGCTCAAATCGTCCGTCCTAATGGCGTAATGCAAGAAGTGAAAGTGAATGTTGGCCGCAATACTTATCCAATGGCCGACGGAGGCATCTATTTCATCCGCTTTGCAGGCAAAACTTTCAAAGTGATTATTTAAACATAAAAATTATAAAATAATGAAAAAGTTATTATCCATAATATTGAGTTTACTCACTGCTTCCACCATGTTGGCGGCGGTTAACCAACTTTCGTTTACACCTAATGTGTCCATCACACCTGGGGGAACAGCCACTATCACCGTGATGATGGATAACCAAGATGAAGTGGCTGGCTTCCAGTTTGAAATGTTGCTTCCAGAAGGTCTCTCTGTCGTGACTAATGCAAAGGGAAAGATGGAGTTTAAGCTTAATGCCGACCGCATCGATGATCATGTGGTCACTTCAAATTTGCGCAAAAATGGCAAAATTTCAGTGATGTCGTATTCTGCTACGGCAGAGCCTTATTATGGCACTTCGGGGCAAATTCTCTCTTTTGCTGTAAAAGCTGATGAATCTTACACTGGTACGCACGCAATTGAAATCAGCGATATTAATATATCGTCATGTTTGGGTGTGAAAGTGAACGAAATCACCACAGCCTCTATTGAGGTGAAAGCTCCGTCAGATAATCCTGTACTGGCGACAAGTATTTCTCTCGATAAATTATATGCAGTGGTGATGGAAGGGGAGAGTGCTGCTTTTGTGGCGACTGTTGAGCCTCTTGATGTGACAATGAAGGATGTGGAGTGGAGCACAAGCGACGCCACTATTGCCACTGTTGACCAGAATGGCAATGTTGCTGGTTTGAAAAAGGGTGTGGCATTAATTACAGCCACCACTAAAGATGGCACAAATCTTACTGCTCAAGGTGTCGTTATAGTAGATAAGAAAGTGGAAGACTTCCTTGAGGGTGACATTGATCATGATGGTGTCATCGACATTGCTGATGTAACTGAACTCATCTTAAAAGTCCTATCAAAATAGCATAATCCATAATTACTGTCTATTTCATAGCCTTGTCGCAAATTTTTGATTTTGTGGCAAGGCTTTTTGTTTTCCTTTTTGGTGTTGCGTTGTTTAAGGCGATGTTAATATTTTTGCGTTGAAGGTCTTTGAATTAGTGTGATTGGAGGTGGTGTGGGTGTAATGAAGCATTATGAGTTTCGATTTTGACGAAAAACGGGCTTGTTTTGGTTCCAAAATCTCGATTTTGGTGTTTCAGGTGTTTCGGGTGTTTCGGGTGCTTCAGGTGTTTCAGGCGCTTTGAAAAAACTGGCAGGGTGGAAGTCGGGGGCTTGGTCGGAATTATTCTAACTTCTAATTTCTAACATCTAATTTCCCTAATGGTGCTTCGGGTGCTCTGTTTTCGTTTAATACTTGTTTAGGCAATTAAGCAGTGTATTTGGTAAAAATTGTGGCTGCGGTTGGGGAAGTTTTGCTCCATTGGAATTATTATTGTAATTTTGTGAGTAAATTAGACAGATTATGAATTACAAAGTCGTAGCGACAAGTAAAGATACTAAAGCCCGTGCGGGTGTGATTGGCACTGACCACGGCGAAATCCTGACTCCAATTTTTATGCCAGTGGGCACTGTGGGCGCGGTGAAGGCTGTTCACATGCACGAACTGCGCGATGATATTAAGGCGCAGATCATTTTGGGCAACACTTACCACCTGTATTTGCGCCCTGGTATGGACATCATTGAGCGCGCTGGTGGTTTGCATAAATTCAACACTTGGGATAAGCCGATTCTTACCGATAGTGGGGGCTTTCAGGTGTTCTCCCTTTCCAGCAACCGCAAACTGAAAGAGGAGGGTGCGGCATTCCGCAGCCATATCGACGGTTCAAAGCACCTGTTCACCCCAGAGAAAGTGGTGGATATTCAGCGCAGCATAGGTAGCGATATTATGATGGCACTTGATGAGTGCCCTCCTGGCACATCTGATTATCAGTATGCCGAGAAGTCGCTTTGTCTTACCCAAAGGTGGCTCAAGCGTGGTTGGGATCATTTTAATGCCACATCACCACGTTATGGCCATTCGCAAGCCTTTTTCCCCATTGTGCAGGGCTGTGTGTATAAAGACCTGCGCACCGACAGTGCGAAATTCGTAGCCGACTTGGGCGCAGAGGGTAACGCTATCGGTGGTTTGGCAGTAGGTGAACCAACCGAGGCCATGTACGATATGATTGAGGTGGTGAATGAAATTCTTCCGGAAGACAAGCCTCGCTACCTCATGGGTGTGGGCACACCAGCCAACATACTCGAAGCAATTGATCGTGGCGTGGATATGATGGACTGCGTGATGCCAACTCGCAACGGCCGTAACGGTATGCTTTTCACCCAGCATGGCATTATGAATATGCGCAACAAGAAGTGGGCTGACGATTTTTCACCACTTCAAGAAGATGGCGCTTCGATTGTGGATAAGATTTACTCTAAAGCCTACGTTCGTCACCTGTTCGTTGCACAAGAGATTTTGGCGATGCAAATTGCAAGCGTTCATAATCTCGCATTCTATTTGTGGCTTGTGGGTGAGGCTCGCAAACACATTATTGAGGGCGACTTCAAGTCGTGGAAAACAGAAATGGTGGAACGTGTCACACGCCGCCTATAATCGTTAGCATCATGCAAGACAGCATTGAAAACATACAGCCCGAAGAATTGAATGGTGATGCCACATCACCAGCCACAAGTGTGGAAACAAGCGCAAATGGCGAGCAGAAACAGTTGTCAGACATCGACAATTCCGCCGAATCTGCCGAATCATCTACAGCTGAAAAGAAAAAAGAGGCAAAGAAACCATTGGTCAAGAAATTTGACCTGTATATTATAAAGAAATTCATCGGCACGTTTTTCTTTATCATTCTGATGCTTTTGTTGGTGATTGTAATGTTTGACATCAACGAAAAACTCGATGCCATGCTTCTTGCCCCATTGAAGGAAACTGTGTTTAAATATTTCTTGAACTTCCTACCGGGCTTCATCAACCAGTTTGCGCCAATGTTCGTGTTTATTACAGTGATTTTCTTCACCTCGAAATTAGCCGACAGGTGCGAAATTACCGCAATTCTATCAAGTGGCATCAGTTTCAACCGATTGGCAGTACCTTATATTGTGTCGGCGGTATTTATTTCGATTGGCACGCTGGTACTGTCCTTGTATATCATTCCGCCTGCCAATGTGAAGCGAATTGAATACACCAACCAATGGGTGAAAAACAAGCGAGTGGACTATGGCGACAATGTGCAACTGCAAATGCGTCCTGGTGTGATGTTTCACATGGAGCGATACGACAACACCACAAAGCATGGCTATCACATTTCTATTGAGGAATTTAAGGACAATGTGTTGGTGTCGAGAATCACAGCCCAAAGTGCTGTTTACGACACGTTGGGACGCTGGAAATTGAGCGACTATAATCATCGTAAGTTCGACGGATTGAAGGAAACAATGACCACCGGCAGCATGATGGACACGCTCTTGAACTTCGACCCGAAAGACTTCTTGATTTCGAAAAACGACCAGGAAACCCTCACCTCGCCAGAGTTGAAACGCTACATTACCGAGCAGCGAGAGCGTGGTGTGGCTAATATTCAGCAATTCGAGATTGAATACGAAAAGCGCTATGCTATGACGGCAGCCGCATTGATTCTGACCATTATCGGTTTCTCTCTGTCGTCAAGAAAGGTGCGTGGTGGCACAGGATTGAATATCATGATTGGCATTGTGCTGAGTTTTTCCTACATCCTGTTTATGCAGGTGACGCAAACCTTCGCCCAAAATGGCTACACCTCATCGCGTGTGGCAATGTGGATTCCGAATATTTTGTTCACCCTTATTGCTGTGGTTCTTTACAAGAAAGCCTCCCGCTAATAGCGAGTAGCGAAAATAAGATACAAATAATCCCCAAAGATTTTCTCAACGCATCTTTGGGGATTCTTATAATTATGAGTATGTGGGAGTTTATCGCATTGCGTATTGAACGCTGCTGTTCACCATTTGCTTGTAGGCATACACGCCACGTTCGCTTAATTCCACGGTCTTGAAATCACCTTCAGGGGTAATCATTTTCACATGAGTGTCGTCAACGTATTGCAGGAATTTCACTTCCTTGTCGCCATTGCAAACGCTCCAAGAGTTGTCGGCTGCGTCGAAGTTGAATTTCACCACGCTCTTGTCTGTGGTGTTGGTGATGGTGTAGCCATTCTTGTCGCTCTTCACAATGTATCTGCCGTTCTTGCCGTCAATAGTCTTTGTGCTTGCTTGCACAGGGTTTTCACCCGACCAGAATTCAATGCTGTTGAGCACCAATAAGTCAGCCAAGCCCGAAAGCTCATATACTGGAAGAATCCAGAATGCCACGAACACCAGTTCGTTGACAAATTTACTACCCACTTGCTTATTCCAAGTTAACACTTTATTGGTGAGCTTGAAACTACCAATACATGAAGTGAACATCATTGATGATGCCAATATGGCGATTAATGCCACGCTTAAATACCTTTTCTTCATGATGTATAAATTTTAAAAAATTATTATTTACGATATGCTTCAAATCTACTTTCCACCTTTTGAACATAATTCACGGTTTCGTTGCTACGGAAATAACCGTATTTGCAAACGGGGTCGTTGTAATATCGTTCATTGGTCTTCCACTTCAGAGCCTCTTCCACATTGCCGTACCAAACATGGGGATTCTTGCCGTATTTTTGCGCAAGATTGATGGCGTCGACGATATGGGCAATACCACCATTGTAGGCGGCAAGCATGAATCTCATTCTTTCTTTAGGGTCGGGCACTCTGCTGGAGAAATACTTTTCCAAGCTCGAAAGTTCGCGCACAGCAGCCTTCACGCTCACTTCAGGGTCGTGCAGTTTCGACGTGTCAAATCCATAGCCCCTTGCTGTGCTGGGCATGATTTGCATCAGCCCCCTTGCGCCAGCCCACGACACCACTCTTGGGTCGAATTTTGACTCCACATAGGCAATGGCGGCAAGCAGTTGCCAAGGGTAGGAGATATGTCCGGAATAGGCTTTAAACAAGTCGTCGTATGGCGAGATGTCGCCATTTTTCCTCACATATTTTCCGCTACCACCGTATGTGTCGTTATCCTGCGTGAGCGAATAGCGGCTTTGCTCAAAGTAGTGCTTTGATATGTCTTCGCTATAGAGAATGGTGCGCTCGCTTGTGCTCCAAGCGTCGATGGAGTCTGATAGGGCGTTGTTGTTGAGGTTCACTGCCCATGATGAGCGTTGAGGGAAACTCACCTCCAAACCGATGTCGATGTTGCTGTAATACGTTTTATTGATTTTAGCAATATCGCTATCCACAATCGTATATGGAATTTTCCCCGTGCTCACCTGATTCACAAGGTCTTGAACATCAACGGTGTCTTTGTCCACCGATTTGATGTTGATACCACCGCCAATCTCGCTGTTGAGGTTCTCAAGTCTCGACTCGTATTTCGAGCCTTTCTCCACATACAGGTCTTTGCCTTTCAGCTGTGTGACATTTGTAATGCGGTGTCGGCCCTTACGCTGCACCAGCACTTGATAGGTGGTGTTGGTTTCGCCGCAGTGCAGCACTTCCTCGTTAAATTCAGCGGTAATGGGAATCTCGTATGCCAGCACATCCACCTTGTCGTCCTTCACAAGTTGAAGCAGCGATTGCATACTGTGAGCCAATGTGAATTTTAGCGCTATCTTTTTGTCCTTCGCAAAATCACAAATTCGGTCATAATCATAGCCCAGCGTGTCGCCTCGATAGATGAAGAAACTCGTTGGGCTATACAGGGTGCCCACACGAAGCGTGTCGGGCAGTTTGTGACTGTCGCTTTCATTTGCCGTAGAAGATGCGCAACCTTGGCAAATCATTGCCAAAGCACATATCGCTATGTATGTACTGAACAGTTGTCGCATTTCGGCAAATTGTAGCGTTAGTATTCGAATGTGCCGTATTCGCTCTTGATGGTCAGATGGTTTTCTTCTGCATCTTCCACTCTACCGATGATTTGTGCATCGATATTGAACGACTTAGATATTTCAATGATGTCGGCAGCGTCTTCTGGTGAAACGTAAATTTCCATACGGTGTCCCATATTGAACACTTTGTACATTTCCTTCCAGTCGGTTCCCGATTCCTCTTGAATGAGTTTGAAGAGGGGTGGGATAGGAAAGAGGTTGTCCTTCACCACATGCTTGTTTTTCACAAAGTGCATCACCTTGGTTTGAGCACCGCCTGTGCAGTGTACCATACCGTGCACCTTGTCGTGCATCTTATCGAGCACCTTCTTGATTACAGGTGCATAGGTACGGGTAGGAGAAAGCACCAGTTCGCCGGCGTTCACTTCCACGCCGTCGATAGTTTCGGTCAGTTTCTTAGAACCAGAATACACAAGTTCGTTAGGCACAGCCTGATCGTAACTTTCGGGATATTTCTCTGCGATGTATTTCGCAAACACATCGTGGCGAGCCGAAGTCAGACCGTTGCTGCCCATACCGCCATTGTATTTTGTTTCGTAAGTGGCTTTGCCGAACGATGCCAAGCCCACAATCACATCGCCACCCTTAATGTTGGCGTTGTCGATCACTTTGTCGCGACGCATTCTGCATGTCACAGTGCTGTCAACGATTATGGTGCGCACCAAGTCGCCCACATCGGCAGTTTCGCCGCCAGTGGAAATGATGTTCACACCCATTTTATTGAGTTCGTCAAGAAATTCTTGTGTGCCATTGATAATTGCAGAAATCACCTCGCCAGGAATGAGGTTCTTGTTTCTGCCAATGGTTGAGGAAAGAAGGATGTTGTCGGTTGCGCCCACGCAAAGTAGGTCGTCGATGTTCATCACCACAGCATCTTGAGCCACGCCTTTCCAGACGCTCAAATCGCCAGTCTCTTTCCAATAGATATAAGCCAACGATGATTTAGTACCAGCACCATCGGCGTGCATAATGTTGCAATATTCGGGGTCACCGCCCAAAATATCAGGGATTATTTTACAAAATGCCAGAGGAAAAACGCCTTTGTCAATTTTTTTAATAGCGTTATGCACATCATCTTTTGAGGCAGATACACCTCTAAGATCGTATCGTTGATTACTCATATTAGAAAATTATAATAAGTTTTTGATTACGACGAGATAAATTAGTGATGCCGGCACAGCAAACAGCAGACTGTCGATGCGGTCGAGAATGCCACCGTGTCCGGGAATCAAATGGCTTGAGTCTTTCACACCGGCTGTTCTCTTCATGAGTGACTCGGTGAGGTCGCCAAGCGTTGCGAATATCGAAACCACCATGCCCCAACCGGCAAAAAGTAGTGCCGATGGGCCGTGGAAAATATCGTTGAAATATGCACCCATCACATAACCAGCCAACACGGAAAGAACGAGGCCGCCCCAGAAACCTTCCCACGACTTCTTGGGTGAAATGCGTTTAAACAGGCGATGCTTGCCAATGGTGGAGCCCACAAGGTAGGCACCAGAATCGTTGAGCCACAAGAAAATGAAAATGCTGAGCAGGAGCATACTGTTTTCGGTGAAGCTGATTGTGCTCATCAAACCCAGTGGAATGGCTACATAGCAAATGCAGAAAAACGACTTCTGTAAACTCTTGATGGGGTTTTGATTGGTGATATAGAGCTGGATTGTGAATCTCACCAATCCGTAGAGCAAGAAGGGAAGGAAACTTGCAAGCGAGTGACCGCACTCTTCGTTGAAGAAAAACGACGCGAACACAGCTAAAGCCCCAAGTGCATCGACGCACTTAACAACCTTTGATTGATTTTGCTCATCACCATGGGTTAGACGGCAGGCTTCCCAAACGCCAATCAATGTGACGAGCCCAAAAAACACTAAGAAAATAGCTGGAATAGTATCAAAAAAATAGATGGCGCAGAATATGAGTCCTACATACACTGCTCCAGATAAAATGCGTGTGATGAAATTCTTCAAACCTCTTATATTTTAGTTTACTACAAAGT
>ERZ1026876.295-NODE-295-length-31473-cov-10.758833_pt1 | contig 31473 bp, 29 predicted proteins | sample MGYA00380168_ERZ1026876 | MGnify/ENA primary metagenome ERZ1026876 (study PRJEB33269, sample SAMEA4719804) | human gut metagenome | biome: human-associated habitat; feature: organic feature; material: feces | place: Cameroon | collected 2013-10 ... | reverse complement strand
ACATAAGAAACCCTTTCTTTTTTCTGTAAAATTTTTAATTTATAGAAGTCCCCTTATATTAAACTCTGTCATTTCTTTGAAATTAACAAACCCGAAGGTTAAAGAAAACATCAATGAGACTTACAATTTTCCACAATCAAGAACCAGAAGCATTGTGGAATCACAGCCTTAAAAAACTTATTACTCCCCTCTCTTTTAAGGATTTAAAAGCTATGGGAGATGTTCATATCGCCGTATTCAACGATGGTGTAGTTGGGCTCGCCGTAACCCATGATAATGAGATTGTTTTTTTGAAGGTCCGCGATATTACTAGACGTCGTGGGGTTGGCAAATACCTAATTGAAGAAACTTGCCACTTTGTAGAAGAAGAAGGTTTCGAAAAAACCATCATTAACACCGCTCGTTTTCCGCAAGAGGAAATCGATGGCATTATTTACTTCTTAGAAATGCAAGGTTTCCAAAAAGACGAAGCTGATAACAATATTTATGAATTTAGTGAAGAATAACTGCTAACTAGTTTTAAAAAAACTCTGTAAGCTCTACTTGTAAAAGTTACTCTTCAGGTAAAATTTAACTTACAGTTGGAACTATGATAACTGGCTAATCATAGTCCTTTTTTATTGACCTTAATTCAAGTTACCATTTAAGTTATTCCGAATGAACTTAGATAGGCTACCAAAATTAGAGCTCGAATTCCCCTCACCAAAATAAAAAAGTCGCTACATAGCGACCTTTTTATTCATTTTAATCTTAAGTCCAAAGGTTTTTACATAAACCTTCTTCTTATTTTGCTGTTATGACTTGTTGTTACCAAAAACCATATCGTATAAAGTTGGAGATTTAACCTTCAAAGAATGAAGAGACTTAATTCTTCTAATGGTCTTTGAGTTACCTCTGATAAGGAGGGTTTCAGTGGTAGCGTGAGTTCCCTTAAGAGTAATACCTTCTAAGAGGTCACCCTTAGTAATACCGGTGATTGAAATAATAACGCTATCAGTCTTAGCCATATCTTCTAGCTTAAGAACCTTCATAGGCTCAATGCCCATCTTTTGGCAACGGGCAATTTCTTCTTCCGCGTGTTTCTTGTTTTCAGGAGTATCGCCCTTAGCAATATCACGTGGAATAAGACGGCCTTGCATATCACCATTTAACGCACGAGTTACTGCTGCACTCACCACCCCTTCAGGAGCCCCACCGATACAATATAGAAAATCGATATCGTTGTCTGGCATACAGGTAAGAACAGATGCAGCCACGTCGCCATCAGGAATAGCATAAACATGAAGGCCCATTTCCTGCATTTTTTTGATAGCTTGTTCATGTCTTGGCTTAGCTAAAGTTACACAAGCGAGGTCAGAAATATCCTTACCAACTGCGCGAGCAATACGATAAATGTTTTCTTCCAAAGAAACATTTAGATCGATTACCCCTCTAGCATTTTCACCAACAATAAGCTTTTCCATGTACATGTCAGGTGCCTTTAAAAATCCACCTTTATCGCAAGCCGCTAAAACTGCTACCGCATTTGCTTGCCCCATGGCAGTCATACGGGTACCATCAATAGGATCAACTGCAATATCGACAGGAGTCCCACCACAACCAACTTTTTCCCCAATGTAAAGCATTGGAGCTTCGTCAATTTCACCTTCGCCGATCACGATTTCGCCGTCGATCTTAACTTCATTTAGCATGAAACGCATTGCCTTCACCGCAGCTTCATCCGCAGAATTTTTGTCCCCACGACCAAGCCAATGATAACCAGCTAATGCAGCTGCTTCTGTTACACGACAAAATTCGAGTGATAGTTCTCTGTTCATATTTTTTAACCTATTGTTGCCATATGCGCTAAAAACATTGCAAATTTTAGCACTTTTAACCATGAATTGCTTAATTCTTTCACCGCTTAAGCGTTTGTTTATGCCCCGGCTATTTTTTGACTATCTAATAATACAGAACCGGTTTTCATGGTGTAGCGTTCATCATAATCCGCACCCACAGCAACAATGTTGCGGAGCATGTCTTTTAGATTACCGGCAATAGTAACTCCTTCCACTGGAAATTGGATTTTGCCATTTTCAACCCAAAAGCCGGATGCACCACGAGAATAATCACCTGTTACATCGTTGACCCCTTGCCCCATAAGTTGGGTCACTAAAAAGCCACGATCCATTTTTACTAGTAAATCATCGAAACTTAAATTTGGCGCATTGTGGTCTATTACTTCAAAATTGGAAGAACCATAATTAGTACCATTGGGTTTCAAACCTAATTTACGCGCGGAATAGACTGAAAGACGGTAATTTTCCACTACGCCCCTAGATACATACGAAATGTCACCTGTTTTTAAGCCATCCTCATCAAAATATTGAGAAGACAAACCTTGCTTTATTAGTGGGCGGTCACAAACATCGATAAATGAAGGCAGCACTTGACGCCCTAGCGCATTATCTAAAAATGTAGAATGGTGAAATTGAGCCATGCCTGAGATTGCCCCTAACAGGCGCATGAATAAACCTGTAGCTTCTTCACGTCTAAAGATCACTGGATAGTTACCGGTAGGAATACTACGCGCCCCAACTAAAGCTACAGCATCTTCAACTGCATCTTTCGCGATTCGTTCATTATCCCACAGTAAATCACTCTTACAGCCATAACTAAATGACCCACCCATATGCATCTTGTTTTCATGTTCACTAACTAACAAAACATTTTTAGCAAATACAGAATATGGTTCACTTTGTAGAACCCCATGGGAATTAGCGTAAACAGAAATCCCATAACGATTAGAGTAAGCTGCTTTACGTACTTGAGCGATTCGAGGGTCGCGACCTTGACACATTTTATCTAAGGCAATAGCTTCCTTTAACGCAACTTCGGCATCAGGTTCCTCTGGATAACAACGATCTAAATCTATAGCCTCGCGCACCATTAATTCAGGATCGGCTAAACCCATCGCAGGATCCACTTCTGCATAAGCCGAAAACTCAATAGCAGCTTCTGCGGTCTTATTAATCGCATCTAAAGATATGTCAGAAGTAGAGGCATTACCTTTTTTTCCGTTTTTTAAAACTGTAATAGCAATACCACGGCTTTTATTAAATTCTTTTTCTTCTTGCGCGCAATCATGACTTGAAACCGTAAGACCTGTATCCTTATTGATCTTAACAATACACTGCTCCGCCCCTTTTTGCCGACAAATATCTAATACCTGTGAAGCTAAGCCTTCTAATTTCTTTCTTTCCGAATTGATCCGGTCTTTCATTACAATACCCAAGCACCTAAACTTAAATAATCTTTAACTGTGTGTTAGAATACACCATATTTATTAATGGATTCTATAATCATGCAAAAAGATAACGCAAATTTTGAAAAAGTTTCTGAGGAAGAAGACAATTGGGTCTCTCGAAGCTCTCGCAAAAGAGATGCTCGGGCCTTAAGAGATATCGGCTTAAGCATTATTGCGCTGTCAGAATCAGAATTTGAGCGCATTCCCTTTGATGACGATGAATCTCTTCGTGAAGCTTGTCGCAACGCCCGCAAAATGAAACCTCGCTCTGAAGAGCTGAGAAGAGAAGTTTTGCATGTGGAAGCTTTATTGCGTTCACGCGACGAGGAAGAAATCAACAACTACCGTGAAGCTCTAGTAGCCCTTTCGGGGGTTAAAGTTGCTGGCAACGCCACGGTCCATAGCTTAGAAACCATCCGTAATGATTTGGTCGCTGGCGGCATCGCTGCTATCAATCAGCTCATTGCTACTAACACTGATCTTGATCGTCAAAAGCTCAGATCTTTAGTTTCTAAAGCCCAAAAAGAAATTGAAACCAATTCCATTGAAAAACGCGCTTACAAAGAACTTTTTCAATACCTTAAGCAAAATATTAACCTATAATAATTTACCGCTTAAGATCACACCCCCGACTTGTAAAATACTTTATCATAAGCGGGGTGTGGTGTTTATACCATTCACTCTATAACGCTAGAGCCTTATGTTTTCGAACTTTAGTTAGAAACTTAAATTCCTTTTTGGCTCCCTTACAACGCTTTAACGACTATGTTAAGCGCCATAAACCCCCTTAATTTTCCACAAAATCTAATTTTTCAAGGATGAACTCACATGGCTCTAAAAAACAACATCATTAAAATCGTTACTTTAGTTTTTGCGTTAACCTTATTCCCAACACTTGCCATGGCTGCAGATTACATTATCGATGTTAGAACCCCTCAAGAATACGCTACTGACCATATTCCTGGCCATCTAAATATCGTACACTCCCAAATTGTAGAAGGAGTAAAAGCCCTTAACATTACCCCTGAAGACCATATTTATTTGTACTGTCGTTCTGGGCGTAGAGCTTCTATCGCTCTAGAAGAGCTTAATAAATCAGGTTATAAAAACGTTACTAATGTTGGTGGTTTAGAAGACGCTAAAAAATTTTTTAAATAACAGCTAACCGTTTACCGATAAGGCTTAGCGGTATTAGACATTACAACAACTGCCGAAAAACGGATTATATATTTATTCTTTGCTAATGCCAAGTAGTAGAAATATAGTCTTTCATAGAAAAAGCGACTTTTATCCCACACGCAAGCGTGTGGGTTTTACGCCGCAATTTATCTAAAATCTCCAAGAAGACTCCTTCCTCTTTAGGTGGTGAGTAGTTCACAACCAACAAACTTAATACCACCTAAAACAAAAGCCTTAGGTCAAATTTAACCTAAGGCTTTTATGATCGACATAGAACTAAATGCTTTAGCTTGCTTATTAGGCGACTCTATTTTAAAGTTCCATAGTTTGGTTATTTTACAAAGTGCCACCTACGGTAATTTCATCAAGCTTAAGCGCTGGTTGACCAATCCCTACTGGAATACTTTGTCCGCACTTACCACAATGGCCATTACCTTTATCAAGTTCAAGGTTTTCCCCTAACATTGATACTTTATTAAGTACATCTACCCCTGTACCAATTAAGGTTGCTCCCTTAACCGGACCTGCAATTTTACCATTTTCAATTTTATAGGCTTCACTTGCACTAAAAGTAAACTTAGAGGTTGATGGATCTACCTGTCCACCACCGAAATTTACCGCAAAAATCCCATCTTTAACGGAAGCTATCATATCTTCAATTTTGTCATGACCTGGGAGTAAATAGGTATTCGTCATACGCGGAATTGGCAATGAAGCATAACCGTCACGGCGCCCATTACCAGTTAATTCTAAACCCATTAAGCGCGCATTTAACTTATCGGTCATGTATTTTTGTAGCCTACCGTTCTCCACCAAAACATTACGTTTTGAAGGAGTGCCTTCGCTATCAACGCTTGAACTCCCTGGTCTTTCAGGGATAGTCCCATCATCTACAATCGTACATAATGGAGAAGCGATCTGTTTGCCCATATAGTCTTTAAAGATCGAGGTCCCCTTACGAATAGCATCAGCTTCTAACCCATGACCAACTGCTTCATGGATTAACACTGCTGGCCAACCTGCGGATAAGACTAAAGGCATAGAACCAGCCTTCACCGGTTCAGCACATAATTCAACCTGAGCAGAACGCACCGCTTCACGCGCTACCGCAAGATATCTTTTTTTGATTTCTAATTTGTCAGGAGCACAGTAAGTACCAGGCACATGTTCAAGAGGCGCTACTGCCACATCCTCAGCTAACCAGCTAAAATCAATACATCTACCACAAGCGCCATGGCCAGAAACTGTGACTCCATTTTCTTCCATGGTAACGTTGCAACTTAAACGGAGCGAAGGTCTAATATCAGCAGCAGCCCCAGTATCGGAGGCTACAACCAAAGAATCGGTTAACCCACCAGATAAAGAAATTTGTACCTGTCTTACTCGTGGATCGAGGCTATGAGCATAAGCGTCCATTTCACGCAAGATATCCACAATATAGCTTCGAGCTACATGGCTAAATGGGAATTCATCACTGTATAAAACATCAAAATCTTGTCTTTTATCCACACAAACACGACATTCATTGCCACGTTTAGAGCTACCACACACAACATCTGTAGTTTGAGCTACTGCTCGAGGGTTTACTTCGCTTGAATAAGCAAAATCAGTGGTACTACCTGTTACCCCACGAATACCGAATCCAAGATCGATAGCAAAGCTAGTAGATTTGATAATGCCTTCACTAAAATGCCAGCCTTCGTAGACATTATTTTCAAAATAAATATCAGCAAAATCTACATTACTGCTCTCTAAGCGCCCCAACATTTTGCCTAGAAAGTTTAGATCAAGGTCATTAGCTGTAAGTATCTTCTGCTCAACTGAGGTAAAAATATCCCTTGCGTTCTTCACGATTTTGCTTCCTAATTAATCTATGTAACAGTTTATTATACATTGTATCAAGGTGTGGGGACACGTTTTACCTAAAAAGTGTACCTAAAGAAAACAATCATAACGTTTTTAGCCCTTAAAGTGGAAACACCTAGGTGTAACCTTAAGTTTCAAATTTGACGAGCACTAATCATCAATAGGCATAGGCATATTTTTACGGACTAACTCTAATTCTGTTTTTTGTAAGGTAGCCGTAATCATTTTTTTAGCTTCACAACGCACTAAAACTTTTCCACTTGGTCCGACAATTAACGAATGCCCCCAGGTTTGGGCCCCGTTTTCTCCTTGACCCACCAAACCACAACCGACCGCATAACACTGAGTTTCGATCGCACGAGCTCTAATTAAGCTTTCCCAAGCAAGTTCGCCACTTATAGCCGTAAAAGCAGCCGGTACCACTAATACTTCAGCGCCTAATTTTCTTAAAAAAGCAAACATTATAGGGAAGCGCAAATCAAAACAAACAGCTAAACCAAATTTAAACCCCGCTATATCGAGCACCACTAAGTCATGGCCAGGAGCATAAATGGCCCCTTCATCATATGTAGTTACCCCAACTACTGCTTTAAAAAGATGATTCTTGCGGTAACGAGCAACTTCAATTCCCTGATCATTAAAACAGATAGTCTCGATATACATAAAACCATCAGCTTCTAAGACCGGTAAAGAACCTGCAATGAGCCACACACGCTGTTCCTTGGCCACAGCTGCTAAAGAATCTAAGGTCTGATTTAAAAGTGGCCCTGACGCAAATTCACGCACCCGGTGCGGATCGGCCGAATAAAATAAAAAGTTTTCCGGTAAAACGACCACTGTTGGGACCAGGCGCATTGTTGATTTTGGTAGTACTTGAGTCAATTGGGTCTTAAGATCCAAAACTAACTCCGCAATCGTTTTAGTTTTAGCCTCGAGCTCTAAAACCACTACTTGTACTTTATTCATGTTAAAAGCCTCTTTGCGCTGGTCCATTTAGGCCATTAAAACTTCATAACCTGTAGCTTTGGGTTGATTTGGGCTAAGAACCCATTCAATGTTCAAATTATGTTTTCCATAAATGCTTTGGTAAAGCTCTGCTGTTTCTAAATCGCAGCACACTTTTAGTGCCTTGGGCTTTCTTGAAGTCTGTATTAAAGCTAAAATCTCAGCCCGCATATTACAAACTTGCCAAAATTTATTAGGCATAACGCCTGCACCACAATATAGACAGTTAGTAGTAAGCAGTTGTTTGATACTTGGAGCTTGACGTTTACGGGAAATCTCAACCAAACCAAGCTTAGTAAAGCCAAAGCAAATACTACTAGTCTTATCTTGGGCTAAAGCCTCATTTAATCTAGCTAGCACCATAGCTTGGGACTTTTTATCCGCTAAATTAATAAAATCAATGATTATGGCGCCACCAATATTACGTAACTTTAATTCTCTAGCAATAATGGTTGCCGCTTCAAGGTTGGTTTTTAGCGCTACGTCATTAGCCCGATTTTTCCCCGCTCCGACAAAAGCACTACTATCCACATCAATAACCGTGAGGGCCTCAGTTTCATCTATAATGATTTCTCCCCCACAAGGTAATGTAACCTTACGCGCAAGCAATTTATTAATTTCAGCTACAAAGCGAGGAAATATCGCCGCAAAATCATTACCCCTAACTTGAGCTAAAACGTTGTTATTTAAGATGTCAGACGCTCCACAGCTAGCATTAGAATTTAAAACGCTAATTTCTTCCGGCGCTAAATCTTCGTCGCTTACAATTACCTGAGGCGCCCACACATTCTTCAACGAGGCAATCTGCGCTTTGAAATCATTAGGCGACCAAATTTCACCTAAATATAAACCGTCGTGTTTTGATTGAGCTCTTTGCCAAGATGCCTGTAGATAATTAACTTCACTAACAACATTTTCGGGCGCCACATCTTGTGCCTGAGTTCTAACGGTCACTCCCCCTTTAAGAGGAGAAGTTAAAGGGGAAGATAATTTGGCCACCAGCGTTTCTTTTAAATTTGGATTTGAAATGCTTTTAGAAAAACTAATGCCATTTCCTAATGGCCGATAAACCGCTAAGGAGCTGGCAAGCGCAAGGTCCATGGATACACGTGGACCTTTTTCCCCGAAGCTTTCACGAATTACTTGCACCAGAATAATCATTCCTGGGTATAACACAGTCGCAATATCGCGCTTTTCCCCTTTTAACTGACATAGTGGGACGTCTACCGCTTGTAAATATGCCGCTTTATCGCCCCCAATGTTCACAAAGGCCGCTTGTAAACCAGAAACCACTCGTTCCACATTGCCTGCGTAGATACGCCCAATAATGCCATCCGTTTCTCGAGTAGCTACTAATTCGACCAGTTTTTGTTCCTTAAATACAGCCGCTAATTTTACCGGACCTTTAAGGGCTAAACATAGCTCAACCACGGGTAACTCCAAGACTTGATAATAAGGCATGAAGCTCAACCTGTGGCAACCCAACAACGTTACTAAAGCTACCTGAAATTGAGGTCACAAACTGTCCACCTTTACCTTGGATCGCATAGCCACCTGCTTTATCTTTTGGTTCACCGCTATACCAATAATTTTCAATTTCCTCCGCGGTAAGAGAACGAAACTCTACGTTGGTACGTACGCTAAATTTATTAACCTGTCCTGCCAAAACCACTGCAACTGCAGTTATAACTTGGTGCGTTTGCCCCTGCAATAGCTCCATGATTTGTTTAAAATGAGCTAAGTCTTTAGGTTTTCCAATTATGTGTCCCCCCAAAACCACTATCGTATCCGCCCCAATAACTACTGCTTGAGGATTTTGTTTGGCCACCACTAGGGCTTTTTCACTAGCCATACGTTCACAATATTGAGCCGCTTCTTCATGCTCACGCCTAGTTTCATCAATATTGGGGCTACAGGTCTTAAAACAATACCCCATGTCCGACAAAAGTTGCACCCGGCGCGGGGAGGACGACGCTAAAATCAAGTTATTCATATTCTCGTCTCGTTCCAGTTTGCACCATCGAATACAACATATTTAGTATCACATAACAAACCGGCCACAAAATGGCTGTAGCCACGCATGACAGCAAAATATTGTAATCAACTGTAACCGCCCCAAAAATATGTTCCGACCAAAACAACAAAAACTGACCCACAAAATTTATTGAAGCTACAACTACATCTTTTTGGAGCAATGAATAAAAACGAATGTTAGGAAAAAATGTCACCAATGACCAAGTCATAAAAGCCATGGCTGAGGCATGAATACCTAAGGTAGCCCCCAAAGCTAAATCTAAAAATAATCCCGCTACCCAGCTAATACCAACATTAACTTTTTGTGGTTCAACAATGGCCCAATACAATAAAACCATCGGCACAAAACTAGGCACCACTTTCTGAAAATTTAAGGGAATACTAGCTAAAGACAAAACCACAGCTAGCACCAAGCTAAAGATAATAACTAGGTAACAACTTGTGCTATTAGTGCGCATGACTAGACTCCTGCAATTTTTTTGGGTCGTTATGTTCTGCTTTCGCAGAAGGTTGTTTTACCTCGGACTTAGATTTGATATTTTTAGCTTTTGCGGTTGAGCTTTCCACTTTAGGTTTTGCGGACTCGTTATTTTCCAAAGTTCCTGCTTGAGTCTGTCTATTGTGAGGACTACGTTTTGATGAATAAGAACCAAGGCTTCCTCCACCTTGTTTGCCTTCAGGTAACAATGGAGGCAAGACCTTTTTAATCATATTCTCAATGACATCTTCTTCTTGTTTACCGTCTTCAAACAATTCAAAGTCAGGCTCATGATTCCAAATAAGAAGCATATGGCGCAATCTGTCTAAAGAAGCTAATGGAACCGCTTTTATTTCCGCAAATTGCAACCCTTCTCGGCCTTCAGACTTTACAACCTTAGCCACCGGATAGCCACCTGGAAATCTACCTCCTAAACCAGAAGTTACCAACAAGTCGCCAACTTTAATATCCACATTACGTGGTAAATTTTTAATTACTAACTCATTAGATAACCCGGTACCACTAACGATGGCGCGAACCCCATTTCGCATGACCACTACTGGTAAAGCATGGTTTTGATCCGACAATAACAATACTCGGCTCGTAGCATGAGCTACACTGATTACTTGTCCCACTACCCCTTGTTCATTTATCACCGGCTGGCCTTCATACACCCCATCTTTGCGCCCACGGTTGATTAAAACCGTCATCGAAAAAGGGTTAGTATCAACTCTTAAAACTTCGGCTCCAATGCGCATATAAACATTGCCGTAGGAGTTATTTAACTTTTTTAATTGCTCATTTTCTTGAGCTAAGCTGTCATATCGGAGTAAATCTGTCCTAATTTCGGCTATTTGCTGCCGTAAAAAACGATTTTCGTTTAATAGATCGTTGTATGAAACCATACGTTCCTCTACGTTATAAACTAACGTATTAGGAGCATCAGCGATATAAAACAATGGCGTCATTACACTTTCAACGTAATAACGTACATCTTTAAACATATTAAAATGAGAATCACAAACCATCAGGAGTAAAGAAACTATTCCTGTAAGCACAAACCTTGCGTTTGCTGATAGCCCAGATATTCCAAATTTTTCACCCATATAAGCAAGTACCTTAGGTAAAAACACAATCGTTTTTTATAACAAAACCCGCATCCGACTAATTTTCGGTCTGCGGGTTTTTAGATTAGGCCACTAATAATCCATGACTACTCAAAAAGTGAGATCCCAGTAGTATCATACATTTCGAGGGCCTTCCCCCCACCGCGTGCCACGCAGGTAAGAGGATCTTTAGCTACAGTTACTCTAACTTGAGTCTGTTCACTGATAACCTTGTCGATGTTACGAAGTAAGGCCCCACCGCCAGTTATCACCATGCCTTTAGCAGAAATATCAGCTGATAATTCTGGAGGAGCATTGTTTAAAGCATTTTTTACTGCATTAATGACATTCTTTAGTGGATCTTGTAATGCTTCTTGCACTTCTTGAGAACTGATAGTAATTGAGCGTGGCGCTTGTTCTAAGATACTCTGACCACGAATTTCCATAGTCTTAGGTTCTTCGTCTTCTAAGGCACACCCAATTTCAATTTTTACTTTTTCAGCTGTAACTTCACCAATTTCCATACGGTGTTTGTCGCGTATATAACGCACAATTGACTGATCAAAACGGTCACCACCAGTTCTGACAGAGGATGCGTATACGATCCCACCTAAAGCCACGATCGCAACTTCAGTGGTCCCACCACCGATATCAACTACCATTGAACCACAGGCTTCAGTTACTGGAAGTTCCGCCCCAACAGCAGCGGCCATAGGTTCAGTAATTAAAAATACGTCACGAGCTCCTGAACGCATAACAGAATTACGAATAGCATTACGTTCTACTGGAGTTGAACCATGAGGCACACAAACTAAAACTCTTGGAGCGCCTTTAACCAAACCCCATAAACGACTAGTCTTTGAAGAAATAATGTTCATAAACTCTTCAAGCATGCGTTCTGTGTATTGGCAATCGGCAATAACGCCGTCCTTCATTGGACGAACAACTTTGATATTTTCTGGAGCTTTGCCAAGCATTGACTTAGCAGCAGCCCCAACCGCAAAAGCCACTGGGTTTCTGCTATGCGGACGAACGTCGCGCACTGCTACCACTGAAGGCTCATTAAGGACAATCCCTTGGTTTTTCACATATATTAATGTATTAGCCGTTCCAAGATCGATTGAAAGGTCGTTAGAAAACAGACCTCTTAATTTTTTAAACATAATTCCAAGAATCCAATAGTTTTTTTATATTCAGCTACACACCTTTACGCTGAAGGCTATCGAGAATTATAACATACTTAAAACAAGTATTTTCAGATTAAAAAGTGACCTCGACCTTAATTTAAAGCACCAATTACAACATCTTGACGCCTCTAACGCACCATGAACACTTAGGTCAAAAGTCGCTACCGTAATTTTTTAGAATATTCACTAATAAATAAGTCCCTTTTAAGAGGATTAAACCAAATTTATTAAAAATTCGCCTCGTATTTAGTAGGTTCTTGCCCTTAATAAGTTAAACATCCATTACATGGCTAAAAAACCAATATTTAAGCTTTGCTTGTCAAATATTACTACGTTTTTTTGACTAAAAACCCTTGTTAAACAAGGGTTTTAATGCATTAACTGTCAAAGACCACTGTACTTAGTTTTTGTTTTTCTTTATAGCATCCACGTTGTACCACCGCACATCAGAAACCTGAAGACGCACGGTACGTTCAACCGGATAATATTGTGTTGTCGTAGAAGACGCATGATCAACCCATGGAACGTCACATGAAGCCAAAGCCACCACTTCATATACAACAGCTGTATCGGTACTATGCCCAGTGCTATATGGGGTAATAGTCACTGATTTTACGTGGCACCGTGAGTCGTTACAAAATGGAGCCTTCTCTTTCTTACCTATATCATCGCGAGTACATTTCATGACTTCATAGGTTTTCTTATTTACCGGATGCGGTGAGGCAGCTGACTCTAACTGTGCCCATAAGGATGAATTGGCAGCATTTTCTTTGCCATGTTCAAATAACATTGACAAAGTCATTTCTGCTGCTCCTTGGGCTAAGTTTTCCGCTTTAGTTGCGTAAACAGAGCTTATATTAGCCTGTCTAGTATCCGACACCATTCTAAACATCACGGCAATCAAAATAGTAAACACCACGATCACAAAGATTGCGGTAATAAGCATTGAGCCTTTATTTTTATGGAGCATTGGTAACCTCCACATACTGACTTACCGGCATAGACTGATCTTGGTTCATTAAAAGGAAGCCAAAAGATACATCGGTGCTGCCCGCACTAAACCTAAGCTCTTTAAGCTTGACCGGAGTTCCTGTTAGATCATAGTTTCCGATTTCCACCTTAGTGGATAAATTCGGATCGTATTTAAAAACTTGGTATTTTAAAGCTTCACTGTTTTGGCTATATCGAATCGAGCTACAGTTATCCAAAAAGTAAATACGCGCCCCTTCTGACAAACTTTTATAGTCGAGAGTTGTCTTAAAACTTAATAAGGAATCACCCTCGTTCCAGGTTAAGGTTGAATCTTTTAGAGTTAAAGGTTGACCTTTAACTACTTCATCACCTCGGCTAAATATAGCGGGATACAAACGGTAATCATCGTCTTTAATGCCATAGGCTAAACACCGATCACGCATCTTCGTAAACGGCGTATTAGTCGACGCAAAAAAACTGACAATATACTCATTAGGAGCCACATCTTTTTGTACTTTTTGTACTCGATATGCGCCCACAACCTCCAAAAAATCAATGCTCTTTTTATCTGAAGAAACATCGTAGCTGTAAGGCAAGGCATTAGCTAAATGACGCTCTAACCGCAAACTTAAATTACGCCCTAAAACTGAAATTTCCGTGCGAGCTGAAGTTTCAACAAAAAACTTAGTCCCGTTACTTAAAAAAGCCAGCACTACAGTTGATATAATGCCTAAAATCACCATGCAGACTACTAATTCCACTAGCGTAAAGCCCTTGGAACTATGAGATGTATTTTCCAATCGCTTCATTAGTAGTTACCTCTGTAGAGTTCATACTTATAAACAACGCCACGTGGGGCAATGATCGCTATATCAGCACGTTTTAAGGTAATATCTTTATTAGTTTTATTAAAATCTTGGTTAGCGGGGAATTTTTGCGCAGATACTTTTATTTGCACATAAAAATCTTTAAATCCAGAATCAAACATCGCGCCAAAGTTTTTTAAGGCTGCATCATCTTTAAAATCACTTAGTACAAAAAATTCAGCCGAAAGGCAGTAGTCATTTTCACAAAGCGAATTAATAGATTTTGACTTATGGCACCAATTCTTAACATTTGAGTTACTTGTCTTACTGCATAAACCATTTGTATCAAAATCATCAAAATCATTAAAGGCTTCTATTTTGTCACCGTTTTTTTCAAAATCATTATCAATACCGTATTTATCCTCAGCTGTACAGCTATTCCTTGGGCAAACTTGTAATTTAGAGCCTTCCACATCGAGTTCTAAAATTTCCCCACAGCGACATAAACTACCATCGTGATCAGAAGCTTCATCGTAAGAAACTCTGGACATGCGCCTCGTAATTTGCTGCGCCAAAACTGCGCCTTTAGCTTCAAAAACAGGTTCAACGGTACTTTGCATCATTGAAAAGTAAGGCATCATAATACCAGCTAAAGCCAACCCCATCACCACGATCCCTATAACGAGTTCGACTAAGGTAAATCCCGCTGTGGATTTGGTTTTTATTGCCATGATATGCCCCCTTCCCTATTTATAGAGACCAAACAGGAGTCATTGCCGTTGTTATTTTTTACTTTGAATTCAATCTTTGGCGATTTTATATATTGCCCTTGGGAATCAAGTAACCGCCCCAAAGAATTAAAATTAATAACTGTTTTATTACCAATTTTTTTGGTTATTGAAACTTTGCTAGAAGAAGCTAGAGTAAGCCAAGATGCGTGATCGTCAGAGGTAGCATCTTTACAGGAAACGCTATCTTTATTACAAACACCAAAATACGTATTCCCGTCTTGACTTTTTATGACTTTAAAAAAAAACTGAGGAGTGGCCCCTTCGTTCATATTTATATTTTGCAAACTACGAAGCGCAACTGACATTTCTCGGCAAACTTGAATATGTTCTTGTCCACCTTTAAAAAAAGCAGCGGTGGCACCGACGGATAGTATGGCTAAAATAACCATGACCGCCACTAATTCTACAAGGGTAAAACCACGGCGCCTATGCATAACAACCTCCGAAAGAGATATTTTACTTCTCCAAATACTTAATCGTTGTCTTCAGTACCTGATTCAATAATGTTAGGAATAACCAAGCCTAAAGCAGGAACATAAGCAAAGCTCATATACTTGTCAGTCGCATTATTAGGGTCGCTATAATCCCCATTAGCACTACGAGCTAAAGATAACACTAAGTAATAACGACAAACCCCATATAGTACAGTACCACCATTTACTCTTTCAGTATTGTACGAAATGTAATACTTGTAGTCACCACTTGATAGTTTATCAACAGAAGTAGTAGCACGTGGAGGGTTTTGGAGCATACGGTCCCAAATATTTAAACAACGATTAGCACTCACAATAGGGTCATTGCGCCCAGAGATTTCTGCTAAGCCTTTGTCAGTTGAGCTAGTTGCAGAATTAGCCAAGAAAGGGTAACCAGGACTCATCAAGCCCTGTTCAATCTTATCGATTGACGGAGTAGTTAAATAGAATCTAACGCCATCGTACATGATACTGTTAACGCCATCCACTCTTTGACGTCCTTTAGCTTCCCATTGAGCTCTAACTAGCAAAATCCCAGTAGCAAAATTACCAGCTACACCTTCAACGCTAGCCTTTTTGGCTTCTTCTGTTACATCAAGAAAGCGAGGGAGCGCAGTGGCTGCCAGAATTCCTAGAATAACAATAACGATTATAAGCTCTATCAAGGTAAAGCCTTTTGGTATATTTCTTTTCATAGTTTTCTCCACTCCCGAACTCTATCAACAGCTTATTTATGGTCAACTTTATTAACTTTTTGAATATCACCGTTAGAGTAATTATAACTAAATCCTATTTGGTCAGCGTAATATACACATAAAGTTTCATTAGGTAAATCGACAGTCTTCACATCCGTATAGTAAAGCTTGAGTTTCTTACCCAAAACTACCATCCATATCCTTTCGCAGCGGTTTTTCCCTTCAACCCCGCTTACGTCTCGAACCCAACCCGACGATGTCATTTTAAAAACTAGTTTTTTCGGATCAAAACCTAGTTCTTCCGTATTCTGTTCGTTAAAAATATTGGCCCAAGTTGGTAACACAAAATTACTATTGTGCTCAATAGTCCACAAATTATGTAGCGCAAACATCCGACTCGAAAAATTTCGGCTAATAGTATCCATAGCGGTACTAGTAGTGCGAAGAGTTTGGGGCATAATGAATTTGGAAACAAAAAACACTGAGATCAAAACAATTATTCCTGCCGTTAGCAGAAAATTGAAGATTTTGATCAATCGCTCATTGGCTCCTTGTTCAATATTTTTAACCATAATTGTTCACACCAATACCTAAACCAAAACTTTTCCTCTTGGTTATTCACAAAACAACCAGAGTTTAACTAATAACGTTTCTTCACTTCAAACACATACAACAACAAATAAAGTTCGAACTATATATTTATTTACCCTGCATTGCCCCATACATATCCCACATTGGAGTAAAGATACCTAATGCAAGTATGGCCACAATCACTGCTACAAAAATTAAAAGAATTGGTTCAATTTTCGCGGTTAATGATTTCAGATCGTAATCGACTTCTCGTTCATAGTAATCTGCTGCTTCTTGAAGCAATTCGTCAACTCGCCCTGTTTCATCCCCTACCGCAAACATCTGCAATACTAAAGGAGTAAACATTTTGCTTTGAGTGGTCACTGTGGATAAAGAATTACCTTGTTCAATCTGGCGACGCATATCTAAAATACGTTCTTCTAAAAACTTATTGTCAATTGCCTCAGCCACCAAACTTAGAGCCAAATTTAACGGAACCCCAGATTGGAGCATCAAAGAAAAACTACGGCTGAAGCGACCTAAAAGCGAACGGTCAATAATACTTCCCATCACCGGCAGACGAAGTTTTACCCGGTCCCAAGCTAAACGAACTGACTTTTTATTTAAAGACCAACGAATCAAAATTGGTAATGCTACTGCCACGCCAGCCATAATTGGCCAATACTGAACAAAGAAATTAGAAGTCCCAATTAAAATTCTCGTAGTTAAAGGTAAATCTACCCCAAATTTGGCAAACATTTGGCTAAAAACTGGTATGACAAAAATGTTTAAAACCACCATTGCGGCCGCAATAAATAAAATTACCAACGTTGGGTAACGCATAGCGGCAGAAATACGCTTACGTGTTTCGTATTCCATAGAGTAATAATCAGCTAGCTGCTTAAACACATCTTCTAAGCGCCCAGTGTTTTCCCCAACATTTACCATGGAAATAAACAAACTACTGTAAATATCGGATTGTTCCTGCATGGATAACGTTAAAGATTTACCGCCTGCTAAATCTTTACTGAGCTTACGCAAGGAGTCACGTAAACATTCTTGATCGGTAGACTCAGCTAAGCCGGCGATAGCCTTGATAATCGGCACCCCCGCTTTAGTTAAGGAATACATTTGGCGACAGAACATTACTAATTCCGGCAAGCCTAAGCGTTTCCCAAAGGGCCATTTAATCTTAAACTCTTCTCTATCTGCAGTTTGTTTTAAGTCAATGGGAATTAAATTTTGTTGGTACAGATCGGCCATGGCTTCATTTAAGGAGCCAGCTTCTACGACGCCTGTGACGTAATCTCCACCGCTACTTTTTGCTTTATATTTAAATTTAGCCATTATCTATGGATCTCCGCGACTCTCATCACCTCTTCAATAGAGGTCAAGCCCTTGGCTGCATAATCAAGAGCCATATAAGCTAAAGGTCTATATTCAGGGTCGGCTTTCGCTGCTTTCTCAAAAGCTTCGTTGTCATTACGTCTTAAGGCATCCATCATCGCTTCATTGAGCACTAAAAGTTCAAAAACCCCGATACGCCCCTTGTAGCCCGAGAAATTACAAAATTGACAACCTTTTCCCCCATTACCAGCTTTAAATTGAATCTGGCTAAGTTCATTCGCTGGAATGCCTAACGCATCTTCGAGGTAATTTAATTGAGCTGCATCAGGAGTATATGGTGCCTTACATTTAGGACATACGCGACGCACCAAACGTTGCGCTAAAACTGCACGGAGTGAACCTGCTACCAAGTAACCAGGAGCCCCCATATCCATTAAACGTAAAGTACTTGAAACGGCATCATTAGTATGGAGGGTTGAAAGCACTAAGTGCCCAGTCATAGACCCACGTAAACCAATTTCACACGTTTCTTGGTCACGCATTTCCCCCACCAATATTACATCCGGGTCCTGACGCAAAATTGAGCGAAGCACGGTCGCAAAATCAAGCCCAATCTTTGAATTTACCTGCACTTGGCTGATACGTGGTAAGCGATATTCAACAGGGTCTTCTGCGGTAATGATTTTAACCTGTGGTTGGTTTAGCTCATTTAACGCCCCATAAAGAGTAGTAGTCTTACCAGAACCAGTAGGACCGGTAACTAATATCATCCCATGTGGGCGATGAATTTGACGTCTAAAGCGGGCGATCATTTCATCTGGCATCCCAGTGCTTTCCATGGATAACAGCCCATCTGACTGATTCAGAATACGCATTACAATGGATTCACCAAAAGACGTTGGCAAAGTAGACACACGCACATCGATCTTCTTACCCGCAACTACCATCGGAAAACGACCGTCTTGTGGCAAACGCTTTTCAGAAATATCGAGGCCCGCCATAAGCTTAATTCGTAAAGCAATAGCAGGAGCAATAGAAACGTTGTTAAGAACCTGTTCTGTAAGGTTACCATCTATACGCTGTCTAATACGTAAGACTTTTTCATCCGGCTCGATATGAATATCTGATGCATTACATTGCACGGCATCTTCAAAGACGGAACGCAACAAATTAACAACCGCAACATCACCACCATCATCATCAACAGACAGTAAATTACCAAAATCAAAATCTGATTTTTGCACTTCTGTTGATAACTGATCTGCATAACGAGCAATACTTTCTGTATTACGGTATAACTGAGACAGATAACGAATAATTTCAGATTCTGGCGCAATAATGAACTCAACTTCGGATGGATCTAGCTTATCCACAATTTCGTCACGGGTTGGGTAATCAAGAGGGTCCGCTATCAACACTGATATAACGCGACGACCAGTTTGTTCATCATTTCGTGCTGAAATAGCAAGCACTCGCTTACTACGCGCTAAATTTTCAGGAATCAGTTGAACTACATTTGAGTCAATCGTAATTTTAGAGAGGTCGCTAAACACCGGCATCTGCAACTGTTGCCCCAAAGCATTACAAATATCGGCTTCTGACGCCAAACCAAGTCCTACCACAGCTTGACCAAGCTTGACATTCATTTCTTTAGAGTAAGCTAAAGCCTTTTGTACATCTGTGTCTTTAATAACCCCAGATTCAACCAGAACGTCACCAATTCTGATTCTTTTACGGCTGTTATCTGTCATGATGTGAGGCCTCCAATACCCGAATTCTCTTTTGGACAAAGTCTCTTGAAGTCTTGCTTAAATATAATTGCCCGGCATTTCTATATGCAGGTAGAGCTTCTTTGGTTCGCCCTTGTTTTTCTTGTACGATCGCAAGCCCTAAATACCATTTACCATCGCGTGTTTCTGCTAAAGCAAGTTTTCTATATGCTTGTTCTGCTACTGCATAATCACCACTATCACGCGCAAGACTTGCTAAGGTTGCATAGTAATCAACATTACCGTTTACTGGAGGAGTAGCTTGAGATAAAACTTTTATCGCTTCGGCACTTCTACCAGCTCCCGCATAAATACGGGCTAAGTACAATCTATAGTCATAATGAGCTGGAGCAAGTCTAATTCCTTGCTCTAAAACTTTCACCGCTTCTAGGACATTGCCACTACCAAACAATAATCCTGATAAACGTTCACGAGCTTTGCTATCTGTTGGCTTCACCGTTAAAACTTGACGATAAGATTCAATAGCACCTTTCGTATCCCCTCTTGAGATTGCTCGTTCAGCATCACGGCGATACAAGGTCGCCTGTTCATCAATAGATAAATTTTTCTTGGTAACTTTAATAAATGAAGTTGGTTTGCGTGTTTGGCGAGCCATTGCTTCTTCCGCTTCTACTTCACCATAAGCATCAACGCCTACATCTACGTAATAATCGTCTGCAGAATTATTGCTTTCTACATTTTGCTCTTTGGTATCAACCACAGATCTAGAATTAGCGTTAGCTTTCGCTACCGCAACTTCTTTGTTTGTAGCCTTAGGCGCTATAGCCACTTTTTCATTTTGAGCCCCTAACACTACTTTAACTTCACCCTTAAGCGAATCTTTAGTCTCTACTTTCTCTTCTTTAGCAAGTGTTGTTTGGGTTTCGTTATCAACAGTCACTAAATTGGTAGTATCTTGAGATGACGCTGTAGTTCCTACAACATCAGCAGGCGATTTTTTTTCTGAAGTCGCAACAGTGGTGGTTACCGCTACCTCATTTTCTTTAGTTTCGAGTTTTGCCTCGGCTTTGGTTTCAGCTTTGGCCGCTTCTACTTTCGTGGTTTTTCTCGTAGCATCAACACTAGAGTTGGCAGCTAAAATATCCTTTTTAGCTTCATCATTAGTTGTGACTGCTTGGGTTTTAGACACTACTTGAGTATTAGCATCTGCCCCATAAAAGCCCCCGAAACGGTACACTGCCGCCCCAATAACAGCCACGGTTAATACAGACAAAGTAGCGATTAAAGCAATGCGTACTTTATTTTTACCATTGCTTTCAGGCTGAACATACTTGCCATACGCAGTATTGTTGTTTCTTTTTTCAAGCTCCGAGAGAGCTTTATTGATTACACTCATAATTCAACCTACTTAAAAACTTATACCACATATAACAAGCTAATAGCCAAGATCGCCATGACCGTAATAGCCAAAATAAGGAATATATTTAAAGGATCAAACCGCAAACGGTGCGCGGAATCCGTATCAGCAATAGCTTCCTTTACAATATGGCTAGTTAAAGCATATACCCCACGTCCGTAGGCCAAGACCAAACATTTATGCGCCAAAATATTTATTAACCGCGGAATGCCCAACGAAGAACGATAAATCATTCTTGCGATATGAGGAGTAAAGAGATCAGTGCCTTTATAACCCGCAGCCCGCATTCTATAATTCAAGTAAGCTCTAGTTTCGTCTTGGTTCAATGGCCTCAAAGCATAAGAAAACGAAATACGCTGTCTCAATTGACGAAATCTATTTTCGTTTAATCTTTCATCAAGCTCAGGTTGACCAAATAAGATAATCTGTAGTAGCTTAGCCCGCTCCGTTTCTAAATTGCCAAGCAGGCGCACAGCCTCTAATGTCTCATCACCTAAACTTTGGGCTTCATCAATTACCAGCACCGCCTTTTTGCCCGCTTTAGATAATTCTAGCAAGCGACAGTTGATGTCATCGATTAACGTCGCATTACTGCACTTTTCGACATCTATGGTAAGCTCCCTTGCAATAGCTAGACGTAATTCAAGTGGATCCAAGGTTGGGTTGGGAATGTAAATAAGCTCAAATTCATCAGGCAAACGGTTGATAAATAATCTCAACACCATCGTCTTGCCTGTACCAACTTCGCCTGTAATTTTGATAAAACCCTCTCCTGCCACCAGAGCGGTTTGCAATACCTGCAAGGCCTCCTCATGTGGTGGCAAGCCGTAATACAATGCTGTATTAGGAGTTAAACCAAAAGGTTTTTCAGTTACCCCGAAAAATTCTTCATACACTTGTTATACACCCGTACTCAATGTCTCAGTTACTAGACGTTAGATATTGTTATTGTGGTCTTCTTGGTTGTTTTCAGACGAATCTGGATACCATTTTTGGAGCAATTCAGAAGACTTTCTGATTTCATCCTTCCAGGTTTCACCACCAGCGACAATAGGACGGATAAGGATGACAAGCTCTGTCTTTTCATCACGTACCATCTTGTTTTTGAAGATTTCACCCAACCAAGGAATATCCCCAAGGAGAGGTACCTTAGACTCCATGTTAACCTTGTTATGTTTCATCAGGCCACCAATGACAATAATTTCCCCGCTATTAGCTTCAACTACCACGTCAGTTTCACGGATATCGGAAGTTGCAAACGGATATTCAGCCACAGTATCACCGTTGCTTACAACCTTACTGTCTTCCGTTACTTCAACTACAGCTGGATGAATGTGCAATAGAACTTTACCATCTTCAGAAATTTGCGGTAACACATCAAGTGAAACCCCACTGAAGAATGGTTTGAATTCATAGTCAGAAGAAATTACATTCTTTTCTGAGCTTGAAGTCGTTGAGCTATCAGTCGAAATGTCGGTAATAAAGTAACGATCTTTACCAATTTTCATTACCGCACGCTGATTGTTTAAAGTGGTAATACGTGGGCTTGAAAGCGTACTAACGTCACCTTGAGTTTGGAGTAAATTAACAATTGAACTGTAATCCCCATTACGAGACTTTAAGGTAAAATGAACCCCACCACCAAGAGAACTAAATACGGAATCGCTAGTACCAGCCCAAGGCGCATAATTCATGACACTAGAAATACGATCATCAAAGATCATCTGCCAGTTAATACCTTGTTCATAATTTTCACTAAGCTTAACTTCAAGCAACTTAGCTTCAATAATAACTTGGCGATTTAAAGAAGCTTCCATATTGCGGACATAACTACGGACCGCTTCAATTTCAGATGGCATCCCTCTTACAGTGATGGAGCTTGCTTGAGGGCTAACAGAGACCATGCGGCCTTCCCCTTTCCCCATAATTCCTATCAAAGTGTTCTGCAATTCCGTCCAAAAATCGCTGTTACTAGTAGTCACCACGCTAGTACCCGAATATGAGTCACCAGAGCTTGAACCAGATGAATTGGAGTTATTACTGCTAGATGAAGAACTAGAGTCTGAGTCAGAACTAGAATCGCTAGAACCAGATGAAGAACTACCTCCTTCACTTACAACAGTGTTATTAGCAATTGACAGCTCAGTTTGCGACGCACGCTTAATGAAGAGATAATTTAAAGGAATAGTTTCGGTATGCACCCCTGATGGATACACATAATACACGTTACCTTTTTTCTCAACTTTATAACCATAAATCTTGTACACCGCATCAAAAACTTCATCTGGGGTGACATTATCAAGATTTAAAGAGATCGAGCCTTCAACTTCTGGATGCACAACCACAGACAAACCAGATTGCATCATCACCTGACCAAAGAATTCCGCCGCAGGAATATCATTCGCTGAAATGCTTAAGCGGTTTTGCACTTTAGTCCCAAAGGTACCCCCAGCTGGAGCAGATGGATTTAGTTCATTAAGGACATCTTCAGGCACATCAAGGTTATCAGAATCCAAAGCCTTGTTTAATTCTTCTTTTATTTCCGTTGGTTCTGGATGGTTATACACACACCCAGTTGACATTAAAACGGCTGCCATTAACACAAAAAGTGATTTTTTCTTCAGTTTAATCATTATTTTTTACCCTATTTGAAAACAGCCACAACGTTTTGCGAATTCTACCATCAGGAGTGGCGAGCACTACACTGTCACGGGTCACGGATCTTATGATATAGCCGCGATATTCCTGTCCTACTCTAAAAGACTGGCCGTCAAGCACTGCATAACGCACCCCTCCAGACATTAACACTGCTTGCAAACGAAAACCTTCTGCAGAGTTTTCAGCTTGGGGACTAGTGTTTTGGGAGTAGGCACTTCCAGCAAGCGGAATCGTTGGATCTCGTAAATCCACCATATCACTTGCCACTGCGGAAGTCTCAAGGATAAGAGCAACCGCTATTAAAACAATCCTATTATCCACGTATAAAATCCTTATTAATACTGAGAGTATACAGTTCAATCTCAACTTCGCCATACGGGTAATCAGTTACCGTGTAATTTAGCGAATGCCAATAAAAATTCTGTTTCATGCCTTCAAGCGCTTGGAGATGATGTAATATATCCATATAGCGCCCTTTAAGACGTAATCTAATACCATGCTGGTAAAGGCAGGCATCACCCTTTTTCAATAGCTGTTTAGGGGCTAACGAATCCATTGCCAACACCGTGACTCCAGGTTCCGTGTGCAAAATACTAGCTAAAGCCGTAGCCATTTGGGCTGCATCAATTAAATTGATGGTAGCAGCGTCAATCTTCTTATCTAGCTCACTAAGTCTACTTTTATACTTGGCAATATCTTCGCGCATAACATCGTTAGGGTTACGGGACAAACGAGCTTGCCAAATATCAATATCCCCTTTAACAGAGTCGAGTTCTAACTGCTTCTCATCAATTGTTTGCTGATATTCTTGGCACTTTTTCATATTAGTGTCATAGAAAGTAAAGTAGCAAGGACAAACAAACAATACGACCCCAACTAAAGTTATCAATGCTCTTTCACGTAGGGACAAGGCCGCAACTTTTTTCTTGTATTCTCGCCATAGACTATTATTCATAACGTGTCCTACCTATTCTCGTTTGCCACTTCTTGCTCAGCTCTGCCGTCAACAAGATTAGGAGTTTCGGAACCTTGAACATTTGGTTCTACTAATTTGCTTTCTCTTGTTAATGAGAAGTTAATAAGACCACTATCTTTATCTGTAGCAAGCTTTATACCACCAAAGGAGAAACTGCTTAAATCAGCGGTTTTGCCAAAACTAGACACCCATTTTGGCACCAAATAACTATTTGATGCCACCCCGTATAAATCAGCAGACTTTTCCATCAAATTGATTTGAGACAATGAAATACCAGGAGTAGCAATTGTCGCTAAGTCAGCCATAAAACCCGCATACCCGTGGCTCTTAAGCACGTTTTTCTTTTGCATGATTTCAATTAAGGTGCTCTTGGTTTCTTCTAAAACTTTAAGTTCATTGAGTTCTCGTTCTAACGATTTATCAAGAACTTGAGCTGATACTTTAGCTTTTAAAGCATCACACTCCATCTTTTTATCATCGAGTTCCGTCGTTAAACTTTCCGTCTGTTGTTCTAATTGCACTCTTTTAACGTGTGAATAGTAGGCAAGGCTTACCATTACACAGCCTAAAATTGCCCAAATTAAGAGCATCTGAGGCAAACTTAAAATAATCTTTTTCGGCTTAAATTCAGCGCTGTATAAATTTATTCTAATTTTTTTCATGCGGCACCTCTCTTTCCATTAGTTCGCCTAACAGCGGGAGGTACGCCAAGTTATCCGAGGCAAGCTCTCTTATATAGGCATTATCACAGACCGCAAAGCCATAACTAGCATTTGGCGTTGTTTGAACAAGCACCACTTCAAGAGTCCGTTTAAATTGTTCTGAAAGGACATTGGCGATAGTCTCTGTATTTAAAGAGTCAATGGCTAAAAGTAATCTAGTAAACTGTGGCAAACCTAAATGTGAAGTAAAGAAGTCATCGCTTAAGCGTAAAATTTCCGTTACCAATCTATTAACGAGAACGTCATTTCCATCGAATGCCCCAGGTAAAGCTAAGGTGCGATACCCCTTTAATACTCTGGTATAGCACAATTCGCCTTCGTATACGCCGTAGAGCACCAAATCATTTTCTTTTGGCATATATAACGTAATACACAATTGCTGCACATAACCTGATTTTTTCAGTTCTTCTTTCTTTAGAGAGTATGCTTGATAATAAGAAATAAAAGCACTCATAGCCAAATCATGCACTGTAATCGATTCAAGGATGGCAAGTTCTTCAAAAATAGCCGCAATTTGCGCAATAATTTTCTTTTCTACTAACACAAAGTTCAACATCGGGCGGGAATTCTTACCAGTCTTCGCCTCGTAATAATCCCAAGTATAATCTGCAATTTGGCCACTTACCGTCTGTTCAAGATCCTTATACATGGCAAAAGAACGCAATTCTTCATCTGTTAAATTTTCATTCTTTGGTAATTGAGCTACGGTATAAAGCCCCGGTCCAAGAATTACTTTTACATGAACTTTTGAGCTGATTTTATTGGCAGAAAACAAGGTACGAAGCACGTTCTCCCAATCTCCCATCGAATTACACGACTTACATAGCGGAAGAAGTTTTTTACCAATTGGGGCCAAGATTCTGACTTCATTTGCGCTGAGGCAAACAGCGACTGTACTATTTGAGGTTACATTTCCCATCTTCTTTCCTCAGCCTGCCACCGCAGACGGACAATAAGGACAATTTTATTATACTACAGCGAAAATTATTTTTTTTTCAAAGAGTTGTTAATTCGATAACTATGTGAACCATTGAATTATTATTCAGTCATTAGAACAAAAAAAATGAGAACAGAATACCAAATCGAAAAATAAAAAAAAGGCATTCAATTCTCATTTAAGGAGAAAAATTTCCTCCATATAGCTCAATTTTAGAGTTAAAGAGCCAATGGGGCATTTTAATTAAGATTAGAACGGCAAACTATCTTCGTCAGCTGCAAATGGTTTAGTCATATCAGGTTCTTTTGGTGCTGCTTCCTGAGGCTTTGTCATAGCAGGTTCTTTTGGTGCCGCTTCCTGAGGCTTGGTCATAGCAGGTTCTTTAGCTCCAGATTCCTGAACTGCAGTGCTTGCACTAGCAGACGCAGTCCCGCTAGCGTTGTTAGACGCAGCAGTAGCAACAGGCTTACCTGCATCTACCCCGTAACCACCTTGATAACTGCCGCCATTAAATGGAGTGAAGGCTTGATTGTTGCTATCCCCAGCTTGGCTGTTAGCCATTTGGTTTTGGTTATTAGCATACGCCCCATAGTTGTTAGATGGCTGAGAATTACCTTGATAACTACCACCATTTACAGGTTGGAAACCGGAATTTTGGTAACCATTAGTTTGATTTTGGTAAGCTCCATTATTGTTGCCATAGCCGTTACCATTTTGGTAAGCGTTATTATTGTTTGGGTAGCCATTGTTTTGGTAGTTATTATTTGGGTAACCATTATTTTGATAACCGCCGTTTTGGTAACCACCAGTGCCATTTGAATATGAATTCATCCCACCTTGGTTTTGATACCCACCATTTGCGGGATAACCATTACCCATACCACCAGCTGGGTTTTGCCCCTTAGGAGTTAGGATTTGCATATCAAGCACTTGAATTTCAGTGATAAAGTGTTTTACGTTTTGCTTATCATCATAAGAACGAGTGCGAAGCTTACCTTCAACGTAAATCAACAAACCTTTTCTTAAATAATCACGAGCGATATCTGCAAGTCGACCCCAAAAAACCAAACGGTGCCATTCAACGCGTTCCTGGATTTGGCCTTGTTGATCCCTATATGATTCATTAGTTGCAAGAGAACAAGTAGCCATACCACCTGTTCCATTTTGTAACATTCTAAACTCCGGATCACCTGCTAAATTACCTAGCAAAATTACCTTGTTAATACCTCTAGCCATCTAAATAACTCCCAAAAATCTTAATTAAATCTTTATCTTTGCAAATTTTATCAAAACATCAGCCCCAAAAGTTGTATTGTCCAACTTTTTACAACCTTAACTTTACAGTCTTAAATTACTTACTTTCTTATCTTTCCTAGTGCTAATCCTATATTAATATACTTCAGTGTTTCAAAGTAGAAACAAGTTTGGAACCGTGAACTTATCTGAAAAATAATTAATTGATTACTAACTTTTAACGTAACGCAGTGATGTTTAATCTATGAACCTATGGAACCAAATGCTGTTTAAGACATTTAGAGCCAGCAAAACAGAACAATGCTAATGTTTAAGTAACCAAATTACAGCCGTTCTTTACTTTTAGTAGTTGCTCAACACTTCCTATACTTAACACGTGCTTGTTATTTTTAAGCCACGGGCAGAGTATGGCATAGCGTTAATCACCACAGATATTTTAGTAATTTGGATTTATTTGGTGTTTTTAACTTTTGGTTTTGCACTATTTCGTTTTTATGGGGCTACATTTATTAAATCTACTTTTTTTAACGCCATCAATTTTTATCTTCTGTTGTTTTACATTGGTGCATCATTATAATCAGCCTCCCTCTCTACCTAAAATTTAACCTTTCGTACTACTAATCTATCAGCTGTATTATGTTGTCAAATCAACCAGAAGTTGTGCAACAAAAACACTTTTTCACGTTGGCCATTCATTTCATCCAACTTGCAAAATCATATCACAATTACAAAAAAATACACCTGTATTTTTTATACTTTAGCTAATAATTTTACGTATCTCAAAATTTTACACTTTGTTTCATAAATGACATCATTTTCTCTAGCGTAAATTTTTTTCTCACTTCAGAAAGTGTAAATGCAGATAGCAAGTACCAACTTAACCTTCGTGCTATAATCAAAAATTGACGTTTTACTAAACTCTGCCCCGCTTAAAACCATCTAGCGGCACCAATAAGGAGCCTTGTTATGACCGACATTATCCGCATCAAAGGAGCCAAAACTCATAATTTAAAAAACATCTCGTTGGATATACCGAAAAACAAGTTTTGTGTCATCACAGGCCTTTCTGGCTCAGGCAAGTCTTCTCTAGCTTTTGATACCTTATATGCCGAAGGACAACGTAAATACGTAGAATCACTTTCTGCATACGCTAGACAATTCCTCAACATTATGGATAAACCGGAAGTTGAGCTCATTGAAGGGTTATCACCTGCCATCTCCATTGAACAAAAGTCTACCTCTCATAACCCTCGTTCAACCGTTGGTACCATCACCGAGATTTACGACTACTTGCGTATTTTGTACGCCAGAATAGGCGAGGCTCAGTGTCCTACGCACCATCATCCACTTAAAGCTCAAACTTTAAAGGAAATGACTGAAAGTATCACCAGTTTACCAGAAGGCTCAAAAATTCAGATCCTAGCGCCAATTGTCCGCAACAAAAAAGGTGAATATAAGCTCCTTCTAGAAAATCTTGCGCGCGAGGGCTTTACCCGAGTGCGCATTGATGGCGAGAATTACGAACTTTCAGATCCGCCAGAACTTAGCCTTCAGATTAAGCATACAATTGAACTTACTGTGGACCGCATTAAAGTACGTCACGACGACCAAACTAGAGTACGTTTAGCTGACTCTTTAGCTACCGCTCTCAAGCATACCGACGGTTTAGCTTCAGTCATTTCAATGGATCAACAATTTCCGCCAATAAACTTCTCTGCCAAATATTCTTGTCCAGAATGTGGCTACTCCATTAAAGAACTTGAACCAAGATGTTTTTCATTCAACAATCCTGCTGGAGCTTGTGAAAAATGTTCCGGCCTTGGAGTATTAGAAGTTTTTGAACCGCGCTCATTTATCGTATCCTCAGATCTATCTTTAAACGATGGCGCTATTGCCGGATGGGGCCCAACAAACTCTTTTAATTTCTCAGTCATCAAATCAGTATGCGCCCATTATAAAATTCCTCTCGATAAACCATTTTCAACTCTAACCCCAGAGCAACAACATATTTTGTTCTATGGCAATGACAGTGAACGCATCGATATGGAAATGAATTTTAGCCATGGGGGCACTTGGTCTCATACCACGACCTTTTACGGTATTATTCGGTCCACTGAGCGTAAATACCTTGAAGCCTCAGAAAACAGACGTGAGGATTACGCCAAATATTTAACGCGTAGAACCTGTCCAGAATGTAATGGAACTCGCTTAAATTTAGCATACCGTCATGTCTTTGTTGGTGGCATGTCCCTACCTAAATTGTGCCAATTGCCGATTTCAGAAGCGCAAAGCTTTCTACAAAACTTAAAACTTAATAACAATGAACAACAAATTGCCTCTCGGCTCCTTAAAGAAATAAATAGTCGCCTCCAATTTCTCATGGATGTCGGCTTAGACTATCTCTCATTAGAGCGTTCCGCTGAAACCCTTTCTGGGGGCGAAGCCCAACGTATTCGCTTAGCCAGCCAAATTGGTTCAGGGCTTACAGGGGTGATGTACGTGTTAGACGAACCTAGCATTGGTTTACACCAAAGAGATAATGATCGGTTGTTAAAATCTTTATTCCATTTACGCGACTTAGGTAATACCGTCATTGTCGTAGAACACGACGAAGATACAATGCGAGCTGCTGACTACATCATCGACATAGGCCCTGGCGCCGGAGTACATGGAGGCGAAGTTGTAGCTTCAGGTTCTTTAAATGACATCATGAATTGTCCAAACTCTTTAACCGGGCGCTTTTTAAAAGGTGTGGAAAAAATTGCTGTGCCTACCTCCCGACAAGTTGCCCAAAATTTTTTGGAATTAAAGGGAGCTAGTGGCAATAATCTTAAGAATGTCGATCTTAAAATCCCAGTTGGCGTCCTAACTTGTATCACAGGGGTCTCAGGCTCAGGAAAATCCACCCTCATAAATGACACTTTATACCCTGCTATCCATCAAGCTTTAAATAAAAATGTCATGGATAGCCCCGCGCCTTTCCAAGAATTAAATGGCGTCGAATATTTTAATAAAGTTATCAATATCGACCAAAGCCCAATCGGAAGACTACCGTCTTCTAATCCTGCCACCTATACCGATCTTTTTACTGCTATTCGCGAACTTTTCGCCCAAACAAGCGAAGCGCGAAGTCGCGGGTTTACTAAAGGTAGATTTTCTTTTAACAACAAGGAAGGTCGTTGTCCGGTATGTCGTGGCAGTGGCGTAATTGAAGTCGATATGAACTTTTTGCCTACTGTTTACGTTAAATGTGAAGAATGTAATGGCGCGCGATATAACCAAGAAACTCTAGATATCAGCTATAAAAATAAAAATATCGCTGAAGTTTTAGATATGACAGTGGAAGAAGCCTTAGCTTTCTTTAGCGCCTATCCGACTATAGCCAACAAACTGCAAACACTATCAGATGTAGGTCTTGGTTACATTAAACTTGGACAAAGCGCTAAAACATTCTCCGGCGGCGAAGCGCAACGCATTAAGCTCGCTAAAGAATTGTCTGCTCGTAGTACCGGTCGCACGCTCTATATTCTTGATGAACCAACAACCGGGCTCCATTTTAAAGATGTGCAGATGTTGATTTCAATTTTGATGCGTTTACGCGATGCCGGTAACACTATCGTCGTGATTGAACACAATCTTGACGTGATAAAATGTGCGGATTGGATTGTGGATTTAGGGCCAGAAGGTGGCAATCGTGGTGGACAAATTATAGCCGTTGGCACCCCCGAAACCATCAGTACTACAGCTGGATCATATACTGGCGCTTTTCTCAAAAAAATTCTTAAGAGTTAGGATGCCTTTGTGATATATTAAGAGCAAATTTTATCTAAAATCTCCAAGAAGACTCCTTCCTCTTTAGGTGGGAGATGAATTGTTTTTTTTGCTCTTACTTCTTTTGAGCTTAAATACATGATAATATACTAAAAAAGGTAATGTAGTGGACTTAGAAGTCCTATACAGTAGGGGTGAAGTGGACACACCTGT
>ERZ1026876.291-NODE-291-length-31804-cov-19.199345_pt1 | contig 31804 bp, 29 predicted proteins | sample MGYA00380168_ERZ1026876 | MGnify/ENA primary metagenome ERZ1026876 (study PRJEB33269, sample SAMEA4719804) | human gut metagenome | biome: human-associated habitat; feature: organic feature; material: feces | place: Cameroon | collected 2013-10 ... | reverse complement strand
CGAATGGTATCACAGATAAACAAAGAAAATCAATGACTTCTGTCGTATTTGACCAAACAAAATGATCCGAACTTGTTTCCGATAGGAGATAGGTTCGGATTATTTGTTTTCTTCGAAAAATTAGCGTTTGCGAAGCAAGGGAAGCCCCGGTGGGGCTTTTAAGCGACGGAACGGCGGGTGCTGCACCAGAACGGACACGTCTCCAAACAGCTCAAATTCTTTTAAATTATTGCAGGAAGGTCAAAATCAGCTTGAAACATTTTTGACATAATGATAAAATAATAACGCTACTTTTATAGGAAAATCAGCGCAAAGCCTATGCGGACAGATTGCGAGCGTCGGAGTTCCTGTGGGGTGTGTAAGAATCGCTACGGCATCACCTACAATAAAACTCTGCTGCGGGAACACGGCTGGGAACTGCCAAATTCTTTTACGGAGCTGGAAGAACTGGCTGCAAAGCCAAAGGAAGCCGGGATGGACGAGCATCTCTCCAAGCCCGTGGACATCATCGCGCTGGAACAGACGGTGAAACGCTTCTGCGTTACCCCCGAAAATAAATAGTGGGATCGCACGGTTTCACAGATGACCGACACCCACGACCTAGCAGGGCCGCCCATTTGCGGCCCAGCTCTTTTTTGTGAGAGAGCAATCCTGATGAATCAAAGTATTGGATGGTATTGTGTATGGAACAACAGCCAAATAAAATCCGGCCTATGTTGCTATCGGCACTTGCCCAATTGAGCGTCTGCCTGATCGTCTGGAATTTTCATATTCCAAATCCCAATATCCTGCTTTTTGTTGTTCTTTCTGCTGCGCTCGTGAAATGCGGCTATGCAGCAGGAATCGTAAGCGGCCTCATTGCATTCCTATACTCCGCGTTTTTCTTTTCTACCGACCACAGCTTTTTTCTTTACACCTCTTTGAACCTTCAAAAGCTCATCGTGATCGGCCTTGGTATCGCTGCGAACATTCTGCTGATCGGTCGTCTGCAATGGCAGTTCGAGCGCTCCAGCATGGAAAAGATGCAGGCCGAAGCCGAGGAAAAGCTTCAAGAAACAACAGAGAGCTACCGTGCAAAACTTTACCACGATGTCTTGACTGGCACATACAACCGCCGCTACTATGAGGATATCGCATCCCGTATCGTCGGCCCCGCAGGCATCGCGCTGATAGATGTGGACGATTTCAAAATCTGCAACGACACCTATGGACATTACGCCGGAGATATGGCATTGGAAACAGCGGCAAATGCCATCCGCTCCTGCATCCGAAACGCCGACCTGCTCATCCGCTACGGCGGGGATGAATTTCTGCTGGTGCTGCCCGGCATTCCGAGCGACATCCTGCAAGCCAAGCTGGAGCAGATCAGAGCCGCCGTGCAGCAGGCTACTGTACCCGGTTATTCGCATTTTCGCCTCTCACTGAGCATCGGCGGAACGATGCAGGCCATCACCGACCCGATGGAGAATGCGGTTCGCCGTGCCGATTGGCTGATGTATCAGGCAAAGGGCCACAAGAATGCTGTCATGGTGGAGGTTCCGGGGCATAGTCTTGCAGCGCTGGAAAAATTTTTACAGAATAAGTCGCAGATCTTACTTGTGGACGACTCTAAAATGAACCGCATGATGCTGGCAGAGATCTTGGGGGACAGTTACCACATTCGAGAAGCGGAAAACGGACGGGAATGCTTGGAAACATTGCAGGCGGAAGCCGGAAACATTGCACTGGTGCTGCTGGACATCAATATGCCCGTGATGGACGGCTTTGAAGTGCTGAAAGCCATGAATGCCAACCACACCATCGAGGACATCCCGGTCATTATGATTTCCAGCGACGACTCCGACGACGCGATCCGGCGCTCCTATGAGCTGGGAGCCAGCGATTACGTCAACCGCCCCTTCGATGCGCGTATCGTGTACCGCCGCGTGACCAACACCATCAAGCTGTACGCCAAGCAGCGGCGGCTGGTGCAGATGGTGTCGGACCAGATCCGCGCCCGTGAAAATAATACGGATACGCTGGTGGGTGTCCTGAGCCATATCGTAGAATTCCGCAATGGAGAGAGCGGTGCCCATGTGCGGCACATCCGTACCATTACAGAGATGCTGCTCCACCGTCTATTGGAGAACAGCAACAAGTACTCGATTTCTGCAGAACAGCAGGATGTGATCCCGCTGGCCTCTGCCCTGCATGACATCGGGAAGATCGGCATTGACGAAAAGATCCTCAACAAGCCCGGCAAACTGACCCCAGAGGAGTTTCAGGTCATGAAGACCCATAGTATGCTGGGAGCCGAGATGCTGCACGATCTGGATAATTTTGGCGAGCAGCCGCTGCTGCAAACGGCCTACGAGATCGCCCGCTGGCATCACGAACGCTGGGATGGGCGCGGTTACCCGGATGGGCTGAAGGGCGATGAGATCCCCATCAGCGCACAACTGGTCTCACTGGCCGACGTATACGATGCACTGACCAGCGAACGTTGCTATAAGAAAGCCTTTTCCCACGAAAAAGCCGTGCAGATGATCCTGAACGGCGAGTGCGGAGCGTTCAACCCGCTGCTGCTGCAATGCCTGACCGACGTGCAGGCCGACCTGAAAGAAGAATTACGGCAGCATGACTGAGCAGCGGATGCAATAAAAACAGGAGAACGAAAAGCCTAAATGAAACACAGAATCTCACGCCGTGCATTTCTGCGCGGCTGCACGCTGCTGGCGGCATCTGCTGCCGTCGGCAGTCTGACTTCCTGCGGCGGAACGGACGCAAAGAACAGCGGTCTGCCGCAGGTCATAGTAGGGAGCGACACCTATCCGCCCTATATTTACCTGAACAATGACGGTGTTCCCGCCGGGATCGACGTGGAGATCGCCACCGAAGCATTCCGCCGCATGGGATATGCTGCCCAGTTTGAATCGATCGATTGGGAACAAAAAACAAATCTGGTGGAAAGCGGCACCATCGACTGCATCTGGGGCTGCTTTTCCATGGATGGGCGCGAGGAGGTCTACCGCTGGGCGGGGCCCTACATGGTGAGCCGTCAGGTGGTCGCTGTGGATGCCGACAGCAGCATCCGGACATTCAGCGACCTTGCCGGAAAGACCATTGCCGTGCAGAGCACCGGCAAGCCGGAGGAGCTTTTTCTCAGCGGCTCCGATCCGCGGCTCCCGCAGACGGTGGAGGTGTTCAGCATCGAAGACCGCAACGTGCAGTACGCGATGATGGCCTGCGGCTATGTGGATGCAATCGCTGCCCATGAGACAGGCATCCTGCAATACATGAAGGACAATTCCGTGGAGTTCCGCATCCTCGAAGAACCACTGCTGGTCACCGGGCTGGGCGTCGCCTTTGCCAAAAACGACAGCCGCGGGCTGGACCACCAGCTGAACGATACCTTTGCGCAGATGCGCACAGACGGCACGCTGGAGCAGATCCTTGGCAAATATCTTGAACATGCTTCGCAGTATCTGGAGGTGGACACCCTTGGCGCATAAAAACAGAACCCTTTCAGATGCAAGGAGATGGGGGATCTATCTGATCGTCGGCGTGCTTTTTATGGCCGGCATCGTTTTTCTCTCGGGTTGGCGGGCACTGCGCACAGCGGAGGGACGTTTCTGCCAGACCCTTGATTTTGTCAAATCGCAGTCCACCAGCTTTGAAAAGTACAACGATACAGTTGCGGCCAAAGCGCTCCGCCGCGCAGCGGTGTCGGTGCATCAGCTGGCGCAGGACCCGGCGCTGGACCTCTCCGATCCGCAGTGCCTGAAAGAGCAAACGGAGAAGCGCTGGCTCACAGGGATCTCGGTTCTGGCCCCGGACGGCACGCTCCTGTGCGAATCCACGACGAACGGCATCGGCTACGCCCGGTTTGAAGAACAGCTCAAAAATGACTCCGTTCTGGACGTTTTCTCTTACCCGCAAAAGACCTACCTCAAGCGGGTCCTGCTGGAAGATGGGGCGGCTGTGGATATTGTGGCACACCGGGCAGAAGAAAAAGATGAGATCCTGCTTGCCTACCGCTATACCCCGGCAGAATTTGTTGAGGGAACGGCCCTGTCCATCCAGAGTATACTGGACGGCTACTCGGCTGAGACCAGCGGCACCTTGTTCATCGTGCAGGACGATCAGGTCATTGCCTCCAACCGCCCGGAGCTGATCGGGCAGGATGTTGCAGACAGTCCGCTGGTGCAGGGGATCCGCAAAGTCGTGACCGCCGAAACGCTGACCCATACCCGCGGTTGGAACGGCTCCGGCTGCTATTTTGGAATGTACTGCCATGGAAGATCGTTTGATCTCTATGCGTATACGGATGAAAGATCGGTCTTCCGGGAATCCCTTCCGTTGATCCTGATGGCGCTGGTCGGTTACATCCTGCTGGTAATGATCCTTCAGGTGCTGCGCAGACGCTCCGTGCAGGAGATGGCGCAGCAGAAGAAAGAACAGGAGAAGAAGTATCAGGCTCAGCTGGAGGAACAAAACCGCAAGCTGGAGATCGCACTCCAGCACGAGGGGGCGGCAAACCGTGCGAAGCGGGAGTTCCTGTTCAATATGAGCCACGATATCCGCACCCCCATGAACGCCATCATCGGCTTCACTTCGCTGGCTGCGACCCATATCGACAATAAGGAACAGGTGCTGGACTACCTGAAAAAGATCTCTACCTCCAGCCAGCATCTGCTTTCCCTCATCAATGATGTGCTGGATATGAGCCGCATCGAGAGCGGAAAAGTAAAAATTGAAGAAAAAGCGGTGCATCTGCCGGATCTCGTCCACGATGTGCGCTCCATCATCCAGCCCAATGTTTCGGCAAAGCGGCTGTCGCTTTTCATTGATACCATGGATGTGGAGAATGAAGACATCATCACCGACCCGCTGCGGTTGAACCAGATCTTGCTGAACATTTTGTCCAACGCCGTCAAGTTCACCCCCACAGGCGGCATGATCAGCATCCGCATTGCCCAGAAAAACGGTGCGCCCAAGGGCCGTGGCTGCTATGAGTTCTGCATCAAGGACAATGGCATCGGTATGAGCGAGGAGTTCCAGAAGCACATTTTTGAGGCGTTCAGCAGGGAAGAAAGCTCCACTGTCAGCGGCATTCAGGGCACCGGTCTGGGCATGTCCATCACCAAGAACATTGTGGACCTGATGGGCGGCACCATCGCCATTGAAAGCGAACCGGGCAAGGGCAGCGAATTCATCGTAGACCTCTGCTTCGCACTCAGCGGACAAAAGGTGGAGCCAAAGCCGCTCCCGCAGCTGGAAGGGCTGCGTGCGCTGGTGGCAGACGATGATACCGACACCTGCCTGAGCGTCAGCACCATGCTGTCTAAGATCGGGATGCGGCCGGAGTGGACGATCTCCGGCAGGGAAGCGGTGATCCGCACCCGGTACGCCATGGAACAGGGCGACGAGTTCAGCGTCTACATCATCGACTGGCTGATCCCCGATATGAACGGCATCGAGGTCGTGCGGCAGATCCGCAAGGTGATCGGGAAAAACTGCCCCATCATCATCCTGACGGCCTACGACTGGGCAGATATCGAAGAGGAAGCCCGCGCCGCCGGTGTGACCGCCTTCTGCGAAAAGCCGCTGTTCCTTTCCGAACTGCGAAAAGTGCTGGCAGAACCCTTCTGCGCAGAGTCTGCCCCCGAACCATCGGAGCCAAATGCCGCCGATCTCAAGGGAAAGAACCTTTTGTTGGTGGAGGACAATGCGCTGAACCGTGAGCTTGCACAGGAGATTTTGAAGGAAGCGGGCTTTGCGGTGGACACTGCTGAGGATGGTGAGATCGCCGTCCGGAAGATGAAGCAGGCAGTCCCCGGGCAGTACGACCTGATCTTAATGGACATCCAGATGCCCAAGATGGACGGCTACGAGGCGACGCGGCAGATCCGTGCCCTGCCGGATGCTGCAAAGGCAGACATTCCCATCTTTGCGATGACGGCAAACGCCTTTGAAGAAGACCGTCAGAATGCTTTGAAGGCCGGGATGAACGGCCACATTGCAAAACCGCTGGATATCCCGCATCTGCTGCAGGTCCTTGCAGATGTACTAAAATCATAACACCAACCGACAAAAACAAAAGCACCCGCAGCAATTCGCACTCGGAGGTCAAGAACCTCTGCGAAGTTTGCTGCGGGTGCTTTATTTTTTATGCCTGACAGGCGGTTGGGTCACAGGATCTTGTGCAGCTCCTGCACCAAGTCGCCGATGACGATGGGCTTGGACAAAAAGCCGTTCATGCCGCTTTCCATGGCGTTGCGGCGATCCTCATCGAAGGCATTGGCGGTCATGGCAAGGATCGGAATTCCGGCCAGAGCGGGATCTTCCAGAGCGCGGATCTGCCGGGTGGCGGTATAGCCGTCCATGACCGGCATCTGCACATCCATCAGCACTAGATCATAGCTGCCCGGCGCGGCGGTGCGGACCTTTTCCACCGCCACAGCACCATTTTCAGCCGTATCGACCCGGAAGCCGTACTCCCGCAGAATTTCCTGCGCGATCTCGCGGTTCAGCTCGTTGTCCTCCACCAGCAGGATGTGTCTGTCCTTGAAGTCGGCGTCCTCTTCCGGCAGAAGTTCCTGCGACGCATCCGTCAGCTTCTGGCCGAGGGCACTCATCAGGGTTTCGCGCAGGTCGGACATGAACATGGGCTTGGAACAGAAGGCGGTCACACCGGCAGCCTTTGCCTCCACTTCAATATCCGACCAATCGTAGGCCGTCAGGATGATGATGGGCGTATCATCGTGCAAGCTGCGGATCTGGCGGGTGACCTCGATGCCGTTCATATCCGGCAAGCGCCAGTCGATGATATAGGCGTGGTAGACATCGCTCATCTCGATGGACTGCCGCGCGCGCAGCACCGCTTCCTTGCCGGAAAGGGTCCACTCGGCGCGCATACCCACCTTGACCAGCATCTTTGTCACGCTGTCGCAGGTGTTGAAATCGTCGTCCACCACCAGTGCCTTCAGACCCTCCAGCTCGGTGATCTTTTCCACCGGGCGGTGCTCTGCCTGTACCCGCAGCGGCACGCGAATGATAAACTCGCTGCCCTTGCCCTGCGCCGTCTGCACCTCGATGGTGCCGCCCATCATATCCACGATGTTCTTGGTGATCGCCATGCCAAGGCCGGTGCCTTGTATCCGGCTGACCGTGGAGCTGCGCTCCCGCTCGAAGGGCTCGAAGATCTTTTTGGCGAACTCCTCGCTCATGCCGATGCCGTTATCCTTGATGCGGAACTCGTACTGCCCGCAGCCGTGCACTTTACCGGCAAGCTGCCGCACCCGCACCGAGACTGTGCCGCCCGCCGGGGTAAACTTGATGGCGTTGGACAGCAGGTTCAGCAGGATCTGGTTCAGCCGGGTCTTGTCGCAGTAGACGTCCTCGTCGGTCACATCCGTGGCGTCCATATAAAGTTCCAGCTGCTTTGCGTAAATTTGCCCGCTGACGATGGTTTTCAGGTCGTGCAGCACATCCGAAAGGTTGACTTCCACCTCTTCCAGATGGATCTTTCCGCTTTCGATGCGGCTCATATCCAGCACATCGTTGATGAGGGAGAGCAGATGGTTGCTGGATGCAAGGGTCTTGCCAAGATAATCCTTCACCCGCTCGGTATCGTCGATATTGCTGAGCGCCAGCGTGGTAAAGCCGATGATGGCGTTCATGGGGGTGCGGATATCGTGGGACATATTGGAAAGGAAGGTGCTCTTGGCGCGGTTGGCGGTCTCGGCGGCAGCAACGGCATCGGAGAGGGCTTGGTTGATCTGTTTGTCGGCGGTGCGGTCAGACATGACAAGGATATACTTGGTTCTGCCTTCTACCTCGCTGCCCATGGCAATGATGTGGAACCAACGCAGCTCTCTGGTCTCCTGATGGATATACGCCGCATCCCACTCGCGCTGTTCCCCGCGGGAAAGCCCCTCCAGAAAGTTCTTGTTGCGGTCCGGGTCGTTCTGGGGGCGCAGTTCCGCAAGAACATGGACATCCTGCCGGACTGTTTTCCACGGGATGCCCAGCAGACGCCCAATGTTCGGGCTGACATAATCCGTCTTGGAAGTTTTTGCGTCCAGCATCAGAAAAACATCGTCCACATTCAGCGAGAGCTTTCGGAATAATTCATCCCGGTACAGGATCTCGGTGTTCTTCCGGCGCACAGTAGCACGGTTTCTGCGCACAATGAGCAGAATGACCAGCACCGCAAGGCCGAAGGCGATGCCTACTACGATCTGTATCGTATAGGACCACAGCTTATCCAGACTGGCATTGACGATGCTGACCGGGACAAGCCCCACCATCGTCCAGCTCTGGACCGCCGTGCCCTCGTAGACCAGATAATAGCTGGTATCGCCCAGCTTTACCTTCATGTTTCCGCTTCTGCCCTGCGCAAAGGCATTGGACAGATCAAGGATCTGCTCCTCGGTAAGATCGGAGTGGTCGCGCAGCATCGCAATGAAGTTATAGATCGTTTTCTTGCGGTTTACGGAATTGTCGATCACCACCCGCCCATCCGAGTAGATCACATAGTTGCTGGCATTGCCCTGAAAAGCAGAGTTGTCCAGCAGCCGCAGCACAGCATCGTTATAATAGGAAATGGCAATGGCATCGTAGGCAAAGCCCCGGTAGCTGCCCTGCGTTTCGGGGCAGACAAACACAAGCAGCTGGGGTTTGCCGGGCAGCGCTGTGTTCATGACGATATCATCGCCGTCGGCAAGCATTTCGTCCAGATTGGTCTGCAAGCCAAGGTAGCCGGTTTCCCCGGTCACGGTCGTATAGTTGCCGTCGTAGGAAAGGAAGTAAAAGCTGGCAAATCCGGTGTCCTGCTGCGCTTTCTCGATATACGCCTGAATCTCTGCTTCATCGGAAGTGCTTTCCAGAAAGCGGTTGTACAGATGCAGATAGGTCAGGTTCTTGCGCACCATCTGGTTCAGCATGTTGTTGGATTTGTGCAGCACTTCTTCCAGATGCGAGGTGCTTTCCTGATAGATGATCTGCGACACAAACGAGAGGTACCGGACGCAGAAGCCAGCCGCCAGAAAGACCAGCAGAAGGAGGGCACAAGCAGCAGAGAGCCATTTTTGCCGGAGACGGCGGTTTCGTTTGATTTCGTGGGTTTTGTCTGCCATTCCGCTCACCTCAACGTGATGTAGTTTTCGGGTTCTGCAAGCGCTGCGCCGCCGCCGGAGACGTGATCGCGCCATCTGTCTTTTACCCATGTATCTTCGGCCAAAGGCGTGCCGCTTCCGCTCGCAAGCAGCGCTTCCATCTGTTTTTCCGTGGCCAGACAGGTCACGGTAACGGTGTCGTCGTCCTTCAGCGGCTGCCCGTTCCGGGTGATGCCGGTCAGGGTATAGCTGCCGCTTGCCTCTTTTACCTCCATGGCAATGCCGCTGACCACCGGCAGAGAACCGCGGTTGAAGGGCACAAAGCCGCCCTCGCAGCCTTCCACAAAGGCGCGGACGGCCGCTTTCAGCTCGGCACCGGTCATGGTGCGCTGGCGGGACATCAGACTGTTGGGCATGATCATGGAAGCCGCCATCTTTTGGGTATAGTCCGCCTGCAGCACACTGCCGGTAAAGCTGTTTGCGGTGGCGATGAGTACATCGGTGCCATAAACGCCCCGCAGTGTGTTCGCCATAACGGAGAAGGAAGCGCTGCCGCCGTTTGCGTGGAACACGTTGGAATAGCTCTGCCCGGAGGTCAGCACGATCTCCTCATCGGCAGACCCATCCTCGGCAAGGAGCTGGGAATTGAATGCCTGATACGCTTGCTGTGCCGTGTACTCGCCCGCGATCATTTTGGAGACCACATCCTTGGAGACGGCAAAGAAATCGTTGGAGGCGATGCGGATATACATGTGGTTTTCTTCCACAACATCGCGCACGTCCTTCATGTACTCGGTCAGGCGCAGGGGGACGTTCTGGCTGTAGCTCAGCATATCCTGCCCGTCGGCAACGATGCGGTTCTGCGCCTCCTCGGAGAGCATGACGTTCAGCACCTTCATGGCTTTTTCGCGGCGCGCGGCGTCCTGCTCCAGATCACGGTTCAGGGCAACTTGGAAATAGGGGGTGGTCATGATCCACTTTTCGCCGTTCTGGCTGAAGAAGGGCAGAAAGATCGTGTCGATGCCCTCGTCCCGAAACATCTTGACACCGGCAGAGGTGCCAAAGTACATGGCGACCTCTCCGTTCCGAAACATCCCGGTCACATCGTCGTAATTCAACACAAGGTCGTCTGCCGTAAGGTGGGTATCCTGAATGAACTGCGCCATCCGTTCAAATGCCCCCGGCCACACGGTGTCGTCCAGACCCACCCGTGTGGTGCTGGCAGGGTCGCTGTAGGCAGTGCGCCACTTGCGCCCTTCCGTCGTGGTAAGCTCGGCAGCGGAAAGCCCCTGCAGGGTTTCCATGCAGGTGTAGTCGTAGGTATAATCGGCGGTAAAGCCCCGGATGCCCAGCGCTTCAAACGCCTGACAGGCGGAAACAAAGCTTGCGTAATCGGTGGGCAGGGGGATATCGTATTGCGCAAAAAGGCTGCGGTTGACCACAAAGCCGTGGGCATCGGCGCAGACCGGCAGCCAGTTCACGCTGCCGTCCTCGTTTTTGAAGCTGTTGAGGTAGGCGTTGTACACAGCACCCGCCTCGTTGGTCATGGCAAGGTTCATCAAACTGTCCTTCAAAGGAGCTGCATCGTGCAGCGAGAAGCGGCAGCAGGTGATGATATCCGGCAGACCGCCGTTCTCCTGCAAAAACTTATAAAAATCCAGATCGTTGTTGCCTACGATGAACTCGATGTTCACATCCGGCAGTTGGGACTGAACATAGGGGGCATAGGTCTCGTACAGGCTGGTGCTCCACAGATACACCTGAATGGTCTGGGCATCTTCCTGCTCCTGTACCTGTTCTGCGTTTTTGCGCCGCAGCCGGTCAGCAGGAAAAGCCCCATCGCCAGTGCGGCCAGCACGGATATCAGGCGGCGCAATGTACTTTTGTGCATCAAATCGTTCTCCTCACAACTCTTGGGCAGCCGTCGTTTTGCGGCAAAGCTGCTGTGGCTTATGGACCTACATCGCTGCCCGCAGGAGTGTGCGCGGTAAAACCCGCCCACGGAAATGCGTGCGTCCCGTTTTGCGATCCCGAATACCACAAAAGGTACTTGAAAAGGCGTAGGCACAGCAGGACAGAGACATAAAAATATTCTACCACCACCATGAAGGCTTTTCAATATAATTTCATGTATTTCGTCATAAAAGCAACGTGTGTCCTGTTTCTTTGGGCCAGTGGATGCTGCTTTTTGCATCAACGCACAGGGTGGGCAAAAAACTGTGGGACAGCCTGTGTTCCTGCACCGCGCTCTTGACACACCCATCCCTTCTGGTACAATGGTTGTACTTACAACGTTGTATCTACATCATTCCAACAGATCCCGGAGGCATTTATGGACATTGCGGAGATCGAGGCGGCGCTGAAAAAGCTGTACGTCGTCTCCAAGACCGAGAGCCGGGCGGGCTTCCCACGCTTCCGGAACGCAGCAGAAGGGGAGATCACCGATGAAGCCTGAGAAAAACTTCTGCCCTGACCGGGTCCTTTCCTATTTCCGGCTGGAGTGGCTGCCGCTGGCCTTCGTGACCCTTTCGGGCCTTGTGTATAACATCGGTCTGCTGGCGACGCCGTGGTTCGAGGGCCGTCTGGCCCAGTGCCTTGCCGACATCCTCGGCGGCAGCGAGACTGTGGCAAAGATGGCGGTGCTGGTACCGGCCTACATCCTCGTCACCTTGCTGGTGCAGACGGCGCGGTTCGTCAAGCGGTTCTACGTCCGCCGGTTCGCCAACAACATCGACCGCCGGATGAAGGGCATCCTCTACGCCAATTTGGTGCGCCAGAGCCGCGCCGCCCTCGAAAAAGAGGGGGCCGGTGAGCTGATGACCAAAGCCATCTCCGATGTGGACGACTGCGTGGAGGGAATGCGGAAATTTACCACCGAGGTCTTCGATACCGGCGTGGCGCTGGTGGGCTATGCGGTCATGCTGCTGGTGTACGATTGGCGGCTGGCCCTGCTCAGTCTGCTCTTCACGCCGGTATCCTACGTCTGCGCCGCGTGGATGAAAAAGCCGGTGCAGCGCGCCGGAGCGGCCTATAAAAAGGCGGCCGGTGCCCTGAGCGCCGCCACGCTGGATCGCGCCCAGAACGCGGTCACTTACCGCATCTACGGCTGCGAGGACGCCCGCGCGGAAAAATACGAGGACGCCCTGAACACCTACGAAAAGACCGCCGTCCGCAGCAACGTCTGGCAGTCGGCCCTGCCGCCCCTCTATCTGGCGGCGTCGGAGGCGGGCGTGCTCTTCATCCTCTGGTTCGGCGCCAAGAACGTCCTCGGCACCGGGTGGAGCGTGTGGGACATCGCGGCCTTTACCACCTTCCTGTCCTGCTTCACCAAACTGGTGGTCAAGTCCTCCAAGGCGGCCAAGCTCTTCAACGCGGTGCAGAAGGCCGAAGTCTCGTGGACGCGGATCAAGCCCCTGATGAAGCAGCCGGAACAGCTGGCTCCTCTCCGCATCCCGGAACCGGCGGATGTGACGCTGGAAAACCTCTCCTTTGCCTATGGCAGGGAGCCTGTCTTCACCGGCCTGAGCCTGACGGCCCGCCCCGGCGATATCATCGGCATCACCGGCCCGGTGGCCTGTGGCAAATCGACGCTGGGCCGTGTTTTCCTCTGTGAGGCTCCCTACGGCGGCTCGGCCCGGTTCGGCGGGACCGAGTTCTCCGCACTGACGCCCCGGCAGATCTCCGCCACCGTCGGCTATCTGGGCCATGACCCGGAGCTGAGCGCCGACACGGTGCAGAACAACGTCCTCTGCGGCAGCGAACAGGAGGCTGAACCCTATCTGGCTGAGGCTGCGCTGGACGACGAGGTGCGCCGGATGGAGCAGGGGCTTGAGACCGTCATCGGCCCCGGCGGCACCCGCCTTTCGGGCGGTCAGGCGCAGCGGCTGGCGCTGGCACGAACGCTGGCTCATCGGCGCCCGGTGCTGGTCCTCGACGACCCCTTCTCCGCGCTGGACCGCAATACCGAGGACATCGTCTTCCGAAATTTGCAGGAGTACGCCAAAGATAAGGTCGTGTTCCTGATCTCCCACCGGCTGTACCACTTCCCTCAGATGCAGCAGGTGATCTTCATGGACGGCGGCAAGACCACCGTCGGCACCCACGCCGAGCTGATGGCTGCGGAGCCGGTCTACCTCCAGCTCTACGAAAGCCAGACCAGCCAGAAAGGAGGCGAGGGAGCATGAAGACCGACGGCAAAAATGGCGTGTTCACGGCCATTCGGATGGCGGCTGCGTCCCATCCGCTCCTCACGGCGGGCACGCTGCTCTGCGTGGCGGCGTCGGTGGCGGCGTCGCTGCTGCCGCCGCTGCTGCTGGCCCGCGTCATCGACCAGCTCACCGCCGGCCTCCCGCTGACGTTCTGGGCCGTGCTGGCCTACTTCGGCAGCCTTGCACTGGAGGGCGGGTTCTCCTCGGCGCAGGAAAGTCTGCTGGTCCTCTTCGGCCAGAAAATGACCCACGCCCTCCGCTCGGAGATGTCCCGGAAGTTGACCCGGCTGCCCGCCAGCACGCTGGCGGCCCAGAACCCCGGCGAGGTGGCGGCCCGCTTTTCGGGCGATGTGGACACTGTGGAAGCGCTGTTCACGTCCGGCATCATCAGCATGGTGGCCGATGCGTGCCGCATCCTCTCGATCCTCGCGGTCATCGCCGTGAAGAACTCCGGCCTTGCGGTGATCCTGCTGCTGGTGCTGCCGCTGTTCGCGGTGTTCACCCGCCATGTGCAGAAGCGGATGCTGGCCGCCCAGCTGGACAACCGCCGGGCCGTGGCCGCTGTTTCCGGTCAGGTGCCGGAGACGCTGCACAACATCCGCACCATCCGGGCGCTGGGGCTGGAGGACTACAGGGAGCGCCGGTATGACCGCTGCATCGGGGCCGGCTACGCCGCCATGGAGCGCACCAACTTCTACGACGCCCTCTATTCGCCGGTGGTGCTGGTGCTGAACGCCGTGGTGGTGGGCATCGTCATGCTCCTGTCCGCCTCCGGCGATCCGACGGTCCTGACCTTCTTCGGCATGTCGGTGGGCACCTCGGTGGCCGTCATCAACTACATTTCCCGCATCTTCGCCCCCATCGAGAGCCTCGGCATGGAGATCCAGACCATCCAGTCGGCCATGGCGGGCGTTGAGCGGATCGATGCCTTCCTCGGCCAGCCGGAGCGCACTGCCTCCGCCGCGCAGCCCAGCGCCGGGCGGGGGGATGTGGAGCTCTCCCATGTGACCTTCGGCTACGGCGAAAAAGAAGTCCTGCACGATTTTTCCATGACGGTCAAACAGGGCGAGCAGATCACCCTCATCGGCCGGACAGGCGCGGGCAAGAGCACGGTATTCAAGCTCCTGCTGGGCCTTTACCCGCCGCAGGAGGGCACGGTGACCATCGGCGGCGTGCCGGTGGCAGCCATCACCGACCGGGAGCGCCGCACCTGCATCGGCTGTGTGGAACAGCATTTTGCCCGTGTACCGGGCACGGTGCTGGAGCAGATCACACTCGGCGACCCGCAGATCACGGAAGAGATGGCAAAGCGTGCCGCCGTTCTGGCGGGCATCGACGGAGCCATCCAGACCCTGCCACAGGGCTACGGCACCCCGTGCACCGACGGCATGTTCTCGCAGGGCGAGTGGCAGCTTTTGTCCATCGCCCGCGCCGTCGCCGCCGACCCGGCAGTGCTGCTGCTGGACGAGATCACCGCCAACCTCGACGCCGAGACCGAGGCCCGCGTGCTGGAAGCCCTCCGCCGCGCCTCCGCGGGCCGCACCGTCCTCTCTGTCTCCCACCGCATCTATGAGAACCTTGGTGGAAGAACGGTGGAGATCAAGACGAGGACGGAGTGAAAAGATCTTCCTGCCGGGAAACTTTGGCTGGAAGAACGCTCACGCAAAAACGACAAAAAGCCCGCCCAGCATATCACTGGACGGGCTTTTCACTTGGAGCAGGATACGGGACTCGAACCCGCCGCCTACTGCTTGGGAAGCAGTCGCTCTACCGGATGAGCTAACCCTGCAAGTGCTTTATTAGTGTAGCAAAGGCGGGCGGATTTGTCAACTGTTTTTTGTGGAAGGTTTTGTCGGCGGGCAAAAAAACTTGCATTTTGCGCCGCTTGCTTTATAATGATAGTATCTGTATTGTTGGAAAGGACGCAACATGATCTTTGTGCCATTGCTGCACTACTTCAAGTGCAAAAATCTTTACAGCGGCAACGAGGCCGGGATGCGCTATCTGCTCACGCCGACGAAGCGCACGGTGCCGGACCCGGAAGGCGGGGAGGGGGCCGAAAAAGAAGAGGCCATCCTTGCAGTGGACATCTGGCCTGATCCGTGGGCGCTGGACAAGACCGATCCTGCCCTGCGCCGCCACGAGGAGTTCCCACTGAGCGACGAGGGCCGCGCAGCCGCCGCTCAGTGCTTGGAGGAAGCCTACAACGCCGAGCCGGACCGCTGGAAAAACCTCCCCTCCATCCTCGATTGTGAGCCGTGGGCCCCGCCCGCAGAGCCGGAGGAGGGCAAAGCCGAATGATCTACCGCTTAAAAGAGCAGAAGGGCGATGCCATCGCCGTGCCGCAGCTCGTGTTCGCGAAGTTGGGCATCGCGGAGGAATACAATGTGCGGGTGGCGCTGTATGTGCTGGCCACCGGCGTCACCGACCCGGAGAAGATCTGCGCGGACCTCAAACTGCGCAGCAAGATGACCGCCGAGAGCGCGCTGGCCTTCTGGGCCGGTGCCGGGCTGCTGGAGCGCTATGAGGAAAATGCGGCCCCCGGCGAAGAGCCCAGCGCCCCGGCCCCAATGACGTGGGCCGAGATCGCGGCGGCATCCCGCACCGACCCGATGATCTCCAGCCTCATCGACTGCGCACAGGCGGGGTTTGCCCGCCCGCTGACCCACAGCGAGATGGAAAAGCTGGTCAACCTGTACATCATCGACGGGTTCGCGCCGGAGACGGTCATGCTCTGCGTGGCCTATGTGGCCAGCAAGGGCAAGCGGACCATGGGCGCGGTCAGCCACGAGCTGAAAGTCTGGCGCGCCGAGGGCGTGGAGACCGGCGAACAGGCGGACACGCATCTGCAGCTGCTGGCTCTTCGTGCCCAGCGCGAACAGTATGTCAGCGGGCTGCTGGGCATTGCAGAGAGCGAGCTGACCCTCGGCGGGCGGAAAGCCATTGCCCGCTGGTACGAGGTGTACGGCTACGACGACGCCATGGTGCAGGAGGCGGCCGTGCAAGCGGGCCCCAAGCGCGATTTGTGGTACTGGAACAGCATCCTCAAAACGTGGAACGCCAAAGGTCTGCGCACCGTCCACGATGTGCGCGGGCCGGTGGCCGGGGCGGGGGCCAGCCGGAACATCCGGGTGGACCGCGAAACGCCCAGTGGGAACGATTTCCTCAAAAACGCCGTCCGCCGCCGTTCGCTGCGAAAAAAATCGGACGAGACATCGCAATAAGGAGAAACTATGCGTACTAAACGTGAACTGTATCAGGAGGCAATGCGCACCGTGGCGCTGCGGCGGCAGGCCGCCCGCGCCAACGCCGAGGATGCCCGCGCCGAGGCGGAAGCGGCCATCCCGGCCCTCCGCCACGCCGAAGAAGAGGTGCGGGTGCGGGGCGTGCGGTGTGCGCTGGCCGGAGCCTCCGGCGGGGACCGCACCGCTGCGGCCGCTGCGCTGACCAAGGCCAAACAGGAGCTTGCCGCGCTCTTGGCGTCCAGCGGCCGCCCGGCCGATGCGCTGGAGCCGCATTTCACCTGCAAAAAGTGTCAGGATACCGGTTCATTTGAGGGGCACACCTGCGAGTGCATCCACAAATTGATGCAGAAACTCCGCCGCGAGGAGATCGAGAAGCTGTCCAGCCTGTCCGTTTCCAGCTTCGACACGATGGAGCTGCGCTACTACCCCAACACAATGGACGAGAAGCTGGGGGAGCCGATCCGGACGTACATGGGGGAACTTCTGGAAGAACTGCGTGCCTACGCAGAAGAATTCGACCGCAGCAGCGAAAGTCTGATGCTGTTCGGCAATGCGGGCCTTGGCAAGACCCATGCGGCCCTTGCCATTGCGGGCATCGTGCTGGCGAAAGACATGGACGTGATCTATGTTTCCAGCCCCGATTTTTTTGCCAAACTGGAAGCGCTGCACTTCGGCTCGGATCCCTCCGGGGAGGAAGAGACTCTGCTGCAAACGGCAGCCGGGGCAGACCTGCTCATCCTCGATGATCTGGGCACGGAATTCAACTCCAGTTTCTTCCTCAGCACCCTGTACAGTCTGCTGAACAACCGCCTCGGTGCGCATCTGCCCACCATCGTCACGACGAACATCACGGACGGGGCGCTGCTGGAGAAACTCTACACCGAAAAAATTTCCAGCCGCCTTTCCTCCTTTGTGCCCTGCCTGTTCGTGGGCAAGGATATCCGCGGCCAAAAGGCACGGGAAGAGTAGCGATATCATACAAAAAGAGCGTCAGCATCAAGCTGGCGCTCTTTTCCGTCGGGGGGAATTAAGCCATGTTGGCACGTTTGCGCGGCGGATTGACGCGGCGGAATTTCAAAGCACGCTCCGGCGTTGTTTCGGGGCAGTCGGCGTCGAAGGTGATGGGCATTTTCTTGGCGCGTTCCAACTCGGCGAGCTCTTCCTTCGTAAAAGCTAATTCGTTCTGCAATTCCAGTGGGATATCATTCATATTTACCATAGTAAAGCCCCCTTTCAAAACTGGTTGCTAACCGTGCGGAGATCAAACGGGTGACATCGGTTTCTTTTCCGTTAGCATCTGTATGGATTCGCTCGGTGTAGACGACAAATAAGATCTCGTTGATCTGGCCAATCAAAGTGTTCCCGATTTCGTGGCCGACCATTCCGGCGGAGGTGTCTCCGATGGTGTCATAGCGGTTTTCGTCGTTGCTGTGTTCATCATCAAAAAATTCAATGCGGTCGTAATCAAAGAATACACGAGCGGCACTTTTGAACGAGATGCCGTGTTTTTGGAGATTGATCCGATTTTTCTGTTCATCATATTCGAATGCCATACCACCCATGGTAAAGCGGACCATTTGTTCGTTGTCCACGGCAATTCTCCTTCTCTACTTTCAAGATTATAATACCATGTCTACGCGCTTTTTGCAAGGAAAACGATGTCGTTTGCGTTTGACACAGTTTTTTTACACCTCCCGGCGTTTACACCTTTTCAAAAGAAGTGTATAATAAAACACAGTGAAATCCGCAGGATTGAGTAAAGCGAAGAGTGAGGAACCTTACATGAACCAACAAAGAACCCCGGCCAAACGGATGTCGTACCGGGAGTGGAAGATCCGCAAATGTCTGCGGCTGGCGCGGAACTGGGTGCTGTTTCTGGCCGCGTGCGGCGGGGCTGTGGCGCTGATGGCCACCGGCATCCTGTGGCTGCTGCCGAAAGCCCACGCCCTTATCGCGGGGCCGGTGCCTTTTGCGGCGCGGGCTTACAGCGCCGACGGATATGTGTGCGACACGGACGACGCCCGCTTGGTGGTGGTGAACGCCAACCTCCCGCTGGAAAGCGAACCGGCCCCGGAGCTGGCCGTGGCGGACGACGCCACCGGTGAACAACTGGAAACAGAGGCCGCTGCGGCTTACCGCAGCATGGCCGAGGCCGCACAGGCCGCCGGTGTGGAGCTGAACCTTGTCACGGGCTGGCAGGATGCCGACACCCGCACTGCCGCGTATGAAGCCCGGCTGACGGCCTATCAGACCGAGAACAGCCGCCTTAACGGCGAGACGGCAGCGGCGCACACTGCGTCGCTGCAGCCCACGGCAAGCACCAGCGAGCAGGGGACCGGCTACTGCGCCGATATCCTCTCGCCGGACTGCACGGAGCGCTCGGAGGCTTTTGCCGAGACCCGCGCCTACGAGTGGCTGACCGCGTATGCCGCGGACTATGGCTTCATCCTCCGCTGGCCGGAGGAGCGCCAGAGTGCCACCGGCATGGTCTATGCACCGTGGCACTGGCGGTATGTGGGGGCCGAGAACGCCCGCGCCATCCGCGAAAGCGGCCTTTCCTTGGAAGAATTCCTCGCGCTGGAACGCGCAAAACAATAAATTTGCAAAAAATCGAAGGAGAAACCATTGAAACGAACCGAGATCGCGCCCGGCGTCCATCTGCTGTGGGACCCGGCGCCTAAATTCAACCGCTGCCGCATCAGCATCCACTTCGCCTTCCCGGCCAAGCGGGAGACGGCTACCGCCCACGCGCTGCTGCCGTTGGTGATGGAGCGCGGCTATGCGGACTGCCCCGACATGACCCAGATGACCAAAACGCTGGCCCGCCTCTATGGGGCGGACCTGACCGTGGACGCCCGGCCCTTCGGCGCGAACCACAACCTCTGTGTCAGCGCCACCGGCATCAAGGACCGCTTTGCGCTGGAAGGGGAACCGCTGACCCGCGAATACGCTGGGCTGGCGCTGGGCACGGCCTTCCACCCCGCCTTTGTGGGCGGCGTCTTCGACCCGGAGGCGGTCGGCATCGAAAAGCAGATGCTCCGCAAAGCGCTGGAAGACGAAGTGAATGAAAAGCGCATCTACTGCCAGCGTCAGGCCAACCGGGAATTCTTCGGCGACAGCCCCGCCGGCATCCGGCAGGAGGGCTATCTGGAAGAGGTGGACGCCCTGACGCCGGAGGCCCTGACCGCCGCCTACCGGGAGATGCTGGAAACGGCGCAGATCGAGCTGCTGATCCTTGGCTGCGAAGAAGCTGAGACGGAGCAGGTCAAAGACGCATTGCTCCGGGAGCTTTCGGCGGTGGAACGCCGCCCGGCCCCCCTGTGCGGGAACATGGCAATGCCCCGGCGGGAACCAGCCCGGAAGGTGGAGTGCTTCGACACCGTACAGGCCAAGCTCTGTATGCTGTTCACCCTCGGTGAGCCGATGCGCCCCGACCAGATGGCGGCGGTCCGGCTTGCTATGGCCTTGTACGGCGGCAGCGTGACCAGCCGCCTCTTCCTCAACGTCCGGGAGCGGGATCACCTGTGCTACTACTGCGCGTCCAGCTTCCAGAGCTTCACGGGGAGTATGGCTGTCAACAGCGGCGTGGAGCACGCCGACGCGGCCCGCGCGGAAGCGGCCATCCTGAAGGAGCTGGACGACCTGCGCACCGGGCCTATCACCGACGAAGAACTGGAAGACTGCCGCCTGTCCCTGCTCAGCGGGATGGCGGGCATTGAGGACAGCCTTGGCGGCATCGAGACGTGGTATTATATGGAAGTGCTGCGGGGCAGCGGGCTGCAAACGCCCGACGAAGCCCGCGCCGCCCTGCGCGCCGTGACCAAAGAGGACGTTCGCGCTATTCTGCGGCAGCTGAGCCTGTCGGTCAGTTATCTGTTGACGAGAGAGGAGGGGACTGCCGATGTCTGAACTGCGTAGCCAAGCGCTTGCCGATGCCGCCGCGGATCAGTGGAAGATCCTGCCCTCCGGCCTGACCGTCCTTGTGCGGCCCATGCCGGGGTATTCCGGCACCCATGTCATCTATGCCACCCGCTTCGGCTCCATTGACCGGGACTTCCGGCTCAATGGGCGGGAGGTGCATCTGCCCGCAGGTGTGGCGCATTTTCTGGAACACAAGATGTTCGAGGATCAGGACGGCGACGCCTTTGCAAAGTTCGCGAAGACGGGGGCCAACGCCAACGCCTTTACCAGCTTTGACCGCACCTGTTACCTCTTCACCGCCACGCAACAGCTGGACGAAAGCCTCGATGTGCTGCTGGGGATGGTGGGGCACCCCTACTTCACCGAGCAGACCATCGCCAAGGAGCAGGGCATCATCGGGCAGGAGATCAAGATGTACGACGACAGCGCTGACTGGCGGCTGATCACCGGCCTGTGTGAGTGCCTGTACCACAGCCATCCCATCCGCAGCGACATCGCGGGCACCTGCGAGAGCATTGCTGAGATCACCCCGAAGATGCTCTATGACTGCTGCGAGGCGTTCTATGCACCGGGAAATATGGTGCTGGCCGCAGCGGGCAATACCACCATGGAGCAGATCTTGGCCGCGTGCGAACGCCATGGTCTGATGGAACTCCGCCCCGAAGAGCGGGTGCAGCGGCTCTGGGCCGAGGAACCCATGACGCTGGCAGCAACGGAAAAACGGATCCGGATGCCGGTGTCAAAGCCCTGCTTTGGCCTCGGCTTCAAGGAAACGCCCCTCGCCCCGGATGATCTGCGCAGCGAGCTGCTGTACGACCTCATCCTTTGCTGCGTCTGCGGCGGGATGTCGCCGCTCTACCGCCGCCTGTACGACTCCGGCCTGACCAACCCCGGTTTCGGTGGGGAAGTGCTGCGGGTGGACGGCTGCTGCTGCATTCTCTTCACCGGCGAGAGTGACGAACCCGACACGGTGAAACAAATGCTGCTGGACGAGATCGAGCGGGTCCGGCGCGAGGGCATCGACCGGGAGGTCTTTACCCTCTGCAAGAACGAAAAGTACGGCCAACTGATCGAAAACCTCGAAAACGTGGAGGACTCGGCCAGCCAGATGGCGGACTTCGCCCTCTCCGGGCAGACGGTGGTGCAGCAGATCGAGGCACTTGCGGCCCTGACGGCGGACGACGCCGACGCAGCCCTGCAGCACATCTTACAGCCCGCCCGGATGGCGATGATGTACATCGAGCCGGACGGCACGGCGGACCTGCCCGAAGCAGATGACGAAGAGACGGAGGACGAAGAATGACGAATCTGGTACAATTTCCGGCGCTGGGCCTGAGTTTCACGCTGAACCGCGTGGCCTTTTCCATCGGCGGCATCAATATTTATTGGTATGGCGTCTGCATCGCCGTGGGCATGTGCCTTGCGCTGGTGTTTGCGTTCCGGCATGGCGTCGAGTTCGGCGTGGACGCCGACGCGATGGTGGATGTCATCCTCATCGGCGTGGTGATGGGCATCCTCTGCGCCCGGCTCTACTATGTGGCCATGTCCCCCTACAATTACAGCAGTCTGTGGGATGTGCTGGCCATCCGGGACGGCGGCCTTGCCATCTACGGCGGCGTCATCGGCGGCTTTTTGTTCGGTGGCCTTGCCTGTAAATGGCGCAAGGTGCCGGTGCTGCCCATGTTCGACCTTGCGGCCATGGGCTTCCTCATCGGGCAGGGCTGCGGCCGCTGGGGCAACTTCTTCAATCAGGAGGCATTCGGCTGCAACACGACCCTGCCGTGGGGCATGTACAGCGAAGCGACCCACGACTACCTGCTCAGCAGCGTGGTCACGGCCCCCAAGGGCACCGTCATCGACCCGAACCTGCCGGTCCACCCCACGTTCTTATATGAGAGCATCTGGTGCTTCGTGGGCCTGTTCCTGCTGGTGAAGTATATCAAAAAGCGGAAGTTTGCGGGCGACATCGCCCTGCGCTACCTCATCTGGTATGGCGCGGGCCGGTTCTGGATCGAGGCCCTGCGCACGGACAGTCTGCTTCTGGTGCCTTCCATCGGGCTGCGGGTGTCGCAGGTGGTGGCGGCGGTGGCCGTGGTCGGCGGCATCATCGCAGAGGTCATCCTGACCAAGCGATACAAGGATAAGCCGCTCATGGTCAAGCTGGCCCTCAACAGCGAGGGCCGCACCCTCGCCGCCAAGGCGAAAAAGGCCGACCCCGCGTTCCGGCTGGAGGAAGAAGAACTTCTGGCCTCCTCGCCCCGGAAGCTCTTTGTGGAGCGGACCGAAGCCTATAATAAGCGGGTGAAGGAAGAGCTGAGCGCACAACAGCAGTAATAAAACGCTGATACAAAAAAACAGAAGCTGCAGGGCGGAGAAGTCGGAAGGCAACTCTTGCCCTGTGGCTTTTTTGGGTGTATAATAAAGCCACAAAAAGAGCCGCGAGATATCTGGGAGGGTGAATGTATGCAGATCATTCCGATGCGTGAACTAAAAAATACGGTGGAGATCGAGCGCCGCTGCGCCGAGGAGAATGGCCCGGTCTTTGTGACGAAAAACGGATACGGCCGCCTTGTGGTCATGGACATCGAGTACTACGAGCGCACCATGAAGGAGATGGAAGAGGCAAAACTCATCATGGAAGGGTTGAGAGATGTTGATGAGGGCCGCGTGGTGGATGGTCCGACGGCACTGGAAGAGATCAGGAGGGAATATGGACTGTGAATATCATTTCCAATTGACTGAACGTGCGCGGCGGGATGTGCGAGAAACGGTAAACTACATCCGAAATGAGCTTGATAATGAGAAGGCAGCAAAAACGCTGCTGGGCGACATCAACAAATGTATGGAAAAGGTCTGTGCTTTTCCTGCAAGTGGGGTATTGGTCGTGAATGATTTTCTCCCAAGGATGATAATCCGCAAGAAAGTCGTTGGAAATTATGTTCTATACTATATGGTGGAGAAGGAAAAGAAAATGATTTGGGTGCTCCGCATCGTCTATGGAGCCCGGAATATGGAAGCGGTGCTCAAAAATCTGAGCAATTGACGGCGGAGCTTGAAAAAAACTTTGCCGCAATACGCAAAAACCCCTTGAAATCAGCTCGCTTTTCTGCTATACTATTCTAGCCGCTTGGTGTGGGCGCCGCAAATGGCCCCTGTAGGGGTCTGCCTTTACGACCAGCGAGTACAACGAAAAGGAATGAAACAAATGTACGCAATCATTGTTACCGGCGGTAAGCAGTACCGCGTGGAGCAGGGCGACATCGTCTACATCGAAAAGCTGGACGTTGAGGCCGACTCCGAAGTGAAGTTTGATCAGGTTCTCGCTATTGGCGAGGAGGGTTCTGTCAAGGTTGGCGCTCCTGTTGTTGAGGGCGCTTCCGTTTCTGCCAAGGTCATCAAGAATGGCAAGGGCAAGAAGCTGAACATCATCACCTATCGCGCAAAGAAGCACAGTGCTCGCCGCATGGGCCATCGTCAGCCCTACACCAAGGTTGAGATCACTGCGATCAACGGCTAAGGAGGTAAATTACAATGGCACATAAAAAGGGCGTAGGCAGCACCAAGAACGGCCGTGATTCCGCGGCTCAGCGTCTGGGCGCAAAGCGTGCAGATGGTCAGTTCGTTCTGGCCGGCAACATCCTCGTTCGTCAGCGTGGCACCCACATTCAGCCGGGTGAGAACGTTGGCAAGGGCAGCGATGATACCCTGTTTGCTCTGGTTGACGGCACTGTCCGTTTCGAGCGCGTGGGCAAGAGCGGCAAGAAGTGCAGCGTGAAGCAGTAACTTCTGCCTGAAAAACTGCAACCCAAAGAGCCGGACCCTCGTGGCCCGGCTCTTTTTGATGAAAGGAATAAACCTCTCCGGCAATGCGAAGCATTGACGGAGAGGTTGAATCGCTAAACATAGGAGGAGCTCTATGGCAGCACAAACCAACTTTATCGACATCGCAACCATCTGGCTCCATGCGGGCAAGGGCGGCGATGGCGCGGTGAGCTTTCACCGCGAGAAATTCGTGGCGGCGGGCGGCCCGGACGGTGGCGACGGCGGCCGCGGCGGCGACATCATCTTCGTGGTGGATGACCACCTGACCACCCTGATGGACTTCCGCTACAAGCGCAAGTATACCGCCGACGAAGGCGGCAAGGGCGGCGCAAGCCTCTGCCACGGCAAGAACGCCGAAAACCTCGTCATCAAGGTGCCGCTGGGCACCGTCATCAAGGACGCCGAGAGCGGTCTTGTCATTGCAGACCTGTCCGACCACACCCCCGTTACCGTCGCCAAGGGCGGCCGCGGTGGCTACGGCAACGCACACTTTGCTACGCCGACCCGCCAGATCCCCAAGTTCGCCAAGCCCGGTATGCCCGGCGAGGACATTCAGGTGACGCTGGAGCTGAAGCTGATCGCGGACGTGGGCCTGATCGGTTTCCCGAACGTGGGCAAGTCCACCCTCATCTCCACCATCAGCGCGGCCAAGCCCAAGATCGCGAACTACCACTTCACCACCCTCGTGCCCACGCTGGGCGTCGTGTCGGTGGGCGAAGGCGCCAGCTTCGTCTGCGCCGACATCCCCGGCCTGATCGAGGGTGCCAGCGAGGGCATCGGCCTTGGCCATGACTTCCTGCGCCATGTGGAGCGCTGCCGCTTGCTGCTGCATGTGGTGGATGTCTCCGGCAGCGAGTGCCGCGACCCCATCGAGGACTTCGAGAAGATCAACGAGGAGCTGGCCAAGTTCAGCCCCGCGCTGGCCGAGCGTCCGCAGATCGTGGTGGGCAACAAGTGTGACCTTGCCACCGAGGAGCAGATCGAAAGCTTCAAGAATTATATCGAGGGCAAGGGTCTGACCTTCGTGCCCATCTCTGCCGCCACCATGCAGGGCGTGCGGGAGCTGCCGGGTCTGGTCTACAACCGCCTGAAGGATATCCCGGCCATCCCGGTCTTCGCTCCGGAGTACAAGAAGCCCGAACCCAAGGCGAACGACCGCGCCTTTACCATCAAGCGGATGGAAGCCCACGTCTGGAGCGTTGAGGCGCCGTGGCTGGAGTATATCCTCGCGGGCAGCAATGTGGACGACTACGAGAGTCTGCAGTTCTTCCAGCGCCAGCTGGATGAAAGCGGCATCCTGACCGCTCTGGTGGACAAGGGCGTTCAGGAGAACGACACCATCCTCATCGGCGATTATCAGTTCGATTATATCTTCTAAGGGAGAAATACCATGCAGGAAGAAACCATCGACCCCCGCGAGCTCAACCCGCTGGCGCTGGCTTTTGTGGGCGACAGCGTGCTGGAACTGCTGGTCCGCACCCGTTTGGCGCAGCATCATCGGCTCTCGGCCGGGAAGCTGAACACCGAAAAGGTCAAGTACGTCTCTGCGCGGGCACAGTTCCGCGAGGAGCAGCTGCTGGAACCCCTCTTCACCGAGGAGGAGCTGGCCGTTTTCAAGCGGGGCCGCAACGCCAGCAAGGCCAGCGTGTCGAAACATGCTTCCCCCGAAGAGTACCGCGCCTCCACCGGCTTCGAGTGCCTGTTGGGGTGGCTGTACCTCACCGGCCGGAAGGACCGCGTCGAGGAATTGTTCGACAAACTTTGGGAAGATTTTGACCCGAATCAGAAATAAAACACGCGAAAGCCCGCTGCTTTCCGCACTGGAAAACAGTGCAGGGAAGGCAGCGGGCTTTCTTAATGAGAGAGGTTACTTGTCTTCGTCATCGGCACCCTTGGTGTACTGGTTGGGGTGCTTGTGCTCGTTGGTGGCGCGGTTCTCCGTGCGGTTGTCGGTCCGATTCTCGGTGCGGTTCTGGCTCTGATTCTTGCTCTGGTTTTTGCAGTTGTTGGTGCGGTTGCTGGAACGGTTTTCGGTACGGTCGGTCATCGTAATATCTCCTTTCGCGAGGGAGGTCGTGCCCCTCACACCCCTTAGTCTTGCCGCCGCGCGCGGCTTTATACATGGGAGGAACGTTCATGTCTACGGAATATTTTGAGCACCGGGAACGTGCGCTGCTGGGCGAGCGGTACGATGCACTGTACGCTGCCCCCAGCGAGAGCGCTGCCCGCGGCGTGACGGTCTCGGTCCTGCGCACCACGCCGGAGGCCTTTGCCGCACAGGCGGACTTCCCGGTGGAGCCGTCGCCCTTCTGCAGGGCGGGCTTTGTGGTGAAAGATGCGGCCTTCAAGCCGGGGCGGCACCCCTACCACCACGCGGGCGTCTTCTACTCGCAGGAGCCGTCGGCGTCCTCTGCTGCGCCGCTGCTGGGGGTCCGGCCGGGGATGCGGGTGCTGGACCTGTGCGCGGCTCCCGGCGGCAAAAGCAGTCAGCTTGCCGCCGCGCTGGGTGGGCAGGGGCTGCTGGTGAGCAACGAGTTCGTGGCCGCCCGCGCCGAGGTGCTCAAGAGCAATCTGGAACGGATGGGCGTGGCCAATGCGGTCGTCCTCAACGAGGATACGGGCCGCATTGCCGCTGCTCTGCCGGAATTTTTTGACCGCGTCCTTGTGGATGCTCCCTGTTCCGGCGAGGGGATGTTCCGCAAGGAAGCTGTGGCCGTCACCCAGCACTGCGAAGCGCTGGTGAAGCAGTGCGCCGAACTGGGCGCACAGATCCTCGACAACGCCGCCGCTCTCCTTGCGCCGGGCGGGGAGATGATCTATTCCACCTGTACCTTCGCTCCGGAAGAGGACGAGGGGCAGGTGGCGGCCTTCCTCGCACGGCATCCGGAGTTTGCGCTGGCTGATGTGTTCGGTCGTGTGGACTATAGCTTCGGCAGCGCGGGCGAAGCCAACCGTACCGGCGGTCTGCCGCTGGATGTGAGCAAGGTGCGCCGCATCTGGCCCTGTCAGGGCGGCGAGGGCCATTTTATTGCCCGGCTGGTCAAAGCGGGCACGCCGCGCACCCTGCCCGCGCCGGGGGAGTACACGCCCGAAGAGCAGCTCTGGCTGGCGGCAGCTGCGGAGCAGAGCAAAAAGCAGAAGCCGGGCAAGGGCAAGCCTGCCCGTGCGGAATCCAGAGATGCCCGTGCTTCCCGCCGGGAAAACGCCCGTGTCCTCCGCGAGGAAGTGCAGGGCAAGCGGGGCCACCGGGCCGGTGACAGCGGGGCAGGGGAGAACGCCTCTCCCACCCAGAGCCTCGCTGCGTGGCACGAGTTTGCCGCCCGGTACTTCCCGGCGCTGGCCGACCGCCCCGCCGTCGTCCACGGCGGGGGTGTGCTGCTGCCGGTACCCTTCCCTCAGACGGGGCTTCACGTCCTGCGGGCGGGCGTCTTCGTGGGCAGTGTGCAGAAGGGCCGCTTCATCCCCGAACACCACCTCTTCACGGCTTTCGGGGCCCGGTGCACGAACCGGGAGGAGCTGACCCTTGCCGACCCGCGGGTGACCGACTATCTGTCGGGCCGGGAGATGGCGGCCTCCACTGCGGCGGACGGCTGGTGCTGCGTTACGGTGGACGGCTACCCCCTCGGCGGCGGCAAAGTGTCCGCCGGGCGGGTCAAAAACCACTACCCCAAAGCCCTGCGGCTGCTGTAAAAGGGGCGTCAAACCCCGCTTTTTTGCTGGATTTCGTGCAGAATCCCCCGGATAAGGCTTGAACGCCGTTGGGGATTGTGCTACAATAATAGAGTTAGATTTTGTGTGCTGCCACAAGCGGGCGACCACAGCCCGTCTGCCCGCAGGCGGAGATTTTCGATAAACTTTAGGAGGTTCCCCATGTCTGGACATAGCAAATGGAACAACATCAAGCGTAAGAAGGAAAAGACCGATGGCGCCAAGGCAAAGGTCTTTACCAAGATCGGCCGCGAGATCAGCGTCGCCGTCCGTACCGGCGGCCCGAACCCGGCTTCCAACAGCAAGCTGGCTGACCTGATCGCCAAGGCAAAGCGCATGAGCGTGCCCAACGATAATATTCAGCGCATCATCAAGAAGGCTGAGGGCGGCGATAAGACCGAGTACGAGGCAATCACCTACGAAGGCTACGGCCCCGGCGGCGTTGCCGTCATGGTCGAGACCCTGACCGACAACCGCAACCGTACCGCTGCCGATCTGCGCCACTACTTCGACAAGAACGGCGGCAATCTGGGCGCTATGGGCTGCGTCTCCTTCCTGTTCAGCCAGAAGGGCGTCATCGACATCTCTCTGGAAGACAAGGATGCCGACGAGGCCATGATGGACGCTCTGGACGCCGGTGCGGAGGATTTCGATGCCGGTGAAGAGGCAGCGGAGATCACCACCGATCCGGACAACTACTCTGCTGTGGTCAAGGCCATGGAGGAGAAGGGCTACGAGATCCTGAGCGATGACCTCGCCATGGTCCCCATGACCACCACCCGCCTGACGGACCCCGATCAGCTCAAGCTCATGGGCAAGCTGCTCGACGCTCTGGAGGACAACGATGATGTCCAGAACGTCTGGCACTCTCTGGAGAACGAGGAAGACCTGCCGGAATGATCGGCGGAGACCGAATCTGAAAAATCACGAAGCCCTGCTGCTCCAACCGAGCGGCGGGGCTTTTGTTATGCCCGGAACTGTGCTATAATAAACACAACACGACCACAAAAGGAGGTTTTCCCATGTCCATCATCTGCCCTTACTGCCTTTCGGAGCTGCACGAGCGCGCGGCGGCTTGCCCGCATTGCGGCGGGGTGTTCGCGGGGCGCAATCCGGCGGGCAGTCTGCCGGTGGGCACGGTGCTGGGCGGGCGGTATACCGTCGGCGAGATCGAACGGATCGACGGTGAGGGCATCCTGTACCGGGGCGCGGAGAACGTCGGGCGCTTCCGGGTGACCATCAAGGAGTATATGCCCCTGACGCTGGCGGCGGAGCGGGGGATGGACGCCACCCTGCGGCCCAAACTGGGCAGCGAGGTGCTGTTCAAGACCACCCGGATGGACTTTGCCGACCTTTACCGCTCCATCCAGCGCATCACCCCGGCCAACGGCTTGGAGGCGGTGCTGGACGTGTTCGAGGAAAACAACACCGTCTACGCCGTGATGGAGAACCCCGGCGGCGTGCCGCTGGGCCGCTGGCTGGATCAGCATCCCGGCCCGCTGCCGTCGGAGCAGGTCTGCGCCATGCTGCAGCCGGTGTTCGACGGCGTGGCCGCCATGCACCAAGTCGGCCTTGTGCACCGGGGCATCTGCCCGGAGAACATCCGGGTGCTGGAAAACGGCCGCGCCCGGCTGACCGGCTACGCGACGGTGGGGCTGCGCACGGCGGGCAGCGGCTTGCACGAGCAGCTGTACGAGGGTTACTCGGCCCCGGAGCAGTATTCCACCGCCGAGTTTGAGGGCCGCTACACCGATGAATACAGCCTTGCGGCGGTGGTCTACCGGATGGTCTGCGGCCAGAGTCCGGTCCCGGCGGCGCAGCGGCTGGTGTCGGACTCCAACCCCCGCGCCCGGACGGTGAACCCCGCCGTGCCGGAGTACTTTTCCGATGTGCTCTGGATGGGCCTGAAGCTGAAGCCGGTGGAGCGCATCCAGACCGTGCCCCAGCTTTTCAAGGCGCTGACCTCGCAGGAGTACACCGCCGAGCTGACCCGGAACCTGCCCCGCCCCGAATCCCGGTCTCTGACGCTGCCGGAGGGCGACTCCAAGCAGCATCTGCTCGGTCTGCGCAATCTGCTGGCGGCAATTTTGATCCTGCTGGCGATTCTGATCCTGCTCATCGTGTGGGGGCTGGTGAATCAGGGGCCGCACACGTCGGAAGCGCCCTCCTCGTCGGTGCCGGAGCCGGAAAGCGTCGAGCTGGACGAGCCGGTGACCCTGACGCCCGATTTTGTGGGGATGGATTATGACACGCAGGTGCGCAACAATCACAAATACGTGGGCGATTACCTCTTCTATGTGACGCTGGAGTACAGCGATACGGTGGAGAAGGGCAAGATCATCCGCCAAGAACCGGCGGCGGGCGATGTGGTCGAAAAGGGCGGCACCATCAGCCTCGTGGTCAGCAAAGGCCCGCAGATGGTGGAGATGCCCGACGTCATCGGCTTCACGCAGGAGGGAGCCGTCAGCGAGCTGGAAGCCCGCGGCCTGATGCCGAGCTGCTTCATGGTGGTCAACGATGGTTCCTATGCGGCGGGCTGTGTCGTCTCGTGCAGCGCGGAAGCGGGAGCCGCCGTAGAGGTGGGCAGCGTCATCACCGTATATATCGCCGCCGACCCCAGCGTGGAGATTACCACCGAACCGCCCGCCGCCTCTGATTCCGGCAGCGGCGAAAGCGCTTCCTCTTCGGGGGAGACCGCGCCGGATGATACGGTGCATGATACGGACTAAGCCTGACCGTGGGCGGCGCAGACCATACCGATCTGCTGAATAAATAAGCAGTCGGGAAACCAGCCGTTCACATCGTTTCAATATCCCAAAAAACAGCAGAAGCGGAAGCCTTTTAACGGGCTCCCGCTTCTGCTGTTTAGGATAGGAAAAGAGGATGGTAAGGTTGATGGCTCAGAGGTTTGTGTAGCCCATGAGGTAGCGGTCTACCTCGGCGGCACAGTCGCGGCCCTCCCGCAGACCCCAGACCACAAGGCTCTGGCCCCGGCGCATGTCGCCGCAGGCAAAGACCTTCTGCACGTTGGTGCGGAAGTGGTCGGTGTCCACACAGCCGCGGCCTGTGAGCTGGACGCCAAAAGCATCGGCCACATAGGCTTCGCAGCCGACGAAGCCCGCCGCAATGAGGGCCAGCTGGCAGTCGTAGGTGAACTCCTCGCCGGTGGGCACCATGTTGGTGCGGCCGGTCTCCGGGTCGCGCTCCGGCTTCAGGTAGGAAATGACCGCGCCGGTCAGGTTTCCGGCATCGTCGGTCAAAAACTCTTTCACGGTGGTCTGGTACACGCGGGGGTCCTTGCCGAATTTGGCAAGGCTCTCGGTCTGGCCGTAGTCCACCTTGAGGACCTTCGGCCACTCCGGCCACGGGTTCGAGGCGGCGCGCTCCTTGGGCGGCTGGGGCATCATCTCCAGCGCCACAAGGTCGGTGCAGCCCTGCCGCAGGGCGGTGCCTTGGCAGTCGTTGCCGGTGTCGCCGCCGCCGATGACGAGGACATTCTTGCCCGCCGCGCTCAGAGCCCTGCCGTCGGCGAACTGGCTGTCCAGCAAGCTCTTGGTCACGCTGGTCAGGTAGTCCACGGCGAAGTGGACGCCCTTGGCGTCCCGGCCGGGAACATTCAGGTCGCGGGCCTTTTTCGCGCCGCAGCAGAGCACCACGGCATCGTAGCCGTTCAGGATGTCCTCGGCGGCCACGGCCCCGCCGATGTCCATGTTGGTGCGGAACTCCACACCCTCGGCCTGCATGATCTTGATGCGGCGCTCGATGACGGATTTGTCCAGCTTCATGTTGGGGATGCCGTACA
>ERZ1026876.289-NODE-289-length-31853-cov-23.864142_pt1 | contig 31853 bp, 31 predicted proteins | sample MGYA00380168_ERZ1026876 | MGnify/ENA primary metagenome ERZ1026876 (study PRJEB33269, sample SAMEA4719804) | human gut metagenome | biome: human-associated habitat; feature: organic feature; material: feces | place: Cameroon | collected 2013-10 ... | reverse complement strand
CCATTCTGTATCAACTTGGACAGATGTATGGTGCCGGCGGCGAGTTTACGGAGAACATCAATGCTGCCGGGGGAGAGGGTGCGGCAGAATTTGCCCAGAAAGCCATTGAAATTTATTGCCGCTAAGTGAAAAACTGTCTTACGTGACCCGGTCACAGAAAATCTAAGTAGGAAATGTTATCATATAGCCACAGGGAACACCAACAACATTCCGATGGAGGATTTGAATACGCTTGTTGCAACCTGCATGGTCTGTGGATGACGAAGCTGTAAGAAATAAACGGGCTCCTGCCAGTGGTTAAACGCTTGCAGAAGCCTGTTTTGGCGTGCAGCCAATGGTTCTGGCACAGACGTATCAGACAAAAATGAAAATGGAGTAAACATTGAAATACAGAGAAATCGTGGACGGCGTTTTTCTTGACCGTCCCAACCGTTTTATTGCCCATGTAGACGTGAACGGCACGGTGGAAACCGTCCATGTCAAAAACACCGGGCGGTGCAGGGAACTGCTGCTGCCCGGTGCGGCGGTGCGTCTGGAAGTGTCGGACAACCCGAAACGCAAGACAAAATACGACCTTGTGGCGGTCCGCAAGCAGGAACTTGGATGGGTCAACATGGACAGTCAGGCACCCAACAAGGTGGTAGGAGAATGGCTCTCAAAGCAGGAGTTTGACCTTGTCAGGCCGGAGTTTGCTTATGGCAGATCCCGCATTGATTTTTACATGGAAAAGGGCGAACAGAAATACCTGTTGGAGGTCAAAGGCTGCACACTGGAAGTGGGCGGCATCGGCTATTTCCCGGATGCACCCACCGAACGGGGCGTGAAGCACTTGCACGAGTTAGCACAGGCGCAGCGGGCAGGATATCGGTGCGCAGTGGCCTTTGTAATTCAGATGGAAGGCGTCGCCGAGGTAAGGCCGAATGTTGATATTCAGCCGGAGTTTGGCACAGCGCTGTCCGAAGCGAAAGCCGCTGGCGTGAGGGTGCTGTTCCTGCTTTGCCATGTCGGGCGGGACAGTCTGGAGATCGTGGAGCAGCGGGAAGGGTGAAATGGGATGGAAGAACATCCTGTTTATTATCGCAAGTCAAGAAATTAGCGCAACATTCAAACAGCATATTTGCGATATGCAATTCAACGTTGTTGCTGTTGCATTAAAAAGTTGAATTGCTATTGTAAAAATCAGGGGGTAAGTTGCAAAAGGCCGCTGTGTCGCAGAGCGCTTCTCCGACACAGCGGCCTTTTCGTTTTTGGCTGCGGCTTATCGCATCCGTCCATCGCCGCCCATCAAGGAGGTCATTTCTTCAAGATAGTCCAGCGGGAACGGCGGAGCGCACAACGGCTTCATGGCAATGCTCATGAGCTTCATGGGGTTGTCGTCTGCCGCCACCCGGTTGGAGCTGAGTTTTCCGCAGCGTTTGCAGCGGTGGATGATGGCCCACTCGCCGCCTTTTTGAAATCATTGTTCATCATGCGTTCTGAAAAAGTTATATTTTTCGCACATTTTCTGTTGACATGCTCTGTGCCATGTGATATATTTATAACACAAGGTGTGCGAAATTTCTCACCTCATTTCATTGTATGGTATCTCTTCATTCACAAGAAAGGAACTTTCCTATGAAAAAAGTCACGTTGAAAGAGCTGGTCGCCGACAAGATCATCTTTGCCGTTCTGGTCGCGCTCTACTACTGGATGTGGGCACGGAACGACTGGAAGGATTTTTATCCCACTATCCAGACCGTTGTGGGTGGCTTCACGTTCTGGTATTTTGTATTCCGCGCTATCCGGGTGCGGAAATATAAGCAGGAAGCTGCCGACGAAATGGCCGAGGCCAATCTCCACCGATGCGACAGCATCTGTCTGAAGGTCTGCAGGGCCGCCCTGATTGGGATTGGCTTTGCCTGTGCCATCGGTCGGCTCGTGCTTACCACCGAGGTCATCGGCTACTGCCTGATGGGGACGCTGATCCTGATTGAAGTCGTGCGCACGGTTGCATTCTGGCTGATGGACGAGAAAGGACTCTGAGCATGGCACTGGTCACAAAACTGAAAGAATACCGGGAGCGGGACAATTTCAAGCAGGCGGAGCTGGCCGAGCTGGTCGGGGTACGCCGGGAAACCATTGTCAACCTTGAAAAAGGCAAGTACAACCCATCCCTGAAACTGGCGATGGACATTGCAAAGGTCTTTCACACCACGGTGGAAGAATTGTTTGCGTATACAGAGGATTAAAAAGACGCAGTGCAGATTATGGCAGGGCCGTAACCGGCACTGCGTCTTTGCGTCTGGCTGGCTTTCAAATAACGATATTGTGATAATGTTTGCGTTTGCGCAACGAAGTGGAGCAATGAAGTCCTCAATGGGGACTTTAAGTGACAGGGCGGTTTCGCGTCAGCGTGATGGAGGGGCTTGTCCCGGCAAGCTCCGCGTTGATGATGCTTTCCTGTCTGCACTTGGGGCAGAATAATGGAAAGTTACGCAATACCGTGTCCGGGAGCAAGCGTGCGCGAGTTTTTGCTCCGCAAATAGGACACAAGATCCATTTTTCATCGGACGGTTTCATTTTTCACCTCGTTCCATGTTAAAGGTACGGAAGAACAACTTTACATGGGCGTCCAGCTTTTCAAGGCTTTCGGCTTCCCGTTCCGGCTGGCGGTCGCAGACGCTGAGCAGGGTGATGACCGGGGAAACGTACATCCATGCCAATGCATCCGGGTCCTCATTCCGAATTTCGCCGCCTGCGAGCAGGGAGCGGAAAATTCCTGCATGGTAAGAGATCATACGGTCCACATAGCGTTCCGAGAACAATGCTGCAAGCTCCGGGGAGCGGAACTGCTCCAGCGTCATCATCCGGCGGAACTGACTGATCTGCTTATCGTGCAAAGAATACAGAAAAATCTGCCGTACTTTGTCCGCAAGAGCCTGCTCCGGGATATGAGAAAACGTAGGGCAGTCCTGCTTTACATTCTGCACATGAATGTCGATCCTGCCCGTATCTTTTTCGTAGTGGGCAGCTGTTGATTCCACGATGGCATCAAAAATCGCCTGCTTGCTGGGGAAATGGTTGTAAAGCGAGGGTGCCTTGATGCCGACTGCTTTTGCAATCTCGCCCACACTGACGGCATCGTATCCTTTGGTCGAAAACAGTTCCAGAGACTTTTCCAGAATGCGCTGCTTGGTATCTTCCATTTTCCTTTGCCCTTTACTAACTAATATTTGTTAGCCCTACCATAATCAAAAAAGTTCCCATTGTCAAGAGGGTTTTTAAGACAATGGAAACAAAATCGTTACCGCAGCCTAGCGGCATCCATGATTGCTTCAATGCTTTCCACCAGATGGCATCCCCAGTTGGGTTCAGCTTAGCCGTGATAGTCGCCCGTAGCAGAATCTACGCAAACATAGGGTACGGTTTTCCCATCCATTTTGACGTAGACCTGATAGATGCCATCCCCCAGATCTTCATAGTATTCCGGGGTGACATTGTAATTTTCCCAAAGGCTTTTTTCAAAATCGGTTTTCCAGCTTTCATCAGAAGAAGCTGCACTTTCTGCCAAATCTTCCGATTCAGCAGAAGGGGCTTGCTCCTGAACTGCGCTGCTTGCAGGAGAAGTGGTTTCGGAAGAACTTACTGTCCGGCTGCAAGAAGAAAGAACGAGTGGTGCAGCAAGGGCGATGCAGATCACCGGGACTGCTTTTTTCAAGATAAGATCCATAATTGACAACCTCCTTGGATAACAGGCGTAAGAGATATGATTTGAACCGCCAACAGGCAGATTCCAGCAACGATCATACAAACACCGAGCTGTGTTCGTTTCATCGGCAGCACCCTCCATCAAATGACTTTTTGTAAACAGGCAGAACTTTCTTCCAGAATATGATGCCATTTGCAAGCAAAATGGCTCCAAAGCCAGCCCTTGCCATCCATTCCGGGCAAAGAAGCCAGATACCGTTCATGTCGCCACCGCCAAAAAAGCCACAGAGAACGCTAAGATATAGTGGGTCCAGCACTAAAAACGCAATGGTAATATAATAAAATATGGCACGAAAAACTTTACTGGAACAGGTACAGATTTTTGTGGTAAGTGCGCACAGAATATAGCCGACCAGAAGGGTCGATGCGCTCCCTGCCAAACAGAAGATACCAAGCTGCGAAGCACGCATCTGTTCTGCATAGATTTCGATTTGCATACCGATCCCCATAAAACGGATGCTCTTAAATGTTCCCATCAGGAGGGCACACAGGAAGTGTGCACCTTCATGTACAAGATAGTAGGCGGCAATCGCAGCCAGAATGCCGAGGTATTGTCGTGTTCGCTTTGTCATAGAAATACTCCTTACTTTAATACTTGGCGTTATCGCAGGAGGCATCTTCGGTGTGACGCTCATGTTGTGGATCTGCATCCAGTTTTATATATTCCCACTGAATTTCATGTCTACGGCGTTTTTTGTGATCGGTTTCTGTCAGGCCGCAACTGGATATGCCGCATGGGTATTTTATCGGCAGGAGCAATTTAATGTTCGGGAAAGCGATTATCCGAACATCGGAACGAACCCCAAACGGCTGGTGGTTTATTTTTCACGGATGGGCTATGTGAAAAAACAAGCGATGGAAGAAGCGAATCGGACAGGTGCCGCTCTCTATGAAGTTCGGTTCACGGAGCGCACAGAAGGAACACTGGGTTTCTGGTGGTACGGACGCTATGGGATGCACCGCTGGGCAATGCCCATTGAACCTGTGAGCGTTGATCTGATGCGGTACGACCATGTGACGATCTGTTCTCTCATTTGGGTCTTTGCACTGGCTGCTCCTGTACGCAGCTTCTGCCAACAGGCTTCCGGGAAGATCAAGGAAGTGGATTACATTCTGGTACATCACCAGAACAGCCGCTATGAGAATGCGGCGCAGGAGATGGATGCACTGCTGGGGATCAATCATACTCAGCTTCGCAGTGTTCGGTGCAGGGAAGGTGTTTTCCGCAGGGTTTGATCATTCGTCAGATTCCATGTGCCGCATACGTTCCATCAGACGCAGATGTTCCAGAAAGCTTTTCTCTTTGAGGATGGCGATGCCCTGTTCCTCGTCCCCAAGAATCAGCAGATTGTCCCCCGGTTGTATGTCAAATATCTTCCGTGCATTTGCGGGGATGACGATCTGCCCTTTATCTCCCACTTTTACCATGCCGAAAACGTGTTTTCCTTTGGGTGGCACTTCCAGCCCTAAGTTTTCCCGGTCGGTTTTCTCGTAGTTCACGAGGTCATCCATGGAAACACCGAAAATATCTGCCAACCGCTTGCAGCGTTCAATATCCGGCAGAGATTCTCCGGTCTCGTATTTTGATAAAGTCTGGCGGGTCACTCCGATTTTTTCCGCCAGTTCGTCTTGTGAAAAGCCGTGGAGCTTCCGCAGGGAAATCAGATTATCTTGAAACATGGTTTTTCTCCTTTTTGATTCCAAGGACGCACCAGCGCAGAATCGGGATCCGGCTGATGAGTTCATCCAGCAGGAATGCGCCCACAAAGGCTCCGGTGCCCACCAGCAGATAGACCAGCACTTCCGGCGTGTTGGGGGCGTGTTCGTGCAGTTCATACGAGATCACAGCAATGGGCAGATAATGAAAGATGTACAAACCCCATGACTTCTTCGCCATCCAGTGTGTGAATGCGGTTGAGATGTCGGCATAATTCCTCATCGTTGTGAGGATACCGAGGATCGCAATCCAGCAGTAAACGCAGGCATGGATGTTGTTCAGAACCGGTGCAATGGCGTAATTTCTACCAAAATAGCGCACGGTATACAAGATGCCAAGTGCAGCCGAGGCCAAGTCAAACATCCACCACCACTTGCACAGCCGTTCCATTACTTCCTCGTGGGAAAACAGAAAATAGCCTGCAAAGAAGCAGAATCCATAAATACCGAACCGATAAACGGTGACGACCGGGGTGTTCAATACCTGTGCCGAACCATAAACAACGATCGTCAACATCAGGATGCTCCAGACCGGTGCTTTGGAACAGAAGTTCCAGACCCGGTCTTTTTCAATTTTCCGAACCACAAGCAAAAGCATGGAGAACAGCCAGAGCATCTGGATGTACCACAGAGGTCCTACACCAGACAGCACGGTGATTAGATATACTATAGGCATCGGAAGGCCAGCAATGTTCAGTCCGCCGCCAATTTTCAGGTTATAAATACCAAGAAGCCACTGGAACACGAACAAGCCAATCGTGGACGGAACCAGCAGCTCGTGGGTTTTATCTTTCACAAATTGTTTTGCGGTATGGCTTTGCAGATAGTACCGTGCGCTCATCCCCGACACAACAAACAGCAATGCCATGAACCAAGGGTAAACCAGATATTGAAAGCAATCCTGTAACTGATGCTCCCGGAAGGGGCCAATCACACCAAATGGCTGCACGCCATTGAACATATAGACAACATGGTAGATCACCACCAAGACCACCGTTATCCAGCGGATGTTATCCAGATACAGCTTTCTTGCAGGGGTCATGACATTCCCACCTTTGCAATGATTTTTAACACAGTATAGCACAAAGTCTTTTTCTTTGCGACCAACTTTCCTTGGCAAAACTATACGGTTCTTGTTAAGAATCGTTGCGGTTCGTCTAAATCTGCAAACAAAACGAAAGACCGCGCCGTAAACGGAACACAGCTTGCGCAAGCAGGGCATTCGTCTATACAAATGCTATTTTGCTTTGCAAAACGCTTGTTGGGGAACACCCAAACCCTTGAACTGCATCCCGTGGATGCAGGCTGTTTTAAGCAAATAAAAAGGAAAACTGCTTTACTTCTTGCGGAATTCTCCATACAGCCACTCTGCCAATGCCGACATGATAGCTTTGTACTTGCTGGTGTCCTCAAACAGGGAAGAGAAGGTGTCCTGCGCTTCAAGATAGCTGTCCTGTGCGGCGGTATCAAAGGCTTTGGGGAAGATGCTCTCGGTAAAGATCTGCGGGTTGGAGCTGCGCGCCAGCTTTGCCAGCTTCGGGTCGGCCAACAGACGGTCATGCAGGGCAGTAAGCAGCACCCGGTCGGCATTGGTGAACTCGCCCTTGAACTTCTCATTAATCTTCAAAATGATCTCGTCCAGCGGCTCCTTGGGGTCGTGGCCGAGAGCGCCTTTCTGGGTGACCGGCTCGTAGACGCCCTTGGCGTGTTCCAGCTCGATGGTGCCGGCAAAGGTCTTTTGCAGCTTGTAATACTCCAGCTGCAATTTGCCCTCCAGATCCAGCGGAGAGACCTCGTCCGGCGGCAGCAGTTTGAGCAGGTAGGCACAGAATACGTTCTCCTTGTGCAGCTCTTTATCGAACATCCGCGCCACCTGTGAGACGTAGCCGTACCACTTGACAAGGCTGCGCAGCAGGCGGCGGAACTGGTACCGCTCGGCCTGCGTTTTCTGGTTGTAGCGGTCTGCCACCGGCTTCAAAACGCTGCTCATGCGGCCCACGGCGTTTTTATCCTGCTTGGTGCTGCGGAAATACTCCTTGGCAAAGGCTTCCACGTCTGCATCGGAATAAACGGCAAAGCTCCGCAGCTCCTTCTGGGTCTTGTAAATGAGGTCAGTGTTGACCTCCTGCTCCAGAAACGTCTCCTGATAAAAGGGCTGGAAGGCCTCCCGGATGTCCTCTGCCTTGTTCACAAAATCCAGCACAAAGGTGTCGGTTTTGCCGGGGCAGGTACGGTTCAGACGGGAGAGAGTCTGCACCGCCTTGACGCCCTTCAGCTTTTTGTCCACGATCATGGTGTGGAGCAGCGGTTCGTCAAAACCGGTCTGGTATTTTTCTGCCACGATGAGCACATTGAAGTTGTTATGGAACTCCTTTTTGGTCTGGCTCTCTGCAATGTGGCTGCCGTCGGTGCGGACGTTCAGGGACTGCTCCGTGTACTCCACGCCGCCGTCCGGTACGGCACCGGAAAATGCCGCTAAGATCTGCACATCGTCATAGCCTTGCTCCGCAATGTAGCGCTTGACCTCGTGGAAGTACCGCACCGCCGCCAGCCGGGAGGAGGTGACTACCATCATCTTGCCCCGCCCGCCGATCTTGTGGCTGGTGGTCTCCCGGAAGGTCTCTACAATGATCTTTGCCTTCTGGCTGATGTTGTAGGGGTGCAACTCTTCATACTTGCGGATGAGCTTCGCCGCCCGGCTGGCAGGCAGGTCGGGGTTGTCCGGGATGGTCTTGGCAATCTTAAAGCAGGTGGAATAGGTCATGTAGTTTTGCAGCACATCCAGAATGAACCCTTCCTCGATAGCCTGCCGCATACTGTAAATGTGGAAAGGGTGGTGGCTGCCGTCCGGGTACTCGGTGCCGAACAGTTCCAGCGTGGCGGCTTTTGGGGTGGCGGTAAAGGCAAAAAGGGACAGGTTCTTGTGCCGCCCGTGGGAGGTCAACTCCTTCACCAGTGCATCCTCCGGGTCGATCTCGTCCTCCGCTTTGCCTTCCAGCTCGGCATATTCCCGCAGTGCGTCCTCGGTGTCGGCAAGGGCGGCTTTCAGCTTCAAAGCAGAGGTGCCGGTCTGGGAGGAGTGCGCTTCGTCGATGATAACGGCATAGTTCTTCCCGGCGGTCTTGTTCACCTCAGTATAGATGACCGGGAACTTTTGCAGCGTGGTGATGATGATGCGTGCGCCGTTGTTGATGGCATCCCGCAGGTCACCGGAGTTTTTGTCCTCGCCGATGGCCTCCACCGCGCCCAGCGTATGGTCGAAGCCGGAGATGGTCTCCTGCAGCTGTGCGTCCAGCACGGTGCGGTCAGTCACCACGATGACGCTGGCAAACACCGGCTTGTTCTCGGTGTTGAACAGGGAAGCCAGCCGGTACGCCGTCCAAGCAATTGAGTTGGACTTGCCCGACCCGGCGCTGTGCTGGATGAGATAGTGCTGCCCGGCACCCTTCTGCCGCACATCTGCCACCAGCTTGCGCACCACGTCCAGCTGGTGGTACCGGGGAAAGATCAGGGTCTTGCCGTCCTGCAGGCTCATAAACTTTTGCAGGATGTCCATCATGCTGTCCTTCTGGAACACTTCTTCCCAGAGGTAGGCGGTAAGGTAGCCGTTGGGGTTGGGCGGGTTGCCTGCACCGCCGTCCCGCCCGGCACCGTTAGAGCCCTGATTGAAGGGCAGAAAGCGGGTGTCCTTGCCCGCCAGCCGGGTGGCCATCCACACCTCGGTCAGGTCTACGCAAAAGTAGCCCAGAATGCGCTTGTTGAACTGGAAACACACCTCCCGCGGGTCCCGGTCGTGCATCCACTGCTGCTTGGCGTTCTCCACGGTCTGCCCGGTGAACTGGTTCTTCAGCTCAAAGGCGAACACCGGGATGCCGTTTACCGCCAGCACCATGTCCACCGAGTTGTGGGTGGTGTCGGAGTAGAACCACTGCCGGTTGCAGGTGATCTCGTTTTGGGCGTAGCGCTGGGCGTCCTTCTGGTTCAGCGCGGACTCCGGCTGAAAATAGCACACCCGGAACCGCCGTCCCCGGTGCTTGAACCCATACCGCAGCACCGAAAGCAGTCCGTCCGCATCGCAGGCATTGTTAAAGGCCGTGCAGAACTTCCGCACCGGGTTTACCGGATTCTGCTTTTCAAAAAATGCCCACTCGTTGGGCTGGGTCTTTTGCACAAAGCGGATCAGGGTATCCACAAACAGCCCCAGCTTGGGGTCGTAGCAATCCCCGTTTCGGGTGTAGCCTCCGGCAGGGGAGAGCAGCGCCGCCGCAATGTCCGATTCAAACTGCTTTTCGGTGGTGATGAGGGGCATGGTTAGACCTCCTTTACATGTTGAAAAATCTAGCATATACTATATTTCCAGCAACGCCCAAAATAATGGATAAAAGAACGCTAACTAAGATGAACGTTCTTACTGATTTTATTCTTGAATCCTTCTTTGTATTTATACCAAATTCGATTTCGTTTTTTGGAAAAACTTTTTCCCGAGATAATGAAAATGCCAAAAAGAGCATATCAAAGCAAAAAAGAGGAATTAGATAAGGAAATGCAATCGAATTTGATAAAGATGAAAACAACATAAAGAGATTAAAAGAAAAGGCAAATGGAAAATAGGGAAGTGCAGTTATATAGGTATGACCAACAATTTGGTTCTTCAATAATGCAGAAATTTTTGTCTTTAGAAGGCGATAGACCTTTTCATCGTCAAAATCATAGATAACCTCATTGCTTTTATAAGAATAGAAGTCTGGCTTTTCAAGATGAAGCTTAACTTTATTGGAACAAATGGAACTCGATGGCAAAAAACCACACAATGTGAAGTCATCTATATATTCTACAATGCTGTCAATGGCGTTATAAAACTCACTTGGAGTGTCGAATTTGTATCTTCCAGCCCCTGCCTTGATTTCTATTTCAAATGTTGCTTGGCTAGAAACATCTGTGACTATTGATACAAATTGGTCTATAAAGGCTCGATCTATTCTATAGCCCAATCGAGTGGAAACACAATCGGATATAGTTTGTGTCATGTTTATACCTCCCGTTTCCCCGTTACAACCTCATAAATCAAACTTTTCTTATAGCTTTCCAGTTCTTTCACCAGCTGCTCCTTCTTTGCAATCAGTCCGTCAATTTCGGCGCACTTGGCGTCAAGGTAGTCAGCAATTTCGTTTTGCTCAGCAATGGGTGGAACTAGTACATCGAAAATGCCAAGTTTTGTAAAATTTCTAAAATCACTTGAACGAATACGAATACCGTTAGAAAAGTCCATGAAAATGTTGCTGTATGCCATATAACGGAGAAAAAACATAAAAAACCGATTATTCCCGGTAGTGGTGCATACATGAACAACAGGAGTCGTTTTACCACGGCTGTCAGAACAACCAATAGCTCCAGCAAAAGCATCCATTCCATGTATTACGAGGTCGCCGATTTCTACACCTTGATAGCCATGTTCGGTAAAAGATACTGTAAATCCATCCTCTCGCCGATTTTTCCGCAGAGTTACAGTTCCGTCTCTAAAACAAGTAATAATTTCGTCGGTACTAAATACAGGGCGATTTTGTGGGAAAATTGTATATTTTAGTTTTTGACATTTCCATTCTTTTGGAATTTGTCCAAGCCATTCAATTTTACTGTCCTTGGTCTCACGATTGCCGCGCAGACCTTTAGTTACAGCTTGAGCGATAACAGCTTGTTTGAGTTTTTTGTAACCTGTAATGCTAGAAAGTGTATCATCAAGCATAATGTCAGCTTCTGAAATTTTCTGGAATAAGTATGTTGCAATCCGCTTTTGCTCGGATAAAGGAGGCAACGGAACAGAAAAATTATTGAAAACGTCAAGGGTAACGTGTTGCATGAAGATGCCGTGCTTATTATCATTGTTCATATTTTGCATGGCTTCTTTAATCATCCAAAAGAAAAAGTATGAGGTTATCTTTTCTTCTTGAGGAATAGCTTTGAAAATATGTTGATTTAGTAATCCATCGCCTTTGTTCCAAATAAAAGCATCTAGTGTAGCCGCCCAAGAAACTAGGATGTCTCCATTCTTTATGTGATATTTAGCGTCTATATCGCCATCATAGTAATTAGGACTATCATTAGAGCCAGTTAAATCTTGAATACGGATAATGGGTTTGCCCTTATCGCCCCAGTCATCAGGCTTGAAGGGATAACCATTGACATATCTACCAAGATATTTTAGTTTAGAAACCTCCCACCCCTCTGGAATCTCCCCAATCCATTCAATGCCGCTGTCTTTCATTTTACGCATTTCCAGCACCATGCTTTCCGTATTCTGCAACCAGATAGTTGACGATTGCGCTGCAAGTAACCATCATGAATTTGGCTTCTTCAAAAGTGACAGTGCTTTCGGTTTCACGCTCAGCATGACGAATACCACCTGCTTCGCAAGTGTAACCATATAGAGCGAGAATGCCTGTTTTTAATGCGCCCTGAATTGGATACCCTTCAGAGATCAGGGCTTTTAGGGCGTCACCTAACTCGGCTTTTGGTTTATTGGCAATTACCTTGCAAACTGACTCTACAGCGCTAATACTTTCTTTGATACTGTTTTTATAATCCGGGTGTTCACGATCAGATAAAAAACCAAGAGCTTTTTGCAGTTGAACATGAGCGCCTTCAAATGGAATCTGGCAAGCTTGTTCAATCTCTTGTATTTCGAGACTATTTGTAATAGGAGTGATTTCTCCAGCTACAAATCGATAGCCAACATACTCTTTTTCAAATAGCTGGTTGAATCCATTATAAATTTCATGTACAAAGCTAGTAGATGTTGTATGTGTTGCAATCCAATGACAGACATACCAAAGAAAATCTAATACCTCATTATATGGAGCGCTAGATATAATTTCGGCGAATCTATCATAATTGACTTCCCAATTATAAAATTTATTAGAGGGAAGATGGACAGAGACATTTAAAACTTCAGATAAAACATCTTTGCAAAAATCACTGCTCATTGCCTGCAACGGGGTTTGACGAGAAGGATTAAGATAGCGACTGATCCCGATAGTAGACGCGTAAGAAAAGACGACACTAAGGACATCGTATAAATGATTGCCGATAAGTGTCCGAGTTCTATCATCGAATTCGTCAATTTGCATTTGCGTATTACAAGGGGCAATGCCAGTTTTATCACTAAATCCACCGCGAACCCTAATCATGCTTTTCCGTTCGTTTTCGCTCATTTGAAAAATCCTTTCCATAAGTTTGTGCAAATTTTGCACAAGCTGAGTAAAGTAAAAGTGGAGGAAGCAGTTTCCAAAATGGAAACAACTCAAATCAGGCTTTATGGAACAGCTCTGCCAGCCCGGCGGAGATATCCTGTTCCAGTGCGGTGATGCGCGCCACGATATCCTCCACGGCTTCCGGTGCCTGATACTCGTAGAAATAGCGGGTCATGGGGATCTCGTAGCCCACCTTGGTCTTGCTGTGGTCGATCCATGCGTCGGGGGCGTAGGGCAGAACCTCGCGGGCAAAGTAGGCGTCAATATCCTGCACCAGCGGCACGTTTTCGGTGTCTCGTAGGCTGGTGTCCGGCACAGGCTTGCCGCGCTTCAGGATAACGTTGCCCGCCTCGTCCCGCTGGGGGCGCTCCACCACGATCTTGTTGTAGCCGAACTCCACACTCTCGAACACCTTGCTCTCGCAGTAGATGCCGTTTTTGTCGCCGTACACCTTGCCGTTGGCAAACTCGCCGTAGGCGGTGACGATCAGCTCCCGGCAGGCATCGGTGATGTCGTTGCGCTTGGTGCCGATGCTCTTGCGGCGAGGCTCAAAGCAGTGGCTGGCGTCAATAAGCTGTACCTTGCCCGCGCGGTAGGCGGGCTTATCCTTGCTGAGCACCCAGATGTAGGTGGAGATGCCGGTGTTCATGAACATATCGGTGGAAAGCTGGATGATGCAGTCCAGCCAGTCGTTTTCCAGAATATACTGCCGGATGTTGCTGGGCCCGCTGCCGGCGTCGCCGCTGAACAGGGGAGAGCCGTTCTGGATAATGGCCATCTTGCCCTTGTTTGCCAGCTTGGCAAGACCGTTCAGCACAAAAAGCTGCTGACCATCGCTGATTTTTGGAAGACCGGGGGCAAAACGCCCCATCTCGCCCCGGGCGGCCTCGGCTTCCACCGCTTTCTGCTCCCGCTTCCAGTCGATGCCGAAGGGAGGGTTGGAGATGATGTACTGGAAGGTGAATCCGGGGAACTGATCTTCCGACAAAGTATCACCGAACCGCATATTGTTGGGATCGCCGCCCCGGATCATCATGTCTGCCTTGGCGATGGCAAAGGTGGAGGGGTTGAACTCCTGCCCGAAGCAGGTTACCTCAATGTCGCTGTTCAGCTCGTGGATGCGCTCCTCCATGCAGCTCAGCATCTGGCTGGTGCCCATGGCCATATCGTAAACGGTCATGCTGCTGGTGTCGAGGTCGGCTTCGGACAGCAGCAGGTCGGTCATCAGGTAGATGATATCCCGGCTGGTGAAGTGGGCTCCGGCTTCCTCGCCAAAGCTCTCGGAGAACCGCCGCACCAAGTCCTCGAAGATGTAGCCGCAGTCCACGGCACTGATCTTGTCCGGGCCAAGATAGCCCTTCTCAGAGCCGAACTCCTTGATAACGAGGTAGAGGGTGTTGCTCTCCACCATCCGCTTGATGATGTTGTCAAAGTCGAACTTTGCCAGCACGTCCTGTGCGTTGGCAGAAAAGCCGGACAGGTAATCCCGGAAGTTGGACTCAATGTTGTCCGGGTCTGCCAGCAGGGTCTCAAAGGTGAACCGGCTGGTGTTATAGAACTGGTAGCCGGAGGCTTTCTGCAAAAAGCCGTCGATGACCTGCAGCTTTTTTACCTTTTCGTAGGTATCCAGCACTGCCTGATGGGTGGGCAGCAGGCAGTCGTGGAACCGCTTCACCACGGTCATGGGCAGAATGACCAGACCGTACTCGTGGGGCTTGAACGGCCCACGCAGCATATCGGCTACGTTCCAGATCATGGCGGCTTTTTCGGCAATATTGGCACCTACGGCGGTGATCTTATCGTTTGGCATACGTTGCTCCTTGTTTTTTGCGATAGGTGGACATCCTGATTTTACAACAATGGGCGTCCTATAAATCGGATAGCAGGATGCTTTTCCTGAAAAATGATTCTTGCACCTATTGTACCACGATAAAAGTGGAAACACCATATTCCGGCAAAAGAAAATGCCCGCCTGAAAACCAGACGGGCAAACGGTAAATCAAATCATCTGAAAATGCTTCAATGCTTCCACAATTGCATCTTCTTTCTCCTTCGGACACTTAGGTTGCCTTGCTTTCTGCAGCTGTCACATCCAGCTCCTCCATGCTGACGTCCACTTCGATGTGCCGCTCGACATGGAGTTTGGTCAAAAGGAGAACCGCTTCGCAATGTTTCGTCCTCGGAAACAGATCGACCGGCTGCACCTTTTCCGCATGATATCCCTTTTCTTCCAGCCACTTCGCGTCCCGCGCGGCGGTGGAAGGGTTGCAGCTGACGTAGACGACCCGGCGGGGGGACATCTGGACGACGGCGGAGAGGGTGGCCTCGTCGCAGCCCTTGCGGGGCGGGTCGAGGACGATGACGTCCGGGTGGAGGCCCTCGGCGGCGAGCTGGGACGCGGCTTTGCCCGCATCGGCGCAGAAGAAGCGGCTTTTGGCGGCAACAGCGCTGCCCATGCGGGCGGCGTTGGCCTTGGCACTCTCAATGGCTTCGGGGACGATCTCCACGCCGATGAGCTCGCGGCAGCGGTCTGCCATCGAGAGGCCGATGGTGCCCATGCCGCAGTAGAGGTCGAGCAGAAGGTCCTCCGGCTGGAGCTGGGCGTAGTCGGCGGCGATGCCGTACAGCCGCTCGGCGGCGAGGGTGTTGACCTGATAGAACGACAGGGGGCCGAGCCGGACCGGGACGCCGCAGAGGGTGTCCTCGATGAAGCCGGGGCCGGAAAGGGTGTGTGTCTCGGCGCCGAGGATGACGTTGGTGTTTTTGGCGTTGACGTTCACGAGGATGGTCGCGATGGCCGGGAACTGCGCTTGCAGCTGGGCGGCCAGCTCCGCGCTGTGGGGGAGCTTCGGGCGGGTGCAGACGATACAGACCATGATCTGCCCGCTGTGGGCACCGCGCCGCAGGAAGATGTGGCGCACAAGGCCCTTGCCGGTGGCCTCATCGTAGGGCTGGATGTGGTTGGCTGCAAAAAAGGCACAGAGTGCGTTGCCGATGTCGTTCAGGACGCCGGGCTGCAGCTTGCAGTCCGGGCAGGGGACGATGCGGTGGGTGCGCCCGGCGTAAAAGCCGATGCAGGGGGCACCGTTTTTGTCCCGGCCCACCGGGAACTGCACCTTGTTGCGATAGCGGTCCACTTCGGGGGAGGGCAGGGCGTCCAGAACCGGCACATCCAGCCCGCCGATGCGGCGGAAGGCGTCGGTCACACTCTCCTGCTTGGCTCGCAGCTCGGCGGCGTAGTCCAGATGCCGCAGACTGCACCCGCCGCAGGGGCCGGCCACGGCGCAGTCCACCGGGATGCGGTCGGGCGAGGGGGTGCGCAGGCTGTCCAGAATGCCGAAGGCATAGCGGCCGCAGTCCTTGACGATGCGGACATCGGCCTCGTCGCCGGGGGCGGTGCCGGGCACGAACACGGCCTCACCGTCCGGCGAGTGTGCCACGCCGCTGCCATCATTGGAAAGCCGCTCGATGGTCAGCGTCAACACCTGATTTTTCTGTAAGGGCATGGGTGATCTCCTTTTGTGTTATTCGGCGTCCGGCGTCTCGGCGGCGTCGGTCTGGGACGCGAGGTACTTGCTGGGCGGCACGCCCTTGGCGCGCTTGAAGACCCGCGAGAAGTAGAACTGGTCAAAGAAGCCCACCGAGACGGCGACCTCGGCGATGGACAGATTGCCCGCCCGCAGCAGCTTGCAGGCCTCGTTGATCCGGTAGTCGGTCAGATAATCAATGGGGCTCTTGCCGACGTTCAGCATGAACACCCGGTACAGATGGCTGCGGGAGACGCCCACGCTCTTGGCGACATCGTCGATGGAGATATCGTGCGAATAATTGAACTGAATGTACTTGATGGCGTTGAGCACATACTGGCTGGAGGACGAGGTGCTGTGGGGCTTGGCCTCGCTGGTCTCCTTCATCAGGGCGGAGATGAACAGGTACAGGTAGCCCACCATGGCGGCTTCGTCCTGCGGCTGGAGCCCGCGGGAGGAGTAGATGTTGGTCAGGGCGGTGCGCATCCCGTCGGGGTCGCCGGTGTGGTGGACGGGCTGCTCGTCGGTAAAGGGAAGCTGCGCGGCCAATTTGTGCGCACATGCGCCATTAAAGCCCACCCAGCTGTACTCCCACGGCTGCTGCTCGTCGGCGGAGTAGCGGATGAGCTGGCTCGGCCGGGCAAAGAACAGATCACCGGGGGCGACGGCAAAGGTGCGCCCGCCCACTTCAAAGGTGCCCCTGCCCGAAACGACAAGGTGGATCAGGTAGTGGTCCCGGATGCCGGGGCCCCATGTCTGGCCCGGAGCGCACCGCTCCAAGCCGCAGTTGAAGATGGACAATTCGATGTTGTTGGTGTAATTCTGTTTGAAGGACTGCTTGTAAACGTCTGGCATAGGAATCTCCTCCCATCAGCGGCATTGTTAAGTTCAGTATAACATATTTGCCCCTGCAAATTCAACAAAAGTACATCCGATTCTTTGACTTTCGTGCCAAAATTTGATTTTTTGCCCGATCAAATCGCCAAATAAATTGAAAACTGCGTCTGCATCGATTACAATAGAGTTATCTTTTCCGAACAGGCTTTCCGGTGTTCTTGGGGGAGGAACGGCTATGGCGACCAGTACACAGCTCAGACAGCAGATCTTGGCAGGGGAGCAGGACGCGGCCCTTGCCGCGTTGTATGGCACAGACCCGGCAGTGTTGGCCCGGCAGCGGCAGCGGTATGCCGCCGCGCTGGAACAGTTCGAACTCTATTTCGGGCTGGGGCGGCAGGTGCATCTCTACTCCGCGCCGGGGCGGGCGGAGCTTGGCGGCAACCACACCGACCACCAGCACGGCTACGGGCTGGCGGCGGCGGTGATGCTCGACCTTGTGGCCGTGGCGTCGCCCAGCGATGACGGCTTCATCCGGGTAAAATCCCGCGGGTTCAACAAGCTGGACGTCATCGACCTGAGCGAGGCCGAGCCGCAGGACGGCGAGAGCACCCACTCCGCCAGCCTCATCCGGGGCATTGCGGAGGGATTCCGGGCCAAGGGTAAGGCCGTCAGCGGCTTCGACGCCTACACCGCCAGCGATGTGCTGCGGGGGTCCGGCCTGTCCAGCTCGGCGGCATTCGAGATGGGAATGGCGGTGATCCTGAACGGAGAATATCACTGCGGCCTGTCGGCTCCGGAGCTGGCAAAGATCTGCCAGTATGCGGAGAACACCTACTTCGGCAAGCCCAGCGGCTTGCTGGATCAACTGACCAGCGCGGTGGGCGGCGTCATCTTTGCGGACTTTGCCGACCCGGCTTCCCCTAAGATCGAGAAGATCCATGCGGCGGGGCTGCTGCCAGCCGGAATGACCCTCTGCGTGACCGACACGCGGGGCAGCCACAGCGAGCTGACCGGCGAGTTTGCGGCCATCCGGAAGGAGATGGAGGCTGTGGCGGCGCAGCTGGGGGCAAAGGTCCTCGGTCAGGTGCAGGCGGCGGATCTCTGGGCCGCCCTGCCCCGGCTGCGGCAGACGTGCGGGGACCGTGCCGTGCTGCGGGCCATCCACTATTTTGAGGAGAACGCCCGCACCCTCGCCGAGCGGGATGCGCTGCGGGCGGGGGACTTCCCGGCCTTTCTTCGGCTGATCGAGGCCAGCGGACACGCATCCTTCACCCTCTGCCAGAACGTCTACTGCGCCGCCGATGTGCGGCATCAGGGACTCTCCTCGGCGCTGGCGTTGAGCCAGCATCTGCTGGCCGGGCGGGGCGGTGCGTGGCGGATGCAGGGCGGCGGCTTTGCGGGCACCATCCAAGCCTTCGTCCCACAGGCGCTGGTGCAGAGCTACCATGACGCCGTCGAAGCCGTGTTCGGCTTCGGCAGCTGTTACCGCCTCCGTCTGCGGGAGCAGGGTGCGATCCGAGTGCTATAAACGAAAAAAATCTCCCCGGCCGATGCCGGGGAGATTTTTTTGGATCAAGTCACACGCCGCGCTCCTGCCGCTTCTGGCGCATCTCGTCCGTGTAGGACTGGAGCGCCGACAGGGTGTCGTCGTGGAAGCCGAACTGGTTGGAGAGCTTGACGTAAACATTCTCTGCCAACCGGTAGGCGGAGCCGACCACGCGGAACAGCAGCATGGGTACGAAGGTGAAGGACAGCGAAAGGATGCCGCCGCTGAAGAAGAAATCGTCCAGACGGAGCTGATCGGTGAAACGATCCCATGCGTCGGACAGCTCACCGCCGCCGCCGATCTGGATCTGCTCCTCTGCCGGAATGGCCGCGTAGGAAGAAGGCATCTGCAGCTCTTTCATAAAAAAGCTCCTTTCTGCATCAAAATCAAGTTCAAACGCAGGGGGCCGTGGGCATCAGGCCGCCGTCAGTGCCGCAGTGGCCGCTGTGGTGGGGTCGGACGAAGCCGCCGCCGTGGTGTCGGTGGTGGTCTGGTCCGCGCCGGTGATGCTATTCTTGGCGCTGGTGTAGAGGTTGAGGACATTGTTCACGAGGGAGACGCAGTAGATGTACACCGCATAGCCTGCAAAGCCCGTGAAGACGACGGTCGCCACCTTGCCCACGGTGTTCTGGCGGTTCCAGTAATGGGCGATGGCACCGCCGGTGGTCAGGCCGTCGTTGCGCATGTTGGACAGGCCGTTGAGGGCGCCACTAAAGGCTGCCTGACCCATCAGGCGGATGAGGTTGGTGACGAGGTTAAAGGTAAACTGCTGGGGCGAAATGGCATCGCCGCCATCAAGATAGATCATTTCATCTTCGGAGATGGGGGCATACGCTGCGGGAAAGTGCAGCGCAGACTGACTGGTATATTCCATGGCAAGAGAACTCCTTTCGTATCGGGGCCGGACGCAGCATGTCCGCCATAAGTTGAGAAAATTATAGCATACTCTCCCCAAAACAACAAGAGACGAAAGCGGAAAACGGAGTGCCGGTTTTGTGAAAAATTAAGGGCGAAATTTCAAAAAACAACAGAAATGCGAAGAAAAACGTGAAAAGGCGGGAGGCGGCACCGCTGAAAAAATGTTGTGTGAAATTTACACAAAACAAACGAAAGCGGCGAGCCGGATGGGCGTTTTCCACAAAACGCTGCACGGCTCGCCGCTCAACTGGGGAAAAATATCAGAAGGGGAGAAATGCTTATTCTGCCGCCGGAGCGCGGTCATACAGAACGGTCAGGTCGGCGATGTGGTCGGCCAGCAGCCCGGTCAGCGGGGTGGCAAGACGCCACTGCCAGTTGGCCCCTTGGGTGCTGGGGGTGTTGATGCGGGCCTCTGCGCCCAGATGCAGCCAATCCGCCATGGGGACAATGGCCATATCCGACACACAGGACAGGCATGCCGCAATCATTGCTTCGGTCAGGTCGTCCGGCTCACAGCGGAGGTACCGGCACGCATAGTGGACGTCTTCCGGGCTGGCGCTTTCCTTCCAGCCCTCGGTGGTCACATTGTCGTGGGTGCCGGTGTAAACGACGCTGTTCTTGGTGTAGGTGTAGGGCAGGTAGTTGCCCGGCTCCCGGCGGTCAAAGGCGAACTGCATGATCTTCATGCCCGGATAGCCGCTGGCGGCCAGCATGGTCTTGACCTCCGGCGTCAGGTAGCCGAGATCCTCGGCAATGATGCCGCCTTGGCCCAGCGTCTCGTGCATTGCATCGATGAAGGCTTGGTCGGGGCCTTTTTCCCAGTGGCCGCCCGCCGCCGTGGTGTTCCCGGCGGGGATGGAGTAGTAGCTCTCGAAGCCGCGGAAGTGGTCGATGCGCACTACGTCATAAATGGAAGTGGCGTGCTTCATCCGGCGCTTCCACCACGCAAAGTGTTCGGCTTCGTGGCGGGGCCAGTCGTACAGCGGGTTGCCCCAGAGCTGACCGTCGGCAGCGAAAGCGTCCGGCGGGCACCCGGCCACATGGGTCAGATGGACCTGACCATCGGTCTGGAACAGCTCCGGGCGGGTCCACAGGTCACTGGAATCGGGGCTGACGTAGATGGGGATATCGCCCACCAGCAGGATGCCCTTGCCGTTGGCGTAAGCCTTGAGGGCGTTCCACTGGGTGAAGAAGAAGAACTGCACGGCCTTGTAGTAGTCCACCGCGTCGGCCAGCCGCACGCGGGCGGCGGCGAGGGCGGAGGGATCGCGGGTGCGCAGCGCGTCCGGCCAGTCGGCCAGCCCCGCCTGACCCTGCTGGGCCTTGATGGCCATGAACAGGGCGTAGTCGTCCAGCCAGAAGTCCTGCGCAGTGCAAAACTCGGCGTAGGCGGCGGTGGGGGCGGCCAGCAGCCGGGCGGCGGCTTTTTGCAGGATCACCGGGCGCTGGTTGTAAAGCGCGCCGTAATCGATGCTGCCGACCGGGGCTGCAGCGGGCACCTCGCCGGGCAGCAGCCAGCCTTCGTCTGCCAAGGCGCGGAAATCGATGAAATAAGGGTTCCCGGCAAAGGCGGAAAAGCTCTGGTAGGGGCTGTCGCCGTAGCCGGTGGGGCCGATGGGTAAGATCTGCCAATAGGTCTGCTTGGCGCGGGCCAGAAAATCCACAAATGCAAAGGCCTCTTGCCCCAGCGTGCCGATGCCGAAGGGGCCGGGCAGACTGAATACGGGCATCAGGATGCCGCTTGCTCGCATGGTGAAACTCCTCCTCGCTTAGCCCTTGACAGCGCCGGCCACGACGCCTTCAATGATGTATTTCTGGCAGGTGATGTACAGCAGGATGATGGGGATGATGGCGATGATGATGCAGGCCATCATGGGAGCCAGCTCCACGCGGCCATAACCGCCGCGGAAGTACTGGATGGCCATGGGGATGGTGCGGTACTTCTTGATGTCCAGCACCAGCGTGGGCAGCAGGTAGTCGTTCCAGACCCACATGGTCTCCAGAATGGCGGTGGAGATCATGGTCGGCTTCAGGATGGGGAAGACGACCTTGAAGAAGATCTGCAGCGGGTTGCAACCGTCGATCATGGCCGCCTCCTCGATCTCGATGGGCACGCTCTTCATGAAGCCAGTGAACATGAACACGGCCAGACCGGCGCCGAAGCCGAGGTAGATGATGCAGATGTTCCACGGGGTGTTCAGATTGAGGGTGTCGGCGGTCTTGGACAGGGTGAACATGACCATCTGGAAGGGCACGACCATGGAGAAGACGATGAGCAGGTTCATGAACTTGCTGAGCTTGTTGTTCACGCGGGTCAGATACCAGCCGGTCATCGAGCAGCACAGCAGGATGAGGACGACGCTGGACACCGTGATGAGCAGACTGTAGCCGAGGCTGGACAGGAAGTTCATCTTGAAGATGCCGTAGGTGTAGTTTTCAAGGCCCACGAAGGTCTCCTTGGTGGGCAGCGCGAAGACGGTGGAGGTGGTGAAGGTGCCCTCCTTCTTCAGGCTGTTGATGAAGATCAGGGCAATGGGGTAGACCCACAACAGGCAAAGCAGGGTCATGATGACCGTGAGCACATTGTCCCACATTTGTTTCCGTTTAATCATTACTGCTGTACCTCCTTGGAACGAGTGAAGTGGAGCTGGATCAAAGAAATGACGACCACGATCAGGAAGAAGACGACGGCCTTTGCCTGACCGATGCCCTTCCACTGGGCACCGGAGCGGCCGTAGAAGGTGTTGTAGATGTTCAGAGCCAGCATTTCGCTCGCGTTGGCGGGCTCACCGGCGGTCAGGGCGACGTTCTGGTCAAAGAGCTTGAAGCTGTTGGTCAGGGTCAGGAAGGTGCAGATGGTGATGCTGGGCATGACCATGGGCAGCTTGATCTTGAACAGGATCTCGCGATCCGACGCGCCGTCGATCTTGGCGGCCTCGATCAGGTCGCCGGGCACGCTCTGCAGACCGGCAACGTAGATGATCATCATGTAGCCGATCTGCTGCCAGCACATCAGGATGACCAGACCGACGAAACCGGCCTTGGCATCCAGTGCCAGCAGGGGCTTTTGCAGGTTTGCCAGCACGCCGTTGAGCAGGATCTGCCAGATGTAGCCCAGCAGGATGCCGCCGATCAGGTTGGGCATAAAGTAGACGGTACGGAAGATGTTGGTGCCCTTGATGCCGCGGGTCAGCACGATTGCAATGGCAAAGGCGCAGACATTGATGAGCACGGTGGAGACCACAGTGAACACTGCCGTAAAGCCGAAAGCGTGCAGGAAGGTGGAGTCTTGGAAGACGGAGATGTAGTTCTGGATGCCCACAAAGGTGGTCTTGGAGACCGTTGTGAACCGCTGGAAGGACAGATAAGTGCCCCAGATGAAGGGCCAGATGAAGCCGATGATAAACGCGATGAGGGTAGGCAGCACGAACACCGGCCAATATTTGCTGATGGCCTTTTGCATGATATACCTCCAAAAAAAGAGGGGGGCGGGCGAACGATTCGCCCGCCCCCCTTTTGCAAGTCAGGTGTTAAGAACGATGGGGGAGCTTAGCCGTTGGCCAGCTTGTACTCCTTGGCCCAGCCATCAACGAAGGCAGTGACAACGGCGTTCCAATCGCCGGTGCCTGCTGCGTAAGCGGTCAGAGCAGAACCAACACCATTCTTCCACTCCTCGGAAGGCATGGTGGAGAAGCACCAGTCAACACTGGTCTTGCCAGCTGCAACGTAGTCGTTTGCAATGGCGATCAGGGGGTTGGTGGATTCCTTTGCCTTCTTGAAGGGGATGACAAAGCCCATATCGTCGGACATAGCGGAAGTGCCCTTGTCGGAAGTGACACACCAGTACAGGAAGTCCAGAGTAGCCTGAATGTCCTCGTCAGAAGAGGTGTTGTTCACGCACCAGTAGTTCTCAGAACCGGTGCACAGGCCCTGATTCTCTTCGCCGTCCACACCGATGTAGATGGGCAGCATACCGAGGTTGTCGTCGCCCAGATCCTTCACGTCGCTGTAAGCCCAGGTGCCGTTCTGATAGAAGACAGCCTTTTTGCCCACGAACTCGGCCACAGCGTCGTTGCCGGTCTTGGAAGCCAGCAGCGTGGGATCGCAGGTGGAATCGGTGATGTACAGATCCCAGATCTGCTTGTAGTTGTCGAGGTAGGTGCCCTTGATGGCGTCGGTGGAGCTGATGCCGTCTGCCTTGTACTCGTAGTAGATGGGCAGGTTTGCCAGATGGGTCTTGAAGCGCCAGTCGGAAGAACCGTCCATGCCGGCGGAGGTGAAAGCGCCATCGACGCCCAGCTCAGCCTTGCGGGCCTGAATGTCATCGGCGACCTTCTTCAGATCGTCAAAGCCCTTGATATCGTCCTGCGTGTAGCCAGCGGCAGTCAGCAGCTCCTTGTTGTAGATGATGCCGTAGGTCTCGATGACGTATGCGATACTGGTAACGGCGTCGCCGTCCTTCAGGGCGAAGGAGTCGCTGGTCAGCTCGCCGTACAGCTTGCTGCCGGACAGGTCGTAGCAGTAATCCTTCCAGTTGGCCAGACCCACAGGACCGTTGACCTGGAACAGGGTAGGAGCCTCGCTCTTCTCCATCTCGCTCATCAGGGTGGTCTCGTACTGGCCGGAAGCAGCGGTCACGACGGTGACGGGCACGCCGGTCTCTTCGGTGTAAACCTTAGCCAGATTCTGCCAAGCTTCATCCTGTTCGGGCTTGAAGTTCAGGAAGTAGACCTTGCCGTTGGCACCGGAAGCTGCGGTAGAGGAAGCAGCGGTGGAACCGGCAGCGGAGGAAGCGGTGGAGGTGGAGCTGGAAGAGCCTCCACAGGCAGCCAGCCCCAGAGCAGCGGCAGAAGCGCCTGCGACCTTCAGAAAGTTACGACGAGAGATCATCTTTTTCATAGTAGTACTCCTTCTTCTGATTGTTTTTTATCAGCACCGCCCGGTGAAAGCGGGCGGGGTTAGACGGATTCAAACCGGCGGCGGCAGGGGCAAACGCTTTCGCCCTGCTGCAATTCCGGCTGGAGGGTAACGGTCTGTGCCGGGGCACCGTGCTCGATCTGCCGCACCAGCAGCTCAATGCTCTGAAGTGCGATCTGTTCGCTGGGCTGGACGATGGTGGTCATCACTGGCACACAGTAACGGGACATCGTGATGCCGTCAAAGCCGATGACGGAGACATCCTCCGGCACCCGGCACCCGGCGCTGACCAGCGCCCGGATGGCACCGAACGCGATCACGTCGCTCATGGCGAACAGGGCGGTAAACTCGGCCCGGCGGGCCAGCAGACTGTTCATGGCGTGGTAGGCGGACTCGAAATCGTAGTTCGACAGGCCGTAGAGCTTGTCGTCGAAGGTGAGCCCGGCGTTCTCCATGGCGTCCTGCGCGCCGAGGCGGCGCATCCGGCTGGGATAGCTGGTGGCTGGGCCGCCCAGCACAGCGATCTTGCTGTGGCCCTGCGCGATGAGGTGGGCGACGGCGGTGCGGGCAGCGGCCCGGTCGTCTACGCCGACCATCGACAGATTGGGGAAGCTCAGCTCATGGGAGACCAGCGTAGCCAGCACAGAAGGGACTGTGATGTTGGCAAAACCGTTCTGGAAGTTGCTCACGCTGCCGCCGAGGAAGATGATGCCTTTGGGCTTGATCTCCCGCAGGATCTTTTCGGCTGCGTCGATCTCGTTGGCGTTCTCGTCCAGATAGGAGACGATGCCGTTGTATCCGTACAGGGTAGCGGCCCGCTGCAATTGAACGAGGAAGTCCGAAAAGAAGAGGTTGCGTGCGCCCTTGACCACGAACACCAAGCTCCGGGACTGCTGAATCTTCAACTGCCGGGCGTTGGTGTTGGGGGTGAACCCCGCTTCCCGCATGACCTTCAGAACGTGCTCTTTCGTTTCCGGCCGCACATCGGGCCGGTCGTTGATCACACGGGAGATGGTGCTGACGGAACAGCCGCTGATGCGGGCGATGTCCTTGATCGTCATATCGCATCTCCTCGCTTTCTGCCGATTCATCGGGAACGTTGTCGGGAACGTTTCCAGTGGCTATAGTATGGCACATTCTGTGCAAAAAATCAATCATGTGGAACCACTTTCGTAAAAAGTGTACAAGGAATCGACCTGCCTTTGTGCAGGTTGTTTTGCGCATGAGTCAAAACTCCGGTTTGTTTCAGAAAATACCGGGAACAATGCAAAAAGAACCGGGAAAACCGTACCGGTTTGTAACTTTTTGACCGTTCAATGCACATTCCCGGATGACTGCGTTGCGTGCCAAAGCATCGCGTGCGATGCTGGAAAACAAAAAGCGCCTTCCCCTTGTCATCGGGGAAGGCGCTTTGCTGATTGCTGATTTATTTTGAATTGGGTTGATAAAGTAGTTCTGAAAAATTAGTCGCTGACGTAGGGCATCAGAGCAACGTGACGAGCACGCTTGATGGCGGTGGTCAGTGCGCGCTGATGATAAGCGCAGGTGCCGGTCACACGGCGGGGAATGATCTTAGCACGCTCAGAGACGTACTTACGCAGACGGGGCACGTCCTTGTAATCGATGGTGTCGATACGATCGACACAGAAGCTGCAAACCTTCTTGCGGCCGCGACGCATGGGGCGTGCGGGGCGAGAGCCTTCGGTTCTTTCAAAAGCCATTGCTTATTACCTCCTATAAGATTTTAACGGAATAGACCGTTTCGGATCAGAACGGCAGATCATCGCTGTCATCAATGACGGCGAAATCATCTGCACTGCCGGCGGAATAGCTGGGAGCTGCCTCCACAGCAGCCGGGCGGGCAGGAGCTGCGTTCTGGTAGGACGGAGCGGAATTCTGATAATTCGCTCCGCCGCCTTGATTGCTGCTCTTGGGGCCTGCAAAGTTGATGTTGTTGGCCACGACCTCAACGGCAGTACGGTTGTTTCCCTGCTTGTCCTGATACTGGCGGGTCTGAAGCGAGCCTTCGATGGCGATCAGACTGCCCTTCTGGAAATACTTCGAAACAAACTCTGCCTGCTGACGCCATGCGACGATATCGATGAAATCAGCCTGACGCTGTTCACCCTGACGGGCAAAATTGCGGTCACACGCGATCCGGAAGCTGCACACGTTGGTGCCGCTCTGGGTGGTGCGGAGTTCCGGGTCAGCCACAAGGCGGCCCATGATGGCTACAACATTCAACATAAAACGGACTCCTTTTTGATCACGGAGAGATTACTCCTCGTGGGCAACGATCAGGCTGCGCATAACGCCTTCGGTGATCTTGTACACACGGTCCAGCTCAGCGGGGAAGCTGGGCTCGCTGGTGAAGTTGATCACGGTGTAGACGCCTTCCTCCTCGTCGTTGATGGGGTAGGCCAGACGGCGCTTGCCCCACTCGTCGATGGAATCGATCGTACCGTTAGCCTCGATCAGGGATTTGAACTTACCGACCAGAGCGGTGGTAGCCTCCTCGTCGAGAGCGGCGCTGGTAATCAGCATGGTTTCGTACTTTGCCATTTTGTAGCACCTCCTTTTGGACTTGAGGGCCTCAAGGTTATGAGGCCAAGGTACCACGGTCCGTGCGGCTTCGCCCGGCCCGTGCGGTGTGTCTGTTCAGACAGCAATTTATTATAGCAAGTGATTTTTGCTTTGTCAAGCCCTGCAACGCAAAATTCTGCACAAAAAATAAAACGAAAACAGGGCGAAACTTTGGCCAAATCTTAATCGAAATCGTTTTGCTTTTAACAAGCGGCTGCGCTATAATATGGTACGGTACGGGAGACGGCGCGCGGCCGCCCCCGTCGGGAAAATAAAATATGAGAATGAGCGAAAGAAGGTACTTTTATGTATTCGGTCTTCCGGAATCTCGCCATCATCATGCTCACGGCCAAGTTCTTCGGGCTGGTGGCCCGCAAGTGCAAGGCCCCGCAGGTGGTGGGCGAGATCATCGCGGGTCTGCTGATCGGCCCGTGTCTGCTGAACCTCGTGCACATCAGCGATACCATCTCCGTCTTCGCGGAGATCGGCGTGGTGCTGCTGATGTTCTCCACCGGCCTTGGCACCAACTTGAAGGAGCTGATGCGGGCGGGCCCCATCGCGACGCTGATCGCCTGTGTGGGCGTGGCGGTGCCGCTGGTAGGCGGCACTCTCCTTTATAGTGTATTCTACGGTTTTTCAGCCGTGGGCAGCCCGGAGTTCTACAGGGCGCTCTTCATCGGCACCATCATGACAGCCACCAGCGTGTCCATCACGGTGGCGACGCTGCAGGAGCTGGGCCACCTGAAGAGCTTCCTCGGCACCACCATCGTCAGCGCGGCGGTCATTGATGACGTCATCGGCATCGTGGTGCTGACCTGCGTGCTGGGTGCCAGCTCCGGCACCGGCACGGGGCTGGGCAAGGTGCTGTTCAACACCGTCCTCTTCTTCGCTACGGCCATCGGCGTGGGCCTTATTGTCCACTTCGCGATGAAGTGGCTGGACAAGCGCAATCCCCACACCCAGCGCATCACCATCGTCAGCATGGTGTTCTGCTTTGCCATGGCCTACATCGCCGAGGAATACTTCGGCATTGCGGATATCACAGGCGCTTACATCGCGGGCATCGTGCTCTGCTCGATGAATGACGCTTCCTATGTGGAGCGCCGGGTGGACATCAGCAACTATGTGATGTTCGCGCCGGTCTTCTTCGCCAGCATCGGCCTGAAGACCGACATCAGCGGCCTGACCCCCAGCATCCTGCTGTTCAGTGCCTGTTTCGTGATCGTGGCCCTCATCACCAAAATCATCGGCTGCGGTCTGGCCGCCAAGATCTGCCGCTTCAGCTGGGAGGATTCCCTCAAAGTCGGCGTGGGCATGATGACCCGCGGCGAGGTGGCGCTGATCGTGGCCCAGAAGGGCCTCGAAGTGGGCGTGGTGGACCCCGTTTACTTCACGGCGGTCATCCTGCTGATCGTGGTCTCCTCGGTGGCAACGCCGCTGGTGCTGAAGCTCCTCTTCACCAAGCACCCGCCGAAGCCTCATCCCAGTCAGGCAGAAGCTTGATCGTATTACAAAGGGTCCCCGGCCATTCGACCGGGGGCCTTTTGCTGTCATGGGGGAAGGTCGGTGCCGACGGCGGGGTCAAAGGCCCCAAAATTGGAAAATAGATGGATTCCGGCCCGGAAATCGTGTATAATGAAGTCAAAATCAAGGTAAAAATCCGGGAAAGGAATTTTTTCTATGGGAATTGTAGTGATCGGTGCCGTTTTTGTGGACATCAAAGGTTATCCGCTCTCCACCTACATCCCCGGCGGGCGCAACGCTGGGCGGGTGGAGCAGGTGCACGGCGGTGTGAGCCGCAATGTGGCGGAGGATATCGCCAACGTGGAACTGCGCCCGACCTTCGTGGGTCTGGTGGACGATACGGGCATGGGGCAGGACGTCATTGATAAGCTGTCCAACCACAAGGTGAACACCAAGTTCATCCAGCGGGTGCCGGACGGCATGGGCACATGGCTGGCCATTTTCGACAACGACGGCGACGTCTGTGCGGCCATCTCCAAGCGCCCGGATACCGCCCCCCTGACCAAGCTCTTGGAGGAGCAGGGCGATGAGATCTTCGCGGACTGCGACAGCATCGCGCTGGAACTGGACCTCGAAAAGGAGACCGTGAAGCAGACCCTGCGCTACGCCAAGAAGTACGGCAAAAAGGTGTTCGCCGCAGTCTCCAACATGAGCATTGCCATGGAGCGCCGGGACTTTTTGCAGCAGATCGATTGTTTTGTCTGCAACCAGCAGGAGGCCGGGCTGCTCTTCTCGGACGATTACGGCCACTTGGAACCCGCTGAGATGTGCAAGGTGCTGGCTGCCAATGTCAAGAGCGCGAACATCCCCTGCATGGTGGTCACGATGGGCGACAAGGGCGCGGTCTATGCCCATGCCGACGGCGACTGCGGCATCGTTCCCGCCAAGAAGGTGGACGTCATCGACACCACCGGCGCGGGTGACGCGTTCTTCGCCGGAACGGTCATCGGCCTGACCTATGGCAAGACGCTGGCCGAATCCTGCGAGATCGGCAGCCGCCTCGCCGCCTCGGTCATCTGCATCACCGAGAATGTCTGCCCCCGTTTCCGCCCGCTGGAATTCGGGCTGGATGTGCCGGTAGTGGACTGATCCAACCAAACACACAAAGCAGAATCCCTTTTCGAAAGTGGTTGTCGCAGGTGTTATCATCCTCGTGATGATGGGCGGCGCAGCCTAAACGGCGGCTTCCCGGTCTCCAAATCGTAAAAGCAAAGGGACTGTTGCAAAACTCCTTCCGTCATCGCTTACGCGATGCCGGAGAGAGCTGGTTGCAGCGGTCCCTTTTTTGCGCGGTTCAGAGAGAAAAAATTACGGTTTATTCGATGCGAAAAGCCCGGCGGCAAGGCCGCTGGCGAGAATCGCGGCACCCAGCGCCGCAAGGCCCGCCCCGGCCTGACCGAAGGCGTCTCCCAGCGCACCCACGAGGGGGCTGGCGGGAATCATGAGCAGACTGTAGGCCATGCTGTCCACGCTGATGAGGGTAGCCCGCTGGTCGCTGGGAATGGCGTCGTTCAGCTTCTGGCTTTCATGCAAAAGGTACACTTCCAGTGCGCCCTGCACCAGCATCATGCCGAACAGACCGCCCCACGCGGGGGCAAGGCCCACCAGCAGCGTGCCGACGCCGCAGAGCAGGGCGCAGACGGAGTAAAACCGCCGCATGGAGCGGAACCGGACCCGGCGGCCCACTTCAGCGCCCAGCACACAGGCAGCACCGCCCAGCAGCAGGGGAAGAAAGAGGAGCTCTGTGGGCCAGCCCAGCTCAATGAGCCGCTGCTGCAAGAACATTTTGGTCAGGTAGCTGGGCACCGAGACGACGGCGCTGGAGACGATGAGCTTGGCCGCCAGCGGCGTGGTGCGCAGGATGCTCAGGCTGTTGCGCGCCAGTTTGGTGAACTGGCCGGGCAGCGCGCGGAGGGTCTGCCTTCCCCGGCTGGCCTGTGCCTTGGTGACGATGGGCTCCTCCATCAGCGCAAGGGCGGCGGTGGAAACGCCCTCGAACGCAGCGCTCAGCAGGTAAAAGCCCGCAAAGCCGAGGAAGCGCTTCAAAAGGCTGGCCAGCGAACCTATGGCGTTGGCCAGCATGGAAATCTGGGAACTGTTGGCGGAGACTTGGATGTACTCGTCCTCGCGGCCCTCGGTCTTCAGGCTGTCGTAGACAAGGGCTGTGAAGGTGCCGGAAAACATGGTCATAGCCAGCGCGTTCAGCCCCATGGCAAGGCAGATGGTGAACAGGTTCGGCGCAAAAGCCATCAACAGATTGCAGGTCACGGTCAAGACTCCGCCGGACAGGAGGGTCTTCCGGCGGCCCAGCAGGTCTGCCGCCATGCCGCTGGGCACTTCGCAGAAGAGGCTGACGATGTGGTACACGCTTTCGGCTAGGCCGATCTCCCACAGCGAAAAGCCCCGCGCCGCCAAAAGCGCCACCCATACGGCGTCGGTGATGCGCAGACCGGAGAAAAAGTCGGAGGTGTAAATGCAGCGAAGCTGCTGTTTCAAGTTGAGATTCTGATTCATGGGGAGCACCCTTTCTATTACAATGGATAGAACTGTGTGCCCATTTTCAGGCAAAATAAAAACGCCCCATAGCAAAGCTACGCGGCGCAAAGAATCATGCTCCACGCATTACAAAAAAGATCCCTCGGAAGCTCTCCCTTTGGGAAAACTGTCTGCGAAGCAGACTGAGAGGGCCTCGTCGGCCTAAAAATGGGCGCACTTCGAGCCGGAAAAGCTTAAGGGTTTCCTTTTTTGAAGAAAACACAGCCGTTCCAACCCATCTTGGTGCACCCTCCTTTCTGTAAAGCGCTGCGTTCAGTATATCACACTCCGGCACAAAACACAAGCAAAACCGGGGAAAAGTTACAAAATCCTTTCCCACGCTTGCAAACGAGGTGAAAATGTGGTAAGATGACTCTTGGTTATTGAAACCTGAATCTGCAAAAACGCAGCGACGGAGAAAGTACACACAAGGCGTCCGGCAAAGAGAGGCGCTTCACCGGCTGAAAGGGTGCCCAAGTGGGGCCTGTGTGGAAGTTCGCTCCTGAGCGGCCCGCGTGAACGGCTTTTCCGAAAGCCTTTTAGTGCGGGACGGCACGCCCCGTTACGGCGTTTGAGCGCCGCTCCTTTGAGGGAGCGGAAACCGGGTGGTACCGCGGAGTAAATGTTACAGCTTCGTCCCCTTTGCCGAAAGGCAGGGCGGGACGGAGCTTTTTTGTTACCCGCTGAACAAGAAGAAAACCGAGAAGGAGAGAATTTCCATGCAAGCAATGATCGACGAGCTGGCCAAACAGGCCG
>ERZ1026876.287-NODE-287-length-31903-cov-7.657184_pt1 | contig 31903 bp, 67 predicted proteins | sample MGYA00380168_ERZ1026876 | MGnify/ENA primary metagenome ERZ1026876 (study PRJEB33269, sample SAMEA4719804) | human gut metagenome | biome: human-associated habitat; feature: organic feature; material: feces | place: Cameroon | collected 2013-10 ... | reverse complement strand
CCCCGCCGGTGCACCCCTGCCCACCCCAGCTCACTCGGAACGACTGCGCACGACAAGCAGCAGGGCAGACCACGCAAGGAACGACACACACGCCCGGACGCTGGACACGCTGCGCAGGGAGATCGGGGCGGCGGCGGGTGCTGGACTGTCTGCAATGTGTCCGGCAAAGTGTACAATTTCGGACGTTTATTTTTATCCATATTTATATGGATATATTTTGCTGAAAGCATTGACAATCCATATATATATGGATATAATATAATCAGTCCAGATAAATATGGACTACAACCACATTGAACCAAAACAGGAGGACAAAAACCATGAAAAAGACCATCGATTATACCGCACTTGCTGATACCATCCGCGCCGAACTTAACGCCCGCCACGACCGCAGCGCATGGGACAAGGCTGTCACGCTGTACGCTCTTGACCTGCTGGACGATGTGCAGGAGGGTGCAAACAATATGGAGCGCCTGCCCCTTGACGGTGCAGAACTTGAACAGTGGGCGCTCAACGGTGCAAGCTGCTGGGAGCAGTACAGCAACGGCGGCTGCTCCATCTGCTACAATGCCGATATTGCCGCCCGCGTCTGCACCCCGTCCGAACTCAAGCGCACCGACGGCGGCATGAACGCCCCCAACAGCCGGGAAACGTGGCTTGACGTGCAAGCCCGCGCACTGTATCAGGCTTGCAACCGTATCCGCACTATCTGCCGCACCAATGGCCTGTATTGCAAGGGGGTGCAGTGATATGATTACTCTTGATTTTTCCCAGTGGGCCGCCCTCTGGTACATCGGCGGCATGATCAGCGGCGCACTGGTAATGATTGCTATTTTTAACAACTGAGGAGGGCGAAACGATGAAATATCATAAAATCAGAGGGGTGGACAAATCCACCTGCACAGCGGAACAGAAAATTGCCTATAATATGGCATGGTACATCTGGAACGACTGCCGCTATAACTGGACGGACTGCCGCACTCGGATTGACTGGGGCGAACAAGAGAACGCCGCCATCCGGGACTATATAGACCACTGGCAACGCAACTATGCAGAAAAAAACAAAAGATGTGATATTGACAGCATCTTTTGCGCCCTGCGTGCAGGTTTGCACGACTACTTGACGGGCTCCACACACGTCTTCACAAGCTATCAGGATATTGGAAAAGCATTCCCCGCAAATTATATGGAGGGTTGAAAAAATGACAGCGTTTGAAGAAAAAGTGAACGCATACCGTGAGAATAAACGGCTTTTAGAAGAGCTGGAAGCAATGAACGACGCTTTAAAGGCTGAAATTATCAGCATGATGAACGGCGCGCCGGAAATGGTGCAGGGCACTGCAAAGGCCATTTACAAGGACGTTTCTTCCGTCCGACTTGATAGCAAGCTACTCAAGACGCTACACCCGGATGTATACGCAGAGTGCAGCAGCAAAACCAGTTACAAACGGTTTAGCGTGGTATAATAGGAGGTTTCAAGATGTTGTATCACGGCTTCTATTTGACGTTTCCGAATGGCAAGTTTTTCTGTGGGCCGTTCTCCACGCTAGAGCGTGCCCGGTTCGTAAAATCTCGCATGATTGACCCGGCCCGCTATGTAATCGCCTGCAAATCCATTCCGACACATAAAGAAGTTTGGCGGGAGGTGAACACAAAATGATATTATCTTGTGTCCTGTTTATTTTTTGGTTTTTCTCTGCGCTGTTTAAGGCGTCCAAGTAACGCCGATCGGATACTTTAGCGGGGTTGCACCGTAAAGCAACCCCGCCCCATTGCCCAAAAGGGCAAAAAACTTTTTGCAAATCCTATTTTTAGGGCTTATAGTATGATATACTAATTACGTTGAGGCGCACACGTGAAAGGAGCGTACAAAATGAAAGTTATTAAAGGGTTCTCCACATATTTTCGTAAAATGTCAGCCGATGAAGAAAAGATTTTTGCATACCTCAGCAGCCTTGGTGAAAATACCGCTGTTAAAATCGGCGACGCTGTCTATTTTTATTGGGGTGATGATATCGGCCCCCGTCCCGCCTCCCGCTTTGACAAATTCGACACTTTAGAAACCTATCAAAAATTCAATTTTGCAGGCTACAAGAAAAAAAATCTTCCAACAACCATCTATCATGTATCTTATGATGAGTGGTATAACCAGCTGACAAAATACGACAATGACGAAATGAAAGCACTTTTTGACCAATACAGAATTTAATTTATGCGTACCAATCCACCCCGCCCACGCTGGCGGGCTTTTCTTTTGCCTTGCATCCGACACGGTGCGGGGCTTTTATTTTGCTCAGATGCAATACAGCCACAAACAAGCGTTTACAGCGTGTTTTGCCGCGTTAATGCAATTATACGACCAACGCCACAAAATAGCGCACAGGTCAGCACAGGCCGCCTATTATAATAAGGTATATAAGAAGGCAGACCATGCAAGCCCGGCGGGGTCAGCTCCTACCGCGTGCGGATCGCTGGCAAGTGCTGACACGCTGTCAGTAGTACAGACACGGCGAACCTGTTGAGGGGTCAGCGTCTCCACCTGCACAGGGTCAGCCCGGCGGGGTCTCGATACTTTCCGCGCCCGGCGGCTAGAGGTCTGGCACCGGGTCAGCGGTAAGGGCGGGCAGTCTGGCACCCTCCACCCGGCGGGACAGTCCAGCAGCAAGGGGCGCGGCGGGCGGCGCGGAACCATTGGCGGCTCTCGCCGCAGCTCTTTTCGGGCTTTCGCCCGATAACTAATAGAGGTCAGAAATAGTCGTAGCGCTCCGGCTGGAATAGTCGTAGTTTCTCCCGGCAAATAGTCGTAGAATAGTCGTAAAGCCGTCAGATGACCACTGTTTGAAAGTCCTATATATCGTATAGTAACGAGCTGTCCGTTGATAGTCGTAGAGTAATAGTCGTGTGTTTTTTGTGTGAAACAGTCGTTCGCCTTTTAGAGAAAGAGAGGTGCGATAGTCGCTAAGTCGTCCTACAGTCTCAAAATCAATATGTATCAAGACACCCGTCAGTTTTAATCCCCCTCGCATTACCTCAAATTCTTTAACCATCGTACTTATTATAATAGTCGCAGGCAATTGCTCAGTATATTTAACTATTATTCTGCTGAAATAGTCGTATCATCCGATTCGGTCTGTTCCTGCCCGATTAATTCCCAGTATTGTGCTATGGTATTTCAATCAATCCATAGCATTGTACTAGGAATAGTCGCAAGCCAAATACCTCAATATTTTTATCCAATAGAACAGACTGCTCCTGTTGGTCAGTTGCTTTCAATCTGTAATCAACTCCCCATACAGTCATGCAACATTTATACATATCCAACCGACTACAAAATGAAGCCAATTCTCCATGTGGAATAGTCGTAACCCATCCACCAGCCCGAACCTCACGCCAGCTCTTGCCTACGGTCTGCTCTGCTGGCTAACGGTATAGCTTTTGGAGATAGAGGGTTGTAGGGGGAAAGAACCTTTACAGATGCTTAAACTCTTGTTCGCTGCTCCGCTTCTCCTGTTGCCGGTCAATCCACATATCAGCAAAGGCTTTCCAGTTGGTAATGGGCTTTCCAGTCTTGGTCATCCAACCTGTGCCCTCATAGTAGTTCATAAACCTGCTGGCAAGCCTGTTCTCACATCCAGCATCCAAGAAATACTCGCTGACATCCTCAAAGTCCGGCGCAGCGGCGTTACCGGCGGGCGGGTCGCCCGCTTTCTTAATAACTTTTTTTCTTTTCTTTTCTTCTATATTAAGGAGGTGAACGATTGTTCCCCTCAGAGGTGAAGTATCGTTCCCTTCAGAGGTGAATGATTGTTCACCTCCCTTTTCGCTTTCAGACGATTCTTCCGGCACTTTGACGTATATCTTATCGGGCTTGTTCTTCCCTTCACGCTTGCGCTCGATCAACCCTACTTCTTCCAGTTCTTTCAAGGACTTCTTGACCCATCGTTCCGTGAATCCAGTATCGGCAGCAAGGTCTTTGATGGGGTACACGATGTACACTCGCCCTAATTGGTCGGTGAACTTCCCGCTCTTGCTCGCCCTCTGTGACGACCTTGCACGGTTGAACAGATAAACATAGACAATCTTCTCTGTCGGGCTAACGTCAATAGTCGAGAGGAATCGAGGGTAGACCATGTACCCATTGACCTTCGTATCGGCTTTCATGTATTCCATTTTCTCCTCCTGCAATAGTCGCAGACCTCTACAATGCGCTCACAGCCCCGCAGAGCCGTGCAATAGCCGTTTTCTATGTTTGGTCGATAAGTTTGCCGTCCAAACGCAAAAACCGTTTGTAGGGCTTCTGTGCGCGTATATGCAAAAGGCTGCCATTGCTGACAGCCCATGCACTTATATTCCGTATGTATCCTTTTTGTCAGGAATGACCCATCCCAAAAAGTTGAAAGAATCGCATTTTTCTACTCTTTCAAGCTTTTTGGCAGTAACAACGGTTTTCCCGTCCTCGCTTTGCCTGTGCAAATTATGGAACAGGCAATAGTCGCCTTGACGGTGCACGCAAGCATCGCACAGACCATATCTACCTTTTCCATCTTGTACGCTTTCTATGAGGCTTTCAAGCGCATCCATGTCATTCTCCTTTCAGTCCATCCAAGTATATTCTTGGAACCGTTGAATCTGCTTGTTAAACGTAATCGGAAGGTCGCCTATCTCGCCTTCCTTGTTCTTGCTCAGCCGGAACAGGTACTTATCAGGGTTATCGCCTGACAGAAGGATGATTGCATCTGCGTCCTGCTCAATCTGTCCGCTCTCTCGCAAGTCAGAGTTGGTAGGCGTTGCTCCGGGCTTGGATGGGTTCCGATTTAACTGCGCCAGCGCCACCACGACAATGCCTGTGGTCTGTGCCAGTTCATGCAGGGCAATGGATATGGCTGTAATGGCGGCATACCTGTCCTTTGCGCCTGTTTCGTGGATAAGCTGGAGATAGTCTACGAAGATAACCTGAGCCTTTTTACGGAGCGCCTGAGCCTTCATCCACGCCACGTTCTTTCCGGCAGCGGAACGGATATACAAGGGCATCTTCATGTTCTTTGCCTGTCCGTCAATCTCATTCAAGCTGACCGCCTTGTTTTTCACCGTGTCCAGAGGGCAATATATCTGATTAGCCATCAGACGCGCGCCCAGCTTGCGTTTGCTGGTCTCTAAGCTGAAATAGTACACGGTGTAGTCCTGCTTTGCCATGCTTGCTGCTATTTGCAGAGACAGGGCTGTCTTGCCAGCAGACGGCCTGCCGCCGATGATGATAAAATCGCCCGGAGAGATGTGTAGCGCTTCATCCAGCCGCTCTATGCCAGTCTTGATGTACACAGGCTTCTCGTCCATGTGAAGCACATAGTCGTTCAGCACGTCCTCGTATGTCCATGCATCTTCTTCCTCAGCTTTCAGGCTCATTGCTTCGCCCATCTGCTGGTAGATGTCTGATAGATCAGAATAGTCTGTAAGCTCGCTGGTCATCTGAAACGCCAGACCTTGTACACGAGTAAGCGCCGCCTGTTCTCTGATAAGCTGTGCCCAACGCTGCATCTGTTCCCTGTCAATGCGTACACATTCCGATTCGCAGGTCTGTACACACGCTAAAAGCGTCTGTGCTACGTCTGGATGCTGTGTGTTTATCTCGACTATATCTATCTTTCCCCTAGCCGTCCAATAGCCCTGAACAGCCGCAAAAGCGTCTCTCAGTTCTGGTCTGAACAAGTCAAGTTCAAGGTCGGGTATGATTTCATCCACAACGCCCGGCTTGCAGAGCATCAGTGCGCCGATAAATACCGTTTGAACGTCCATTGTTATAGTCTAGGAAATTCCATCTCCGTACTCTGCTCGTACTGGTCATCCTGCTTCAATGCGTAAATGTCCTGCCATCCGGCATAGATGCTCTGGTCGAGGATGGCTTTCCAGTCGTGCCGATCAAACTTTTCCAGCTTGGTGCAGAGCATCTGTTTTGCCCGGTCTGTCATGGGCTTTTTGATTCTTGTACGCATCTGCGCGAACTCTCGCAGGGATTCCAGTAGGGCTTTATCGCCATGAGCAAAGTCGGAGAAGATGTCAGGTTTCTTTTTAACTGCGCTTTCCGGCAGGGTCTTGACGTTCATCTGACTGTCAGTTGATACCATGTGTTCATCGTCACATGACTTTGAACTCATAGATGAGCTGACCCTCATATCATTTATGACATGAGGATGAGATGACTTTCGTGTAGACCATCCTTTTGACGCAATATCGCTTCTTTTAGATTCTTCATTGAGCAGATGTTTGATCAAAATGAAACAAGATTCTGCTTTTTTTTGAGTTCAAAGTTGCGTCTTTTTCCTCAAAAACGTATGCACAGATTGCATCGTAGAGCTCCAATTTCTCTTTGCTTTTCAGCGTGGAGATGGCTTCAAAGTAGTATCGTTGGAATGTAAAATTGTCTCGTTTTTTGTCCATGCTCAGTCCTCTTTGTAGCGTTTGTTCCATGCTTCGATAAGGCTTTCTTTAATTTTTTCCCTTTTACTTTCTGGGGTATCAATCAAATACGTTTTGCTTTCCATAAAAATGCGACACTTGCATTTATTGTCGCCACGTCCTCTTGTAACAAACATCCACATTTTTGAACCGCGGCTTGTTTCTGCAATGGCAACTTTACCACCGCAGAATGGGCATCTCTTGAGTTCTTCCATTTTTAACCCTCCTCAAAATGGGCATTCTTCACTAGATTGGAATGTTGACTATCTCATAATACTGCCGTGCAACGTAGATTGTTTTCTGACCATCCTCAGCAATCAGACCGATAATGAGATAGCTACCAGCAGCCATAAAGAACCAAGGGTTGCTCTTATAAGTCTCTCCTTTCATCCAGTTCTTCATCCTGTTAACGGCTTTTTCAATGTCCTTGTCGGGGCAGTCCGGGTTGTCGTATGCAAAGAAATCCTCAGGAAATTTAAGTTTTTTCACTTTCTAAATCCCTCTCTTGTTCTCACAATTCGCTTATGCGACTTGACAGGTCTTGCGCCTTTGCCGTAAGCTGGACGGATATGTTTTGCCTTGATGTACCCGCAAGGCGGCTTCGGGCCGAAATCAAAAAGGCTCAAATCCATAATGATGATGCCAAACTTCTTGTTCGTCATGTTCATCACCTCACACCATCGGAAACGCCATCCAATGCGTCACCGTCACATCTTTCGGCAGTCTCTCGCCTATCTCATCCCAGAACTGACCGTCTGCGTAACAGCCCAGAAAGTACGCTGTCGGCGAGATTCCTTGCAACATTTTTCCATCTTTGTCGCGCCACGTTGTCTTAGTCGCAAGCAACAAAGGCTGCATCCGCTCTCGTGGCGGTTCGCTTGCTGGATGCCAGAGTGTGTTAGCCATGTGTGTTCTTCATTTTCGCTCCACAGGAAGGGCAATAGTCCCAACGGGTATGATGATCTTTCGTGTGGCATCTGCTACATTCAAACCTTGTAAATGTAGCGTCCTGCACAATCCATTCAGCGGCCTGCTGTAAAGCCGTTGGTGCATCCTCTACAACGTCAATGGCATCGCCGATACTGCAAGCACGGCATCTAACGCCATTGTAGTTCTCGTAGCCATCGCAATATGCTTTCTGGATTCTTTCGATAAGTGCGCTTCGTTCAAGGTATTCTGGATAGTTAGCCATCGTTTTTCACCTCGATTGTCGGTGCATCATCAATGTAGTCAAGCAAATCTTCCAAGTCGCGCCTTTGGTAAAGGTATTCCGTAGAAAATTCTTGGCTGAACTCCTGCATCCATTCTTCGATACGCTTATGTAGCGCATTAGCGTCAATCGGTCTGACTTTCATTTCCCGTTTTCTCCCCAAATCGTATTATCCGCACCTATAACCGTAAACGACAAAAATGACTACAAAACCAACGAGAAAGAAAAGAATATTGATTGCTACAGCCGCAATGACTTTCAAAATCACGTTGTCTATGTATTCGTTCAAAGTCCTAAGAACTATATATTTTTCGATCAAATAAATCGGTGAAACGAACACAAAACCAATCATTGTCGTCAAAACAAAACCGAGTACGATTTCAAACAAAGACATTTTCTTTCTCCTTTCAATCTCCATCCCACACGCCGTCAGGTCGCATTTTTGCAAATTCAAGCAGCCAATACAGCGCACGCTTTGCATTGCCTTCTGTCGCGTGCCAATAATCGTCATCGTCCGTATCATCGCCCAAAGCGGCAATAGCCTTTTCCAGCATCGGGATACTTTCAGCCCCCGTCTTGCCGTAGATGGAACGAATTCCTTTTTTCCCGAGCACATCATTACGCCGATAGAACTTTCTATAATTCCGTGTGACGTAGCGCATCAGTTTTTCTGTTCCGCCCACAATTCTTATGCCGCCTGCAATAAAATGTACGCTATCCGCTTTAAGGATTTCATGCGTTACAGGGTCACAAAGTGTAATGTCATAGCTCATTCTCTCTTTTCTCCCATTTCTTGCATCCACGTTCGTCCCACGCAAAGTCTGCAACGTGTTCTGACTGGTCGTTCACACACACGCACTCCGGCTCTGCGTGCCATTTGCAAGAGCCACAAGACGGCTCGGATTTGTTCTCACAGGATTCTGCCGTGCATCGGATAGCCTTGCCAGCAGAGAACTGTTTGATGCCCATGCAAGAGCAGTGTTCGGTGGTGCAATAGGTCATTTTACCATCTCCAAAGTCATAACGTCGAAATCCTCAAGATTTGGATGCTTTTTCTTAGCCACTTTTCTAGCTTTCAGCTCCGCTTCTTCTTCATTGTCGGCATCAACATCAAAAGTTCCAAGATTGATTTCCCCATAGGATTCATAGGCTACAATTTCTGCTTTGTATTTCATTCTTGCTTCCTCCAACCGATAAATTCACACAATCCGACGGTGTTATCGTTACAACGATGAATGAGGACTTTGTCGCTTATTTTGAATTTTGCGATAAATCCAATTTTGCTTTCTTCCATTTCGTTTTCAAACATCCAATCAACGATGTCTTTATCGATTCTGACATCGCCTTCGTCCGCCATGGTCGCAAAGCACTGTTTACATCTGTAAAGAGCGCACTTTTTCATCGTCTTTGCCCTCTCTTTCCTCTGTTGAACCGCCCGATCACTCGCTTATACTCCGCATAGCACTCCGGGCAAAGGTCGCCTGTGTCTCTGCGCCATGTCCAGTCTTTGAAGTATTCATCAGGGTTCATCATCCTGCCGCCTAGAACCGCTCCGCAGCGGTCGCATACTCGCTTGTGGTAGATTCCTCTGTCAGTCTGCATTACTTTCACCTCATTAACCCATAATGACCATAATCTGAATGATAAGGTCACATACAGCTACAACCAGCAAAGGCAAGCACAACCCGAGAGCATAGTTTGAATCGTAAAACACAGGTTCTCTTTTGCATATTCTGTAAATAGGGTAGCCAATCAGCCACCCGATGAAGAACAGGGTTGAGAGTATAAACACAGCGCCAACAATAATTATTAAAACAGTCATGTTAGCCGTCCTCTCCAACGTCCTTAAACAGGATTTCTTTGTCTGCTTTCCAGTCTTTGATTTTGCACGGAATATCCGTGCCGGGTACAGTCTTTTTCAGACCATCCATCTGCCAGACGTTCCATGAGATAGTATCTGCGATGCAATCAAGAAAAATTGGCATGAAGCCGATTTCCAACCTTTCAGCATCAAACCGATACCTAAAATTCTCGATCAGCGTCAGGAACAAGTTGCACTTTGCCAGCAAAAGATTGTCTCCCTGCCACTCATAGCCGTATGTCGATGCGTAGGCGTTAATTGCCCAGCACATCCACATATCGTAGTCATGGAACTGCTCTGCCAGAACATTCAGCTTCCTATCCAGTAGCCCGATTCTGTCCGGCACGGCAATCATCTGCCCTGTTGTGGTGTCGTATCGACTTGTGAGGAACGGCGCTTCTCCACAGGTTACTTCAAGGCAAGTCTTGTTGATGTATTCCTTCCAGCCCTTTCCCTTCAGGTCGTTTTCGGCAACGTCTGCCATCTTCTTGCAAACCCAAGTCGGCGTGAACACCTCTGCTTTCTTGCTGGTTCGCTTCTTCTGGTCTGCAAGCCGTTTCTGCACACGAGGGACAAGCTGAACCTTGTTCAACTGCTCCAGCGTGATTTCATCTGCAAAGCCTACGCCCAGTTCAGGCGGCGGGTCTGTCGCCCAGATGATGTTTTTTCCTGTCGTATGGTCTTGCAAGAGGACAGGCAGGAACGTGCGTAGACAGGGGTCGGAGAAGTCAATCAGTTTTTCCATTGGTCAGCCCTCACCATAATTGTGTTCTTCTCTTTTAGCCAGTCCTTGACGTAGTGGAAGCAATGCTCACGGTTCTGGCATCGTTCCGGGTCACGATTTTTGATAAGCTCGCAGATACCCGGCGTGAAGTTTTCTGTAATGTCCTCGTCCGTCATGGAACGAATAAAATCGCCGTTAGTCATTGTCTCCAACCTCTCTGTACTCCACGTCAATCCCCTTCGGCAAAGCCGTCTGGTATTTCTGCGCCAACTGTTCTGCGCTTTGAGCATCGCCCAATGGCTGTTCAGGCGGTGCAACGGTGACTTCCACGTTGTCACGCATACCAAAGTAGTTCTTGGCTCGGAAAATCCACTCTGCAGGGTTCTCCTGACCGTACATACCGTTGTATGCCCACATGGACTGCATTTGCAGAATCAGCTTGAGGATGTACTTCTGCTGCAAGCTGTCATCCCGGCGTTTTCCCGCCATAATCTGTTTCAGGCTCACCCATTCGATGCCCAGCACCAGCGCAATCCATTCCACCACAGGGGAAATTCTGGCTTCGATGCAAGCGTCAAAGAAGAAGTCAAGGCGTTGTTGCACTTCAATCGGGTTATTCATGTCCACGCTCGGAAGGTCGCCAAAGTACTTGGCTGCAATCATGCCGATTACTTTCTTGTCCTCTTCATCTCCGATTCTCGACTGCAAATCGCCCGTGCTCATCATCTTTGACTTCTCGATAGCCAACGCCTGTTGCTCCTTTACCTTTTTGCTGACCTGTGATCGGATGCTCTTATTCTTATTTAGGTTCTGTATCCGCTTCTTCTCACGCGCTTTCTCACGCTTCGCAGCGGCTTCTTCTTTCGTCTTTTGCGCTCGCTTCTCGCGTTTTTTCTTTTCAGCTTCAGTCAGTGGCGGTCTGCCACGACCACGCTTCGGGGGTGTTGCCAAGAGTTATCACCTCTTCATCTTCGTTTCGATGTTGTCCAGCTTCCGTGCGATTTGCCAGACGGAACAGCAGTTGTCCAACTGCCGCCACCATGCACACTTTTCTTTCTCGCAGACGCACCGACCAAGCGGATTGCTGGTCATCTTCATTGGGCAGTAAAGTTCGTTGTCCATGATTTTTCTTAGCCCTCCAACTGGAGATGAGCGTTTACCATCTTGACAGGTAAAAGCTCATCCACCAGACAATTCGCTTATCGAAAGTTTCACGCTGGCTTTCATGAAAATTTCGCCGTTCAGCTCAAACACATCTCCACATTCCAGACACCCAAAATTAATTTCTTTTCTCTCAATGTCACAAATTTTCATCATTTCCACCCCATCATAACTGCCGTGCAAACGACCAGGCACACGTTGATGAACAGCCAGACAAGCATTGCCTGCCGTTTTTCAAACAGGGTGTCTGCCGTGTCTTTGATTGTCCGCTCGGACTGAATCACTACCGCCAGCAGGACTAGGCAGACCAGCCAGCGGGTTACAAACTCAAACATATAAATAATCCCTCGTTTCAACATCGCAACTTATACATCTCATTGTTTCGCCACAAATCGGGCACTTCGGGCTTTCCGGATTCCTTTTCATTACTTCCGTTGCAAATCGAGGGTCTGTAATCTCCGTTTCAGTCCGGCACGAATCGCACTTAAACTTTACACTTGTCACGTTCCGTTTCTGTGGTCGCATCCAGAAAGCGTCTTGAATTTCTTTTTGCGTCAAAAAAGCAATCGTTTCTTCATGGTTCAACAGTGCCATTGTTATCCTCCATCAAATCGTCCATGCTTAACTGACCGCTGATGTTGTCATCTTCCATCCACCAGCGGAAAACGTCCATTCCTGTTTGCCGCTTGAGGAGCGGTTGTTACGCTTATTCATTGGACTGCTCCTTGTCGGTGGAAAGTTCAAACGTGACTTTCAGCTTCTTGTCTCCGATAACGCCCCACACCTTTTCGAGCTTTGTCTTGTCGTCACGTTCCATTTCCGTGATGAAATGCCCCATGACCGCTTCGACAGCTTCTTGGGTTACATCCGACTTGTTGCGCCACATCTGCAGGCCGTCTTTTCGGGGCGGCGCCATTGTGCCAGCGTAAACGTTCCCAAACAGTCCACATCCAACATGATATTCAGCCATTTTTATTCTCCTTTGCTTCAAGGCGAGAGAGCCAGCGGTCAAGCTTTATCTCAGCGGTCTTGTTGATTTCTTCTGCCAACTGCGCCAAGATTTCCGTCTTGGGCAGAATGTCTGAAACTTTCTTGCTCACTTCTGTTCTCCTTTCAGCCAGTCGTTCAGTTTTGCCATGCAAAAGGGGCAAAGAAGAACGCTCCATCCTTCTTCCCCACCGATTATTGGCCGAACTTCAAGTTTGTTCTTCATTTTGTTATATTCCTCAAGTGTAAATGTTTCACCACACCTATTACATATCAATGCCATTTTCTTTCTCCAATCTCTTTAGCAGTCCATCAACGTCATACCGCCAATGGACACGCAGCCTTTTCGCTTTGACCTCTATCCCCTCTTGCTCTGCCCACTGCCAAGGGATGCTCTTGCGGCTCTCATTGTAACGGAACGCCAGAACCTTGCTGGCAGGGATTGCAAAGGTGCGGTTGACCGCCCTGTAATTGACTATCACATGGGCGGTCTGACCGCTGTATCCCATCGCTTCCACCATGTCTGTGATGTGCTTTTCCTTGCGGTATTTGCATTTTGCTTTGTCGTACTTGCCGAACACCTTTTCCAGCGGGATAGAGGGCGTTTCGATGGTTTTCAGCTCAAACAGGTGGTTCATTGGGTAACGGTACACAAGGAAGTCACAAATGTTGTCGATGGAAAAGGACAGGTTCTCGTTGCCACCGTAGTAGGTGGCGGCACTGTCTTTCAGGCGGTAGCACCACGCATCGGATGGGACGGATGCTTTGAAGTCTGCTTCAAACTGCTTGCCGGTGTTCATGCGTTGTCCTCGACCTTTTTAGCTTCCCTGATACGCAGTTTAGCAAGTTCACTATTTGCATATCGCAGTTGCCAGCTACCGAACCAGCCCTTGTGAACGAGTTTCCCGGCGCAGTAAACAAACTCCTGCTTCATCAAGTCATCAAGCGAAATGATGTAACAGCCCGGCTTATACTTTCTTTTGCTCATCCTCGTTCACCTCTAATCTCACGGAATATGATTTGCTTTATCAGCGGACTTCTTCATTTCTTCCATAATTTGCTTGTGTTCCTCAGCCGTCATATTGTTCGGATAAAAATATTTATCCACGAGTTCAAACGGTTGCATATAATTGTCGAGAACATCTCGTGCTTCTTTTCGTGCTTTTTCAGCGCACATCTCGATATATTCTTCTTCGGTCATGTTGTAATCGGTGATGCAATCGGTCACCGAAGAAAACCGACACAGCAAACCGTTAGGCTGTCTTGCAATAAAAGCTCCCATTTATCGTTCACCTCTAAATTCACTTCCGAGAAACCGCTTCTTGCCACGTTCCCGGTGCTTGTCCTCGTAGTCACGGCGGTACACGCTCTGGCTGTGGTTCAGTTCATACACGAATGCCTTGCGTTCTTCGAAGTCTTTCTTCTCTGCCTTGTACTTCTCGCAAGTGTCGTGACAAGCTGTGTGGTGTGATGTGCAGTTGTGACAACAGGTAATCATTCGTTTAACCCCACTGTTCAGCCATCGCCTTTGCCACGCCCGTAAAAGTTTTTGCCCGGTTCTTTGCACGATCAGTGGTAAACATTCCCTTGTGCTGCTCACTGTGCTTGTGCGAGTAGGAGCCGGACGGGCACCATGTTGCCGTAGGCTCCACGATGTCTGTCGGATGCAACGGCGGCACGCCGCGCTCCCACAGCAGCGTTTTCTTGCTGTAGGGATGCCCGTACTCATAGGGCTGGATTGCCTGCGTAGGCTTCGGATAGTCAAAATCTTGCTGGGAGTAGGATTTTCAATCACTACCTTTTCGCAGTCTGCCGCCCATACGGCGAGGAAAAGTGCCTTGCCACACAGTCCCTCGTAATACCGGGAAAGATTGAGCTTTCCTCCCTTGTACAGGTGTCTCGCTCCCGCGTTGCTCGTCTTGGTGCATGGGACAAATGCAATAATCATATCCCAGCGGGGCACATCATGTGCGGTTCCGTCCATTGTAACGATCTGCCCCCCTCAATGGCCTTTAAGCAGTCACCGAGAATGTGCCACTCCGGGTGTCCGCCGGACGGCTCTTGAATATCGCATGAGTGTGCTTCATGCCCCCTGCGCCGAAAAGCCTTGCACACTTCTTGACTTTCCTCGCAGGCGATAAGTACTTTCACCGTTTTCTTCCTCCCATCCATCCTTCTTTGTTAAAATCGTTGCGGCTGATCCGCTCTGCCGCGTGGTTTCCGTTGGTGTAGATCCGCTGTGCTTTCAGCTGGCGCTTGTACTCTGCGTACTTCGGGCAACTGCCGTGGCAGATCGGGTGCCGGTCGGGGCAGTGATAGCAAGGTTCAGGAATCACCATTGGTCTTTACCCCGCTGTTTTCCTTGAGCATGTAATCAATACGGGTCAGTATTGTGTCCAGCGTTTGAATTGTCTGCTCCGCCCTGATTGAGTATGAGTACCCCCAATTGCCGCTCCCGGCCAGCCCGTCTTTCCAGTCGGTCAGGTACTTTTGCATAGATTTCACGTCAATCGCAGGCATTGCCGGTTCATCTTCCAGCACATCCATCGCGTCCATAATCTGACACGCGCGGCACCTCACGCCGTTGTAATTTTCGCAGCCGCAGCAATATGCAGCTTTGATGCTTGCGATGGCTTTTTCACGGTCGATAAATTCACTCATGTTCTCTGCTCTCTCCTTTTACCAGCTTGCGTTTTCGCTTTGCACATCCGGCCAGGTAGTCGGTGGCCTCATCTGGCGGTCTGCTCGCCATGAACGCTTTGTTCCGTGGGGCGTTTGCTTTCTGTGTGGCCCTTCTTGCTTCTGCCGCTGCCACATCCCCCGGCGTGCGCAAACCGTCACGCTTCCAGCCGGACAAAATGCCGTTGATGTAGCTCCACGAGCGTTTTCCGGCTTCTGTAGCCTTGTCGATTGCCAACAAGATCATCTCGGTGCTGTACTCCTGCCGCCACTTCTGCAGCTTGTCCAGTGCAGAGCGTGGGAAGTCCCCAACGGCCTGCTGATAATGCTGGACGATTTTAGAGAGCTCTACGTCAACGGCGGTAGACAATCTTCCTTCTCCTTCTCCTTCTCCTTCTCCTTCTCCGGTTATGCTTTGGCTTTTTGAATTTTCAAAACCGGGGTTTTCTTTTTCACTAAAACCGGGGTTTTCGTTTTTTTCGGTCTGCCGCCTTTTGCTCCGTTCAAAACGTCCTGCATAGACTTTTCAAGAGTAGGTTTCACAAGCTTCCAGCAGATAGAGACAACGCCTTTCACTTCCGGTTCTTTTCCGGTAAAGCTGTACTCAATGATCGCTTCGTAAAATTCTGCGCGCTCTTTTTTGCTCAAATCCTGTGCCGCTTCGTAGTAAGAACGAAAAAAGCTGAAGCTTTTTCGGCTGATTCCCAACCCATTTCACCTCCTTTGCACGCCCGTATAGCCAGATAGCACAGCTCTTATATAAGGTAGGCGGTCAATCAGAACGGCAGCGAACCATCCGGCTCTTCAATCAAGGAGAAGTCATCATTCCCGCCCTGCGAGTAGCCTGAGCCAGACCCACCAGCCAGCGTTTTCTTCGGTCTGGCCTCATAATCGCCGGAACGAATCTTGTCCACGCTGGTAAAGCGGTCAACGACCAGTTTCGTCTTGATGTTTCCATCGTTGCCCATGTACTCTTCCTCACGGAGAACCACGCCGACCAGCTTGCCACGCAGGGTCTTTTCATCGTTGTTGAACTTGTAGCCGGGATTGGACTGCTCCACAGCGGTGATGAAGCCCTTGAAGAACGGCAGCGCCTTCTCTTTGTAACTCTTGATGGTCTTGCCGCCCCATGCCCATTCGCCCTGATTCAGCTTGCCACGTTCGATAAGGGAAGCGGTCTGCTCACGCCAGTAGCCCTTGAACTCGCCCTCTGCGACTTCCCACTCGATGTTCAGACGCTCCTTTGCAGGCTCATCAATCGCCTTGCAGATACCGGCAACGTAGCCGCCAACAGGCAGGTCACGGCGCTCGGTGGCTTCCTGCACGTCATTCCAGTTGATGTTCTTCATCTGTTACTCTCCTTTGCTTTCCGGCTGAACCGGGATGTTGTAATATTCACGGATGGTCTTGTCTACGGTGGCGAGGTCGTTCTCGATCAGCGCATCGTTGAACATCCCCAGAGGGGTTTTCACAGTGTCCATCCCATCGTTGCGGGTGCTGAACAGGTATCGCCCATCCTGCACAACGGTTTTCAGAACGATGGTAAAGTACCCTTCCACGCAAACTTTCTCGTCCAGTAGCTTGCCGATGGTCTTGAACTTCTCGCCACCATCGCCGTCACGCTCGCTGTGGCCAAAGAAGTAAACCACCACATCGTCCGGCAGTTCCTTTGCCCGCATCAGCAGGGCGTTGAAGTTGGCTGCCATGTCAGTAAACTTCTGGTACCCAGCGACCTTTGCGTTCCGCATGAACTCGCCAGTCATAAGATAGGTGGCATCGTCAATGACAATGGACTTGCGCTTGGTGCTGTGGATTGCGGCATCAATCTTGCCGTAGTCGTTGGTAATATAGGTTTTCATGTTGCTGCGGAACGGCAACGGCTTACCAAGCACGTTGATTACCGCCACCTGTTCCGGGTCAAAGTTCCGAAGCGAAGCGGACTTGCCGCTGCCGGAATGACCATAGACCATTACTAATACTGCCATTTTTCCTTTCCTTCCTTGGCTTCATTAGGCTTCATTGTTCTTACTTTGGCTTAACTTGGCTGTACAAAAATCAGCTAGCCAGCAGTTTTTCCAGCCGTGCGTGCATTTCTTTCAGTTCCGCTTCCCTGTCCTCGATTTCAGACTGCAAGTCCTCAATCTCAGCCTGACGCTCAGCTTCTCTGGCTTCTGCTTCCCGCTCACGGGTCAGGAAGTACACGCCATCCTCTGGCTCGGTCACACCGCCAAATCTATCAAGGTTAATCATCTTTCGGTCTCCCTCTCTTTCGCTGCTCTTTGATTTGCAGTGCGCTGTACCACTGGTCTTTGTCAATTTCAATGGTTGACCACCGGTGGTTGCAGGCAAGGCATTTCTTTCGGCGAACAATGCTGTCATGGTCAGACCGGCTGTCCACCGTTGTAGTGTTGTCGCTACCGCACATCGGGCATTTCACTGTGCATCCCTCCACTCGTTAGAATGGGTAGGGATTCGTTTCAACTTTTTTGCTTCGCTTTCACAAGCTTCTCTTTCGGCACATGAACCAAGTCCTACAAGAACGAGGGCCGCAGCAAGTAATACAAATGAAACAAACGCCCATCCAATCGTCGTCCAGTCATTTGAAGCGCCATTGATGCTATCGCCGCAGCCAACCGCTACAATGGCAGCCACGATGCCAAGCATGGTAAGCACAGTTCCCTTTACAGTTCTCATTTTTTCCCTTCTTTCAGAATAATATCGAATAAAAATGGTTTATTTGCATCAATCACAATTATCGCATTCAGCGTTTCGGCTATTTTCGCAAGCGTATCAGCTTTAACGCCAGTCTTTTACGGTTTTTTGTTTGGGCTTGTGATATTGTAAATTGTCGGGGCTGACACACCGCTTCTGCGAATAAGTTCTGACGCTTTCATGTTACGTTCTTCAAGAGCGGCTTCCAGCGTCATTCCTTTTCCTCTGCGTTATTCGTCGCTTTGTGCCCGAAAATCCAACCGGTTGCCATCAGAGTACAAATGCCGATAACATACCAAGTGGCTTTAACGCCGACCAGAAGTTCAATGTGATGTACCAGCCAAAAGTTCAACAGAAACGTTGCCAACACAATAGCCAACGCCGCGCCCCACATTAGAGCAATTTCTACAAGTGCTTTCATTTTTCTCCTTTCTCTTGTGAATGCGTTCCAGTCGGTCTTTCTCCCGGCTATGCCAGCGGATTTCCCGCTTGCCGTAGTATTTACCATTCATAGACAAGCTCTCCTGTTGCAAGCATTTGCGATACTTCGCCATAATGCTTGCCCAACTTGTCGGCCAATGCCTGAACCTGACCTACAGATGAAATTTTCTTTTTCTTCGAGTGCCTTCTTGTTGCGATCTCTCTCTTTTCGCAAACGCTGATGCTCTGCAATGCTTGTAAAAGCGGCCTCTTTTGCGCATTCTTTGTGGTACTTTTGAGCCGCAGATGTTTTAATCATCGGCTCCCCACACCATTGGCAAATTGACCTTACTGGCGTAAAGCCGTGTCCGTTTTTCAACGCTTTTCGTTTTGCCATCTTTCGCTCAAGCGAAACTTTCCTTTTGCAATCTGAGCAATATTTCTTCGTGGGATTAACTAGGCCAAGCAAGACACCGCAATGTTCGCAATATTTAATCTCCACGATTTTTCTCCTCTTTCAGATTTGCTTCCCGGTTGTGTCGTTCAAAGCACTGGTTGATAAATTTCTCAAACCACAGCACCTTGTTGGCTTCATTCCGGGACACGCCCGTTGCCATCGCCAGCTTCAACCGTCTCTTTCGGCTGGGCGCTTTGTAAAAACACGTCACCAGCACTCACCAGCCTTTTTGATGATGAACGCTGGCACATCCCTTCCGGTAGCCCGGCACAGGCAGACGCATTTGCCAATCCATGCATTCCAGTAGAACGGGTCAGTCATACAGAATGTGTTGGAATGGTTTCGGCTGTCCTCGTCCAGCATCCACAGTGAGATTGCATTGTCCGCCTTTGACCAACTGATGCTGTAACCATCCAAACACAGCTGCGTCATAATCTGCATTGCAAGATGCTTTGCTTCGTCGATTTCCTCCGCTGTCCACTTGAGCTTGTCCACTTCGTAGGCTTTGACCGCCTCGTCAATCGCGTGGTGCGCTTCGTCAGGGTATTCAAGGTCTACTTTCAAGGTGATAATTTGCTCCATATTCAATCCCCCTTCTGTTCGATTTCAAGAATCTTGCAGATGCTCTGGATAATCCTCTCCGGCTTTCGCTCGCCACGAAGAATCTTGTAGAGGTACGAATCATCAAGGAACAATCCAGTATCGCTTTGAACCGCCTGAATCAGCTCCGTTTGCTTCATACCTCGCTGCAACAGCTTCATCTTCACTTCCAGCTCAAAGCCAGAACGGAAGTTTTCTTTCAAAATTCCACCTCCATTTGCTAAAATCTATTGACAAGTACGGAAAACTGTACTAATATAAGGGTGTAGAGAGTTTATATTGTACAGCGTTCTGTACCGCCCATGTCTGTATTATAGTACAGACATCTGTACAAGTCAACTCTTTTGTACAAAATTCTGTGCATTTGTATACTTGCACAAATATGGGAGTGTTCTTATGTCGGACTTGTACAGCAACATCCACGCACTCTGCGAAAAAGAGGGCATCAAAGACGGAACCCTTTGTAGCAACATTGGGATTCGCCGTAGCTTTCTTTCCGAGCTGAAAGCCGGAAGAACCAAAAGCCTATCCGCAGAGGTTCTTTCTAAGATCGCAGCCTACTTCAACGTGTCGGTGGACTACCTTCTCACCGGCGAGCAAAAAGAAAACCCGCCCCAGCAGCTGCAAAGTGAAGTCGATGCAGCAGTGGAGCGGATTAGAAGAAAACTTGAATCTATGCCGAAGGAACAGCGTGAAGCGCTGATGAACCTGATCGAAAAGATGTAACGTTCATGCCCGGTAGAATAAAAAGAATCCCTTGTGCCGGGCTGGTGTAGCTCTGCGCAAGGGATTTTCTGTTATTATAGGCCTAGTGCTTGTTCAGCTACCGGAATCTTTTCTGGATGCTCCAGCAGCCATGCTATGAATCGGTCAATCTTGGCTCTTTCCTGTTCGCTCATTGTGGCATATCCTCCCGATTGGCAAGTGCGGATGTTCATTTGATATGATTATACATCTTTCTGTTGTATAGTCAATACTATTTTAACAACTTTCGTGTTATTTTTTTGAGCATCAACCTTTTTCAGGGAAGCCACGAGCGTTCAAGTCAAAAGGGACAACGCCTATCCATCTTTCCTCCAATCACAGCTCTACGAGCTGTCCGTCAATGCGTTCGATATTCTCTGCCGGGTCTCGCCCATCGTCTAATGCGGTTACGGCGCGTTCCAGCACGTTTTTAGCTTCTTCGTAAGCGAACTTATCAGCATCGTTGTTTGCAAGGTTGTAGACCAACTTCAAGGCGGTCTGGCGGGCGTATGGGATAAGCATGGTGTCAATCTGGTTCATACACTAGCCCTCCCACGGTTTCGGCGTTGTGGTCTTGGTCGGTTCAGACGCAGGCATTCCGTCAATCATAATCATGTTGTTACCTCCTGTTTGATTGTTTTTTTCGATGGTACAGTTATAACACAGGCTGCTGTTGGTTCTCCATAGCAGCTTTTTCCATTTTTTGGCTTGTCGAATCCAGCAGTTTTGTAAAGTTTTGTCGATGGAGTGAGGATTATGGATGAATATTTGTTAAGAACAGCCAAAGCATTAGAGATGGCACGAACGCGCTCTGGTCTGAGCCAACAGAAGTTGGCGGCACGGATGGGCGTAAATCGCGGCACGATTGCAAACTGGGAGCAAGGTCTTGCGGCTATCTCCCTGCCGATGGCTATGCGCTGGTTCGCCTGTTGCGGCGTATCAGCGGTTCGGTATATGGACGCTTGCATCCATCCCGGCCTGTTGGAACACCTAGAGGATGACTTGACTGGCATCGAGAAGCGCCAGATATTGATAGAGGGAATCAAGGAATGCTCTTCCTATGAGGTGGACGCCTTGCTATACATCCGATACGGCGATCACGGCTCAGACCACATTGGCGTGCTGACAGAGGTTCTGGCAAACCTTCACACGCCGCTGAAGGACAGGGTCGCTGTCTGCCGGATGATTTCTGGCAACCATGAGATGGCACAAGCTACCGGAACAGACCCAGACCCGAACGGCACGCAGCCAAAGATGGAGGTTCTTTATCAGGCGCAGGACGCTGGAACGGAAGCTGTCATGAAGTCAAACGATTCTTATACGGTGAATCCGAATAACATAACTGTCTGATTGTCGGATTATCGTGAATTTTAAGGAACATTTTGTCCTCGTTCATCCACTTTTTGTACACCTATCGGACAGATTTGCCTTGTCATTCCGTCCCCCATAGACCAGAAATCGACAATGTTTGCACGAAACAAACAACGAATTAACGTTAATCTGTTGCATCTGATTGGGCGACTTGTCAATCTGTCCCCCATAGCACCGGCTTAAAAATTTTTCATCCACTTTTTGTACACGTTAGGCATACTTAACCGTTAAGCATTTCAACCTTTCTAGTACTAAACATTTGCTTATTTAGCAAGATTCGCCTTACGTTTTCCACTTTTTGAGAGAGAAAGAAAAGTTTTTTGTGGAAAATTTTCTTCTTCTGCTATTAGTAGAAGTTATTTTATAATCCTGTTAATAGTCTTGTTTTATATAATGTAAAGAGGTGTACAAAAAATGGAGATAGGTGTACAGATTGTGGAAACAGGTGTACAAAATGTGGATAGTTAGGTGTACAAAAAGTGGAAACAGGTGTACACTTGCTATTGATTTGTACACCTGTTTGTGATATACTCTTTTACGAGAGGAGGCATGATAAGATTGTCCGATATTAAAGGCGGGAACTTGGTTGAAAAAAGCCGACAGCTTGTTTGGGCAAAGTTCACTGACTATACAGCAGGAGAACTACGGTTACTTGAAGTGTATCTTAGCCGCATCAATCCGAGAGACCCTGAAACTTCAACGGTTCAGTTTACGTTACAAGAGTATTGCGAGTTTTTGGGGTTGAAAATCAACTCTAGGAATTTGAAAGCACAAGTTAAGCATTTCATCGATAACTCCGTTGAAGTTCCTAGAGGTGACGGCTCAGGTTCGTTTGACCTGTATCCCCTATTTAGTAGAGCAACTGTAAATTTTGAACCTAGCTTGATGAATATTACCGTATCGCTGTGTTGTAACCCGCTTTTGCAACCTGTTTTCTTCGACATTGCAGAGCGTGGATATGTCAAGTATCGCTTGCGCTACACAGCGAATATGAAATCGCAGTATAGCATTTTGCTGTATTCAATTCTCCGAGAGTTCATCGGACGTGGCGTAAGTCAGCCCGAAATTACGCTAGATAGGCTAAGGGAACAGCTTGGGGCAAGAGAACCTAGCTATCAAGAGTTCAAGCATCTTAGGCGGCGTGTCATTGATATTGCGGTAGCTGAAATAAACGAAGTATCAGACCTGTGCGTTGAATATGACAAGGTCATGAGAGGCCGCAATGCGGTTGCTGTGAAATTCAATGTAGCTTTCAAGTCTAATGAGCCAGTCATAGACGTTGAGGCTAACGAGGTTGAAAGCGTAGAGCTAAAAGATATTCCAAAGAGCCAACGACCCGCCAGAAAGCCTCGTAGCGGTGCATACGAGGATGTGGATTGGGCATCTATTGCGCCGGAGATGGCTAAAAGCCAGTGTATCTTGACTGCAAAACTGGTAGCAAAGAGGTTGCCAGAGAAATATCCGAACATTAAGCCTAACAAAAAGAAGGAAGCTGTTGTGAATATTATTGAGAACGCATACAGGATTCTTGTCAGCGAACGGCTTGATAGAATTGAAAAAGACCCCGGCGCTTATATGTACTCAATTTTGAAAGAAGCAGACCTTGACGATTATGCTACGTTTGACGATGGCTTCTTGAAGTAGTCAGATGTAGCACATTAAGCAGAATGAGCAGATGATGCAGAAAGGAGAAAGAGTATGATTCCGATGTTTCCGAAAGGCTATGACAAGGACAAGTGGTACATGACCAAAGATGTTATGCCGGATAAAAGCCTAGAAGGATGGCTGCATGGGATTTTACTTCGTATCGAAGATGAGAAAACGGGAGAGAAAAGTTTCATAATTGGTAAGTACGACACAATCAACGGCAAATGGTTTGATTCCGATGGGAATGAAATCAATGAAACAGTGGTTGCATGGCACGTCACGCCTGTGTTATGGGTCGGAGACGAGATAAAAGCAGCATATCCGTTCTACTAAAAAGAAAGAGTGATAAAATGGCAAAAGTTTCCTATTCCGTTCTGAATAAAGCAGAACTTGACCTTGAAAAGAAGTTTGATTATCAGTTTCGGTTCAATCATCATGGAAATCAGGCTTCTGTAAGGGTTTTGCCGCAGAAAAGCTATAGCGAACTAACGCCTGACGAAGCGATTGAAGCCGGGAAAGCTTTGATCGAAGCTGGTAAAGCAGCGAAAGAGTTCGTTTACAACGGATATTTTATAGACTGGGGAGAATAAAAATGGCAAAAATCATAGCTGTCGCCAACCAGAAGGGCGGCACAGGAAAGACCACCACAAGCACCTGTCTGGCTGGTGCATTGCAGTTGCTTGGAAAGAAAGTCCTGCTGGTGGACTGCGATGCTCAGTGCAACGCAACTGATACCTACGGCGCACAGACAGAGGACGTATGCACCCTGTTTGATGTGATGACACGGCAGGGTATGGTCGAAGAGGGAATCCAGCACTGCGAAGCTGGTGACATTCTTCCGTCCGACAGCGCATTGAAGGACATTGACGAGCAGCTTGTGCGGGACATGGGCAAGAACTTTCGGCTGCGAGAAGCCCTTGAAAGCGTGTCTGAGAAGTACGATTACATTGTGCTGGACACTCCACCGCAGCTTGGTCTTGCGCTTGTGAACGCGCTGATTGCCGCCAACAGCATCATCGTACCCATCACAGCAGACCGATACGCACTGGCTGGTTTGAGCCAGCTTTCGCAGACCATCGGCGATGTTCGCAGATACTTCAACCCGACTTTGAAGATTGAAGGTCTGCTTCTGAACCAGTACAAGAGCCGTGAGAATCTGTCCAAAGAGGTTGTGGAGCAGCTTCCTGTAATTGCACAGAGCATGGGTACAACCCTGCTGGACGTGAAGATTAGACCGTCTATGGGCGTTCGTAAGGCGCAGGCAGAGCGGCACAGCCTGTTTAGCGGCGACACGGCGAAGAGTACCAGCGCAGAGGATTTCAAGGCGTTGGCGCAAAAAATTGTAGAGGGGGATAAAAATGAATGATATATACCCGCACCTTGTAGAAATGACGTGCATCGAAGATATAAGACGGGTTTATTTCTTAGATCTTGATGTTTCATTTAATGAATTGTCGGATGAAGAAAAAGAGCTTGCATATAATTCTCAGCAATACCTCGCTAAAAAATACTGTGAAAAACTGAAAGAAAAGCTTTCCGAGAATCAGTGGGCGCAGTCGAAGCACAAACTTCCAAATGAATCAAACAAATACGTTATTGGATTTAGTGAAGACGAATACGATGTAGAAATCGTAAGATACGAAAGAGGTCTTAAAAAGTGGATAGGCAAAGATGGGAAATTGCACAACATTACACATTGGAAGTCTTTACCGGCTGTACCAGACCTCGAAGATGAAGATTGGGAGGAAGAGGAATGAAATCAACCAGCAAAAAATCCACAGGCTTGCTTGGCGGGTTTGATTTCCAGCCTATTTTTTCGGAACAGACATTAAGCCGAAGTGAGCCAAAGGAAGAAGAAGCAAGCCAAGCAAAGCCGAACGAAGCCGAGCAAGCACCAATTAAGCCCAGTAAAGCCACAGACAGCCATGCACAGCCTAATGAAGCACAGTTAAGCGATATTAAGCCGAAGCAAGCCAAAGACAGCGAAACGCAGCCGAACAATGCCGTAGTAAGCGAAAGCAAGCCGAAGAACCTGAAACAGGCGATGGAAGTTCAGCGTCTTATCGAACAAGGCGATGTGTCGGGTGCATTGGTCGAAGCCGGTCTTGCAAAGAAAAAAATCCCGATGCCAGTATCGCATCAGGGCATTGCAAGCGGCGATGGCAAGCGTTCAAAGCGCATTACCATCCTTATGAGCGAGGAAGAACGCAAGTACATCAACCGTGAAGCACGGCGGCACGGCATGACGATTGGACAGTTCGTGTATGCTCTGGCGGTTGCGGCGGCAGAGGGGAAGATTGAATTGGAGGATTTTTTGGAGGATTGACGATAGAAGTTAAGTTCTAGGAGGCCATGAAATGAAAAAAGCAAATGGAAGATATATGCATACAGAATGTGACCGATGCGGATATACAATTCAAATAGACGACACTAATCGGGGGCTGATTCATGGCTGGGGTTGGAGGAAAGACACCGGAGACCTTTGCCCGAACTGTTATAAAGATTATAAAAAGATGATACTTGAGTTTAATTTAGAAAAGAAGCCAACGATTTGATAAAAGCTGAGTTCTATGGAGGATTGACGTATGATTATTTATAGACCTCATCGCGGTTCTTTGGAAGATGCCATGAAAGAAGTAAAAACATTCGATAATTGGTATCAGATGACGCATTACATTGCAAATAATTGGAATTTAGCGGTTGGCAAAAAAGTGATAGACCCTGATAATATTGTTATGGACGACAAGCCAGTCAATGACGACCGTGTGGGTTGGAAAAATGTTCACATGGTTTTGGTAACTCGTGTTGGAAATGAAAATTTTATGGAGAAATACGGAAATCCACAGTGCATAGGGTATTGCACTTACGATGTCTCAAGTGTCAAAAAATACGCAACATCAAAAGAAGTAGGATGCGAAAAATTCTATTGGGCCAAAATTCAGTACGACGATGACGTAAAATGCAGACACTTCCAAGCGCCGTTCGTGTTGTTTGCGAACAGCAAGGATGAAGCAAAGGCAAAAATCGAGCGAAAAGTTCCCGGTAAGTTTTCCATTGTCGGAGTGGTTGAACTTGACAAGAGCCTTGTGTTCCATCCGCAAGACCTATTTGACATAAAAGCTGAATCCGTACTTTGGGAATAGGAAAAACGCTAGAGGATAGAACAGGTAGCTATCGCCCATCGTTAGGAGATGTGGGAATCGTCACCCCACCTAGCTTTTTCAATAGAGAACCCCTGTGTAGCCGCAACGACCGCACAGGGGTTTTGCTTTACTTATCAGCAATGCAATCCCAGTAGAGATATGCCTTGCCGTCTACGGCATCCGTGTCCTCAAGGAACGCCTTTGCCATGTCAGCGTAGAAGCCCGGAGTGTCAACGGACTGACGCTTTGCGACCTGACAATAATCCGAGTACATCATGTTCATGACTGCCCAGAAATCATTCGGGTCACAGTTGATGTTGCGCTGCTTGGCCACATCCTGCGTCTGTTCCAGTGTCCAGTGACAGCCCTTTGTGCCGTCAGCGTTCACCATGTTGTCGCACCATTCCTCTGCCTCATCGTGGGTGAGGTGCTGGCGCGGCATCTTAATGGAGCGGCTGTCCGCACCGCCGCGCTCATACTGCCCAGACCGCTTGTCCCAGTCACCGTTCTGCGAGAAACCGATTTGCGGCATTCTGCGCCCATTCTCTACGTCAGGGTAGCGGGGGATAGGGTAGGGGTCGATGTAGCGGTTCTCCTCCTGCGGATAGTAGGGATAGCGGTCGGTGTTACCTTCCAGCTTACGCAGGCGGCGTTCCATCTCGCGCTCCCTGCGGTCACGCTCTTCCTCAAGACGGTCACGTTCCGGCTCACGGTCTTTGTCGTGGTCACGGAGCATCATCATGCGGCGAAAATTAGTCTTGCCCATAATCTACACCTCCTCAAGAAATGGACGCAGGCGCACCGGCGTGAGAACGGCAGAAGCGGCCAAGATACTTGAACGTGCCTGTGCCGGTGGCAGACGTTGCCACACGGGTAGCATAGCGGGTGCGGGTGTGGATGCTCTCAGCGGTTGCCTGAGCGCAGTTGCAGTCGGTCAGGGGATATGCGGTAGTGCCTGCGCCGATGGTGATGACCACAGGGGCGTTGATGGTGGCTGTATCCGGCAAAGCCTGAGCAATGACCAGACAATATTTTTCTCCGTTCTGGTATGCGCCAGCAGGAATATTGATGGTCAGCGTGTCATTGGCGAACGTCACCGCATCCGAAATAACGAGGTGCGGGCACAGCCGGCAGCTTGTTTTGCAAGCCATAATGTTTTCCTCCTATAAAAATCAGGGGCAGAGGTAAATCCCCCTGCCCCGATGGTTCACCCGGTGTTATCGGGGAGTGTGTTGGTTAGTAGCAGCCGCAGCAGTTCACGCCAGCGTTAGGGTTTGCCACCTGATAAGCGGGAATCGGGCGAGGATTCACACGGTTCAGGATGGTGTCGGTCTGGGCGTTCATCGCAGTGGTCAGAAGCGCATTCTGCCGATCCTGAGAAGCGGCGAACTTCAGGCTCTGGTTCTCAGCGGTCAGAGTGGCAATCTTATCCTGCGTGAAGTAGTCCATCATGGCGCGGTAGTTCGCGTTGCAGTTGTCGATAACTGCACGGGCGTTGTCTGCGATAGCCTGCCGGGTGGCGCAGTCCTCCGTTGCGATGGTGTACTTCAGGTCGCCGATCAGCTGCTTGTTTTCGCAGCAGCAAGATGCCAGCTGCGTTGCAAGTGCGGTCTGACCGGCCTGCCGGGCATTGCCCTCCTGCATGATAGCAAGGTTGATGGCATTGTCGCCATTGGACACGCTGCGTTCCAGACCGTTCACGAGCTGTGCGTTCTGGTAGCCGAGCTGACAGATGGCGCTGTTCACGCCTGCGAAGCCACTTGCGATGTTGGAGTTGATACCGTTCATCTGTGCCAGCTGGTCATAGCCAAGCTGACAGATGCCGTTCTGGATGCCAAGCAGAGCACGAGAGGTGTCCTGCTGGTTGAAGCCCTCAGACAGAGCCGCGCGGGTGTCTGCACCGCCCTGACCAGTTGCGCCAGTGCCGACCAGATAGGGGATGTAGCTGTTCATGCCGTTGTCGCCGCCGTTGCGGTTGTAACCGTTCGTGCCCCAGCCGAAGATGATAGCGAGGATGATAACCGCCCACAGACCTTCGTTGCCGAAGAATCCGCCGTTGTTGTTACCGTTGCCGTCCTGCCCAGCCAGATAGCCAGTTGCAAAATCGTCCATAACAAAACTCCTTTCAGTTTTGCGTTATGCCATCCCACCGCCGTATGCGATGGGCGAAGCCAAACAAAAGCGGTTTTTGTCAAGTCCGCAAAACTGAGAAGCGTTTCGCTTAGAGGGATGCTTTATCGGGGCAGCGTCAAGTTCAGGACGCTTGCCAGTTGGTTCAGGTCGATGCCGCGTTCTTTAGCGAGGTTCTGCGCCATCGTTCGGAGCTGCGCTTCGTTTTTACCCTGAATCAGGTTCAAGCCCTGCATGATAGGTGCGCTCTGACCGCCCAACTGCTGGATAAGCCCCATCGGGTTTTGCCCGGCACGAGCCAGATTTGCCAGCTGCATGATGGGGCTGTGAGTAATCATATCAAACGGAGAGGACATTGTTATTCTCCTTTCTTTGCGGTAACAGCGGGCTTAGAAAAGCTCTTCTGCCACTTTTCCAGTTCATCCAGCCGATGCACGAGAGTATTGTACTCTTCAACAGGCACATACTGCTGTGTCGGTGTAGCAGTCTGCTGTGCCTGTTGTGCTTGCATCTGCCGCCATGCTTCCGGGCTGTAGAACTCCTGCACATAGGATTCACAGGTGTCCGGGTTCAGCCGCTTGCAGTAGATCACGCCGCTGCGCAAGTCCGGGCAGTAGGTCGGTCTGCCGTACAGGTCGGACGGTATAGCCAGAAATTCTTCCCTGCTGGAAACAGGTCTGCCAAGCAGCCAACCGCCGTCCTGTGCCAACTGCTGAACAGGCTGCTGCCCATTCATCGGCTGCGGACGCTGCGGCTGCACCTGTTGCATCTGCGTATTTGGCAGGGGAGTGGCAAGCCCAACTGTTCCCATGCCTCCGTAAGGATTGACAGGCTGCTGTGGAACGTAGGGCGTTCCGGGTGTCGGATAATAGCTCATAAAACATCCCTCCTATTGCATCCAGTGTACAGCATCGGCAGAAAATGAGAGACAACGAACGCACAACGAAGGACAAAAAAGAAAAGCGGCAAGCTCTGGAATAGCCTGCCGCTTTATTGCGTTTGTAGAATCAGCTTCAAATATGCGTCCTACATACACTTAGGTTGTAAAAATATTATATCACACATCGAGCATTTTATCAATGCCTTTCAGCCGGTATCCTACCGCCGTCCGGCTGTAATGTGTCTGCGCTGCAATGTCCGGCAGCGGGAGCCGCTCAACGTACCGCAAAAGAGCTATCTTTCGGTCAACCCTCCCAAGCGGTGCGGTTTTGATGGCGGCTATCATCTGCTGTCGGTCAAGTCCTTGCAGCGCAGGGGGCAGCACTACACGAGCCGCCGCCACAGGCAGCACCGAGCCAGAAGGGCTGCGGCAGCTGTCCGGCGTTACGAACCATTACGGTGACGTTACCGAGATGGTCGATTTTGTTGACCTTAACAAAATCGCAGAACGTTTTCGTGATGTCACGAAATTGTTCTCGTGCGGCGTACATCGCGGTGACGTTACCGAGATGGTCGTATGTAGTGCTTGCCATGATATCCTCCTTACTGTGTGATTTCCTCAGCGTCTGCCTTGTCTTCAGCGTCCAGCGCGTCGTAGTACGCCTGTGCAAGGGCTTCCACCTCTGCAATGTCGTCCTCCGAGAGCAAGGCGCTGTCCAGATGGGCGTACGCCTTGTCCAGCCAGTATGCCACGTCGCGTCCAGCGGCAATTTCCCGCTTGATGGAGCGCAGGGTCAGGTCGTGCCGGGCTTTGCTTTTGATAGCCATATGCTTTTCCTCCTTAGGTCATGGACGCAATCGCGTCCTCAATGCGTTTGATTGCGATGTTCACGTCCCGCTGATACTCCAGCTTGACCCCTGCGCCGTCACCAGCCTGCACCACAGTGTCAGGGCCGTAAGCGGTGAGGGCTTTGTAGGCGGCGAGTTCGGCGGAAGTGAGCGGGGTTTCGATGGGGGTAGCGAGAGCGTAGTAGATAACGGATTTCACATTCGTTAGCAACTGCTTAAAGGCTTCTAACGATGAATACTCAGAGCTTGGCGGGAAACTGGCTGTGATTTCACTATTATTAGCGTATATTTTCGGCAGGTTCTGGACGCTGTCATTCCAGATAACGTTCTTAAAAGGCAATATGTTGCAAATAGACAAGGAAGAGTTTTTAGCAACATCTTCGCCCAATATAATACGTTCCTGAAAATTGTTATTTCCACTTTCTAACTTCCGGTATGTCCATCTGTCATCAGGGCTTAACTCTTTCACTTTTATCCTCTGCACCTTCACCCCTCTCTCCAAATCCACCTCGTCGCAAATCCACTGCTGGCCTGTGCTGTCAGTGTAGTTGCCGCCAGATGGTACAGGGATGCCGGGTAAGCCGTTGGGCGTGGGCAGGGTGAGGAGTTGTTCACGGTAGGGTTCATAATCAGGTGATGATGCGTTCCATGTCAGGCACACGTTTTCACTGGCCATGTCGGCGAGAAGATACTTAAATTTTGTTAAGTTAACCGTATACGTTATGTGATGTACAGCCTTATCTTTGTCAATGCCAAACCAGCATTGGTTATTATCCTCGTCATAGAATAAGATGCTTCCACCTTGCGAAACCAAATCACCTTTGAATACTAAAGTTATCGGCGTGTTCTTCTTGACATAGCACTCGACAGTATCGTTATATTTTAAGTTAGGGGGCATTCGATTCTTCCCCGTCACCTTCACCGCCACGCTCCCGCCGTCACCTGCGCTCACGATGGGAACAGGTACATCCGGCGTGGGTGTGCCGTCCTGCGTGCTCCGACCGTACACGGTCAGGCCGCATAGCGGTGCAGGAAAAGCGTCGTCAACGCTGAGCGGGTTGCCCGTCTCCGTGCCGATAAGGATGTTCTACCGTTCCTTTACTGCGCTGATCGCGTCACCAGTGGCTTTTGCGTCAGCGGCTTCGCCCTCGTGGGTGAGGGTGGTGTCCAGCGCTACGGCAGGGCCGGTGTCACCTTTCGGCCCCTGCGGGCCAGTGTCGCCTTTTTCGCCCTGCGGGCCTGTGGCTCCCGTAGCGCCCGTGGGGCCCTGAGGTCCAGTCTCACCCTGCGGGCCGACCGGGCCAGAAGGTCCACGCTCACCGGGGTCGCCCTTTTCACCTTTGAAGTCACCGCTTGCGATGCCGTCCTTCAGCTCTTTCAGACTGTCAGCGGCTTTCTGAGCACTCTGGTCTGCGTTGCCCGCACTGGTGGCTGCTTCGCTGGCGGCGGTCTGGGCGGCTTTGGTAGAGGCTTCCACCTGCTTGAGGGCCTTGTCCCGGGCCGTGTCCACTGCCTGTGTGGCGGTGGTCTGCTTGTCACCGATGGCTTTCAGTGCATCCTCTTTGGCGGCGATGGTGTCAGAGAGAGCCTGCCCGGCCTTTTGGGCAGATGCCCCGGCCTGCTGTGCTTCCGTCTGTGCATCGGTCTTGGCCTGCTCTGCGGCGGTGGCATCGGTGTGCACGGCATCCACCAGCTGCTGCCATGCAGGGGTGCTCGGTTCGGGTTCCGTGCCGTCCTCTGTGCCGCTGTTGGCGCTGACACGGTAGTGCAGGTCTGCGCTGGTGACGGTCTTTGTGCCGTCGGTGCCCTCAAAGGTGATGCAGCCATTGCCGGGCTGTGCGGTGACGCTGGCGGGCACGTCCACATACCCGTCCAC
>ERZ1026876.286-NODE-286-length-32014-cov-26.358772_pt1 | contig 32014 bp, 22 predicted proteins | sample MGYA00380168_ERZ1026876 | MGnify/ENA primary metagenome ERZ1026876 (study PRJEB33269, sample SAMEA4719804) | human gut metagenome | biome: human-associated habitat; feature: organic feature; material: feces | place: Cameroon | collected 2013-10 ... | reverse complement strand
GAAACTATGTTCTCAAAGAAAAAGGGTGCATCATGGACTTATGACACACCCTCATGTTATTCGGCTAGTGCCGAATAACATCCTCAGAGGAGGCTTGGTATATGCATACCTCGCCTCTAAATATGGACATTCGCTACTAACACAGGGAATGTTCGGAGCTGTTATTCAGCATATTGAGCCAGACTTCGTTGGCTCTCTTCCAATTCCACACTTTCCCGAGACTTTCCAAGAGGAAGTGGATGACTTGATGCAAGGAGCATCCAGGCTAAGAGAGGAAGCGACCGACGAGTTGAACGAAGCTGAGAAAATCTTAAAGGAAGCAGCGAAACTGCGTGATTTGACTCCAGAAGATTACGACTACTATGGATTGAACAATAGTGGTCGTAAAGTTTCGTGTTTCGTTAGAAAGCGCAAAGATATAGACACAACAACTATCAATGCGTTCAATCATTCTGAGAGAATTCGTAACACGAAAGCGTCAATAACCTGTCCAACAGTTCCATTAAAAGAGGTGTTGTTCGGAGGTGATACATTCTCTACTGGTTCTTTTCCTCGCATAGAAGTAAAAGAGGGATGTGGAATAATGCTTATCAACCAAAAAGATATTTTTGATACTATCGTTAAAGGGAAATATATTTCAAAACGAAACGTCAAGACAAACAACTTGGTTGAATATGGTGAAGTCTTAATAGCTGGGGTTGGAACCCTTGGCGAAAACGAAACATTTTGCCGAGCTATATACGCAAATGAAGATTTAGTTGGGCAACTGGTATCTGGTGAATTTATTCGTCTGAAAACCAATGGGAAAGTGTCGTCAGGCTATTTGTATGCTTGGCTCGCATCTGATTACGGTTTTCGACTGTTAAGAAATTTGCAAGCCGGGACAAAACTTTGTCGTCCTATTCCTCGTCTTGTATTGGAGATTCCTGTCCCTGTCGTAGAAAAAGAAACGATGGAAGAGATTGACAAATTGGTAAAGGATGCCTATACCAAGCGTTATCTGGCTAACTGCAATGAGCGCAAGGCTATATCCTTAGTTGAGCAAGAAATCGAGAGTTGGAACAAATAATAGAGAAGCAGATGGAGAATTTAGATATACTCGTAAAGGAGCTATGTAAGCAACCCAATGAATCTGGTTGGGTTGAGTTCAAACACAACAACTGGTCACCCCAGATGATAGGTGAAGACATCAGTGCTCTCGCCAACAGTGCTGTGCTTGCAGACCATAGTCATGCCTACATGATATGGGGCGTGGACGATGAAACCCACGATATCATTGGAACCAAGGTGAGGCTGAAAAGTGAGAAGAAAGGCAACCAAGAACTGGAAAATTGGTTGCGCTACTTGCTTTCAAAGAATGCCAACTTTGAGTTTCATGATGTGGACATTGATGGCAATCATGTGGAATTGATAGTGATAACACGAGCCGAAGGACTCCCCGTGACCTTTGAAAAGGTGGACTACATCCGTTCGGGTAGTTATACAAAGAAACTGATAGAGTTTCCTACACTCCAAGCACAACTATGGGACAAGTTGCGCCACAGCCAGTTTGAGGACACACCGTCCCAAATTGGCTTGACCGACAAAAAAGCCCTGCGCTTGCTCAACTATGAGGCATATTTCAATCTGCTGCACATCCCTATGCCAGATGATATAGAGCAGATAGTACACTATATGCTTGAAGAACAGTTTCTGGTGCGTCAAGACGATGGACTATACTCCATTACCAATCTCGGTGCCATCCTTTTGGCAAAACGACTCTCTGACTTTCCTCGGTTGGGTCGCAAAGCTATTCGTGTGGTGCAATACGACAAACACAACCGTCTGACCATTCTCAAAGAAGAAACTTTTGATGAGGGATATGCCACGAGTTTGGAAAAGGCAGTTAAATACGTCTTTACACTCCTGCCTTCCAAGGAAGATCCGAGCGAAGTACAACTGCGAACTGTCAGCACTTTTCCTCTACCAGCCATAAGGGAAAGTGTGGCGAACTCGGTCATTCACCAAGATTTTTATATCACAGGAGCAGGGCCTGTAGTGGAGTTGTTCGAGAACCGAGTGGAAGTGACCAATCCTGGTGTTCCTTTGGTGGATGTGATGCGCATCATCGACAATCCGCCTAAGTCGAGAAACGAGAAACTTGCCTCCGTGATGCGCCGCCTTGGCATGTGCGAAGAGTTAGGACGTGGTTGGGACAGAATGGTAATCAGTTGCGAAAGCAAATATTTGGCTGCACCACGCATCAACGTTTACCAAGAGTCAACTCGTGTGTCGCTATTTGCCTATCTGGATTTCGTAAATATTCAGACAGACGACCGTATCTGGTCAACTTATCTGCACGCTTGCATCAAATACATAGAGGGAGACGCACTGTCAAACTCTTCCTTACGAGAACGCTTTGGTCTCAAGGCGACCTCATCGGGTATGGTATCAAGATTGATAAAAGAGGTGCAGACCAAGAAACTGATAAAGCCTGTTGACCCAGATACAGCTCCACGCTATATGAGATACATTCCGATATGGGCATGAGTTTAACTTGCCTGTAACTTGCCAAGAAAGGCTCGTAATATAATAAATAAAGTAAGTGTGGTTGATTATCAAGTAGTTATATGGTTAATTCTAACTTGTCTGTAACTTGCCAACAAATTAAAAGAATAAGAATATGTCACAGTTGAGAAAAGAAAACATAACGTGTCCACACTGCCACCAAGAAGGAGTGTTCAGCTTTTGGTCGTCAGTAAATGTGGACTTGAATCCGGAACTCAGAGAAAAGATATTCTCTGACGAGTTGTTTATGTATCATTGCCCTCACTGTGGCGAGGTGACAGGCATTCCGGCAGGATTCCTCTATCACGACATGAAACACCAGTTCATGTTGTTCTTCGACTTCTACAAGCCCGACGATTACGACTATGAACCTATGGAACTGCCAGAAGGCGGCTTCAGCATGGCTGGCAATTACACCTTCCGTGGCGTGTTCGGGCTGAACCGCCTGAAGGAAAAGATACTCATTCTCGAAAATGAGTTGGACGATGTGGCCATCGAACGCCAGAAATACATGATAACCCATGTAATCAATCCAGACTTGGCAAAGAAAGGCTACGAACTCTACTTCGACCATGTGGAGGAACCTACAGAAGAGTTTCCATACGGCACCATCCATTTCTTTTACGACGATACAGAAAGGGAAAGCATGATGCAGGTGCGCTTCGCCATGGACAACTATTATGAGCACAAAATGGCGTGCAAGATGGATCCACGCATGGCAGTGAAAGGAGTGCAGTGTATTGACGAAGGTTGGATAAGCAAACAACTAAAGGAGGAATAACCATGACGAAATACGACTACGATAGCAATGGAATAGCCAGAGTTTATGACGATGGCAAATGGTATCTCATCGACAAGACCGAAAAACGTGTCACTGACGGCTACACCTATATAGAAGAATGGGGAGAAGGTTACTATAAGGCGGAGTTGGGAGCAAAGAAGAACATCTTGCGACCAGACGGAAGCATAGTGCTGAGAGTTTGGCACAATGATGTGTACAAGGTGAAGCACGGCTTCTTTGTGTTCAGTAACACCATACGCAAGTCGAAGACCAATCCGAAGACAAGATATACATACGGTGTGGCACATGTGAATGGCGATGTCATCTTTCCGATGATATTTGACTTGGCATACTGGATGGAGAAACAAGACTTCATCTATGCAGAGATAGATGAGAAACCCTACATCGTAACGACAGATGGAAGCATCTGCGATGCAGAGAGAAGCCATTTGCCAAAGAAAGCAACAGTGGACTACAAGCAACTCTTTGAGAAGTTTGCCAATTGGACACTGCCTGGTCTGCAGTTCTTCTATCGCGACACTAATGCGCCTGTTATTATAGATGCCACCTATCATGTAGGTGACATACTACGTGCCGGTTTCTTTGTGGATGCAACGACAAAGCTACTGAAACCAGTGCACAAGACACGCTTTCTCATAGCCAGCGCACATGCCGCCATGTTTTGTGAGATAGAAGAATTGTGTCAGGAGAATCCTGATGTAAAGAAATGGAATCTCTGCACATTCCACTTTAATAGCTATTTCAAGGTGATGGATGTGTATGAGAAAGATGGGGTGACACAGGTTTTTCTGCTCCACATACCACCAGCTGCCGCCTTTTTCTTGGGGAATGACGAAGCAGCCATGAATTTCATGAACGAGGCAACTGGAAAGGAGACCTCGCTTGTGGATATGGCACGCAAAAGTCTTGATGACAAGTTGAAGTTGGATGTGCATTCACGTTCTTTGGATCCGATATTCTGCAAGCGCATGGAGCATCCCATCGGTTTGGATGACGAGTTCTATCCGATTCCACTTGACGCTGCCGACGAGCCGACAGATGAACGAGATGCCACTCTCAGTAATATGATACACAAACTTGCTGATGATGCCGACATTCAGGACTTCATAGAAGTGGAAGATAACTTTCCATTTAGAGGAGTAGAAGGAACAATCTGTGAAGGTTGCGTCTATGCTGGAGTCATACAAAAGAAAGGCGAAGGCTGCGGCAGGCTTTTCACAAAAAGTTTTCGTGACCGTTACCTCAAAGGATGCTGCGAATATCGCAAGACAGACCTTTTCACACCTTCTCAGTTCGAAGAAACGGACAAGTATCGCAAAGAGAAAGCAAAGGAAAAGGAAGAAAAATCTTCGGACGTATATGCCTTGCGCATAGTGGGGGATTTCATCCAAGAAAGATTGGACGGCGATATAAACAAGTTGCGCGACTTTGACTTAGCTACTTTGACAGAAGATGAGAAGTATGGCAAAGAGAACTGGCCTAAGAACGAATTGGCAAAATCCATCATGGCTTTGGTGTTCGGAAACATATGGCCTAATCTCACCGTAGATTCCATCAATCACTATGAGTATAGCTGCAGTCAGATGGTGAGTTTCCAAAATCTGTTTGGCAGTAACATTCTGGATAAGTATTTCAAGGGAATGGAGAAATTCAACCCGAGCAAGAAGCAATTTGAACGAGCACTGCACGTTGCACATCTGTTGAACAGCATTGGAAACCTTTGGGTACTGCCCAATAAGTTGAATGACAAGGAAACAATGGCAAGCTATAAGGACAACCCAAAGTTCCGTGGTTACATGGACAGGTATCTACAAGCAATGTATGCCGTGTTCATGGATGAAAAGAAACCAGATATGCACCTTAAAGGCATCCTCTACAAGAACCGCAAGGTGATGATAGAATACCAAGGCGCAAAAGGTTGGGTACACTTCATCAACAACCTGATGCTGCAAGACTATGTAGATGCAGACGGTAAACCAAAAGATATATTTGATTACGTCTGGAGCTATATGAAAGACCTTGACAAAGATAGTTATTTCCGAGCAGTTGACAAGTTCTGCACATTCTGCGAAGAAGAAATACCCAAACGAGCCGACCAAATGATTGGCGTATTAAAAACGATAATGAATAACAAATAAAATAAGCATATGGCACAAGTAAGAAGACCCATACATGACGATGGCCCGGTAAACGCTGGTGAAAAGCGTTTACTGGACTTTCTTGACTTGAAGTTGCCAAGTAACTACATCATCATTCCTAACCTTAATCTTGCCATAACGGGACAAAACCGTGTGATGAAGTATTGGGAATATGACTGTATTGTAGTGGCACCTCATGCAGTGTATCACATAGAGAACAAAGACTGGGGTGGAAATCTTGAAGGTGACGACTGGGCTTGGTTCAGAAGCGGACAGGAAGTTGCCAATCCGCACAAGACAGCAGGACTGAAAAGCCGCATTCTTGCAAGTAAAATCAAGAACCAACATCCAGATTGGCTGTTTGGTCAGATATTGACCGCTGTCACTTTGAGTAATCCCCAGCAGTCTAAATTCGGCATAGATCCCCAGTGTGATTGTTACAACCAAACATTCACATTGGGTAAAGATTTGATAGAGTTCTTGACCCGTCCCGACCTCATCGGACGAAGAGAAGGACAGATTGCTAACGTACAGAACCAGTTGGCTGACTTGCTGACTGGTCAGTCTGCTGTACACAAGAGAGCCGAAAGAACCTCCATCTTCAACTACCATATAGAAGAAGTATTGCAAGAAACCGAGGAGTTTACGGAATATCTCTGTGTTCCTCAACTCGTAGCAACAGCGCACTATAAGATACGAGAGTATCCATTGGATTTTGCAGGAAAGAGTCCTGCAGAGCTGAACAAACTGAAGCTACAGGTACAGAATGCGTATATGGCGCAAGAAAAGATTGGCAATTCGCCCTATATTGTCAAGACCGAGTGCCGCATGAACGAGGAGCAGACTTACTATTACGAGATAAGCCGCTATCAGGACGAGAGCACCCTCCGTTCAAAGTTGCGCCAAAAGACGTTCAAGCAAACAGACAAGATCAGCATCATCCTTGATGTTGCCAATGCCTTGAAGGCTGCCCACAAAGAGAGCGTATATCATAGAGATGTGCGCCCAGAAAATATCTATGTGTACGAAGGAGGCAAGGCAGCCTTAGCCAATTTCCGAATGGCATGGTTTGTGGAACATTCAGACTTGAATTTCACGATTAACCAAAAGGCAGACATCAATTCACCTTACACTGCTCCCGAATTGTTGGACGGAGACGTTAATTCAGGAAGCGACATCTACGCTTTGGGAATCATCTTCTACGAGTTGATGACTGGTAAACTGCCCTTTGACAATGTGCTAACATTCACCACCGCCCTTGGTGGTGTATTGGCAGAAGACCTGTTGCCAAGCAAGGTGTCAAAGGATCTCCCAGCATGGATGGACGAGGTGATAAAGAACACCATCGTTGTTGACCCTGAACACCGTTGGCAAGATGCCACCGAGATGATAGACTTCATCAACAATGCAATAGCTGACGAGGAAAAGGAGACCATTGCCACGATTCACCAAACCCAAGGCAACGGTTCAAACAAGATTGCCTATTTGAAGGACATGAAACCTGGAGTAAAGGTGTCACCCTCTATGACCCTTCATGAGATGCTTGGACGTGGTGGCTTTGGGCGAGTATTCAAAGTATGGCACGATATGCAGAAACAATTCCTTGCCATCAAGATATTCGAGCGTGATGCCTCTGTGGACAATGCCATCAATGAGTTTGAAGCATTAAAATCACTACATCACCCAAATATCGTTGAGTTCAAATTCAATGACCGCACACAGCAAGGATTGTTTTACACTTTGATGGAACTCCTTGAAGGTGACAACCTGCAAGACTACATCAAAGGTGACCTTCGTCTCCCCGTAGATGAGGTTTATAAAATGGCCTCGCAGATATTGGATGCGTTGGTGTATATGCAGGAGCAAAATCCGCCAGTGTACCACAGAGACATCAAGCCAAGCAATATCATGTGGCATCAACGTCAGGTATATAAGTTGATAGACTTCAACATCTCTACAACGACAGACGACAAATCGTTTGGCGGCACATTCCCATATATGGCACCCGACCTTGTGGTCAGCGGAAACAAGATAGATTGGGACAAGTCGGCAGACACATTTGCACTTGGCATTACGATATACCAGCTTTTCACACACGCCTACCCATGGCCAGGTGGAGCCATGCGCCCGAACATCCACATGGAGCCGACAGACATCCGCAAATATAACGACAAGCTGACAGACGGAATAGCCGATTTCGTAATGAAGGCTATCATAACGGACAAGAACAAGCGTTTCCGTACCGCAAAGGAAATGCAGGATGCATTGCGTGCTATAGGGCTGGATGGCATACTCAAAGACACTCGTACTGTGCTGTACTCCCAGAATGATTCAAATGGCAGCGAGAATCTGGATCCCGTTGACTATATCAATTCATTGTATAGCCAAAGCAGACATGGTAACGGCGGCACAAGAGCAGGAGCGAAAGGACACACTTTCGACACATTAACTTACAGTGCCACTAAGCTTGACAAGGAACTTATCAAGGACATAAAAGACTTGAAATTTAAGCTCATCATCATAACTGGTAATGCCGGTGATGGTAAGACCGCTTTCATCCATCGTATAGAAGAACAGGGTACAAAGAAGGTTTCTTTTGACACCAACAACGGTTCCGAATTTTACCTTAACAACGTGCGGTTTGAATCAAACTATGACGGTTCGCAAGATGAAGCGGAAAAGGCAAACAACGACGTACTTGGAGAATTTCTCAGACCATTCTATGGTTTGGAGGATTATACAAAGGCAAATGAGGGTCGTGTCATCGCCATCAATGAAGGTAGATTGGTAGATTTCCTTTCAACCCAGCCAGAGCTGCGCAAGCTTCAAGACAACATTGAGGATTACTTCTATCAGGAAGGTCATGCAGAATTGTTGCCAGGACTCATGGTGATAAACCTCAATTTACGTTCTGTCACAGCAAGAGACGGTTCAACTCCAAGTTTGCTGGCTCAACAAGTAAAGAAGTTGACCCGCCCAGAAATTTGGTCTAAGTGTGAAGGTTGCCCAATAGCCGACCGTTGCTTTATCAAGTATAATGTAGATACATTCCAGGATAGCAGTGCTGGCGATGAGGTTATCAATAGACTTGAATGGCTGCTGAGAATCATCATGTACAAGAGAGAACTGCACATCACCATGCGTGACTTGCGTTCAATGATTGCATGGATGCTCACGCGAGACTATTCTTGTGAAGAAGTAAAGCAACTGGTTGAGTATGTACAGACAGAGCAAGTACCAGAATATTATTGGTTGTACTATTATTTCAACGTAACAGCACCAATTGTCGGAATGCGTAAGAATTTTATGCTTCCATCATTGGAGTCTAATGACCGCTTGATAAAGCTTCTGCGTGAAACCGACGTTGCAGGAGTGGCATTGCCGTCATACGACCGGGATTTGTATTTTACAATGAAACAGTCCAACAACTACCTTATCTTCAGCGACCGAACACGGAACCTGTTGAAAAGCTTCAATGACAACAATGTCTTGATACCTGCCTACGAGATTAAGAGCAATGATGCGAGATTTCAGGCAACATTCAGGCACAAGACCTATATTCGTCATCAGTATTTCGAGGGTAAGATAGATTTCCGCAGACGCTTGCCATATAGATATGCAGGAATGTTTGAGGACCAGTTGAAACAAGAGAAAGAAGAAGCATTAAAGGAGACTATGCAGGATTTGGCGCGTGCGATTTCTGCAAGTGAAGGTTGCGACAACGCGGAATTGACCAATGGTTATCTTCTTTTGGCAAGTTCTAATGTAGGCGACCCAATATCCAAGAGTTACCGTCGCTTCCCACTGGGTGAGTTTGAGCTGTTTGTCAACAAGACAGAACACCTGACTAAATACATCGAGTATGAGAGCGACAGTCTGACTTTCCGTCACAAAACGGACAAGTTCATACAGTTAACCGTGAGCCTTGACCTGTTTGAAATGTTGCAATACATCCGTGCAGGTTTCAGCCCGTCAGTCAATGACCTCAGAGGCCGCTTCATAGAATTGCAAATATTCAAGAATTTGCTGGAAGCAAAGACATACTCTGAGATACTTGTCACCAAGAACAATCGTAAGTTCACGATGATTCATTTGGATGACAACAAGCATATAGTTATTGAACCACTTAACGCATAAGGAGAACGATTATGATTCTAAAAATCAAAAAAGGAAGCGTTACAGCGTTCATGAACAAAGATATACTCTTTGTGGATGCCAAATCCGTAAGATTAGACCGTGTACTGACCAATCTTTTTGTTAAGATGTACACGGATGGATGTCCTGTGACACTTTCCTATCGCAAGGAATATACAATAGATGTCCTGAAAGACAACATGGGTAAGCTCGAAGATATGGGCTATTTCCATGGAGTGAAGGATAATCCTGAGGGTGTTGAAGATTGGCTCCGCAGTTCCATGTTGGAGTTGGTAAACCGTGGCAACATCATAAAAGAACACGTATCGACTTTAAAGCCCTTGCACATTCTCAGTTTCCGTGTCCAAAACAACAAGTATTGCCGTGACTATCGCGCATCAGACCAACTTTATCTCATGCTCAAAAGCAATCCAGAAGTAATGAATGGATTGGTGAAATACCTGAGCAAAGGATGGGACAAGAGTACTGGAGAAATTGTTGTTCAAGAAAACTTGGATGTAGATACAACAGGAATACTGTACATCACAAAGCCATTGAGGGAGAAGAAGAATATGAACAAGGAAATCGACAGAGTTCCTCTTCCTTTCCTAAAAAAGCAAGCCAGTCTTTTCAATGACGATATTAGACGACTTCTTATTTATAAGGAGAAACTGCCTCGTGCGGTATTTATCGACTATCTCCGCATTTTATGCGGACTACATCTTGCACTTTACACATTGAAAGTGGTGTATCTGTTGCCTAAGATGGTAAAAGCTGGAAAACGAGAAATAGAAGATGACTGGTCTATGATTGTGGATTTGACCGACAATCTTGACAGTACTGTTTCACAGTATGCTTGTAAGGACATGGAGAGAATCGAGAATTGTATGGTTCCTTATATTCGCTCCACTTATATGGTTGACCTTGTGCAAGAACAAAAGGGATGCGATGTTGACGAGGCACTCCGCACCTTGAAAGAAGAAGCCGACGAGCAAGAATACTACAAGTTCGTACTGAATGGCATCAAAAAGAGTCTTCCCGAAAAAGATGAAAAGGAATTTGACCAAGATGACTTGGCTGAAATGCTTGCATATTTCCCCGAGGGAGATTATCTTGGTATGCTCGTTCATGTGCTTGAAAAGTCAAACTTGGGCAACCGTCAACATGGGTTTCTGCACGACTTTATAGATGCTGTGTCTATGAAGAACTCTTCGTCTATGCTGTTGGCCGACAGCCGTTCCAAGCGTCATCCAAGAAGAGGTGCCATAGGGTCTAAACTATTGGAGACGTTGGTTCAGTTGCTTGTGCTCCGCCAAAAAGAAGACGGCACCTACGAGACACGTTCGCTTTCGATTGATGAATTGGCATGTGCTATTCGTGAACGTTATGGGCTTATCATCAATGGTGGTGGAGAAGAGCGTTTTGCCGATGCTGATGTGGAAATGAATTCCGCATTCCGCATTAACATGGATGCATTCAAGAACAAGCTTCGCCAGATCGGTTTCTACACCGACATGAGTGATGCATGCATCCTTCAAAAGATTCGTCCACGTTATAAATTGGAAGACTAATGGAAAATATCAAGACATTATACTATGAGCGTTTCATACAACATATTGTAGAATCGTACTCATCCAAATTAAAAGCAGCCAAACCTGGTCATTGCATGAAGATTACAGGTTTGGCAATGAAAGAGTTGCGTGTGCTTCTCCCATTACTCCGTCCGATCAATCAGGACATGGAAGTGTACATCCTTTCCGAGGATGAAAAGGGTGAAGATTTTATTCATGCAACGAAACTTATCGAACTGCGAAACAATCCAGAGAAAGCTGTGCTCATCCTTGTTCCGTCCAACAGCAGAACATCCGCTGAGGATTCTTACGGAGATGCTACCTTCCAGAATTTGTCCGCCGCAGATTTGCAGGAATCGTTTGTACGAAAACTTATAAGTGAATTGCCTGAGGAAAAGGAATACTTGTGGAACCAAATTATGGAACTTGTGAAGGAACTAAACCCTTCTCGGACAACTATAACCAACTATCTATTGTATATAGAGCTAAATCAATATACAGAAGAGTCTTGGGGGAATGGACTGTTCCTATTTGGTATGCTTCCAGATAAAGACCTTGTAAAAGACGATTCATCGATTCGCAGACGATTCATGATAAATTTTGAGAAGGTGTCCGCAATTCTATCTGATTTTTCCATGCCCGCTGCAGACCGCATCGCAGAACTGCCGTTACAGAAAAATTCTATACAAAAGGATTTGATGGCGTACCTGTCTAACGAGTCAGGAATCGATGACAACATCGCTTTGTTTGAAAACATAGTGGAAAAGCATTCGGAATTCAACTATGCGTCAATGCCATGGGTATTGCCTGGCGATGGAGGTCCTGTGAAAGTCGTTGTGGATCTTGACCTTGGAAAAGACCCCAAGAAAGAGCTGGTTAGAGACCCTGAGACGGGTGACTTTGTTCTTAGCATTCCAAACGAGAAGAAAAGTAAGGTGAAGTTTACAATAACAACAGACCCTTCGCCCAAAGACAATCTAGACATCTGCTCATTTGAAATCGCCCTTGTCAATATTGATGACTTCACAGAGGTCGGCATATTAAAGAAAGCCAAGGTTGGAACGAATAAACGTGCCAGTCGCAAGTTGTCGTACAATATACCCAATGGCATGTTTGATGATGGCGAATATATGCTACGTGTTCGTGCATTGGATGAAAATGGCATCGTCCTCGACATGAAAAAGGAGTTCAAGGAAGCTCGTGTTCAGGCAGCATGGCAAGAAGCCTCTAAACAAAATTCCAATTTGCAGATTGAGCAATACAGACTTGAAAACCATGTAGCATACTGCAATGAATCGGATGTGTTCACGATTGACAATACAGGAGATATTGAATTCGAAGGTGAGGTTGATAAACGTGCAAAAGTAAATAGCATTACCCAAGCCATCATACACTACCGAAGTATGCACTTGTCCAAAGATGAAGACCTTGACATACCAAATGAAGGGGTTGACAGGAATGCGTGGGTTGATGGCACGTTAAACAGCACTTACCAATTTGATTTTGGACCAGCATACGCATATCAAATTCAACTGTCAAAGAAGTTGATACAGTTGGAGAACGCCTTTCTGGATAATGCCGACTCGTTTGGACACGTAGAAGCATTTTTGAGTGGGAATCCTACTGATGCATCACTTTTGGATCCTACAGATACAGCAAGAAGACAACCGAAATTCGTTCCTGCTGAAGAAATTGATGTGCCAGACGAATTAAGCTCATGTCGTGCAGATTTGTTCCAGCTGATAAAGGAATCAGTTGAGAAAAATAGTGGTTTGACATGTACATTGGATTTTACTCAAAATATGGGTATTATCAAGAACTACTTGTCAGAATACGAGCAATGGCTACGCAATATACAGGATATGGATTTGAGCGAAAATCAGATTGTCAGCCTCCAGAACCTTGATACGGTAAAGCTTACCGTGGAAATGCCAGATGGCAGCAAGACAGACATAAAGATGATAGCTCCTTTGCATCCGCTGCGTTTGGCGTGGATGGTAAATCTATATGAGCTTTATGAGGACTGGGAAGACAAGACTCTGGAAAATCCCAAGTATCGCAAAGCTTGGTTCAGAAAACTGGACAAACTTTTCCAAGGGAAAATTCCTATGGATATTGCGCCCCTTGTGCTAAGCGACAGCTCTTTGCAGGAGGCGTACCAGTACATTGGAGAATTGACTTTTGGCTGGGGTACATACGCCAGACCTACTTTTGGTCAAGAAGCATTCGCCTCTGGGTATCGTCAGTTAAAGTCATATACAGCTATGTTGCTCAACGTGGCTCGTGAAAAGCGTATTGATAGTGACGTAAGTTTGGATTTGGTTGTACGCCACATCTACAACTATGCATTGTCTCATCCTTATACGGACAAGTTGGTTATCAACTTGTTTAACGCAGGTGATGCCGCCATTTTTGCGAAAGCCCTCGTCGATGTTGAGAAAATCGGATTAGGCGAAGCCTTGACATACGAGATACGGCTATTCTCAGATGACAACATGTTGCAGTCTGGCGAATCATTGAAAGATTTGCTTGCGCCAGATACTGCTACGGCTCCAGAGGCAGAGGTGTTTTCACAGGCTTCAGCCAACAGACTTTTCCCGAAGTTACGCTTCTCTTTGAACAAAATTAGCGACTTTATCAACGACCATGACAAGTATCAGGCACATTTGTCTTTCTTGGTAAATCCATTCGCTGTTAACACTGAATTGGTGCGTCCAGATGAATTAAGCCGTTCATTCTATTTGAATGGTACCATCTGTCGAGATGTTATCAGCGCATCTCAGGAAGGCAAGTCCTTTGTGTGGAACAGATACTACTCCAACAAGATTATGCCTAATCCAGTATCGGAGTCGGCAAATTTGGAAGTGGGATTGTTTGCGCGTATTCAAGAGACAACAGGTAAACTGCTCTCGTCAACATTGGAAGAGTCTGTTCCTGCGACAACACTGAGACTAAAAGAGAATGATATGATGCTGCTGTCATTTATACATGACAGTAGCGACTGGGTTGTCACGTTCGACAAGAACATGGGACCTGAGTTCTATGATTTACCTTGTCTTGGCGAGAATGACGTTCCATATCTCCTTGATTATGTGCCAGGGGAAGAAGCAACAGGTGTGTCTTCATATCTTACCACTAAGCCAACAAGTGAAATCAGTGCATTGATGATTCCGCTTTTCCATGAATATGGTATCAATCTCGAAAGATACGAGAATTTCAAACAGATACTGGAGGATGTTCGTTCGGTAAGTAGTTCGCTAATCATGCAAGTGAACGCAACCTCTCGCAAGGGCTTTGAGGTGATAGGCACCACTTTATGCAAACGTTTCTTGGAAAAGAAACATATTACGAAAGAGTCTTTCCTTATCCCTATAGATCTTCACAAGGAACTGTTTGTGGATTTGGATAATGAGAACAAGGAGCGTGCCGACAACTTGGTTGTGAAAATAGACCCAGCCAAAAAAGAGATACTGTTCACCGTAGTAGAGATTAAGTGTCGCAATGCTCACTACAATGCAGAAGAACTACAGGTCAAGATTGTAAATCAGATAGAGAACACCATCTATGCGCTCCGCTCTCATTTTGAGATTGCGGTTGATGGCTATGACCGTCTTGATAGAGAGCTCAAAACGATTGAACTTAAATCGTTCTTGGAGTTCTACATTCGCCGTTCGATGCGTTACGGTCAGTTGAATCCAGAAGTTGCTCACGAATACCTGCTGTTCCTGAGCAAGCTGGCTGATGGCTATACTATCCGTTTCAAGCAACTTGGTGTTATCTTTGATTTCACGCAACAAGAGCGACAGAAGAAGAATTACTACGGCGATGCTCTTATTTATACCATGGGTGAGCCTGTCATTGGTGACATCTTGAATACGGATGCAACACTTAACACCCAGGTGCTCGAAGCTATGGACAAAGATTTTGTCAATTTCTTTGAGCCGACCTTTGCTTTTCAAAAAGAGAAGGAGGATGTCCAACTTCCAATAGAGGATGTGACACCTGTTGTGCCTAAAGACGAACATCAGCCACAAGATGATTCAGAATACGAAATCATCATACCAAAGAATCCTGTTGTTCAACAAGAGAAAAAGGAGGAGACGAACTCTGTAACGAATCAGCCATCGGTTTCATTCACCCCAAATATTGAGGAAGAATCTAAAACTGAGATTAAAGAAGGCTCTGACAAGACAGAAGTGAAACCTATCGAAGTGACTCCATCCAACCCAGTTGTACCTACGTCACAACCCAAAGAAGAACCTATTGACCCCAATTATAAGGAGCCAACTTGTGATGTCATCATCGGCAAAAATTCTGAAAGTCCTCAGTTTGGAATCCTTGGTAAGATGATAAGCAACGGACGAGTAATAGGATTGGATTTGAACGAATGTAACACCATCAGTCTTTTTGGCGTACAGGGTGCTGGTAAAAGTTATACGATAGGCTCTATCACAGAGATGGTACTTCGTCAATTCTCTAATGTAAATAAACTGCCGGCACCAATGGCCAGTGTTATTTTTCATTACAGCGACAGTATGGACTATGCGCCAGAGTTTACGTCGATGGTATATCCAAATGACGAAGCAGGACAACTGGCTAAACTCAAAACTGAGTATGGGGCAGAACCAGGCAGCATCAAAGATGTAGTCCTGCTGGCTCCAGAAAGTCAAGTTGAGACTCGTAAGGCAGAATATCCTGATATAGAAGTTCACAGAATCGGTTTCGACTCGTCTGAGTTGGCAGTGCGCGACTGGATGTTCCTTTTGGGAGCGATGGGCAACGATTCTACCTACATCAAGGAACTCAAGCAGATTATGAAGGCGTGCCGTCACAACATGAGTCTGCAAAACATCCGTAATGGTGTTGCAGAAAGTGACCACATGAGTTCTTCTCAGCGTTCTCTGGCTGAACAGAAACTGGATTTTGCCGAAGAGTATATCACAGACGGCAACAAACTTCAGCAGTATCTGAAACCTGGTCGCCTAATCATCGTAGACCTACGCGATGAGTTCATTGAGAAGGACGAGGCACTCGGCTTGTTTGTTGTGATGTTGAACATCTTCTCATCCGTCATGCAGGTGGATGATAGATTGTTTAACAAGTTCATAGTCTTTGACGAAGCTCATAAGTATATGAACAACAAGGAACTTGTAGGTTCAATCACAACAGCCATCAGAGAGATGCGCCACAAGGGTGTGTCTATTATGATTGCAAGTCAAGACCCAATGAGTCTTCCGACTGAGATTATCGAGTTGAGTTCCATCGTGGTGATGCACAGGTTTAGTTCTCCTGCATGGGTGAAGCACGTTCAAAAAGCAATAACTCCCTTGCAGACATTGACTGCCACGGAAATGGCAGGACTCGGTTCTGGCGAAGCGTTCCTCTGGGCAAACAAGGCATCGGATAAGATGATAACGCAACGCCCAATAAAAATAAGTATTCGTCCGCGTGTAACTAAACATGGTGGAGAAACTATACAAGCTGTTAAATAATGAAGTATTTTGAATATACGAACAAAGGTAACCGTGAGGAGAACCAGGACTACATTGCCCATGGTTCTCTTCCCGAGAACTCTGACATATTCGTAGTGGCAGACGGAATGGGCGGCTATAGCGATGGCGCAGTGGCTGCAAAAATCGTTTCCGATGCCATTATTGATTTCGTGGAATTAAACTTTAAGCAACTCAACACATTTGAAATTCTCAGAGAAGCTATATCTTTTGCAAATGACACACTGATGCTAAAACGTATTGCATCAACCAATCAGAAAATGGGATGTGTAATTACGGTGCTGCTCTTGACAGGCGGATATGCATATTTTACATGGCTCGGTGACAGTCGGATATACATGTATAGGAACGGACAGGAAGTTTACAGAACAGAAGACCACTCTGTTGTAAACGAACTCGCAAAGATTAAAACTCTTAGTGCTGACAGTTATGAGAAGTATTCGTCGATTGTGACAAAATCAATTATGGGTGAAAGTCCTGTGGATGAAGCACTGATAAGAAAAATTGCTGTAGAAAACGGAGATATTTTCGTTCTATGTACAGATGGCTTTCACAAAGAATTGGATATGATGTACGCTATAAATTACGACGAGTCGAAGAAAGATGCCTTGGAGCACAAGGCATCCACAATCTCTGACAATTTCTCGTTTATAAAAATCGAAATATGATACTCAATGAAGAAATTATAAAGCAGATAAAGGCCAAGTCGGGATTGTTGCTCGACCAAGCCAAAGACATTAGTGTCTTGGCTGACAAAATATTCGCCGATACAGGAAGAAACATCGGAGTAACAACTCTCAAACGACTTTTTGGAACCATCAATGATAGCCGAAAGACTAACGAGTACACATTAAATACGATAGCAATGTATCTCGGTTATGCCACATGGCAAAAGTACACTGAGACTAACAGCATTGATAGTGTATGGAACTTTAGTGAAGATGAAACTTATCATATACAAGAGTTGGCTATAGGAACCAATTTTTGTGTTGAATATCTGAACCGCAAAGTGTCTTTTGTTGTTATACAGCGAGATGGCATAAATGTCCTTGAAGTTGTCTCTGCAAAAAATAGTAGCTTACAAAAAGGAGACATTCTGTATGTCCACAAGATTAGTGTCGGCAAAATTTTACAAGCTGACAAAGTAATCCGCGGTGAGAGCATTGGAAACTATAAAACTAACGGTGAAATATTTGAGGTAAACGTGAATAATGCTTGAAATGTAAAATAGCCGTCTGTTTAATCAGGCGGCTATTTCCATAAGTTATCTACTTGAACTACTCCTCAATCTTGCCGTTACGATATGCGACAACCCACCATTCTCCAGCCTTAGAAACGGAACCACGTGAAGCCACACTGCCAGAATAAACATTAAATGCCGAACCGCTATAGTGGTTTTCAGATGAAGACCACCAATAATTATGCCGAGCTATAGGAGTTCCTTTGTATGATTGGGATTGTGCATAAGAACGGATTTCATCCTCTGAAGGGAGATACCACTCCATATTGTGCTCTGGGTCATGATTCATCTCTATACAGAAAGCAAAAGCTGGATAGTTCTTATAGGAGTCCCTACCGCCAGTTGCTTTTTCGAGATTGTAAACAAGCTTTGTCATTTCCAAGCCGCTTAAATCTTTGTCACTGAGTGCCTGATTCTGGTACATCGCATTGGAATTAGCCCAAGCCAGACGAGAGTCGCTAAATGGATTTCGCGCCTGAGTGACACAGACTGTACCTATAACCTGCCCTTTAACCGCAACACAAATTGTATCGAAACGATGACCAGATGTCGTTGTAGTATTTTCTTCTACATCAAAAAGAATTTTATTTCCCGACAAACGGATGTTGTTTATCCAAGAAACGCCTTTCTTTAATTTTACGACAGCACCTTCTGTCTCGACATCACGAGATAACGTTACAGCCTCTGCTGACGAACGATAATTTAGACTCACATTGTCAATGGAAGCCAATGGCTTAACCTGTGAACTGACATCATCATCTGATGATGATGAACACGAAGTATGGATTCCTATAAAAAGAAATAGTAATCCAATTGGTAACAGTTTAGATATTTGTCTCATTTTCCTTTTTTTTATTTATTGGAATCTTCTAATAATTTGTCTATGCTGAATGTAAACGTATAATCATTCTGTACATTTTCAATCATTATCGGCATCATAATTGTCATTGTTTTACCAACATACGAAGGAGCCTCATTTGCTTTTGAAGCAGCATCCTTATAAACACAAGGGATGAGATACTTTTCTCTCCATCCACCGTACTGTCCTGAGACATAATATACATTGTCTGTAGGAAGAAGTATATCTGAAAGGCTTGCCCCCTTTGGTACAGTAGATGCTGGTTGGCTGTTGTTACGGTCTGTGTATTTTACTCCAGCATGCATAACTCGACCAGTCTTTCCTGTATAGTCCACATAACTAATGTCGTCCCAGTTGACCTTTAACGTATGACCTGACTTGTTGGTAAGATCAAAGTTAAATTGCTTTGGACTAACATACCATACAATATTGATGTAGTCATCTTCATAACGATACTTGTTGGTAGTTCCGTCTTGAAAGTTCACAACTTTTGTCTCACCAAACTGTTGTTTTGCGTTTGCTGGACTTTCAACGGTCTTTAAACCTACAGAGTAAGTTGCGACGTAACTCTTAAATGCGCCACATGATGTCATCATAGCTGCAACGGCAGCCAAGACAACTAAGTTTGAGATTCTTCTTATCATAACTTTTGTCTTAAATTTAATTTTGGTGCAAAGATACATCCATATTGTTGAAAATAAGTAAAAAGCAGAAACGTGGACTAACATGGACAGAATGGTGAATGTTTTTTTCTAAAACTTTTTGCTGCAAAAATCAAGTAGTGAGAAAACTATTTTTTCTTCTACTCGATTATCATTCATTTTATTGTGTAACAGAAAGTTAAAAACGTTAAATCTTCACCTTTTCGTATCTAAACAGAATTCACATTGCCACTTTTCTACCGTTTAGAGCGTATAATACTGATAATCAACTAATAACAGATACTGGGGTTGTTGTTTGTTGACTTGTATAGTAATTCCAAATAGTGTGACTAGCATTGAGGAGTATGCATTTATGGATTGTTGTTCCCTATTAAATATAGTTATCCCTGATAGTGTTACTAGCATAGGGGGGTGTGCATTTTCTGGTTGCAGTTCTTTGACAAGCATCATAATTCCAAATAGTGTGGTTAGTATTGAAAATAGTGCATTTGAGGGCTGTACTTCTCTGTCTAAGATAGTCATCCCAGATAGTGTGACAAGTATTGGAGACAGTGCATTTGCTTGTTGTACTTCTTTGGGAGAAGTTGTCATTCCGAATAGTGTGACTAGTATAGGGGATTTTGCATTTGATGGCTGTAATAATTTGCCATACAATCTTAAACAAGAATTAATATCTCGTTTTGGTGATGAGCTGTTTAACGATCCTTTCGCCCTCTTATATCTGCAATTTGAAGAATGAACATACGCTTGCTTGGCAGCGGTAAATATATTCATATAGAAAATAAGGAGCTATATACAGTACAGAATAAAGAATCCCAATACGGGAGTTACGTATAGATGGTAGCGCTGGCCTTGGTACCGAAGGAATGATGTTAAGAATATAATATCTTTCATTTATCCGGGCTATAGTTTTGTTTTGTAATATTTGACAATACTATTGATTGCATTTGCCATAGTTGGTACTTCTATCTTTTGATATGTATTATAAACAGGATGCAATACAACCAAATACATTTTGTTTATAGCTATGTTATAGTTCTTTTCCAGGATGTATTTATACATATTTAACTGTAGGCAATAATGGTAATATCTGGTGTCTGGTACAGACTCCAAACCATTTATTCCATAATTCCATATTGTTGCATTCCTATCGATTTTATCGCTTCGTTTCCAATCATACAAATCAAATTCACTGTCATTTCTACTAAGAAAATCTATTGTACCAGCTATCCTTAGAACAGGATCGAAAATTTGCCATTCTGTTCTAAATGGAATGATGTTCTCTTCATTCAAGAATTTCTTAAAATAGGTGTATTCTGTAGAAATATCAACGATTTTATCTACGTGTACCTCTTCGCCATTGTATTGAAAGTGATAAGTGAAATCGGGAGTTTCTCTTATAAAGTGCTTATGAATTTGTTCATGGAGATATGTTCCAACCTCTCGTGACTCTGCACCTTTACAATCCCATTGTTCTAGCTGACATCTTTGTGAAATGCCTTTTTCCAATGCTTTTTTGCGAGACCACCCGATGCTATCAAACTTTCTGAAGAACATACTAATGACATCACTGACCGCTTTTAGCTGTATAAACTTCTTATAGACGTATATATGTTCCTTTGCGAAAAATTCAATATCTTTGTCTTGAACAAAAGATAATTTGGTGTTGTCGATGTTGTTTTGATTCTGTGCTCTAAGTTGTGGAATACACTTAATTTGTTTGGCTATTACCTTTTCTTCCTCAGTCTGCTTAAGGTATTCTTGCTTAGACAGCGCCACTTCCTCATTACCAAAGTTATGCTGGAGATAGTTCTCTCTGAAGTTGGTTGCTGCCATCATTTTAGCATCTAATTCTGTCCAGAAAGGTTTGATACCTAAATGTATATTTCTATCAAAGTTCAGAATTTCAAATACATAATTTGAATCCAAAGACCAAAGGAGACGGTATATTTCATTAAGACATTTTTCTTTCTCACAAAAGATTTGTTCTTCTGTGAAACGCATGACTATCCAACCGGCATAGACAATGTTTAAGTCACGGAACTCGTCACCGCAACCAATGAAGTGTGTTGGTTCTCTGGTAACACCGTTATATGGCTCATCTATTTCAATATCGATTCTTATGTTCTTGTTACTACTTGCTATGATGGCAATGTCTGGTTCGTAAGGTCTGCATTCATCACCAAGCAATATTTTAGCATTGCCAATTATGCTAAAACTGTTTGGTAGGTGTGACTTTATGAAATCCTCAAACAATTGTTCTGTATAACCTCTTCGGAATTGTTTGCCTGTTCTATATGGGAAGACTATGCACCCCTTTTCTGGAAACCGAATGGTAGGATAAGTGTTTAAAGGCATGTCGTTATATATTGGTGCCTTATTATATTCTACGCACAGTCCTTTTGTTTCTTCTTCCTGTTTCAAGCTTTTTTCTAAAGACTCGTTAGGTATGCCGCTTTTATGTGACTGCAATTTACTTCTCATAGAAAACTGCGGTTTTGGGATAAGTTTGATACCCAATGATTCCAATGTTACTCGTTCGACATGTTCTTTTTTACTTCGTCCAATAGCCATACCACCAATGACAGTACTTCCAAGTTCCTGCAACTTGGCCTTAAATGATTTCATAGAGGAACCTGTGGTTATAATGTCATCAAACAACAAGACATATTTACCCTTAAAGAAGATTGGGTCATATTCTAACATATCTTGACTGAATGATTTTCCTCCCGTATGTACTTCGGTCTTTGCATGAGTAACTTTTATATAATTGAATGAATCAATCATGCCAGTAGCCTTGCATAATTTTTCAGAAAACGCCTTATACCTTCTTTCTGATATTTCCTGGCTTGATGCAGGAATGCAGACAAATGTGATATATTGTGTGCTCTCTTTGCCAAAAGTTGTTTCGATGATTTCCTTCGTCTGCAAGATAGCCCATTCTACTGCCTTTATATATTCTGTTTCATAAACTCTTTCTGGGTTCTTGAAAATCCATATCATACGGCGATCATTCAATATTTCTGATGTTTCAATGACTTTTGAAGAGATAGGATAATAATCAAGTATACTAATAGTTGGGAACCCCATAAATATAGTGTCCCATTTTTGAACAGCTTTAATTATCGTCTTCTGGGATGTTGAAATTTTCTGTTTTTCTCTATCTTTTTCCTCTTCCTCTTTCTTCTTTTTGTCTATCAAAGCTTGCATTTCGTCCGTGTCATACCCCTTCATTATGGAGAGATAGCATAAGCATGGTGAAAGAGAGCGATACTTTGATATAACCTTTTGGCAATGCTTTTTTAGACCGCTATTGGAAGTTACTGCTTCAACTATTATTATATATTTTTTAGTTGGTTTTTCATCTTTAAATTTCACCTCACAATTTGTGTTCCCAAACTCTGCTAACATACATGTCGCTAATATATAGTTCGTTTCATTTTCTTCATATATATGACTTCGATCTATATTTAAGATAACAGATACCTCTTTATTTAATGTTTTGATAAACTCTACAATTTTATGCACTTTTTCCCATGTGTATTTTTTATCTAAACACTTTATTTTTATAAAATTGTCATGAACCCATTTGTAATGTGTATATTCAATCTGGTTGTCTGCACAGAAACAATCAGTAAATACCTGCCAAACAATACACTCTGTTGTCGTAGTGTCATAGATTTTGTTATAGCTAGGCAAAAATATAGGGTATTTATGTCTTCCAAGGTTGGGAAAATTATCATGTACAGTTTTCCAACATAAGGTTGAAAAGACCTTCTGCTCTTTTAACCATTCTTGATACTTTACAGATAATTTATGTTTTTTTTCAAGTTTTATAAATTCCTCATCTCTTACATATGAAATTTCAACTTTTGTAGAGAGGTTTGTGCTATTATAATTGTGGAGTTTTATAAAAATCTCAAGTCCTTTTGGGTATTTTTTTTTGATTGAGTTGTATCTAGCAGTGGCTTCTTTTTTTCTTACTTCGTCTTGCCATTTTTTTTCTTTTTGCTCTATTTCTTTTCTCTTATCACAAGTTTTTATCATTTGAGTATAAGGATTCTTATAATATGAAAAAACATGTGGGCAATTTTCCTTTATTTCATGGTATTCATCAATAACGCTTTGCTCTTCATGGATGATTTCTTTAACAGAACTGAGTGCAGCGAGTTTTACACTGTATTCAACATGATTATTGCTTTGTTCATTTTTTCTAAGCCATTTAACGATACCATTGGGATATGTGTTACATAACTCATTATAGTCCTGAATTTTAGCATGACGCATAGCTAATTTATAGAAGCAAATACTCGATAGAATAAGTACAAATACAATAATAATATCTTCATTTATTAATTGTATTAATTTGATATATTTTTCGCTTTGGTTAAAAGCAGAATATATCAAATTGGTGGTTATGGAACCGCCAATACCCCCCAAAACTATAGAACTTATTATATGATTTTTCTTTTTCCTCATACTTTATCTTATTAATGTTAGAATTACAATACTTATAAATCTTGTAAAATTTGGTTTATAATTTCTATTTCTTTTGGATGTATAAAGCCATCAGCTTTAGCCATTCCTAAAAATAGTGTCATAACTTGGGCTTTCTTTTCGTCCGTCATCTTGAGGACAATATGATTTGCTTGTATGTCATCAATACTCGATATATTTTCCAGTTCACTTATTGTAATAGCGAAACTACTATATATATGATTCATAAAATCTTCCTCTTTAGGATCAATAACGCCATCTGCTTTCATTATACGCGATAATATATTAATTATGGCATATTTTTCAAATTTTGTGAAATTATTCATAATGACTGATTATAGAAAAAATTGTGATAAGAATTATTGCCAATATTGATTATATACATATTTTCCCTTGCACGGGTAATTGCTGTATATATAGCTTGAGGTGACATCGGTTGATAATTAGTTTCATCTAATATGGTATCATTTTCTAAAATAATAATAACAGAAGGTGACTCCCAACCTTTAAAACTTTGTATAGTAGAAATCTTTAAGCAACGTTTATCTGTTGTGAACAGTTGTTTTCTTGTTCGTTCTAATGCTTCAAAATCTCTATGAAACTTCCAATTGGCGGTTCTTTCGTCTGTGACATTGTGTACCGTTTTTAATTTTTCGAGGATCTCTGTAGAAACAAATGTTATTTCAGTTTTTGCTTTTGTTTGACGGCGATAATTAAAGTCTATACAACGTAACAATTTCGTTGATGACGCAAGTATAACAAAATCTCTTGGTTCATTGTTGTTGTTAGAAATAATGTTAATTATATTGCCAATTAAGACTTCAAGTGAGCAATCTGATCTCATATCTATATATTTAAAGACCTGAAAATTAAGAGTGTTTTCTAGTGTTTTATCTATGGAGATTTCATCTGTAGGCAGATTAGTCATAAATTGAGCTTGGAATGCCGTAGCCAGATTCGCTAAACGTGGATTTACAAATCGGCGACTTGTAGTTAATTGGCGATTCCATTGACCTCCAATAACACCTAAACGAATATCTCCATTTGTGTCTAAAGGACGATTATAGAGATTCTGTTTGGGATCTCCAAATACGACCAATTCTCCATTTTGTTCAAGGAGAAAGTTCTGTACAATAATGCGAAGCCATTCTGTTGTATAATCTTGCACCTCATCAATGAAAATTGCAGAATACTTTTTGTGGTCACTTGCATTATTGAAAAAATCATTATCATTATATGAATCAAAACCAACGTGTAACTGACATTCAGAAGCACGTATTCTAAAGAATTGGTGATAAGGATAGATATCTATTTTTTTCCAAGAGAAATCCTCCCTGATTTCAGACAGTCTATATTTTAGATAGTTAGCTAACGTAATATTATAGGTTAGGATAAGAACATCTCCTCCAGTGCGTTTCAATGCATTTATGGCCCTGAATGCAAGTACTTGAGTCTTACCAGAACCAGCGACACCACTGATTTTTTGTTGTGTCATGCTACTTTCCGACAATTTCCTTTGTACTCCTACAGGTTGTATTCCTATACGTCCTTCTTGGTAGGAATGCCAAGATGGAGAAATGATTTTTGCCAATTTTCGTTTGATAACGTCATCGAAAATTTTATTAATGAAAATAAATCCAATTGTTTTGAAGAGGTCTACTGATATAGCTCTTTTCTCAATAAATTCCTTTCCGAAAATATACGTATGATTTATAGGGATTTCATTATTACCAAAGAATGCTTTTACCTGGTCAATAGAATTTTCGGAGAAGACAATCATCTTTTTTATAGCACTAAAGTTATTTTTGTCCTCTATAGTACCCATCAATAATTCTTCGATACCATCCTTTATGCTTGTTTGACAAAGGGTTATTAGGTTTGTTGGAAGTTGCAACTTGTAATTAGCTGTTTCAATTTCTTTTTTATCATTAGTAAGCTTGCAATGATCCAAATTTTCTTCAAACATATTAATAAGAAGAATTCCTCTATTAGGACGTACTATGATAAAGTCTACCGCAACTTCATTGACAACCGCATCGATATACATTATATCATCAATAGATAAAGTGTTTCTTAATCTCCAGGCTACCCTTGCCTTTTGTGGAGAGAGAACTTTATTCTGAATTTGTAGTCTGAGATCATACTCATTATAGGCTTCCTCTTGATTTTCTGGTATTAATGATAGGCGATTTAAATCGATCGATGCACCATTATAGCTAAAGCATCTTGTCATGCATGTAAAAGAATGGGCGGTTCTCTTAGTTCTATCATAGCAGACACTATCTATTTGGCTAAAATACTCTTGATTACCAAATACAGAACAGAACCTTTCAATTCTATATGCGGCACTATTTTTAGGACCTATGCATAAGATGAAATGTTTGCCATGTGAAGAAGCCACCATGCGAGCGACAGCTCCCAAATCAATTATTGATACGTCTAAGATGTTAGAAAAAACATGGATGACATTTGTGTATTTATAACCAATAGAGGATAATGTATAATCTTTGCTAATACCTTTTGATGGAAGATATTTATTTATTATTTCTATCTCTACGTTATTGTGAGTCAATTGTTTCACATTTAGATTAGCGCGACCTAAAGCTTTTTCTGATGGTTCTATCAATGTAACTTTTCGTAACCAATGGAGCAAGTCACGTTGTTGTAGAATATCAATTATTGTAGCTGAGCCAATGCCTTGTCCGCATCCCCAATCTACAATCTCAATATTTCCTTGAAGTTGTTGAAAGGGGAAATTCATCATAGCTGCATGACACTTCGTGACATGCATGTCTCCATATGCAGACATATAACAATTGAGGGCTTCCTCAGATGCAAGCAAGTCTATGCCATGATTTAATTCTGGATGTTTCCAAGGCATAGCTTTGTATTCTTGTGGGATAGCCTCATGACAAACATCTATTATGTCATTGATATTATGACACTTTTTTATTTGCTCAGGATAAATCATATTATTTCCCAGTTATTGTTTCTGCAAAAGGATTATCTGCATGACGCTTCCAATTTGCAAGAGCTATTTCTTTTGATGTATTTGCGTAACAATACTCACATAGATGAGGGCAGGTATTATATTCGCCTACATCCTTTGCAGCCATACAGCCACAAAATTCGCGTTGTCCCGTATCTTTTTTATGAGCACTTATAAAATACTTGTTGTTTGGAAGTAAAATAGCATCTTGTGGTATTTCGGCATCTTCAAACAAGGATGGAGCTGGAACATCTTCTATTTTTACTTTTATAAACTTCATGAGTTCTTGGTCCTTCCAAGCAATACGAGTTATTAGGTCGCCATCAATACAGCGATTGTGTCCAATTCCGTATTTACTGATGTCGATCTTCTCACCGCAAGTGGTAAGCGAAAAATTCCAACCTCTTTCTTTGTTCATGATTGATAGTTTCTCGGCAAACTCTTCCATTTGCTCAGTTGTCCATTCATGATAAGGAATTCCGTTCTTTTCCAAGTTGGATTTCACCTTTTTATAAAGTGCTATATCTGCATAACTAAACACTAGTTTTTCGGTATAACCTTTTAGTTGGTCACCAATATTCCTAATCTTCTCAAGAAGGTTATCTATTGATATATTGTCAGTTAAAATCAGTGGGTCAAAACGCCATACCACCGCTCCTTTTCCAAGTTGCTCAACGAGCAGCTTGAAAGTTTCTATTCTTGTGTCAAGGAGAGGGACTTTTTCTAATTTTTCAGTTTCGTAATCATTGAGTGTATATTGTATGTAACACTTGATGTTCCGTTCTTTAAGAATATGGAGGTAGTTCAGAAGAGCCCTTGGATTTTTAGACCAAAATACAATAAAATGAGTTTTTTCATAAGAAACGTAAGATTTCACTCCATTAAATGGATTTGTCCATGCAGAATACCCTTTTTTTAAACGGTCAAAAAACCAATCTGCATAGAAAGCAGGAATGTCAGTGCTTCTACTTGCAGATATAATGAGTGGGGCTTGTGCTTTAACAGTTCTCCCATTTATAGATAATTCTGTATATTTCCATGTTGCCATATTTTGTATCTTCAATTTGTTTTATTTTCATATAATTTCATAGCTTCCTTTGGTATATATGCCGTAGCTACCAGATATCCGTTAAATAACTCCACAATCACACGTTGTTGCCCTGCAATTCTCGCTACTCTGCCATGGATTCCTTTGAACTCACCTTCTGTCACAACAACTTGATCTCCTAATTTGAATTGTATGTTGTTTGAAGTAACAGGAATGATGTGTGGACTCTTGAGGGATGTAAGTTTGATGAAGTTGTTCATCGCTTCTTCACGAACTGTGAGGGGTGGATTGTGGCTATTTTCCTGATGGACAGTATGGTCAAAATAGTAACTGAGCAATGCTCTTCCTTCGTCTGAAGTTACTTTGATGCTTTGAAGTAATGATTCTACTTGTTCTTTAGATTCATGGACAAAGATAAATGAAGGGAGAAGAGGCTCGGTTATGATGCGTTTTTTACCATTTTTCGTTATTTGCTTATATCGTAAGGGAACAAAACATTCTAATCCTTTTGCTACAACAAATGCTTTTGCCTTGATAATACGTCCATACGAAACTCTTAGGACAAACCATTGCTTATTTAGTGAAGGCACATTTTCTACCGACACCCCATTTTTGGTATTCTGAATAGAGGTCGTATAGGAGGTAAATCCAGTACTTGGACACGATGAGCCAGTGTCGGTAGGCTGCCCATTATACAATGAAGCATCAGCCGTAAATGGCTGTTTGGTATAATCTTCTAATGTCATGTTCTGAGTTTAGAGGAAAACCATTAGGTTATTCTTTATGAGAATTGTCTTTCTTGACTACAAAAATAAAAAAACATGTTGAAACAAACGAAGAAAATAAAGTAATTCTTTGTTTCTTCGTTTATTTTTAACATTTCAAAGATGTTCTGCCGCCTTATTTTGTAAAAATATCCAGAAATAGGAGAGAGTTGAACTCTTCTCATTTCCCGATAAAGTCATCTTAAGGGATTTTGATATAAGCATCCATATCTTCCTCCTTCACAAGGATTGAATCTTTGATGTTTGTGTATGGGCAGCAGTCATCCAAGGTATGAAGTTCGTTTTTGTTCTCATATAAGTGACACCAAAATACATATAAAAAGCACGAAATCTCTTACGGTGGATTATTAGTAGAAAAAACGGAACCTTTCAACAGCTATGGCAATGGTTCTGCCATGCGAGTAAGTCCATGTGCCTTTTATTCCAAATCATCTCATATCTGGAAGCTGATAGTTATACTTCGGCTATCCGTAATGCAATCTCGCTTGGGGGTGATGCAGATACCATGGCTTGCATGGCAGGAGGAATAGCTGTTGCAACCAAAGGGATGGAAATGTCAGAAGAACAGGCTCGTTGTGTGTTTAATAATGTGCTTGATGATAATCTTCGTCAGATACTTAATGAGTTTAACAGGGTCTATTAAGCAAGAATCCTGCTGGCATCACTGCCAGCAGGATTCTGCACTTTTCTTATATCCCGTCTGCAATATGTGTTCGATACTGCGTCATCGAAATCTTTGATCTCCGATTTCTATAATTGTTCCATCAAATCCGGCTTTAGCAAGAAATCCATTACCCCGACAATATAAAATCCATTGTTGTCATGATATAGTTTTATGCCATTGCGCATATGATTATCTTCTTAAAGGAATCGTCGATTCTTTTTAATGAAGCGCATTCTTGTTGAGGCGATTATCTAATGCAATTTCTATTATATGGTCTTCACTTATTCCTGTTCCTATCAAATGATTGTGAAACAAGTTGAAGAGAAGAAACGATTTGCCGCTTCTTCTAATTCCAGTTACAATCTTTATGAGATTGTTAGACTTACTCGATATGAGTTGCTGTAAATAATAATCTCTTTTTATAATCATAGCCGTTTAAATTCAAAATTTCATAAAGAGTAGTGGCTTTACATGATAGATGACAGTATCGGCGAATCGGTACCACTGTAGCGCATGAATCGGTACCACCATAGCACTGCATTCGGTACCATCGTATCACTTGAATCAGTACCATCATAGCGCACCAATCGGTACCAAAAAGATGTAAAGTTCTGCTCATGTAAAATAATAACCGCCTATCTTTGCAGTAGAATTTTAAATTCTGTATAGATATGGCACAAAGTAATGTAAACATGAGCAAATTAAAACGTTCATTTCAAATGCTAGCGGCAAAAATACCGCAGCGCACTATTTGCGAGCAACTACACATGGGACGTGGTGTACTGAACCGCTACAAGACCTTGGCGGATTCCCAAGGTTTGTCCTATGGCGTGATAGGCCGCATGAGTGACGGGGAAATAGAATCTTTCCTCCAGTTGTCCAAACCCACAGCAGCCCCATCCTCCCAACGTCAGGTGCTGGAGGGGCTGTTGCCTGAATATGTATCAGACTTGTCACATAACCGCTACCTCACCATTCAAGCCCTGCACGAGTCATACAAGAAGGAGCATCCCGATGGATATGGATACACTCAGTTCAAGAAGTCAATCCGTGAGTATCAGTACTCACACAACCTCAGCTTTCATAACACCTATATTCCTGGGGAAGAGATGCAGATTGACTTCGCCGGCGATGCCCTGTGGCTTACCGACCAGAAGACAGGCGAGCTACCCAAGGTTGTTGTCTTGGTCTGTATCCTGCCATACAGCGGGTTGGGATTTGCCAAGGCTATGTACAACGCTTCCATGGAGAACTTCTTCGGCGGTATATCCGATGCCTTCTCTTACTTTGGCGGAACAACTCGCATAGCCAAGAATGACAACATGAAGCGGTGGGTGAAGAAATACGACCGCTACGCATGGTACCGATACAGCGCTATCGTCATATCAATAACTTTAGAATAAATCAGCCAATACTATGGAGATGATTCCTGATGCAACAGCACTTAAAATCCATAATAGGACTTGTAATGCACGTCTTACAGTAAAATGTACACGAGCCCAGTGAACATCGGGAGCTGTTGTATCCATGAGAAGTTCCAATTCGCTATATTTATTGTAGGCCTGCTGATAAATATCTAACGCTTCGTTAGTATTGATACTTTCTAAAATCTTAGCTTTACGTACAGCTCTTACTGCATCAGAGCGTAGAGATTTATATTTTGGATAAAAAGTGCCGTTTTGTAGCACCGTCAAATCCACATGTCTTGTTTGTTTTTCAAATAATAAAACCGAATCGTGAATAGATAAGTTCAAACACTTATAGCAGTCAAGTATAATTCTAAGCACATGACGTTCTGCTTTATGTATTTCGGCATTTCTTTGCTCTGAAGTTATATCTTTAAAATAGCATCGAGCAATATGGTCATGCAATGCACGTATTTCATTAAATAATGGTAACGGGAACTGTTCTGTTCTCGCTTCTACTTCTGCAATAAGCGGTTTGATAATCGTATTGTAGTCGTCATATAAAGCTATAATTTGCTTGCTATTATCCATTTAAATTCGTGCTAAACGTTTATCTATATCATTTTTTGAAACTAAACGTTTGAAAAATAAATAGACAGACCCTCTATTAACTATGTTTTTGAGAGAGAATGCAGGGGTGAGTTTTTTGCCAATACGAGCCTCGACAAGTGCATCTAACTCTTCCGCACTCATCTGCAATATCTCATCGTAAGTTTTTCCTAACTTCCGACTTAATGTTTTTCGTGTCTGTTCATTCAGTATATGCATAAAACTCATTCTTACATTAATTAATGCAAAGGTAATCATTTCTCTGTTATCTTCCAAGTATTTTTTACGAATTTAACACAAAAAATATCAATGGGTGATAATAACGCAGAATCCTGCCGGCATTACTGCCAGAAGGATTCGCGCTTTTCTAATATCCCGTCTGCAATATGTGTTCGATACTGCGCATCAACATCTTTAGCCCTTTTTTACGTTATCTAAAATAGTAATCAAAAAATAGACATCAATGAAGAAAGCAAATTTTAATTATTAGAGGGTGGTACATTTGGAAAATTAAGATAAAGCAGCAGATCAGCGGTTGTTTCCGAACAGATAG
>ERZ1026876.280-NODE-280-length-32510-cov-10.942536_pt1 | contig 32510 bp, 21 predicted proteins | sample MGYA00380168_ERZ1026876 | MGnify/ENA primary metagenome ERZ1026876 (study PRJEB33269, sample SAMEA4719804) | human gut metagenome | biome: human-associated habitat; feature: organic feature; material: feces | place: Cameroon | collected 2013-10 ... | reverse complement strand
TGGTGCCCAGAGGCGGAATCGAACCACCGACACGGGGATTTTCAATCCCCTGCTCTACCGACTGAGCTATCTGGGCTTTGTTTGTGTGAGCTCATTATACAATACTGATTTTCATTGTCAAAGATTTTTTTACTATTTTAACAAATTTACTCCAATTGGGTATTTTTGCACCATTTAGGCACGTTTTTAATCATTCTGTGGTATAAAAGCCAATAAACTAAGGCCGTCTCTCCTACTCCGTTTTTTCCTTCCTTTCCTTCATTCTTTCCTTCATTCTTTCCTTCATTCTTTCCTTCATTCTTTCCTTCATCCTTTCCTCTCCCCCATTTCATTTGGAACAATATCTAAGTGCAATTATCCACCACGTTTTCTCTCAAAAAAATTAGTCCTCTTCAAACATCCATATGAAGCTCTATACCACCATTAGTTAAAATAGTAAAACTTACTCTCTTGTGAACTCCCAGAGACGTTTACTACCTAAAGGATGAATGCTGCCAACAAGCCATCTAAAGCCTACGCAGTTTAATTTTTATGTACTGTTTAGTTTAGCTTACCTTGACATTTTGCACTTTGACAGTTTGGCGGTATATCTTAACCCAATGAGTAATCCGGGGCTGATTACACCGTCTGTCCGGACTATGGAAACCGCAATTCCGGTTTAAAGGAAACCGCAATTCCGGTTTAAAGGAAACCATTTTAATACAAAAGTCTTATAATGAAGATGTGCACCCAATCGGTGTAAATTCATTATAAGGAGGTCACTTACATGACCAAGTATCGAGAGATTTTGAGAACTAGATTATTGTGGTCTCTGATTGTCTTGGTTCTACCAAAGGGTAGACTGATAAGCAAATCACTCTCTTTTATCATAGTCAAATCCGTTAATTAATTGTTAATAGTTCTTAGCAGATGATGTGAGCACTAATATAGCTTATAAAAAGAGAATAAAAAAGTACCAAACAATGAAGTAGATTTAGAGAACGAGAAATATAAAGGATGGATAGTAAAGGTGGTGCCACTTGCGGGAATCGAACCTGCGACCTCTTGTTTACGAAACAATTGCTCTACCGACTAAGCTAAAGTGGCAATGAATTTTGTGTTTTCTTGAAACTTAGGACTGTCAATTGACAGCCCTAAGACGCGTGCATTATACACAACTTTTTAAAAATTAAAAAGCTGTGACCACATTATTAATCAAGTGGGCAACCGATACGACGTGCAACTTCTTCGTAAGCTTCGATAACTCCACCGAGCCCCTGACGGAAACGGTCCTTATCAAGCTTCTTACGAGTTTCCTTGTCCCAAAGACGGCAGCCATCTGGAGAGAATTCGTCACCAAGAACGAGCTTGCCATCGAACAAACCGAATTCAAGCTTGTAGTCAACGAGAAGAAGACCAGCGTCATCGAAAAGCTTCTTAAGAATGTCGTTAATCTTAAGGCTTAAAGACTTCATTTCAGCGATCTGTTCTTCAGTACCCCAACCGAATGCAATGATGTGAGAATCGTTAACCATTGGGTCGTGAAGTGCGTCATTCTTAAGGAAGAATTCAAAGGTTGGAGTCTTTAATTCAATACCTTCTTCAACACCAAGACGACGGCAGATAGAACCAGCGGTATAGTTACGAACTACACATTCTACTGGAACCATATCAAGCTTCTTAACAACGATTTCGTTATCATTAAGCATTTCTTCCATCTGGGTTGGAATGCCAGCAGCTTCTAACTTCTTCATGATAAAGTAGTTAAACTTGTTGTTTGTCTTACCCTTACGAGCGAGCTGTTCAATCTTCTGACCATCAAACGCAGAGGTGTCGTCGCGGAATAACATGATTAAACGCTTAGGATCATCAGTTGCAAATACTGACTTTGCCTTACCACGATAAAGTTCAGCTTTCTTTTCCATTTGAAAAAAACTCCAATTAAAGATTAGTTTTGTGTTTTAAAACGATTTGTATTTTAGCGCAATTTACTACTTCTTTGTAGAACTATTACGTTTATCACGCAAAAATTGTTTATTTAATGATGAAGCAAAGCCACTATACATGCGTGCTATCACCCCAGCAGGTACCGGAGCATCATTTTTATCGTAAAGACTGATGGATACTTTATCCCCAACCACACCGATCTTAAATTTATATTTTTCTGAAACCAAGCCCCATGGTTCCACGTCTTGTTGTTGCCAAAACTCCGGATCTAGTTCATCGTAATCAACTAAAATTTCCCCATCCGAAGAAGAGTACTCTTTAATATCAATATCGTAGGCTATTAGGAGGTTCTGTAAAAGTTTGTAGGTATCAGCAAAGGAAATGTCTAACAACCAACATGGAAGACCGTTATTATCTCGTCCTAACTCAACAGAAAGTTCAGCATTTCTACCTTTATTTGAAGCAATCATGACTTCATCATAATAAGTTTCAAGTAAACGGTTAGCCATCAAAGCCGAAAAACGAGCTGGTTCAAAACGGGTCAAACCATCCGCAAGTTCAGTCCCATCCGCTTCCTGCATTTCGTTGTCAACCAACTGCACCACAACTCCAGGAGCCCCTTCGGAATTACGAAGCAATCTAAATACATAGCGTTGACGATAACGAATAACCCCATTTGATGAATCTTCAAGATTATATGGGTGGACAAATTCTGTTCCCTCAAACCAATCAGTTTTCACCATACTGTTAGCAACATCCAATTGGTCAACTTCAATCCCTAATTTTCTGAATAAATGAAACAGGGTATATAACAAGTCATTGGCTGTAACTTTGGTTCCGTTTTCCTGAGGATAAAACCATACCTGAGCTAAGTCACCGTCTTGAAAAACTTCCACATTATTGTTCAAAGAAATAATCTTCTGCGGTGGACGAATATCAACGTCACGACCTATTAGCACAGCTCTAGCATCAGTTACAGGCTTAGAAACTTTGAATCTATCTGAATAGACAATCGGATCTGTGCCTGCCGGTTGAACCAAAGGCCGCTCCGTAGATTGTGCATCAACGTAAGAAAAGTTGTTGTTGGCTTCTCGGACATCAGCATTTACGCCGCCCCAGAAACTAGAACAGGAACAAATGGATAAGGAACCAACTGTTCCTGCAAAAATAGTGAGCAGGGTTCTTAATTTCAAAACAGGCACCAAATTAAAAAAATAATAAACGAATGGGCTTTATTTAACGACAAGCTTTAGCATCACCAGGAAGTGCATTATCCCCTTCTTGGCGAGCTTGACCTAAGAATTTGTGATACTGTCTCATTAAATCATCATTGCTAAATACAGTATTAAAAATCTTACGGCTAACACGCATCATATCTGGTTTTTGATCGATACCATATACTTCAGCTAAACACTGTTGAGCTCGCATAAAGTCTTTGTTAGTGTTAATTACCGCACTACGGTCAGTTAAAGAAACTGAAACAATTTGATCAAGGCTATCAGCATACTGGGTTAAAGCTTTCTTTTGTAAGTTGTTTAAACCAGAGCCAGCAATAATACTAGAAACGTCAGCAGAAACTTCGGCTTGAGCCATTACGCCACACGCCAAACCAATAGCTGCTACTAAGCAAGTAATCATTTTTTTCATAATCAATTTTCTCCACGTTAAACTACAAAACCGGAGGAGTTTATGATCCAAGCGAGCGCTAAAGGCCCGTACTTGCACCCAAACCACCTCCGGAATTGTCGGCAATTATTAATTCTTTACCTTGCTAAGATAAGCTGCCAAGTTGCTAAGAACGATCTCAAATGCGTTTTCGAGTTCACCGCATTCTTGAGTCCCTTCCTTAACTTGCATGAAATTGCCAAGCTGGCCTGAACCATCAAGGTATGCAATTTCAATGTGACTAAATGAAATTTCAATTTCAAGTTCAGTCAAAGCAATCTGGCAACGGAATTTAATATAACGAACGCCATCTACAATGTTGAAAGTAGGATCCTTCATGGTCTTTTCAAAGGCAAAATAATTGCCGTTTAGATCCTTATCTTCACGATAGATTTTTTCTGGTCTAACACCTGCACGGATCCAATGTCTAGTTCTTGGGAACACCTGAATAAACACGTCACCCTTTGGTGCACGACGATTAAGAACTACTTCAAAATCATCACTTATTGCAGGAGCTGAAGTTTCATTTGCTTCATTTTCTTCAGCTAAATCACCATCTTTGTCGTATAAATCTTCGCTATTCATATAAACCCTCGGTAATTATGTGCGACAAACACCATTTAAATTATATAGACTTCCAACCAGTTTTCAAGTTGGAGCATCTGTAAACATGACCGGCAACTACAAACTTAAAATCTTTAAAAGTTTAATTCTATGATGTTCCTAATTGTCAACGAACTCATAATTTGACTATAGATTTTCATTTTAGTTCCCGGCTAAAATTTCTTTACGCTCAAACCTTTGTTTTAAGCAGTCACTTTGGCAGCGTCTTCTTTAAGCGCAACGGTTAAATTGAAGACTTTCTTATCCCCTGCTGAAAGCTTTTCATCCGCACAGAAGTAACCAGTTCTTTCAAATTGGAAACTTTCTAATGGCTTAACTTCAGCCAAAGGTAATTCTACACAAGCCCCTTCAATCACTTCGAGTGAATCGCTATTAATAGTAGAAAGGAAATCGTCTGCGCTGCCAGGATTTGGTACATTAAAGAGACGGCCATACATTCTGATTTCAGCATTTGCATACTTACCAGGTACCGCACAAACCCAATGAATAACCCCCTTTGGCTTATGATCTGGAACATCACAACCTAAGCTTTCTGGAATATAAGTACAGTAAACGCAAGTTACATTACCGTTTTCATCCTTGTCGCATCTTTCTGCTTTGATGATATAACCGTAACGCAAACGTACTTCTTTTCCTAGAACTAAACGCTTGTACTTCTTATTAGCTTCTTCTCTAAAGTCATCAGCTTCAATAAATACTTCACGCGCAAATGGCAACTTACGACTGCCCATTTCTGGTTTAAGTGGATGGTTTTGCGCTTCAACTTCTTCAACTTGGCCTTCAGGATAATTTTCAATTACAACCTTAAGAGGCTTAAGTACAGCCATACGACGTGGAGCATTTTCATTAAGATCTTCGCGTACACAAGATTCCAAAGCTGACATTTCAATAGTGTTGTCTTGCTTTGTTACCCCAATGCGACGGCAAAATTCACGAATAGAAGCTGGGGTATAACCACGACGACGCATCCCTGAAATAGTCGGCATTCTTGGATCATCCCAACCATCAACGATCTTTTCGGTAACTAAGAGATTTAGCTTACGCTTTGAAGTAATGGCGTATTCTAAGTTAAGTCTTGAGAATTCGTACTGATGCGGATGACAATCAATTGTGATATGTTCAAGTACCCAATCGTACAAACGTCTGTTATCTTGGAATTCCAAAGTACAGATAGAATGGGTAATGCCTTCAATAGCGTCAGAGATACAGTGAGTAAAATCGTACATTGGGTAAATGCACCACTTATCCCCAGTCTGATGGTGGGTCGCAAACTTAATACGATAGATTACAGGGTCACGCATACAAATAAATGGTGAAGCCATGTCGATCTTCGCACGTAAACAAGCGGTCCCTTCAGCAAATTCACCTGCGCGCATTTTTTCAAAAAGTTCAAGGTTTTCTGCAGGAACTCTATCACGGTATGGACTGTTACGCCCAGGTTCAGTCAAAGTACCACGGTATTCACGAATCTGTTCTGGTGTTAATTCATCAACGTAAGCTAAACCTTTGTTGATGAGTTCAACTGCATAACCATACAATGCATCAAAGTAATTAGATGAGTATCTTGGTTCCCCATTCCATTCAAAACCTAACCAATTAACATCTCTCTTAATTGATTCTACATATTCAGTATCTTCTTTACTTGGATTGGTATCGTCAAAACGAAGATTACATGTCCCACCGTAATCACGAGCAATCCCAAAATTCAAACAAATAGACTTTGCATGCCCCACATGGAGGTAACCGTTTGGTTCAGGAGGAAAACGGGTAGCAACCTTAGTATACTTTCCGCTTTTAAGATCCTCATCAATAATCTGTGTTATAAAGTTAGAAGAACGGTTACTGCTTTCGTCTGCCATATAATCCCCCAGTGTTCAGCATTTCTACAACTGCCAAATATCCATAACTAAACTGTACAATTTGCCTATTATAAGTCACAAGAGTCTATAAACCTAATGTATTTTTACAGTGTATTTCACGCTTTCACCTCTTTTTTTAGTAAATTTTCCTTCCTTTCTACCAAACCACCTCTTTCCGACTTCATAAGTGGGTCTCTAAGTGCAAATATATTCTCTCTTTATTGCTTTAGTGCCTAATTCACTATAAAATACCATACTTTTATTGCACAATACGGCAGACCAAGGTCTCTTTAACCTCGGCTAGCTTCCGCCGGACCAGGAACAAGAATCCTGGGGCATAGTTATTAATCAGAAGAGAAAAGAATATGAGTTTTAAGTCAGACAAACCATTTAACGATTTCTTTCATTTTCCGCGCGGAATTAGACGTAGCGGTCGTTTTTCAATTAAGGAATCTGAACTTCTAGAAGAATGTGGTTCCGTTATGACCGACCTTTACACCGCAAGCAGAAAACCTGCTGACGATACTGAAAAAGAATTCGTAGAACAGATGAAGAATCCAGATCTTACCCCTGCTATCTACGCCAAGGTTTATCAGAAGTATCTTCGTGAAATTTCTCCAAGAAAGACACACAACTTAACTGCTTCTTCTGACGATGATGAAGGTTCAATGGATTCAAGCGAAAGCAGCCTCGACTAAAATCAATTAACTTGCTACATGTGACCTCAAGTCATATTAAAAGCAAGTTATTATTTTACTTGAGCGTCGTGCTTTGAACATGTAATTCACTATACACATAGGGCTTAGATTTTTCTAAGCCCTTGTTTTTTCCCGTGCTATTTTTCTTTAGTTTTCTTTAGATCTCTTCATGTTTTCTCTAGTTTTTACTATTGGCTTCAGTTTTTACTGATTTCCGATCTTTAGTCCTTGTTCCCAAGTTACTATCGCAAAATATTATTTCAAAAATTTACTTAATTTTTGCTTAATCAACTTTCAGAAACAAAATCCAATAAAATACTGCTAATACATACAATAAAATTGATCTCTTTCACTCTTTTTGCGGTAAAATTAGCCCACTCTTTAGCAATGTTGACTAAAGGCACCAACTGTTTTTTTTAAACCGGCTGCCGTCCGGCTCCGGGTTTTTCCCGGTCAGACTATATTTGGAAAAATGCATGAACAGAAACACTGACGACAACCTCGTCCAGGCATTCCGCCACAGTGGCCCGTATCTTAAGCACCATCGTGGTTCTACTTTTGTTATTCTTATCCCAGGTGCTACAGTTTCTAGCAGTTACATTGATGACATCATCAGTGATTTAGCGCTTTTACAAAGCCTTGGTATAAAGTTGGTTTTGGTCTTTGGAGCTCGTGAACAGATTGATGAAGAATTAGCTAAGAATCATATTGCCGCTCACTTCCATAAACGTATTCGTATCGCTGATGACGAAACATTCGCCGTTATTAAGCGTGTTTGCGGTTATATGACCATCGACCTTACTGCCAAACTCTCCATGGGACTGGTAAACACCCCAATGCAAGGTAGTCGCCTCAATGTAGTTTCTGGCAATTTCATCACCTCTCGCCCTCTTGGGGTATGCGATGGGATCGACTACATTCATAGCGGGATTGTACGTAAAGTCGATTCTGAAAACATCATCCGTGAACTCGACAACAATTCAATCGTCTTGATCTCTCCAGTTGGTTACTCAATTACCGGTGAAAGCTTTAGCGTAAACAGCGAAGATATCGCAGCTCAAGTTGCCATCTCTATCAGAGCTGACAAACTCATTACCTTCTGTAATAACGACGAATTGCTAACTAGTGAAAACGGTGAAGTTATCGCTGAATTATTCCCTAACGAAGCCGAAAAGCTCCTCAACAACATCGACGAAGAAATTCATAACAGCACCTACCGTTATCTTAGAGCTGCCATCAATAGTTGCCGCGGTGGGGTTGAACGTTGCCACTTAGTATCTCACGAACAAAATGGAGCCATTATTCAAGAATTATTCACTCGTGATGGTGTAGGTACTCAAATCGTTCGTCAAAGTGCTGAACAAGTAAGTCAAGCAACTATCAACGATATTCCTTCCCTTATGGAACTCATTCGTCCACTTGAAATTGAAGGCATCTTAATTCACCGTCCACGTGAACAGCTCGAAATGGAAATCGACCATTACGTAGTGATTAAGCGTGACGGCATGGTAATCGCTTCTGCTGCTTTGTATCCATATGAAGAAGAAGGTTTGGCTGAACTTGCTTGTGTAGCCATCCACCCTAATTACCGTGGTAACAACCGTGGGGATGTTTTAATCAATAAGATTGAAGAACTCGCGCGTCAACGCAATATTAAAAAGCTCTTTGTTTTAACTACCAAGTCAGCCCACTTCTTCCTTGAAAAGGGCTTTGTTCAAGGTACTATCGAAGAACTTCCTAAGAAAAAGCGCGAACATTACAATTACCAACGTATGTCAAAGATCTTGTTTAGAACTATCAACTACGATAAGCACGAAGCTTAATCATCGAAGTTCATAGCTAATTGGTTTATCCTTAAATAAACCGAACAAGACTAGAATCAGTTACCCAAAAGCTCAGGAATACCTGGGCTTTTTTTCTACCATCATGTTATTTGTATATGTTCTAGCGTTCGCTAAGCTCGAAAAATTTAAATCCACCAAAATAATATTGCCCCGGTATTAACAATCAAATCAGCAACTAGCAATCATAAACAAAATTTTTCAAGCACATTGAGGCGTTTTTATCTAGTTAAACCTTATAAAACTCCCACTTACAGCACAAATATTCATAGACAAACACTTTTAAAGCATGTAATATTCTTCAAAATTCTTCGGAATTATAGACCCAGAAGAGGCGCTCTTCTTAGGTATTCTAGCAATTACCACATGTCACTAAGCTAGAAGATGGAATGAAGAGCCGAGGCAGTATGAATTGTCGTGACATAGACATCTACTGTCGGCCATGGAGGCTGAATCCTTCAGGCTGTCACACTTAAGGTGAAGTGCTTCTGGCGGATGATAATCCCCGCCTTTAATACGCTCTCCTTAGGTAACTCAAACCATTTAATTAACTAATCCTATTAGGAGTTCCAAATGAACAAAGTTTGTGTTGCCAAGTTCGGTGGTACTAGCGTTGCTAACTACCCGGCAATGTGCAATTGTGCAAAGATCGTTACCAACAATCCTCATACTAAGCTTGTAGTCTTAAGCGCAAGCGCCGGGGTAACCAATTTGTTGGTAGAACTTTCTTCTGGCAACCTTGATGCTCAGGGCATCGAAGATCGCATGCTCAAGTTGAGCCAAATCGAATTCTCAATTCTTAACGATCTTGGTTCCCCAAAGGAAATCACTTCCGAAATCGAAAAGCTTTTACACGAAATCAAAGACCTTGCTAACCACGCCATCATTGAACATGATGATGCTTTGACTGACCGTATCGTATCTTACGGTGAAATCATGTCTACTAAGCTTTTCACTGAAGTTCTTAAGAGCTTAGGCTTTAAGGCTAAGTGGTTTGACGTACGTACTGTAATGCGTACTGACAACAGATTTGGTAAAGCTGCTCCAATCATTGAAGTACTTAGCAATTCTGCTAAAGAAAAGCTTGTTCCACTCTTTGATGGTGAAACCATTATTGTAACTCAGGGCTTTATCGGCTCTAACGCTATTGGCCAAACTACAACTCTCGGTCGCGGTGGTTCTGACTACTCTGCAGCTCTCCTTGGCGAAGCTATTCCACAATGTAGCGCTATTGAAATCTGGACTGACGTTCCAGGTATCTACACTACTGACCCACGCATGGTAAAAGAAGCTGCTGTAATCCCTGAAATTACTTTCTCTGAAGCTGCTGAAATGGCTACCTTCGGGGCTAAGGTATTACACCCAGCTACCATTTTCCCAGCTGTACGTCGTAACATCCCTGTATTCGTAGGTTCTTCTAAGAACCCTGAACTTGGTGGTACTTGGGTTCGTTCTGAAACTGAATCAAAGCCAACCTTCCGTGCTGTAGCTTTACGTCGTAACCAGAAACTCCTTACCCTTCAGAGCCCTAACATGATCGGTGCTTGTGGTTTCTTGGCTAACATTTTCAGCATTTTTGCTAAGTACGGTATTTCTGTTGACCTTATCACCACTTCAGAAGTTAGCGTAGCTCTTACCATTGACAACACTGGTAGCCAGTCTAACGGTCAGTCAGTAATCAGTGAACAGCTCATTAACGAACTCAAGAGCTTCTGCAAGGTTCGCGTTGACGACAACCTCTCTCTCGTTGCTTTAATCGGTAACGGCATGAGCCAGGTTAGCGGTACTGGCGCAGCTGTATTCGCTTCAATCTGCGACGTAAACATTCGTATGATTTGCTACGGTGCAAGCTCACACAACCTTTGCTTCCTCGTAAATTCAGATCAGGCAGAACACGCTGTAACTGAACTTCACCACAAGCTTCTTGAAGGCAACCCACAGGTTATCAAATAATTAAACAACTAGAGAAAATCTAGTTAGTTTTAGGTTCTAGAGGGAATGGATCAGCCATTCCCTCTTTTCTTTCTTTTCTTCTTTTTCCCTTTCCTGCATCTCCTTTCCTTTCTTGCATCGCAATTAAACTGCTTTGTTATTTTTGAATAGTTTGGTTTTATACCATTCATTAAAAATTCCCTCAGTGTTTCTGCTATGTCTTTTCTCATACAAAACTCCTTTATATGGTCTATAAAGAAAGTTTAGATGAAAAAACGACATTTTCACTTTGGCGAATTTCTACATTTTCACTTTGGCATTAACAAAGATAGAAGGTTACTCTTTTCCCAGCCTGTCTATTTTCTCCATAAAATATATCACTTAGGTTACCTCGTCTCGTTAGAGTTACTTTCAGTTCATTACACATAGTTATATTAGGTTTAAAAACAAAAAAGAGCGTTCTCGTAAGAACGCCCTATAGGATTTATTTAATTTACTTATAGCCTAATTTAAGCTTAATTTAAGCTTGTTTAGGTTTCCTAACTAAAGTAATTATTCTCTATTAGCTAATTGAAGCAACAAACGTAAGATTTCAATGTACATCCATACGAGAGTAGATAATACGCTAGCCCCAAAATACCATTCGTATGACTTAGATACACGGCCATGAGCAGATGCAATATTACTAAAATCAAGCAATAAGAAGAGTGAAGAAATTACAACCGCAAATACGTTGATAGCAATAGAGAAACCACCACCAAAAGCCATGAAGGCAGGCACTGCGTCAAATAAGCCCATAAACATGCGTACGAGGTAGAACATAGCCAAAGCGATACCAGCAGTGATAACAATAGCCTTGAATTTTTCAGTTACGCGAATAATACCAAATGAGAAACAGAAGAACATAACAGCCGCATCAACGATGGTAATTAAACCTGCTTGAGCCGCAATTCCAGGGAATTTCATTTCAGCAAAAGCTGAAATATAACCTAAAGCATAACCTTCACAAATAGCATAGATAGGAGCAAGTACAGGAGACAATGCAACCTTAAAGCTCATCGCTAAAAACGCAATCAAGCCCAAAATCAAAGCTACAAAAACACTAGAAGATGACATTGAAACTGCAAAATCAATGCTTGAAATAGTGAAAAATGCAGTAATAACAGTTAAAAGCACCAAGAAAAAAGTCTTACGTGAAGTGCCTTTTAAAGTCATAACATCACTAGCGTCACGACTTGCTACCCCATTTTGCATTTCAGCCTGTTCAATGCTAGCAATACGAGAACTGCTTAACAATGGATTGGTTGTTGAAAATTTACCCATTTATATTTACCCCTTTAGAGTCATAAAATCACAGACTTGGTTTTTACGTCTGTTAAATTACACAAGTTTTTATTTTAAGAAGTGGTTTTAGCTTCGCGTAAAAAACGCCATAGAAACTTGGTTCTATTTCCGCTACCACCGGAAGAACAAAAGCATTTACCAATTCATTCCCATTATATTTCACAAAATCCTTTTCTGTCATAATTATTGGTAACTGACAGGATTTTAAAGCGTCAGGACTAACGGCGCCATGATCTTTGACCGCAATCGTTTTAGTAAGTTCATAACCTAACGATTTAACGGTCTCGTAAACCCTAGTAGGATCCCCAATCCCTGCTAAAACCGCCACCTTAGTTCCAGGAGGAAGCACCTGCTCTTTATCATGTACGCTCACAACAGTGTTAGGTTTTAAGGTCATGCCCGCTTCAAATGGAGCTGGAGTGCCACCATTACAGATTCTAAAATCAACGCTTTTAAGGCGCCACAAGCCTTCACGTAACGGTCCCATCGGCATTAAAAAACCATTACCAAAACGTCTTTTGCCGTCGATAACAACAATTTCTAAATCGCGTTCTAAGGCATAATGTTGCAACCCGTCATCAGTTAAAACAACATCAACTTCTTTTTCAATGCTTCTAACCGCGCGACTTCTATTAGGATCGATAACAACCCGCGCCCCGGTACTTTTTTTAATAAGTAAAGGTTCGTCACCTGCTTCTTGATATGAAGAATCATTGCGCACTTCATAAGGGTACAAAGGAGCGTGTGAACCGTAACCTCGGCTAACTACCGCCACCCTTAAACCTTTTTGTTTAAGATAACGCGCTAGCGCAATCACTACCGGAGTCTTACCGTTGCCCCCAACCATAATATTACCAACCACTACCACCGGGACTTTGGCGCGGTAACTACGAAAAAAACCAGTTCGATATAGACGTCGACGCCAAGCAGTCAAAACTGCATAAATAAGCATTAATGGGAGCAATAGAAAGACGAATGGATTTTTTTTAAACCACAAATAATTCAACATAAAATCGAGATCAAAACATTTAAATGATGTTGCGTAAGACCCAAGTCTAAAATGAGAATACTACGCCAAATAAGTACTTAAGTAGCAAACTACTTAAGTACTTATCTTTCTAAAACAATAACTCTAAAACCAAACTACTAAAAGGTGAACCTTTTGTTACAAACTTATATCTAAAACTTGCGCCTAGCCATATTGTTTAAAGATCTTACTCTTATTCTTCAACTTGCTTATTCAAATAATAGTACATGCCTTGACGCGCCATTAATTCATCATGGCTACCACTTTCAAGGACCGAACCATTATCCATCACGACAATGTTATCCACATCTTTAATGGTACTTAAGCGGTGAGCAATAAGAATAACACTACACTTATACGGCAAGCTTGATAACGCATATTTCACAACTTTTTCGGATTCATTATCTAAAGCTGAAGTTGCTTCGTCTAACACCAAAAGAGAAGCTCTTCTGAGTAAAGCACGGGCAATAGCAATACGTTGACGTTGACCCCCTGAGAGGTTGCTGCCGTTTTCATCAAGAACCGTGTCATACCCATTATCTAAAGCTTGAATAAAACTATCAGCCCCTGCCCAACGAGCAGCTTCTTCAATTTGGGCCCGGGTAAACTTGTCTTCGGCCGCATATGCAATATTAGCAGCTACTGAAGCATTAAAAATATGAACATTCTGAGATACAAAGGCCACAGAACTTCTTAACGAGGTTAAGGTGTAATCACAGATGTTATGCCCGTTGTAAAAGATTTCGCCTGCAGTGACATCGTAAAGTCTAGCAATCAAGGCTGCGACTGTACTCTTCCCCGAACCACTACGTCCAACTAAGGCCATAGACTTACCAGGCTCCAGCACAAAGTTTAATTTGTTTAACGCCGGCTTATCCGCCCCCAGATAAGTAAATGAGACATCCTTAAATTCAAGGCCTGATTTAACTTCAGTTGCTACTTTTAAGGTGCCGTTATCTTTTTCTGCGGGTTCTTCAATCACCCCAAAAAGACTCTGACAAGCTGCCACCCCACGTTGAAAATTGTTATTCACCTGCATTAAGCTTTTAAGAGGTTTTAATAACATCATTAAACTAGTAACCATCATGGTAAATGTACCAGTTGATATTTCTTCTAAGATTTGAGGCTGAGTCGCTAACGCTAATAATAATGCTAACCCACTTGACGCACAAATCTGTACGACCGGAGCCCCAATTGCGCTCACGCGTACTAAACGCATGTTTTGGCGTCTTACTTCTTCACTCACCTTTTCAAAGCGTTCTTGTTCTTCTTTTTGCCCACGGAACATAATAATTTCAGTGCGTCCACGAAGCATCTGCTCAATAGCCGAAGTGATAGTCCCCATAGCCCCTTGGATATTACGGCTTACTTTACGGAATTTACGCGAAATAAAGCCAATCAAGATCCCAACAATTGGGCCCACTACCAAGAAAATAAGCGACAACTTCCAGCTTTGGAAAAACATCAAACCTAATAACCCAATTACAGTCGCCCCTTCACGCACAAGCGCTACCAAAGAAGAACTAGCAGCGGAGTTTACTTGAGAAGCATCGTAGGTGATTTTAGCAATAAGTTCGCCACTAGAGCGTTTATCAAAATATGAGCGTGGTAATTGCAACAAGCGCGCAAAAACGTCACGCTGCAAATCTAAAACTACATGGGCCCCAACCCAGCTCATAAAATATTCACTTAAAAAGTGACACACCCCACGCAAGCACACGATGCCCATAACCATAAATGGAATCCAGAACAACACGTCTGCATCATGGTTAGTTAAACCATCATCAATAAGAGGTTTAATTTGGTACACAAATCCAGTATCGACAACTGCATACCCAATCATCCCCATGACGGCTAAGACTAACCCCATCTTATAGCGCCAAACGTAACGTCCTAGTTTTTTGAGAAGCTTAAAAGAATCCACATCCTTAAGTTGCTCCTGCAAATCCCCAGCCGTTACAGGCGTAGATTTAAGATTTTTTGCTTTATTGTTCTTAGAACTCATCGCTCTCACCTACAATTAAAAAGTCCGAGGGGGCTTTAGCCCCTAAAGTTTCGCTATTATACCTTATTTAGGTCTAAGCCTTAAGGCTATTTCCAATCGCACGTAGAAATCACGTCCTAGCTTTAAATTAAAGCGATCTTATTTTCTTTTTTTTCGGGGCTTAGGTGGTGCGCACTTCCTAAGCCCTTTTTAATATTAAAGGATTTGTAAGTTATAAATTGCGACGTAAAACCCACACGCTTGCGTGTGGGATGAAAGTCGCTTTTTCTGAAAAACTATATTTCTACTGCCTGATATTAGCATGGAATAATATACAATATAGATGCTAGGAAGATTGACTGTACTTCCTGGTCGTAAGACAGAAATTTACCGCTAATGTGGGCGTAGGACTCTTTGGTAATGAAAGTCCTGATTCAAACAGATTTACACTTGTAACTCCAAAGCCTGAAAATGGTGTACGATTACAAGCTACACTTCAATCAGAACCCCACGGGCTTGCCCGTGGGAGCAGTCAGGCTTTATAATGAACTGTAACGAAAAGCCCCAAGAAGTCCTAAAATTCACCTTTAGGCCTTTTATTAAAGAACTTGCTTGCAATTTTTATCTATCTAGAGATACTCAATGCCAAACTCCGCCCCTAAAAACCCAAAGCCTTTTTCTGACAACTGCCCTCACTGTCCTATCGCCTCAAATTGTCCGCTAGTCACAAGTCAAGTTTCTACCCCTATAAGTTCTGAAGCGATTTTAAACCTCGACAAAGGGCAGGAAGTTTTTCAGGCGGGAGCGGAGTTTCGACATCTCTACGTTATTCAAACAGGCAGTGTAAAACTTTACTCCATTAGTAAACAAGGGGATGAACAAATCACAAGTTTTCATGCAGCTGGAGAAATTATCGGTTTTGATGGACTTGCGAGCGGTACTCACATGGCTTTTGCCCAAACCCTTGAACCGACCACAATTTGCTGTTTAAATCTCGCTAAGCTCATAAAAGCCCCACAACCTAAAGAATCAAAACTTAACCCTACTATAATTGCACTTTTAAGTCGGGAACTCTATGCTCGCGAAGAACACATTATGGTAATCGCAAAACTTACAGCCGAACAAAGAGTGGTAGATTTTATCTTAAAGCAATCAGAACGTTTACAAGCTTTACACCGTAACGGCAACGAAATTAAATTACCAATGACCCGTTACGAAATCGGTAATTATTTAGCCCTCACCGTCGAAACGGTCAGTCGAGTGTTTATGCTTTTAAAGGCAAAAGGTTACATTCAAGTAGCTGGCAGGTATGTGCAGATCATTAACCACGAAGCGCTCACCAAAATTCTGGCCACTACCTCTGGAGCCAAACGAAGCTAAAACACTGACCCCAAATTAATCCACAACTCAATCTAAGCTTAAAAACAAAAGTTTTGAGCTCTGACCGCTTTTTACAAATTTTCCTTAAACATAAGTGAACAAACGCAGATTTTCTACTCGTAAATTTGCGTACAATGAATCCAAAGCTAGTCCCAAAGTTGGGCTAGACCTTAAATTTCATCTGCTGCTTTAAGCAGTTATGGAGGTTCACATATGCGTAAATACAGCAAAATTCTAGTTATTATCGAACCCCAGCAGGATTCTCAATTAGCCTTAGAACGAGCCTGCGAAATTGCTCGGTACACTACTAGCACCGAAATCACCGCCTTCTTGGCCATCTATGATTTTTCATATGACATTACTTCTATCTTAAGTCGTAATGAACAAAATGACATGAAAAACGCTATCGTTAAAACTAACGAAGATTGGCTGAAAGAAGAATTGCCTAAATACGCGCATGAACATTGCCACCTTACTCCTAAGGTAGTTTGGCAACGTAACATTGCTGAAGCTATCCTAAAAGAAGCCGAAAACGGGGCCTATGACCTCATTATCAAAGGCTCTGACACTCATAGTTTTCTTGATAACGTGCTCTTTACCCCATTAGATTGGTTACTCCTACGTAACGCCAAAATTCCAGTTCTCATCGCAAAAGATCATCCATGGCCAGAAGGGGGCGCTATCTTGGTTGCTTTAAACCCTGATGAAAACACGTTAGAACAAAAACTACTAAACACTTCACTTATTCGTACAGCTCAGGCTTTAGCTTTACTCATTAAGGGGAGCATTCATATAACGAGCGCTGTACCTCCTCTAGTTCCGGTAGCGGTAATGGAAGTCCCAGGATTCTCCACCGAAGTTTATTCCGACGCGGTGCTTAAAAATGCGAAGGAAAAAATCTTACTTGCCGCGAATAAATATCGCATCCCGACTGAAAATTGCCATATCGAAGAAGGGGTTCCTGACGATGTAATTCCAGCCACCGCCACAAAGCTTGGCGCTTGCGCGGTACTTATCGGCAATGTTTGCCGTAAAGGTTGGAGCGCGGCTATTATTGGCAATACTTGTGAACAAATTATCGATGACGTTAATTGTGACCTTTTAGTGCTCCGTCGTGACTAATTTTAGTAAACAAGAACGGGCTTAGACCAAGCCATAGGTTATTAACAAAAAAATCCCCTTTTATGCTAGAGATACCAAAAGTTTTTCTCTTGGGTACCTTAGTCAAAAGGGGATTTTTTATTTAACTGCTTTATTTAAGACGCTTTCTTAATTTTTAGAATTAAACAGTTGTTTAATCTAATTTTGAAATTTTTTCTTTGGTAGTTTCTTCTTTGGTAGTTTCTTCTTTGGTATTTTCTTCTTTAGACGCTTCTTCGTCTACTTTTTTAGCCGACGTTTCGTTGCTCGCTTCTTTAGCTCCCGCAAAAGCTTCCTGTGGAGTTCCGCTTTTAAATCTACGCGCTCTTAGTTCATCACGTAAGCTAGTCCCAACTACACGGTAATTTCCTTCATGAGGCGCATCAGGGTCCGCAAAACTAAAATCATAGAGATTCGTATCAAGCATGTGACTTAAGGTGATATCCTTCATCGCCTTAAACATGATTTCACTACGCCCAGGATACTTCTTATCCCAAGCTTTAATCATATCCTTAACTTCAGGACGCATTTTGTTTTCCCCTAAGCTACACATATCCTTTGGTAGGAGGGGATAACCTTTAGCTTGCGCAAATTTGGCAATATCTTTTTCTCTACAATAAGCTAGTGGTCTAATAAGCACATGCTTACCATCATCAGTTTTAAGCTTAGCAGGCATTGCCTTAATGCGTCCAGCGTAGAATAAATTTAAAAAGAAAGTTTCTAAAATATCGTCCGCATGATGCCCTAAAGCAACTTTAGTTGCCCCTATTTCACTAGCCACGCGGTATAAAATTCCACGGCGCAAACGCGCGCAAAGTGAACAAATTTGGCGTCCATCCGGAATTTTATCTCTAATGATCTTATAAACATCTTCGTGAACCACATGGTAGTTAAGCCCTGTGGTTTTTAGATAATCTTCTACTAGACCATGAGGATAATTGGGTAGCCCTGCTTCTAAATGCACCGGAATTAATTCAAAATGTACCGGCGCGCTATGCTGTAAGCTTTGCAATACTTCTAACAGCACATAGCTATCTTTACCACCTGACATACAAACCATGATTTTATCGCCTTCTTCAATCATCCCGAAATCGGCAATCGCATTACCGGTCGCATGCCGGAGCTTTTTCATGAGTTTATTAGTGTTATATTCAGTCTTTTTTTGATTATTAGGATTCATGGCTTTATCTCAATTAGCTCGTACTAAGCCATCACTAAATATTCTTAGTATTGATTTTGTCACGCAAAATAGCACTCGACTTAAAGTTCACCACTTTGCGTTCATTGACGACGTATTCTTCACCGGTTCTTGGATTACGTCCTGGGCGGGCATTTTTTTCACGTACAGAAAAACTACCAAACCCAGTTAAACACAGTTCTTCACCTGTGCTAACAACGTCCACAATTGACTTAAAAAACTCGTTAACTAAAACCTTGGCTTCTTCTTCCGCAAAATTGTGAGCGCTAACAAGCTTGTTTACTAATACTTTCTTAGTAACTGTTTCTGACATTGTAAAATTATATCCTTACGTAAAATAATGAGCCTAACCTTTATTATCATAAGGATTAGTTAGTGAAAAATAAATATTTTCCATCATTTGGGCGTATTTTATTTGAGCTTTTTCATTTATAGACCTTTTTAACGCTAACTTTGAACTAAAATTTCATGTATTTAAACTGTAGGTAGGCCTAAAACAATATGGCTAGCCTAAAACCGACATTTCGCGGTTCAAATTTTTTATTTAACCCCTGGAATAACCTCCTAAATTTTTTATTCCAGGAATTTATGGTACATAGACTCCCATTCATCTGAAAGGATCCGAAGCGTTCGAATTTGAAAATCAGTCAATGAAACAAATGAATCATCTGAACCTGTTTTGACAAATTTACCAACATTTCTAAAATTGCTGAAAACCCATCTCAATGTTGGATTTGAAATTTCCTTATTAAGTTGGTTTGGCAATGTCTTGTTCTGTTCTTTAAGTTTTTTTCTGAGCAAAAACTCTGTGGCAGAATAGATGAACAGGCTTGTAACCATTATCATCAGCAATGATTCAATTCTTTCACGTTTCTTTAGGAATATTGAGTCTGTGAAGAATTTTGGATCTTTGAGAAATCTGAATCCGCGCTCAACTCTCTGCTGTTCTTTGTAACTTTTGAGAAGGTGCTCCTCAGTCCATTCTGAATCAGTATCGTTTGTTACAATGACGAATTTGGATGATTCATTTTTTTCCAAATCAATAACTTCAAGATTCTGCTTAACAGTCAGTTCAATTCCGTATTTATAGGATTTCGGCTGTGCATTGGCGGCTCTTTCGCCTCTGCCATACACCGGTTCAGATATGATCTGAGGTTCGTTTGCCGTAAAGTAATGAAATTTTTTGATAAGTTCATTTGCTGCACTCAGAGCGTCAGGTTCACAGCTGAAGGTTTTTCTGCTGAGTTGTTTTATCTGACCATCAATTTTTTCATTCTCTTTTGCTACCTTTGCATCAATAGCCTTATGAGCACGATTCTGAGACTGAGTGCTGTATACAACGAGAGCTTTTAATTTTACATCGCTGTACTCAAAATCCCTTAGAGCACAGAAGTATTCCTCATTTATCGGTTTAAGTTCGTCCTGCTTTACGCTTGAAATTAATTCCTTTACATCGTTGATCTTGTTTGGAGCTCTTGTGATGAACAAAATATTTTTGTTCTGCATCGTTTTCAGATTTTCCTGAGTGAACAAAGCTGCATCGTCAACTAAGTATTTGAAATCAATTGCTTTTTTCAAGCTTCCCACAAGTTCTACCGGTGTCTGAAACCCCTTGTTGTCATTGGTGTTGCCATCTTGAGGTTTCATGTAGACTGGTAGACCGTTTTCATCGCTAACAATCTGCAGCATTATCTGTAGGAGTTCAGGATGTGCGTCTCTTGAATATCCACGCAACGGCTCTGCTGGCATCTTTTTACCTGTTATATTTTCCATTGTCAGTGCTGTGACACCGTCACTGTAATGCTCTCCATGCAGGTGAAATGATGTGCTGTCCAAATGAATGCATTCTGTTTTATCGTACAGTTTTTTCAGAGCTTCACCGGTAATTCCAAAAACAATTCTGACACGCCATAGTCATACAGAGCATCTAACAGTCTGCCGAATGCATCATCATTCAGCAAAGTCCTGTCGAACGACTCGCCAAAAAGAGTTTTGACATCTACGGTTTCAAAAAATTTTGGAGTTAAATATAGAGGCTCTGAGGTGTAAGCCAGAAAATTTATGAGCATACACTCGAAGAGCTGACCATATGATATTTTTTTATTGTTTGATAATTTGGGGATCTTGCTGTCAATAAACTCTGCTAGTCCCAAGGTTCTGCTAGTTGCTACAACAAGGCCATAGTGATCTACTGATAAAAATGACGACTTTATACTGGTGGTCATGAACGTTTCCTACATGATTAATTTCCAGTAAAAAAGCATATTAGTTGATCGATTAATAGCCATTTTTTAAATTATGTGACACATGTTCAATTTTTATAAACTGATCGATCAAATGTTAACCAATTAAATATTGAATTTCTTCTGCGGAATGTCGGCTTAAACTTAATCCCTATTTAAGCTTCACCTTGCAAAACAAAAAGGCGGGTAGCCACAAGTGACCACTCGCCTTTTTCTAAAATAGGCTTCTAGCTCCAAAAATATAGTTCTAGCAACTTAAGCTTATTCGCGTAGCAAGGCCCCGAAATCAGCCTTAAGCCCATTTACTACTGCTTCAACGGCAGAGGTAATATCGGTTTCTTCTAAGGTCTTTTCTACCGCCTGAAGTACCATAGTAAAGGCAATACTCTTCTTGCCTTCTGCCATGTTTTCACCTTCATAGAGATCAAATACCTTAACACTAGTCATGTACTTGCCACCGTACTTCTTAGCAGCTGCCATTAAGTCAGCGCAACTTACAGTCTTATCAACCACGATGGCTAAGTCACGGCTAATTGATGGGAACTTAGACACTTCATTATAAGAAGGTAAAGCTCTCACCGCTAAAGCACTCATCTTGATTTCAAATAAGAATACGTGGTGCTTAAGACCTAATTGCTTTTCCACTGAAGGATGGATTAAACCAAAGCTACCTACAACCACACCGTTACGCACGATGTCAGCTGAAACCCCTGGGTGTAACGCAACATTAGCTGAGCGCACAAAGCTGAATTCGTCAACAAAACCAGTAGTAGCTAAAATAGCTTCTACGTCGCCCTTAAGATCAAAGAAATCAAATGGACGGCTCTGGACGTTCCATGCAGGTTCAGATACGTTACCGCATAAGATGCCACCGAACATTTCTTCCTGTCTAATGCCATTTTCAGCAGAAGTATCAGGAATAAAAGTTAAACCAGTTTCAAAAAGCTTCATGTTAGCCATCTGACGGTTAGCATTATAAACTGCAGTGTTGATTAACCCAGTCCATAAAGTAGTACGCATTACTGACATATCGGCAGAAATTGGTGATGGAATAACTAAAGGTTCAACATCAGGTTTAACTGCTTTAAGAGCCTTTGGTTCCACGAAACTATAGCTTACAATTTCATGGTAGCCATAATCAGCCATTAAACACTTCAAACGGTAAGCGCTATTACGGTTTTCTGGAGTCTTAATCATTCTAAGTGGAGCTACTGGGTCCACATTTGGAATGTTATCGTAACCGTAAATACGAGCTACTTCTTCACAGATATCAGCCGCAATATTGATATCGTAACGCCAGCTTGGAGATCTTACTTCAACCCCTTCTGCACGATCGTTCTTCGCAGCAACTTCTACCGGTTCAAGCCCTAAACGCTTTAAAGCATCAACGATAAAGTCATGAGCAATCTTAATGCCAATTACATTATCAATTTCGCTATACGGTACGTAAATAACCTTTGAAGAACCAAGAAGTTCATCATGGCATTCTTCATTGATTGGACCAGCTTCGCCCCCACAGATAGCAAGCAGATAAGAAGTTGCTCTTTCCATTGCATTTCTTACCATCGCAAAGTCCACCCCACGTTCAAAACGGTGAGATGCATCAGTTGCTAAACCGTATTCACGAGCTCTGTTCTTAATGGCAGCCGGAGTAAAATAAGCAGCTTCAAGTACGATATCAGTTGTGTTAGCAGAAACCCCGGTCCTTTGCCCACCGAAGATCCCAGCTAAAGCTACTGGACCTTGGGCATCAGCAATCACCAAAGTATCGCTCTTAAGAGTAGCTTCCGCCCCACTTAAAAGGGTAAGTTTTTCCCCATCAACAGCCGCTCTTACGCAAATGTCACCGCTAATAGTGTTACGGTCAAAGGCGTGCATTGGCACTCCGAGTTCGAGCATAACGTAGTTAGTTACGTCAACTACAGCATCGATACTTCTAATACCAGCACGGCGAAGGCGTTCTTGCATCCAAATTGGACTTGGCTTAGTTAAGTCTACACCCTTAATCACACGCAAACTATAACGTGGAGAAGCCTTAATATCCTTTAAAGTAAAGTTAACTTGGTCTGCAATTGTAGGAGCAACTGCTTCGATCTGTGGATAGTTAACATCGCTTTGTAAAAGAACCCCAATTTCACGAGCCAAACCTACCATGTTAAGGCAGTCTGCACGGTTAGCCGTAAGGTCAACTTCTACCGCTTTATCATTAAGCTTAAGGTAGTCATGCAAATCAGTCCCTACAGGAGCATCAGCAGGAAGTTCGATAATACCATCGCTTTCCTCCTTCATGCCAAGTTCTTTATAAGAACAAAGCATCCCATTAGATGGAACCCCACGAAGCTTGCATGGCTTAATCTTAAAATCGCCAGGTAAAACCGCGCCAACAGTTGCACAAGCTACTTTTAAGCCTGCTCGGCAATTTGAAGCGCCACAAACGATATCAAGAACTTCACCACCAACGTTAACAGTAGTTACATGCAAGTGGTCAGAATCTGGATGATCAACACAAGTTAAAACTTCTGCTACTACTACCCCAGTAAAAGAAGCACATACATCATCAACTGAATCAACTTCCAGCCCAGCCATAGTAATCTTGTCAGCTAATTCGTTAGCATCAATACTATTTGGTACGAGTTCATCGATCCAAAGCTTATTAAATCTCATTGTCTTCCCCTTACTTGCCGAACTGCTTTAAGAATCTCAAATCATTTTCAAAAAATGCTCTGAGATCGTTTACGCCGTAGCGGAGCATAGTCAAACGTTCAACCCCTAAACCAAAAGCAAAGCCATGGTACTTATTTGGATCAACGCCAACATTTTCAAGCACACGAGGATTTACCATCCCGCAACCTAAAACTTCAAGCCACTTACCATTTTTGCCCATGACGTCTACTTCAGCAGAAGGTTCTGTGAATGGGAAGTAAGAAGGACGGAAACGCACCTGTAATTCCTCTTCAAAGAAGTTGGTGAGGAAGCTGTGTAAAATGCCCTTAAGTTCACTAAATGAACTCTTATCATCGATTAAAAGACCTTCAACCTGATGGAACATCGGAGTATGGGTCATATCGTAATCAGGACGGTATACGCGGCCAGGCACAATAATACGAAGTGGTGGCTTAGTAGTTTCCATAGCACGAATCTGAACTCCAGAAGTCTGGGTACGAAGGAGCAAGTTACTATTGAAATAGAAAGTATCGTGTACTGAACGCGCTGGATGATCTGGTTCAATGCAAAGCGCATCGAAGTTGTGGAAACAATCTTCAATTTCAGGACCAGCTTCCACACTAAAGCCTAAAGCGCCAAAAATTTCTTCAATGCGCTTGATAGTTCTAGTTACAGGGTGTAATGAACCTTCAGCAAACTTTCTACCAGGTAAAGTAATATCTACCGCTTCCGCAGCTAACTTCTGTTTTAAAGCCTCAGCCGCAAAAGCATCACGCTTAGCATTAAGTGCAGTTACCACCTTGGTCTTAGCAGCATTAATTACCGCCCCGCGGGCAGGACGTTCTTCTGGAGATAGCTTAGCCATCCCCTTCATTTCTTCGGTAAAAGCACCTTTTTTGCCGAGATACTCAACGCGGATGGCCTCAAGGGAAGCCTCATCCTTTGCCTCTTCTACTAACGCAAGAGCTTTGGCAACAAGATCCTCTAAGTTATCCATAACTTCCTCAAATAAATTCAAGAAAAACTCAGCAGCGGCACCGGCAGTCACGTCCGCTACATGCCGAATCTCAAAATAAAAAAAACGTACAATTATACTTGAAAAAGGGGCTCTATATCAAATACCAGCTAGTGTTAAACCGGCCTAAATTAAGGATAAATTAAGTCCTAAAGCTTGAGGTTTATAGAAAATTCGTAAAATCTGATTCTAGCCTATATAAAGCCAAAATCCCTGTTAAATGATTAACAGGGATTTAAAGAAGAACTTAAGGATAGACTTTTCAGGCAGTCAATTTTAACCACGAGCTATATTTTTAATGCACCCATCATTAGCCGAAGCGGGGCTAATGCTAGTAAGACCTGCTTTTTCCACAGAAGACACATAATAACCTTGGCAGTAATCTACCCCAAGTTCCTGGAATTTAGCATATTCCTTAGCGTTTTCCACATTAAGCGCAATAGTTTTGATCTTGAGGTCTTTGGCTAAGGTAAGCATTGACTTAACGACTACCCCACTTGAGGCACTCTCACAAATAGAGCGAGTATATTGAGCGCTAACTTTAATAAAATCAGGCTCCACCTTAGCAACCGCAAAGAAGGTGTTAGCCTGGCCTTCACCACATGCATCTAATGCAATCCGGACCCCAAGTTCTCTAAATCTCTTCACAAAATTAACTACATAATCCATATGTGAAGACATAATGCTTTCCGCAATCTCAAAACAAAGTTTGGTGCAAAGTTCACGGTGTGGTGCGAGTAAAGCGTATAAGCGTCCCCATAACACCAAATCACAAATCGTAGCTTCCGAAATGTTGATAAAGACCGACTTAGCAGATCGGAGACTAAAGCCATTGCCCCCAGCAGTCCAAGTATTAACTATGCATGAAATCATCCACTCATCAATTTGAGACATGATATTTTGGCAAGTAGCATAACCTATAAATTCGTGTGGTTCATAAACATTGCCATGTTCGTCTCTGACACGTACAAAAAGTTCCCCCATCCAGTCGGCTCTAGACTTATCCATCGGAACTATTTCTTGTTTAGCCGCAAAGATTAAACCATTATCTAAAGCTCTAAATAAAATAGTGCTGTAACGAATGTCTTCACTGCAATCAGAAGCGGTAACAATATCTTTACTATAAAAGAGCAAAGTGTTTTGTCCCATGTAGCGGGCTTTTTCACAAGTCAAATCGGCTAAGGTCAAAAGCTTACTTAAATCGCCATTGGCGTAAGCCATATCAACCACCCCGATATTAGCAGAAACCCCAAAAATGTTATCCCCTGCTTCATAACGCATGGAAGCCAAACCTGAACGCCACTTTTCGGCGCAATCTAAGGTCTGATCAACGTAAGAATCAGTCATAACAACCGCAAATTCACTACCATTTAATCTAATCACGCTAAATGATTCAGGGACATTTTTCAAAAGGAATTGCGCGATTTTCTTTACAAAATCGTCACCACCTTCATGCCCTAAAGCATCGTAAATAAACTTAAAGTTATTTACCGAGATAAAGCATAAGTAATTGCACCCAAAAACAGGGCCGTCAGTCGCCTTAGCATGAAGAGCCCCACTTGGTTTTGGCAAGTCCCCTTGTTCTGCTGATTGCGCTAAAGTCAACATCCCCCCAGGAATCTTTTCTAAAACTTCTTGGAGCTTAGTCATCATATAACTACGGTTGTACAACGAAGTAAGTTCATCATGGGTCTTAACGTAATCAAGCATCTCTTGATAGCCATGATTAGCACTTAAATCGGTAATTTCCCCTTCAATGACAATGCCTTCATTCTTTTGCGCACTGTAAATAAGAGGGTCATAGCTATTTGACACACGGATACGCAAACTACACATTAAGATTTTGTCAGTGCGAGTTTTTAACTTGATTTCCCCATCGACAATAAAGCTATTCTGGTCACCTAGATGAACAGCATCATCATGTCTCTTATAACTAACTAAGCGGGCCACTAAGTCTTCAAAATCACGTGGGTTTTCGCAAATATCATGGAATCTAAGCGAACCACCAGCAACCAATTCTCTAAAGTCATGACAACCTAACATCTTACAAAATGCCGGGTTTACCTGTTTAAAGACCCCATCAACATTAATGGTAAACATCCCTTCACTTGCGTATTTATAGATTTCATCGAAGCGGCGTTTACGAGCTTTTGAAATATTGTTCGCTACAAGCTTACGATGTTTTTCGGCATAGGCCCCATAAATGAGGGAGATAACCACCACAATCGCCACGGCGCCAGAGACCACAAAAAACGAAGCTCGAACCCAGGTATCACTATAAACGACGCCCATAAGACGTAAACCTGGAATAATAGTGCCCACTAAAAACAGCATGATCGCCGTAGAATAACCAACGTGCACAAAGTTACGTTGACGTAAAGAGATTACAAAAAAGACGCAACCCCAAACCAACATTAAGGCTAAGAATAAATCGAGCAATAAGAAGCTAATGTGCACCGGAATTACCCAATTTAAGACTGCCGCTGATAAAATCAAAATCGACATTAAACCAACAGCGGCCCCAAAAGGACTAGACCAGTTACTAAAAAAGACACTACCTACTATGCGGGCTAAGCGATTTAAACGATTTGGTTTGGACCCAGGCACATAAAAAGTACCTACTCGAGCGCGGTTAAAGATAAAGTAACCGGAGCAAGAGAAGAGCAAGCCCCACAGCATTAAATAGTTAAAAAACAGGTAGAACTTAAACGAATCCCAACCGGCAAATAAAGACGGGAATAAGGTTAAATAACACCCCGTGAGCCATAGACACATTGAAATTGAAAGTGTGAAAACAGCGTAGTAAAAGAACTTGCGGTCTTGAAGGAAGATAAAAAGTAGCATGGTGTAAAGGAACACCAAGCAAGTAATCCCTAAGATCAAACCACCAGAGATTTTTTCTAAAGTGTCTAAGCGCCCAAACTTAACTTCCGAAATCATATTTACAGAAAGTTGCGCGTTGAACGAAGAACCTACACGGATAAAAATCTGTTTACGATCGTGATTATCAATTAGAAGCGGGAACGCATAGTTGCTACCTGGATATGGTTTAGTCCCTAAACCACGTTCGCTCCCAGTACGCCATACACGTTCCAATGCACCTGCGCTATTGAAAACAAAAACATCAACAGTCTTTAAAAAGTGATTATCAATCGTTAGAAAAAGCTTTTGTCTGTCACCGGAATCATTTCTGAGACGGAATTGGTACCAGTTGGTAAACATTTGACTATCAAAATCAAGAATCCCAACTGCAGAAGGACGATAACGAGTCCATCTAGCATCTTCAGTTATTTGCCACGGCCATTCAGCTTGAGAGAACCCAGAGACATGAAGCATGTCACCTGTAATATTACGAGAGGTATGAGAATCGGTTACGGCAACGACACTCCCCATAGCCCAAACGCTAGAAGGCATGAGGACCCAAAGGAATGCAACAAGCATTATCTTTAATAAACCTTTCATTCCCGCTCCAAAACTTCATAAAATGTCGCAATTATATCACAATTTTGAGAGATGGGTCACTATTTTACCACCCCTGCAACCTCGCTCCTTGACGTTTCCTTGGCGTTTTATATGGCAAAATAATAGTTTCTAAGTATCTTTATCTCCAATCATGGCAAATTGCAAACTTAAACTATATTTTTATCTCAATACGTAGATTTATACCTTGATACATTTCACCACTTAAACCGCAAAAATTTGCCGAAAAAACATTTTTTGCCCTAAATTTCCGACCATTTTCCTCTAACTAACAAAAACTCCGCTCTTTTAAAGAACGGAGTTTTTGAATTTTAACTTAAGTTAATTTTAACTATTAACCTAAAGCCTTACGGGCATTACGGAAGGCACGGAGCCATGGAGATGCTTCTTCCCAATCATCTGGGTGCCAGCTATTAGCACAAGCACGCATGGTTCTTTCTGGGTGTGGCATCATAATAGTTACACGACCATCGGTAGTGGTAAGACCGGTAATACCGTTAGGTGAACCATTTGGATTGAACGGATAACGTTCAGTAACCTTACCGTAGTTATCGAGGTAACGTACAGCAACAAGACCAGATGCTTCAACCTGAGCAAGATGAGCCGCATCGCGGAATTCAGCTCGACCTTCTCCATGAGATACAGCAATTGGCATATGAGACCCTGCCATATCACTAAAGAACAAAGATGGAGTTTGCTCTATTTCAACTAAGCTGAAACGAGCCTCGAAACGTTCTGATTCATTGCGCACAAAACGAGGCCAAAGTTCAGCACCAGGGATAATATCACGGAGGTTAGAGATCATCTGACAACCATTACATACGCCTAAAGCTAAAGTATCACCGCGTTCAAAGAAAGCAGAGAATTCATCACGTGCTCTTGAGTTGAAAAGAATTGACTTAGCCCAACCTTCACCAGCACCTAAAACGTCACCGTAAGAGAAACCACCGCAAGCAGCTAAAGCCTTAAAGTCCTTGAGGCTTACACGGCCTGAAAGCACATCAGACATGTGTACGTCGATACAATCGAAGCCAGCACGGTTGAAGGCAGCTGCCATTTCACCCTGTGAGTTAACACCTTGTTCACGTAAAATAGCAATACGTGGAGCAGCACCACCTGCAATGTAAGGAGCAGCCACATCTTCGTTAAGGTTAAAGGTAAGCTTAACGTTAAGACCAGGATCCTTCGCATCGCTCTTAGCTTCAAATTCACTCTTCGCACAAGCTGGGTTATCACGTAAAGCCTGCATGTGGTAAGTAGTTTCAGCCCAGATTGAACGGAAGTAGGTTCTAGTTTCATTGATGACATCAAGACCTTCACGCTTGAAGATAATACGATCTTCGTCGTTAAGGGTACCAATGGTGTAGATGCAGTTAGCAAGACCGTGACCAGAAAGAATGTTCATCACATCTTCACGGTTTTCAGTCTTAACCTGGATTACTGCGCCAAGTTCTTCACTAAATAGTACTGCAAGATCATCAACGCCAAGGTTATCGAGTTCAATAGTAACACCAGTGTGACCAGCAAAGGCCATTTCCGCTACAGTAGTGAAGAGACCACCGTCTGAACGGTCATGGTAAGCTAAGAGGTAGTGCTTACGATTTAAGAACTGAATAGCATCAAAGAAGCCCTTGAGCTGAGTTGCGCTTTCAACATCTGGAGTGGTTTCACCAAGCTGCTTGTAAACCTGAGCCAAAGCAGAACCACCAAGACGATTCTTGCCTAAGCCAAGATCGATAAGGATAAGGCTAGTGTCGCCCTTGTCGGTGCGAAGCTGTGGAGTCTTAGTCAAACGTACGTCTTCAACACGAGCGAAAGAACTGATAATAAGCGACATTGGAGCAATAACTTCTCTTTGTTCACCATTTTGTTCCCACTTGGTCTTCATAGACATAGAGTCTTTACCAACAGGGATGGTAACACCAAGAGCTGGACAAAGTTCTTCACCCACAGCCTTAACAGCAGCGTAAAGACCAGCGTCTTCACCAGGGTGACCAGCAGCTGCCATCCAGTTAGCAGAAAGTTTAACACGATCCAAATCACCGATATCAACAGCTGCGATGTTGGTGATAGATTCAGCTACAGCTAAACGTGCAGAAGCCGCGTAGTCAAGTAAAGCAACGGGGGTTCTTTCACCCATTGCCATAGCTTCACCGTTATAAGTATCGTAAGAAGCAGCGGTTACCCCACAGTCAGAAACAGGAACCTGCCATGGACCTACCATCTGATCACGAGCCACCAAGCCTGTTACGGTACGGTCACCAATGGTGATAAGGAAGGTCTTTTCAGCTACAGTTGGTAAACGAAGAATACGTTCAGCTGCAGCCTTAGGAGTTACGCCAGCAAAATCAAGTGGACGGCCGTTAGCCTTTAAGGTCTTAACGTCCTTGTGCATACGAGGAGGCTTACCTAAAAGTACATCGAGTGGTAAGTCAATTGGCTGGTTACCAAAGTATTCGTCGTTAAGCACTAAGCGACGTTCTTCAGTTGCAGTACCAACTACCGCAAAGCATGCGCGTTCACGCTTACAAATCTGTTCAAAGGTTGGATATTGTTCAGCGCTAACTGCAAGTACGTATCTTTCCTGAGATTCGTTACACCAAAGTTCATATGGTGACATACCAGGTTCGTCGTTAGGTACTTTACGAAGTTCAAAGTTACCGCCACGATTACCATCGTTTACGAGTTCAGGTAACGCATTTGAAAGCCCACCAGCCCCAACGTCATGGATGAAGAGGATTGGATTTGAAGCCCCCATCTGCCAACATACGTCGATAACTTCCTGGCAACGACGTTCCATTTCTGGGTTGTCACGCTGTACAGAAGCAAAATCGAGGTCTTCTGCAGACTGACCACTAGTCATAGAAGATGCTGCGCCACCACCAAGACCGATGTTCATAGCCGGACCACCAAGCACAATAAGCTTAGCACCAACTGGGATTACACCCTTTTGAATGTGTTCATTACGGATATTACCTAAACCACCAGCAAGCATGATTGGTTTGTGGTAACCACGAATTTCGTGACCATTGTGACTATCTACTGCTTCTTCATAAGTACGGAAGTAACCATTGATGTTAGGACGACCGAATTCATTGTTAAAGCCAGCGGCCCCAAGTGGACCATCAAGCATGATATCAAGTGCAGTATCAATACGTGCAGGCTTACCAAAATCGGTTTCCCATGGCTGTACGAAGCCTGGAATCTTAAGATTAGAGACAGAGAAGCCACACATCCCAGCCTTTGGCTTAGAACCTACACCAGTCGCGCCTTCATCACGAATTTCACCACCAGAACCAGTAGCAGCCCCTGGGTATGGAGAAATCGCAGTTGGGTGGTTATGGGTTTCAACCTTCATCAAAATCTGAATTGGTTCCTGGTGATAGCTATAGCTATGAGTTACCGGATCCGGGAAGAAACGACCAGCCACAGAACCTTCCATTACCGCAGCATTATCTTTATAAGCACTTAATACGTAATCATGATTGCATTCATAAGTGTTTTTGATCATCTTGAAGAGGGATTTTTCCTGCTTCTGACCATCGATAATCCAATCGGCATTAAATACTTTATGACGGCAGTGTTCTGAGTTAGCCTGAGCGAACATGTAAAGTTCTATGTCGTTAGGGTTACGACCAAGCTTAGTAAAGCTATCAACCAAATAATCCATTTCGTCAGAAGAGAGAGCTAAACCAAGTTCTACGTTAGCCTCTTCTAAAGCTTCACGACCGTGACCTAAAATATCAATAGATACTAATGGCTTAGGTTCCTGCGCACTAAAAAGTTGTTCACAATCAGCAAAGTTTGCAAATACGTGCTGCATCATGCGATCGTGGATTAAAGGAATGATTTCGGCACTACGACAAGCGTCTGGGCCTTCAATGTAATAGGCTTCACCACGTTCAATACGGTCAAGCTTAGAAATACCACAGTTGTGCGCAATATCAGTAGCCTTAGAAGACCATGGAGAAATAGTACCAGGACGCGGGGTCACTACGTATAGTGTACCTGTAGCCTGGTGTTCAGTGATATGCGGACCATAAGTCAAAAGCTTTGACAGAGTGCTACGTTCATCGTCCGTAAGGGCGTTGCTTAAGTTGGCAAAGTGCACATATTCAGCATAAACAGAAGTAATCTTTAATCCCTTTTCCGCAAAAGCTGCTAAAAGCTTTTTGGTGCGGAATTCAGAAAGAGCTGGCGCTCCGCGTAAAATTTCCATTGACGTCTTCCAGTTTTAAAATTGGGTAAGTTTCATCCACACCTACTAAAAAAACCAAACAAGTCGGTTTTAAAAGTCAAACAACCACCAAAGCTGTTACTTTAAGCCCCCACAAAGCAAGTTTTTACTTTATTATGGGTAAAAAAATATGACTTATGTGAGCCGGTGCAGAGTTTGCTGTAATTATAGAGAAATTAACTTTAAATGTATAGTTTGAGTGAACTACTCACCACCTAAAGAGGTGGGAGCTTCGTAATTACTCATTAGAGTA